>Ga0194125_10012641_pt1 | contig 11095 bp, 4 predicted proteins | sample TA2KigC250mmetaG_FD_148626 | JGI IMG/M metagenome (GOLD analysis project Ga0194125, IMG submission 148626) | Freshwater microbial communities from Lake Tanganyika, Tanzania - TA2015034 Kigoma Deep Cast 250m | ecosystem: Environmental > Aquatic > Freshwater > Lake | place: Tanzania: Lake... | reverse complement strand
CCGGCCCCCAAAACCCTCCACGCCCTCTTTAATCCGCTCATCATCGGTGGCCACCCACAGGCCGTCTAGTCCCTTAACCCGGGCCGCCTGCTCATAGACCCACTGGATCAGGGGCTTCCCCAGAATCGGCGCCAAAGCCTTCCCCGGCAGCCGGGTGGAGCCATAGCGGGCAGGAATGAGGGCGATGAGTTTCATAAACCGTAACCCTCAGTGTGAGGATATGAATTTTGTCAATTCCGGGAAATACACAAATCCCTTCCCAGCCTTTTGTTTTCTTAACAATTCATATTCTGCCAAATTGTTCAAGTCGCTTCTAGCTGTGCCGTAAGCCACCTGGAAAATCTTCTGATATTTCCGTGTAGTGATGGATTTATGGTCGTGGTCAATAATTATTTTAATAATCCTATTTTGTCTCTTGTTTAAATAGACTCCTTTTTCATCTAATTTCTGCCGGAGTACGATGGAATGGTATTTTCTTATAATTTTATCCAAAATTTCATCAATGGATTTTAAAGCTATATTGGCAGAATACAAAAGGAAATACGTTAAATCATTATCATAATCTTCCACATCCTTGATGGCCTTATAATATTTTTCCCTCTGTTTGGCGATTAATGCTGATATAGAGAAATACTTAAAAAAATCATATTTATTTTTCAATAAATAGAAATAGAAAAGGGCTCGTGCCGTCCTGCCATTGCCATCGAAAAAAGGGTGAACATAAGCCATATAAAAATGAACAACCGATGCTTTAACAATGGGATGAATGAAATCTTCTTCCGAATCGGTATTGACCCAATCGATAAAGTTGTCCATACAAGGAAGGATGTTTTCGGCTTTCATAGGCTTGAAAATTATTGACCCGGATTTGTCCAAGATATAGACCTCATCATCACGAAATCTTCCGGAAGATTCACGGTCGTCGAGGGTGTCCTGGGTAATGATGCGATGTAGCTGCAAGATTAAGTCAATGCTGAAGGCGACTTCCCGATTCTCGACGATATAATTCATTGCCGCATGATTATTCTTCATCATGAGTTCATTCTTGTCTCTTGGAGAGAGATTGCGGCGGACCAGTTCCTGCGCTCTTTTGTGGGTGGTAAAAACGCCTTCTATCAGGTTCGAGGCCCAGGCTTCTTCTATAAGGGAATCAAAAATCAGTTCACTTTCTATTTCTTTCCTAATATTACGGTACAAAGAATCCTTACCCTGGCTGTCAATGAGATGCAGTTTGGCCTGCAATGGTTTGATATTGACATACCAGAAGTTTTTCCCCTGCTCATCCCTCAAGGTTAATGTTTCTCCTCTTCCCTTGCGGTCCGCGACGATTTTCTCCCACACTTCCCCTAGTGAAAGGTCCGCGGGCAAGCGGTAGCCTATTTCTATCTTGTTAAGATATCTATCCTGATATGATTTATACAAACTACCATAACCCATGGATATACCTCACTATATTACATTACGTTCGTATCAATTTCATAATAATGGAAAAATGTTTTCCCGTCAAGCATTCTTTCTGGAGAACACCGGGGTAAGGGGGTCCCCCCAGAGGCCTTGGGGAACGAAATCGCCGTTTGAAGGTCGGGCATATTACCCGGAAATATTTGACAAACAATTATTATTAACCATCATATTTATGTGATTTTACTGGACATCTACAGGCATCTTCATATCATTTCCATATCAATTATCGAAGAACTTCCAATTCTAACCCACTTTATTCATGAACTTTTCAAAATATGCGACAACTTATTGAAATGCATGATATATTTTGAAAGCCCTAATAAGCAGAGTGTTTTTTTGCACAGGCCGGAAAGCCTGTGCCACCAGGTTTCATCCAGCTTCGTGAATTATCCGGGCTAAGGGACCCCTCCCCTCTCAGAACCTGCCTTGACATTAGCGTGCTTGTTCTTATATTTTTAATCATTACCTCAACTTAGCGAATACCAAGCGGAGGCTGAGTAAAATATGCGTCTCGACAAGTTAACCTTCAAAGCCCAGGAGGTCCTGCAAGGGGCCCAGGAGCTGGCCCGGCGGCTCAACCATAACCAGCTAGAGCCGGCCCACCTGCTGCACACCCTCCTGGCCCAGGAGGAGGGGTTAATCCGCCCTCTCCTGAAAAAAATGGAAGCGGACCCTCAACAAATCCTCCAGGGAGTGGACCAAATGCTCGCCCGGCTCCCCCGGGTGAGCGGCGAAGCCCAGGTCTACATCTCCCCGGCGTTAAATAAAGTCCTGGACGAGGCCTTCAAACAGGCCGACCGCATGAAGGACGAATACGTCTCCACGGAGCACCTGTTCTACGGGCTGGCCGCGGACAAAGCCGGCGACGTGGGCCGCCTCCTCCGGAGCCACGGCCTCACCCCCGAGGCCATCCTCAAAGCCCTGGCGGATTTGCGGGGCTCCACCCGCATCACCGACCAGACCCCGGAAGAAAAATTCCAGCCCCTGGAAAAATACGGCCGGGACTTGACCGAGATGGCCCGGGCCGGCAAGCTGGACCCGGTCATCGGGCGGGACTCGGAAATCCGCCGCATCATCCAGGTCCTATCCCGGCGCACCAAGAACAACCCGGTGCTCATCGGCGAGGCCGGGGTGGGCAAAACCGCCATCGTGGAGGGCCTGGCCCAGCGCATCGTCAACGGCGACGTGCCCGAGGGCCTCAAGGACAAGCGCCTCATGGCCCTGGACCTGGGAGCCCTCATTGCCGGCGCCAAGTACCGGGGGGAATTCGAGGAGCGCCTCAAGGCAGTGCTCAAAGAAGTTACCGAGTCCGAAGGCAAGATCATCATGTTCATCGACGAACTCCACACCCTGGTGGGCGCGGGGGCCGCGGAAGGCGCGGTGGACGCCTCCAACATGATCAAGCCGGCCCTGGCCCGGGGCGAACTCCACTGCGTGGGGGCCACCACTCTCAACGAATACCGCAAGTACATCGAAAAAGACGCGGCCCTGGAGCGCCGCTTTCAGCCCATCTTCGTGGCGGAGCCGTCGGTGGAGGACACCATCGCCATCCTCCGGGGCCTCAAGGAAAAATACGAGGTGCACCACGGGGTGCGCATCAAGGACAGCGCCATCGTGGCCGCCGCGACGTTGTCCCACCGCTACATCACCGACCGGCGCCTGCCGGACAAGGCCGTGGATTTGATCGATGAGGCGGCCAGTAAGCTGCGCATGGAGATCGACTCCCGCCCCGCGGAGATCGACGAGGTGGAGCGCAAGATCACCCAGGAGGAGATCGAGCGGGAAGCCTTGAAGCGGGAGGAAGACCCGGCTTCCAAGGAGCGCCTGGCCAAACTGGAAAAGTCCCTGGCGGACCTGAAAGAGAAGAGCGCCGCCCTCAAAGCCCGCTGGCAGCAGGAAAAGGAAGTCATCAGCCACATCCAGGCCGTGAAGGAAAAGATCGAAAAGACCAAGATCGAGGCGGCCCAGGCCGAGCGTCTGGGCGACCTGGCTCGGGCCGCGGAACTGACCTACGGCGCGCTCCTCAACCTTAAGAAGGAACTGGAGACGGAAAACCAGAAGCTGGCCGAACTCCAGAAAGCCGAGGGCGCCATGCTCAAGGAAGAAGTGGACGCGGAAGACATCGCCGAGGTGGTCTCCAAGTGGACCGGCATCCCGGTGACCCGCCTCCTGGAAGGGGAGCGGCAAAAGCTCCTGCACATGGAAGAACGGCTGGCTAAGCGGGTGGTGGGCCAGGAAGAGGCGGTCCAGGCTGTATCCAACGCAGTGCGCCGGGCCCGCTCCGGCCTCCAGGACCCCAACCGCCCCTTAGGCTCCTTTATCTTCTTAGGCCCCACCGGCGTGGGCAAAACCGAGCTGGCCCGGGCTTTGGCCCAATTCCTCTTTGATTCGGAGCAGGCCATGGTGCGCCTGGACATGAGCGAATACATGGAGAAGCACACCGTTTCCCGCCTCATCGGCGCGCCCCCGGGCTACGTGGGCTACGAGGAGGGGGGCCAGCTCACCGAGGCGGTGCGCCGCCGGCCTTACTCCGTGGTCCTCTTTGACGAAATTGAAAAGGCCCATCCCGAGGTGTTCAACGCCCTGCTCCAGATCCTGGACGACGGGCGCCTCACCGACGGCCACGGTCGCACCGTGGACTTCAAGAACACCATCGTCATCATGACCTCCAACATCGGCAGCCAGTACATCGCGGAAGTCACCGACGAGAAGGTCATACGGGAGCGGGTCATGGAGGCCCTGCGGCTGCACTTCAAGCCCGAGTTTTTAAACCGGGTGGACGACATCCTCATCTTCCACCGCCTCACCCTGGACCAGCTCCGGCAGATCGTGGTGCTCCAGGCGGCCCGGCTGGCCAAACTTCTGGAAGAGCGCCAGATGTCCCTGGAACTCACTGGCAAGGCCAAGGAATTCCTGGCCAACGAGGGCTACGACCCGGTGTACGGCGCGAGGCCGCTGCGCCGGGCCATCCAGCGCCACCTCCAGGACAAACTGGCCCCCCTCATCCTGGAAGGCAAGTTCAAGGAGGGGGACACCATCGTGGTGGACGCGGACAGCGCGGGGCTGACCTTTGATTAGTTCCATCAAGCGGGCCTTTGCCACGGCTTGCAAGCGGGCCAGTATTAAGGACTTCACATTTCACGACTTGCGGCACACCGCCGTGAATAACTGGCGGTTGCAGGGGCATGACTACTTTCGTATAATGGCGGCGACCGGCCACAAAACCATGACCGTTTTCAAGCGATATAACACCGTGCGCAAGGAAGAATTGAAAGCCCTGGTGGGGGAGAAAATCTGACGCAGTGTGTGGGAGAAAATCTGACGCAATGAAACCTATAATGACACCAAGGAATTTCACCGACCCGCAAAACCACTAAGCGCCTGTAGCTCAGAGGATAGAGCAACGGACTTCTAATCCGTGGGTCGGAGGTTCGAATCCTCCCAGGCGCGCCAGTGAAATAAAGGGGTTGCCGATTATGGACTAACCCTTTAATTTTTTGGTGTGCACATAGTGTGCACGCTTTCCTGGTGAAGGGCCATTTATACCTGGCCAGTGGGGTGTAAATCGGGGCCGGAGATTGCCACTCTAACCATCCCAGGGCACACACCAGGACTTTGGAAGGCTCTCCAGGGCACGCTCCGGAAAAACGAAGGGGGGGGGAGGGGTTGGAGCGAGTGTGCGATTAAGGCCATCCTCAGGCTTCTGAAATGCCTTGAAGCAAGGGTGGGCAATGGGCTTCTGGATGGTGTGAATGGGAAGGGTCAACCGCGCAGGGGCCAGAGCATGGGCTGAAACACTATGGGCGCAGGCCTCCGGCCCCGCCACAAAATAGCTACTCCCGAGCAACCTGGAACCACCGGACAGGGACTCCACCCCCGAGTATCAGCATGAAGGCCCCGGAGATTTTCCCAAAATTTCATTCGGGGAATGACAGGCTAACCCCTGCACTCGGGGCAATCGCCCCACAGCCGGCTTCTCATGGCCCCAGAGGATTGTGGTGTTTGATGGAGCGACCGAACTATAGCGGCCAGACTTGTAAAGTTATGAAAAGAGTGGGGGCAATGTCTACTTCTTAAAAAATTCTTGACAAATGAAATGAAGTGAAAATAATAATCCCCAGTAGAAGTGGCATGGTCAACTGATTTTGGCCAGCTTGGTCAAATCGAGAAAATGGCATGTCACGGGCTACCAAGACGCGGCTTTCCCACACTTGGGCTGGCGCGGCTTGTCACGGCAAGGCCGGGCGCGGCAATACATTGCCTGGCAGAAAGGGGCTAACCCGACACTGGGTTAGCCTCTTTCGTTATACACTGTCAGAACGGCCTTCCACGACAGGGCTTCGGGAGGGGGGGATGCTTCACTAGACACCGCCGGTCCAGGTCGCCGTCGCCGTTGATCTTGGCTGCCACCACTATCAGACCCCTACCGGCCCCCGCCCCTGTACCGTGCCCCTCTTTCCGGCCCAAAAGGGAAACCCGGAGACGGGACTCCTACCCCCCCTATACTTTATGACCCGCACGGAAGATTTTTCAAAATTTCAATCCGAAAAATACCAGAAAATTCGTCCCCCTCTTTCCGGCCCTGGCTGCTCTTCCCACAGAAAAAGACCCCCCCCTGGCAGAAACGCGGGCCAAAAATTTTTAGTCAAAAGTCCTGTCCGAGGCGGGTCAGCGCCGCCTTTTGGGGGAGCACTATCCCTTGCTTCGGGAGCAGATAGCCTCTCCTGGACCTTCTCATGACCTCAGGGGGAGGTGGTGTCTGCTGGAATGGCCCGTTTTCGGCCTCAGGCCGTTGTTAAGAAAGCCTGTTTCGATGAAAACCATCGACCCCTTACTCTACCCTGGTCCTTCTCCCAATCGTCAAAAAAAGGCCACCTGGGAGGGAGTTTTTTTGTATCTCGGGGCAACTCAAAGAGCAGGATCAACCCCCTTTCCCTCACTTCCTCCCAGGCACCCCCTTCCCCTTCCCTTAGTGGAAGCGTGATCACGCCAGGAAAAGCGTGTCACGCTTTTTTAGGGGGTATTTAGAGATCAGGGTCGCCAAAAAGGAAACCCCGGATCATCGTTCAAAAAAGTTTTAACCAAAATCACCCTACTCATGGCATAATGATGCCCAGGGTGGCGGCTTGATGAATTCCATGGAAATCTCTCTCGAAGAATTTTGATGTCTCAAATCGAGGCCACTTTCCGGCCATGATGTTTGCTTAATCATCTAATGACAATTCCAGCCATAAACCAGGGTGACATACTCAAAACTCCGAAATTCGATGAACCCATGCGGGTTATCAACGAACCTCGGGTCGGGAATGGGTACGTTCAGGTGGACCTGGTAGGGCTGCGAACCAAGGCGTTCCGGGGCGGGGTTTTCTTTACCGAAGCTGATTTACAGCAAATGGAAATCGAGGTTGGAGAAACGGGATTCCAGGGGAACGCCAAACTCTTTCTCCTGGGCCTGGAAGCTCTCCGTATCCGTTTGGCGTATGAATATGACCCCTTTTTCGGCCTTTCCATCTCCCGAGTTGATCCTCTGCCCCACCAGCTTGACGCAGTTTACAACCACATGCTAAAGGCCTGGCGATGCCGCTTCCTCCTGGCGGATGATGCCGGGGCGGGGAAAACCATCATGGCCGGCCTCCTACTCAAGGAGTTGAAACTTCGGGGCCTGGTGGAGCGCACCCTTATCATCTGCCCGGCCAATCTCTCCTTCCAGTGGCGCCGGGAGTTGCGGGACCGCTTTGAGGAAAACTTTGAGCTTATGACCGGCTCCCGGCTCCGGGAAGCCTATGCCGTTAACGTCTGGAACCAGCACGACCAGATCATCACCTCCATGGACTTGGCTAAGCTGGACTATGTGTTGCCCAGTGTGCACCAGGCAGAGGATTGGGACCTGGTCATTGTGGACGAAGCGCACCGCATGTCCGCTCGGGACACCGAACACAAGAGCGAACGCTACCGCCTGGGCGAGTTAATGCGGGACAAAACCGCCCATTTCCTCTTGCTCACCGGCACCCCCCACAAAGGCGACCCGGAAAACTTCTGCCTCTTCCTCCAACTCCTGGACCAAGAGGCCTATGCTGACGTGCGTTCTATCCAGGAAGCCATGCAACGCCGGGAGGCCCCTTTTTACCTGCGCCGCACCAAAGAAGCCATGCTGAGTTTCCCGGAGCGCCAACCCGACGGCGCCTGGAAAGCCAGAAAGCTCTTTACCAAGCGCATAACCAATGCCGTAGCCTTTGAATTGGAAGGCGAAGAACTGGACCTTTACAAGGCGGTCACGGAATACGTGAAAGCTCAATCCCGCCGGGCTGCCGAGCAGGGGGATGACCGCCGGGCCAGGGCCATCGGCTTCCTTATGGCGATGTATCAACGGCGCATGGCAAGCTCCACCCATTCCCTCAAAGAATCTCTTAAGCGCCGCCATAAGAAGCTGAAAGAACAGTTGGAAAAGGCCATCACCTTTGAAGACCTCCCGGTCCCAGATATTCCCCCCGAAGAAGAATGGGAGGAAATGGACGCCGCCGAGCGGGAGGACCTGGAACAGAAGTTGGAGCAGGTTACCCTGGCCCGGCGCCGACCCGAACTGGAGGCCGAGTTGCAGGAGATCGAAGTCCTCATCGGCCTGGCCCAGGCCGTGGAAGACAGCCTCCATGAAGTCAAGCTCAAGACCCTGCGCCAGCATATCACCGAGCAGGGGATATTTGCCGACCGCTCCCTGCGCCTGCTCATTTTCACGGAATACAAGGACACCCTGGATTACCTGGTGAATCAGCTTCGGGAATGGGGTTTAACCGTGGGGTTCATCCATGGTGGTATGAAACCGGGAGGCCGGGACGAACCCGGCACCCGCCTCCATGCGGAACGCCAGTTTTGGGACCTGAAAACCCAGGTATTAGCCGCCACGGAAGCCGCCGGGGAAGGCATCAACTTACACTGCTGCAATATTCTCTTCAACTACGACATTCCCTGGAATCCCAACCGCCTGGAACAGCGCATGGGCCGTATCCACCGTTATGGGCAGAAACATGATTGCTTGATCTTCAACTTCTTTGCCCGCAACACCGTGGAAGGCCGGGTCCTGCAAAGGCTTTACGATAGGCTCAAAGAAATTCAAGTTGCTTTGCAGAACGAGGCGGTCTTTGACGTAGTGGGTGAAGTCATGCCCGCCAACCAGATGGAAAAGCTCCTTCGGGAGTTTTATGCTGGAATCCGGGGAGAAGAAGAACTTCATGCCCGCCTGGAAGTTCTGGTTAACAAGGAAGAGTTTGAGCGCATCTGCAATTCCGCCCTGGAAGGTCTGGCGAAGCGCAGCCTTAACCTCCCCATGCTGGTGGAGCAACGAGCCTTAGCCCGAGAGCGTAGGATCGTCCCGGAAACCATCCATCGCTTTTTCAAAGAGGCCGTGGATCATCTGGGGCTGGAGGTCAGGGCGGTAAGGGACCATGCTATGTCTTTCCGGGTGGGGCGGCTACCGGCCTTCCTGCACCACCTGTCCCAAGGCCGGGAATGGAAATTCCTGCCCCTGGCCCGAAGCTATGACCGCATTACTTTTGAGCGCAGCGTCAGCGAAGCCGACCCCCGCTTTGAGTGGATCACCCCCGGCCATCCCCTATTTGAGGTGGTGCGCCGCCATACCGAAGAGGAAAGCCGGTCCCACTTCCGACAGGGAGTACTCTACTATGAATTACCAAGAGAAGAACCATCCCTGTTGGAATTGTTCACCGCTTCCGTGGCCGACGGCACCGGCGCTACCCTGCACCAACGACTTTTTGTAGTGGAAACCACTATTGCCGGGGTGCGCCGCTTGCGGGAGCCCACCTATCTGTTGGACCTCAGCTTGCCCGAGGAGTTTCCCGCCGCAATTCCCGAGGTCTGGTTGGATGAAAATGAGTCCCAGGCTTTCTTCTTCACCCAGGCCCTCCAGCCCTTTCTGGCCGAGGCGGAGGCTGAGCGGCACCAGGACTTGGAGATGGTGAAGCGCCATGTAAGCCTCTGCTTTGATGAGTTGATCCGCAAGCGGGATGAGATTTTAGGAAGGCATATCCTGGCTCGGGACCAGGGGGACCCGGCGGCGGAAGGGTTGATAGAGATTGAATCCCAAAAACTCCTGGAGTTGCAGCAGCGTCGGGACCGGCGCCTTATGGAAATTAGCCGGCAGCGAGCCATGGTCCTCCAAGGCGTGGAGCGCCTGGCCGTGGCCCTGGTGCTCCCCCACCCGGAGCGGCAAGCGCCTGAGATTTCCAACCTGGTGTCCAATCGGGAAACCGAAGCCCGAGCCATGGCTGCGGTCACAGCCTATGAAGAAAACCGGGGTTGCAAGGTCACCGATGTGCACCAGCAAAATCTGGGCTATGACTTGCGCAGCCTCCACCCAGACACCGGCGAACTCCGCCTCATTGAGGTGAAGGGTATTGGCGGGGACACCGGCACCATCTGCCTGACCCCCAACGAAAAACGGGTAGCCGAAGACCGGCGGGACGTTTACTGGCTTTACGTGGTCACCGATTGTGACATGCACCCCACGGTGCGGGACCCCATCCCGGACCCGGCCCGCCTGGAATGGCATGAGGTAAGGAAGGTGGATCACTACCGGCTTACCGTGGAAGCAACCACGGAAGCCATGCGGCTCTTTGAAGAGCAACTCCCCATGCCCCGGAAGTAAAGCTATGATCCCCCGAGAATGCAAGCGGCTGATTGAAGTGGACTTTCCCATCGCTCGGGTGAGTGTCCAGGCGGCTCGGGAGAAGTTCATCCGCCATGGGCACCCTTCCACCTTGCACCTGTGGTGGGCCAGGCGGCCCCTGGCGGCTTGCCGGGCGGTGCTCATGGGGCTGCTGTTGCCGGACCCGGGGGACCCTCAGTGTCCTCCTGAGTTTAAGGAGCAAGCCCGGAAGCTCCTGGGCCGGGTGCCCGGCACTGCCAAGGGATTCGCCGGGAAAGCGGGCGATAAAAAGACCAGCGCCGACGACTATCTGCGCAAGGCCCTGCTGGACTTCATCGCCGATTTTTCCAACTGGGACCATTCCACCAATGAACTTTATCTGAAAACGGCTCGGGGCTTGATTAAGGCGGCCCACCCGGAGGAAACGCCCCTGGTGGTGGACCCCTTTGCCGGGGGCGGCTCAATCCCACTGGAGGCCCTGCGCCTGGGCTGCGAAGCCTTTGCCAGCGACCTCAACCCGGTGGCCTGCCTCATCCTCAAGGTGATGCTGGAGGACATTCCCCGGCATGGGGCGGCCCTGGCCCAGGAGTTGCGCCGGGTGGGGTCGGAAATCAAGGCGGCGACGGAGCGGGAACTGGCCCCTTTCTATCCCCCGGACCCGGACGGCGCCCGGCCCATCGCCTACCTCTGGGCCCGGACGGTGCATTGCGAGGCCCCCCACTGCGGCGCCGAGATTCCCCTGGTGCGGAGCTTCTGGCTGTGCAAGAAGGCCAACCGTAAGAAAGCCTTGCGCTACCGGGTAATCGAGGCTGATAAGGGGGTTCCCCAAGTAGTCTTTGAGCTTTTTGAACCCGAAGCAGACAGAGAGGTGCCGCCGGGTACGGTGTCCCGAGCCAAGGCCCGCTGTCTCTCCTGTAATGCGCCGCTTTCCCCAGAAAGGGTGCGGGCGCAACTGGTAGTTCAGCGAGGAGG
>Ga0194125_10012638_pt1 | contig 11098 bp, 7 predicted proteins | sample TA2KigC250mmetaG_FD_148626 | JGI IMG/M metagenome (GOLD analysis project Ga0194125, IMG submission 148626) | Freshwater microbial communities from Lake Tanganyika, Tanzania - TA2015034 Kigoma Deep Cast 250m | ecosystem: Environmental > Aquatic > Freshwater > Lake | place: Tanzania: Lake... | reverse complement strand
ACCCACCGTGGGCAACAAATCGGCCACCGGCAATTCGCCGGTGCCATGCACCCATGCTTTCAGCTCGGCTTCGAAGGAACGCCCGCCCACGTCAAACAGCGCCTGCGCAATGTCGACTTCGGTGATACCGATATCGCCTGGGTCGCGCTTAGCCGACAACACAGCCGGGGCCGCAGCGGCACCGTGCGATGCCCCACGCGCACCATGTGCCGAGCTTGAGCCCAAACCCAAGCCCAGACGCGAACCGCGTTCAGCACCCAAAGCCCACAGGCGTCGCATCACCGCATCCAAACTGCCGCGACCTTCCCGGCGCAGGGTGAGGTCCAGGCACAGGGCCACCTGCGAACCCTTGGTGTAGTAGTTGATGGTGGCGTTGGGGGTATTCTCGTCTTGGCGGTAGTACTTGTTCCAGGCATCAAAGCTGGCCTGCGCCACGCTTTGCACCCGCCGCCCCGGCATGGACTGCACCGAGGTAGCCGCCTTGGCCAGGAGCTTGGCGTAGCGCGCGCCATCGATCAGCCCGCAACGCACCAGGGCCAGGTCGTCGAAGTAAGAGGTAAAGCCTTCGAAGAACCACAAGAGCTCGGTGTAGTTCTCCTGCGTGTGGTCGATGCGGCACAGCTCAGCGGGCTTCAAGCGCTTGACGTTCCAGGTGTGGAAGTACTCGTGGCTGATCAGCCCCAACAAGGTGAGGTAGCCATCGCTTTGGCCGGCTTCGCCCACGCGCGGCAGGTCTTTGCGGGCGGCTATCAGGGCAGTGCTGGCGCGGTGTTCAAGCCCACCGTAGCCGTCGTCGACTGTATTGAGCACGAACACATACTTTTTAAACGGTGGCCTGCCGCGGGCGCCGTGCCAGAAGCGGATGTGTTCTTCACAGATGCGCTGCGAGTCGCGTAAGAGCCGCTGGCCATCGAAGCCAGGCCAAGCGCCGGCCACCACAAACTCATGCTCCACGCCCTGGGCTTTGAAATGGCCACGCCAGAAAGGGCCAATCTCAAAGGGATGGTCGACCAGTTCATCGTAGTCGGCGGCTTCAAAGTGCAGGCCTTGCGGACTGCTGCTGCGGCTGGGCTTGCCGGTGATGGTGGCACGGGCCATGGCTGTGGCTACCTCCCAGCCGCGGGGCAGGCCCACCAGGCTCAGCTGATGAGCCCAAGCCTCGCGCCCGTGCACCCGCAGGCACAGGCTGGTGTTGTTGAAAAAGCCGCGTTCGCTGGACAGGAAGGCGGTGCGCACCGAGATGTCGTAGGCATAGATCTCGTACTGCAGCACCAGCGCGGCACCGCCGCTGCAGGCGATTTGCCAGGTGGTTTTGTTCAGCTGCTGCACTGTGCGCGCCGCGCGCCCCTGCATGGCACTAAAGCCGCTGAGGTGGCGCCCGAATTCACGCACCATGTAGCTGCCGGCAATCCACACCGGCAGGCTCAGCACCTGGCTGGCGCTGGGCTGGTCGATGGTCAGGGTCACGCGATAGGTGTGGGTGTGGGTGCCCGAGGCATCGATTCGGTAGTGCACCGGTGCGGGCTGGGCACTTGGGGGCGGATGCCGGGCCTTCATGAGCCGGCGGCCCCCAAGAAGCAGCACAGGCTGGCCACGGCGGTGAGCCGAAAACGCAGCGTCATCCAGGCCTGCAAACCCAAGGCGGTGTAGCGGCGCCGGTCCACGAGGTAGCACCCGATGATGGCCAAGCCCAAGACAAAAAGGCCCGCATAGGGTCGCATGAGCACCCCCAGCCACGCCACCAGCGAGGGCATCACGCCCCACACCAAGGTGGAATCGGCTGAAGCGGGGCTTTGGGTAGCCTGAGCCGACTGCCGCATCACATGGCCCCAGTGAATGCCGCCCAGGAAGCTGACGATGACCGCGCCATAAGCCGACAGGGCAGCGGCCACATAAGGGTGGGCTTCACCCGCAACCAACCACACCAGGACAGCGCCCAACGCGAATGGAATCAAGCCGGCATAGCCCAGGCGCCAGGCCATGGGGGGTGGGTCGAGGGGCACCAGAGCAGGCGGCAAGGCAGGGGTGTTCATGACTTGGCGGGCTTGGCAGATTGAATCAGGCGTTCGACTTCAGGCCCGGAGAAGGCCCCGCTGCGGCGGGTGCCGTCTTCCAACACACTGGTGGGCGTGCTTTCCACCCGATGCCGTTGGCCCAGTGCGGTGTTGCGATCCAGTGCGGAGGCATCGCAGCGGGCAGCAGCCGGCGGTGGCGGGCGGCCGTCGACCATCCAATCACGCCAGGCTTTGGCCGGGTCTGCCGCGCACCAGATGTTGCGCGACTTGTCTTGCGAGTCTTTGCCCAGAATGGGGTACAGGAAGGTGTACAGGGTGACGTCTTTGAGGTTGAGCAGTTCACGCTCGTAGCGCTTGCAAAAGCCGCAGTTCGGGTCGGAAAACACCACCAAACGCCGCGCACCGGTGCCCTGCTTGATGGCGATGGCGTCTTTGAAGGGCAAGGTCGCGAACTGCACGGCGGTGAGCTTGTCGATGCGCTCGGCGGTGAGGTCTTTGCGGCTTCGGGTTTCGATGATGGGCCCTGAAATCAGGAAGTCGCCCTTGTCGTCGGTGTAGAGGATCTCGTTGCCAAAACGCAATTCCCACAGGCCCGGCATTGGGGCGCGCTGCACCTCGTCGGGCTTGGGCAGGCTGGGCATGCGTTCGCTCAAGGCCTTGCGTATGGCGGCTTCCTCACGAGATGGTGTGTTCGGGCTGGCGCTGCCGGTGGATGCACTGGGCGCGCCCAAGAGGCCTGCACCAGGCTGCGCCAGGGCGGGTGTGGGCACACCCAGCCCTATCCATCCCGGCAGGCCCAGCGCCGCGGCCACCGACAGGCCCATCGCGCGCCGGGTCAGGCCCCGCTTGACCAGCGGCAGTTGGTTGAGCAGGCTCATGCCACGGTTGCGCATGCTGCGCACCCAAGGGTTGGGGTGGGCAAACAGGTGCCACAGCCCATCGGTCAGGCCCGCCATTGCAAGGGTTGGGGCCAGGCGTTCGCGTGCGGCGCGCGCCAACAGCTTCTCGTCGCCCAGTTCACGCCAGGTTTCCCGCTCGGCCATCACGCGGGCCAAAGTGGCCACATCGGCCAAGCCCAGGTTTAAGCCCTGACCGGCCAGCGGGTGCACCACATGGGCGCAGTCGCCCAGGAGCATCCAGCCTGGCCCGTGAACGCGGTCGGCGCGGCCGAGCATCAAGGGCCAACTGCGCCGCGGGCCAGCCAAGCGCAAAGGCCCGCACTGCCCACCGGTGGCCTGCATCAGGGCCTGCTCGAATGCGGCTTCATCGGCCACCATCAGCGCCTGGGCCTTTTCGGCTGGCATCGACCACACCACTCCATAGCCCTGCCCCTCATGGGGTTGGTTGAGGGGCAGCAAGGCCAGCACATCGGGCTGACCAAACCACTGCGAGGCCACACCACCGTGGGGCTGCTCGCACACCACGCGGGTGGCCAAGGCCTGATGGCCGTAGGCTTGTTTTTCGAAATGCACGCCCAGGGCCGCGCGGGCCTGTGAATCCTTGCCTTCGCATAACAGCAGCAGCTCGCGCGGGGGACGCGCAGGGCCCAATCCCTGGGGTACCGACAAGTCCGGCATGTCGGTGCTGATTTCAATGTGGGGCGCATAGCGAAGCGCCTGGCGCATCACCGCTGCCAAGGCCGCGGCGTCCACGATCCAAGCCAGTGCTTCGGTGCCCTGCTGCCATGCAGAAAACTCCAGCTGTGCGCCCTCGTCACCCTGAATGTGCATGTCCAGCACCGCACACACCGCATGGGTCGGCAGGGCTTCCCACACCTTAAGCTGCTGCAGCAGCGCGCGCGAGGCGGCATTGAGCGCGTAGGTGCGCACATCGTCCTGGGGCTCACCGGCACTTGCCAAGGCCTTCTGCGGCGACATGCCCTGCAGCTGAACCGAAAGGCCCAGCCGCGCCAAAGCCAGGGCCGCCGCCGCAGCCACCAGCCCGTCGCCACGCACCACCACGCGGGGCGCTTGCGTCCCTGCTGTGCCTGGCGCCGTTTCCATTCCATTGTTTGACATGCCGCTATTGTCGGCTGCCTTGGTCGGCCTTGCGGTTCAGGCCGGACAATGCCATTTGTTTTGCCAACCCACCGTAAGCCATGAGCCTTGAATCTGCTGTGACCGTTGCCGGCCTGTTTCTGCACCCCCTGAAATCGGGCGCCAGCCTGCCCGTGCAGCAGGCCACCATCGGCGAAACCGGCCTGCAATACGACCGTGAGTGGATGGTGGTGGATGTCGACGGTGAATTTGTCAGCCAACGCGAACTGCCCAAGATGGTGTTGATCAAGCCCGAGCTGCGCCACAGCGAGCTGGTGCTGCGCGCACCTGGCATGCTGCCCCTGCACCTGCGGCTGGATGGCGCCGAAGGCGAATTGCGGGTGCGGGTGTGGAACGATGCCATGCCGGCCTTCGACATGGGCGACCTGGCCGCGCAGTGGTGCCGCGACTTTCTGGGCGTCAAAGGCCTACGCCTGGCGGCCTATGACAGCGAAGCCCGGCGCCTGTCAGAGGAGCGCTACAGCGCCGGCACGCAGGCCCTTAACGCGTTCAGCGATGGCTTTCCGCTCTTGGTGCTGAGCGAAGCGTCCATGGATGAGTTCAACCGCCGCCTTCAGGCGGCCGGCCACGAAGCGGTGGGCCTGGAACGTTTTCGGCCCAATATTGTGTTGGCGGGGGTGGACACACCGCACGGTGAGGATCAGATGCGCCAGCTGCACATCGACACCGCCAGTGGCCTGGTGGAAATTGCCCTGACCAAGCCCTGCCCGCGTTGCCCCATCCCCGATGTCGAGCCCGCCTCGGGGGCCCGCCAGTCCCACATCAGCGATGTGTTGCGCGGATACCGCAGCCACGAACGCCTGGGTGGCGCGGTGGCCTTTGGCATGAATGCGGTCGTGGTGCGTGGCGCGGGCTACACCCTGCGCGTGGGCGACACCGTGCGCGCCGAGGCGGACATCTGAACCGGGGCGAGCGCACGCCCTTGCGCCTGGTCCACCGCCTGTACGACAACCTGGCCAACAGACTGCCAACGCGGCTGTCGACCTGGCAGCTCTTTGCCCTGGCCGTGCTGATGTGGGGAACCACCTGGCATGCCATCGTCTACCAGATTGCCGAGGCGCCGGTGGTGTGGGGCGTGGCCCTGCGCTTCGCCTTGGCCGGGGCGTTGTGCGCCCTGGTGGCAGCCGCCCGGCGCGAGGGGCTTTGGATCGGCCCGCGCGGCCTCGCGCTGGCCGCATTCCAAGGGCTGTTCATGTACAGCTTGTCCTACCTGTGTGTGTACGAGGCCGAACACCATGTGCCCTCGGGGCTGGTGGCCGTTGGCTACAGCCTGTCGCCCATCCTCAACGGCGTGGCCTCGCACCTGATCTGGAAGACGCCCTTGACGCCGCGCCTGTTGGCCGGCGGCGCACTGGGTGGGGCCGGGGTGGCCATGATCTTTGCGCCTGAATTGGCGCGTGCAGATGCCGCAGGCAGCGGCGGCCTGGGTTTGCTGTTCACCATCGGGGCTGTGCTGCTGTCCAGCGTGGGCAGCCTGGCCAGCTCACGCAACCGCGCCCTGGGGCTGCCGTTTTGGAGCACCATGGCCTGGGGCATGGGGGCCGGCGCCTTGCTCACCACGGCGATGGCCTTGGCGCAAGGGGTGGCCATGCCCTGGCCGCTGAGCAAGGCCTGGTGGGTGTCGCTCCTGTACCTGTCCTTGGCCGGTTCGGCCGTAGCCTTCGCCTGCTTTTTGGCCCTGCAGCAGCGTGTGGGCCCGGGCCCAGCGTCGATGGTTGGTGTGGCCACGCCTGTCTTGGCCCTGGTGGTGAGCACCGCCTTGGAAGGCTTCGAGCCCACCGTTTGGACCGTGGCGGGGGTGCTGCTGGCCCTGGGCGGCAGCGCCTTGGCCCTGGGGCTCAAGCTGCGGCGCACCTAGAATCGATCACTTGCTGCAGTCCCCCACCCAACAGGATTTCCCATGAGCCTCCAGTGCGGCATCGTCGGGCTGCCCAACGTCGGCAAGTCCACCCTTTTCAACGCCCTGACCAAGGCCGGCATTGCGGCCGAGAACTACCCTTTTTGCACCATCGAGCCCAATGTGGGGGTGGTGGAGGTGCCCGACCCGCGCCTGGGGCAACTGGCTGGCATCGTCAAGCCCGAGAAGACCGTGCCGGCCATCGTGGAGTTCGTAGACATCGCGGGCTTGGTGGCGGGCGCTTCAAAGGGTGAAGGCCTGGGCAACCAGTTCCTTTCGCACATCCGCGAAACCAATGCCATCGTCAACGTGGTGCGCTGCTTCGAAGACCCCAATGTGATTCACGTGGCCGGCAAGGTCGACCCCATCGCCGACATCGAAGTCATTCAGACCGAGTTGTGCCTAGCCGACCTGGGCACGGTGGAAAAGGGCCTGCAGCGCTACACCAAGGTGGCCAAGGCCGGAGGCGACAAGGAAGCCCTGCGCTTGGTGGAGGTGCTGAAGAAGTGCGAGGCCACACTCAACGAAGGCCGACCGGTGCGCAGCATCGACTTCAGCAAGGAAGAGCGCGCCGTGCTCAAGCCGCTGTGCCTGATCACCGCCAAGCCGACGATGTTTGTGGGCAATGTGAGCGAAGACGGATTTGAGAACAACCCCTTTCTGAACCACCTGAAGGACTACGCCGCCCAGCAAAATGCACCGGTGGTGGCCATCTGCGCCAAGACCGAGGCCGACCTGGCCGACATGAGCGATGAAGACCGCAACCTGTTCCTGGGCGAGATGGGCCAGGACGAGCCGGGCCTCAACCGCCTGATCCGGGCCGGCTTCAAGCTGCTGGGCCTGCAAACCTACTTCACCGCTGGTGTGAAGGAGGTGCGCGCCTGGACCGTACCCATCGGGGCCACTGCCCCGCAAGCCGCCGGCGTGATCCACACCGATTTCGAGCGCGGTTTCATCCGGGCCCAGACCATTGCCTTTGACGACTACATCGCCTGCAAGGGCGAAGGCGGCGCCAGGGACGCGGGCAAGATGCGCGCCGAAGGTAAGGAATACACCGTCAAGGACGGCGATGTGATGAACTTCCTGTTCAACGTCTGATCGGTGTTATGGATTGATTTTGAGACCCATATCTCGATAGCGGTCACTCACTTTACGGGTGGCACGGGCTCCGTGCTTGCCGCTTAGCACTCGATTTCAAAGAGTGCTAACATAGGAAGTGTAAAGGAGAAACTCCGTGTCCGATGCGTCGATGACCCTGAGCAACCCCCGCGCGCTGGCCTTGCGCGACCCTTGGGCTATGGTGCCCTCGCTGGGCAATTTGGATGCCTACATCTCGGCCGTCAACCGCCTGCCCCTGCTGACGCAGGAGGAAGAACTGGAGCTTGCCCGCAAGCTGCGCGACGAAGGCGACCTGCAGGCCGCCGGCCGTTTGGTGCTGTCGCACCTGCGCCTGGTGGTGAGCTTGTCGCGCCAGTACCTGGGCTACGGCCTGCCCCAGGGCGACCTGATCCAAGAAGGCAATGTGGGCCTGATGAAGGCCGTCAAGCGCTACGACCCCGAACAGGGTGTGCGCTTGGTGAGCTACGCCATGCACTGGATCAAGGCTGAGATCCACGATTACATTCTGAAGAACTGGCGTTTGGTGAAGGTGGCCACCACCAAGGCTCAGCGCAAGCTGTTCTTCAACTTGCGCTCCATGAAACAGGGGTTCAAGCAAGATGCTTCTGAGACCGACGGCGCCACCTACCGTAACACCCTGAGCGACTCGCAGGTGCAAGCCATTGCCCGCGATCTGCAGGTCAAGCCCGAAGACGTGCTGGAGATGGAGATGCGCCTGTCAGGCGGCGAAGTGCCGCTGGAGCCGCAGACCGATGACAGCGACGAGGTGGTGGCACCCATTGCCTACCTGGCCGACGACACCCACGAGCCCACCCGTGTGTTGGAAAGCCGCAGCCGCGATGAACTCTCGGGCGACGGCATCACCCGTGCATTGACCGTGTTGGATGCACGCAGCCGCCGCATCGTGGAGGAGCGTTGGCTCAAGGTCAACGACGACGCCAGCGGTGGCATGACGCTGCACGACCTTGCTGCCGAATACGGCGTGAGCGCCGAGCGCATCCGCCAGATTGAAGTGGCGGCGATGAGGAAGATGCGCAAGGCGCTGGAAGAGGCCCGCGGCTAAGCTGCCCTCAGCCGCCCGTTGGGTATTCAAACCCTGTGCTGGCAAGCCCCACCAAGTTGATGAGGGTGACGTTGGCGTCACTGATAGCCAAATTGGCCAAAAGGGTGCCCTGAGCCTGTGTATTCAAGGTATTGACCGCAACTGCCAATTCGGCTGCAGTGGGTTCTTTGCCTGAGGTTTGCCGCAAGAGGTGTCTGGCAATGTCTTGGGCGCTATCGGTCGGGGTGAGCACGCCGCCCCAGATCGGGAGGCGCATGACGGCCCCAGCCAACTGTTGCAGGGTAAAGCCCTGATCCATGAATCCAATCACCTGCCCCATCAAGGCCTGCTTGGACAACATGGCGTCACGGCCAATCACCGCCCCGATAAGCAGCAACGCCTGACCGGCGGCATCTGCCTTGCCCAAGTCGAAGGCGATGGCAGCGTCGTCAAAGCGAATGCGCTCGATGTTGCGCATCTCGACCGCACCGCCGGACCCATCCGCAGCAACGGCGAAACGGGTTCCAGCCCAGGGAGTGTCCACCACCCATGCACCACGCTTGCCCTTGAGCACGGCGGCGTCCAGGCCTGCCAGTCCATCGATGATGTCATTGCCTCCGGTGCTCACAAGCACATTGGCCAGGTCGTTTCCGATCAGCAGGTCATCACCTCGAGAGCCCATGGCGTTTTCGATCTCGGTGCCGACAGCCAAGCTCACATTGTCACGCCAGGGTACGCCGTCGGTGCCTGCACCGATGGAACTGGATTTGCCGGCACGCAAGTCAATGGAAACCGCAACCGTTGACCCGGAAGCATCCAGCCAATCGGAGCCGCCATCGTCCACGATGGCCAACACCCCGTTGGAGTCCATGATCTGGGCCATGGTGTAGCGATCATCTCCGGCAGCGGACATTCGCTTGCCGTACAGGTAGCGCAAAGCTGAGATGTCGAACCCTCCAAACCAAGAAGGCCACGCAGCCGTGACCAAAGCGTCGGGCTGCTGGATCATGATGGTATTGGCCAGTGACCACAACTGGGGCAGCAAGACCGTGGCACCCGAGGTGTCGGTTTGGTCCAGAGGATGCTGCAGGCCTAAGGCGTGGCCGATCTCGTGCAACAGCACGAAGTAGCCCTCTTGACCGGGCTTGAGCAGGGTGGCCGTCTCCACGTCCAGCCACACATCGCCGGCCTTGGGGTCGTTGCGGAAGAAGTCGGGCAAAAAGGAGTAGCCCCTCGTGTCGCTTTGCTGGTTGATGCCAAAACGCATCTGCGCCTGAGCGCCAGGGGACTCAACAAACGTGATGCCGATCTGTGAAGCCAGCTTGGACAGGATAGAGCGCACCACCTGCTGCAGTTCGGTACTGAAAGCGGTAAAGCCCGTTCCACCCTCTGCGCCAGAACTGGGCCGCTCGGTGAGAAAGGAGTAAGTGACGGTTTGCGCCGTGCCGGGCGAGGCGGTCTGCCACCCTGCGGCCCCTCTCAGCAAAATCTGCTGACCCGCCTCGGAGTATGAAATACGGCTGTCAAGGTCGATCGAATACCCGCGATTCGTCGAAAAGTCGTAAACGTTGAGTACCTCGATGTTTCGTAACTCGTAAACAAATCCGGGTGAGTTTTCATGCCAAGCGCGGATGAGCCGCCTGTCTGGACTGACGTTGACAACCAACTGCCCATAAGCCGCATCAGCACTTGCCCAGCTTATGGTGACGGTGTCTGACCCTCCACGACCGTCGATCTGGATCGAGCCTGACTTCTGGTTTTTCCAAGGTCCCAGCCAGAACCCATCGGCATCGTTCGTGCCAAAACCCTGGTCACCAGGTTGCTTGAATCCGTGGACCACTCGAACATTGACCAGCGTGTCGCGCCCACCGAAGCCATCCAAGGCGTAACCTGCCTGCATGTCCACCAGGATTGGTTTTGGAGAGGACCAATACCAGACCGTGGCGTTCAACGGGCGGATGGAAGGGTCAACGATGATGGTGTCGTTTCCTGGGCCACCTATTGCAGTAGCCCCATCGGCCTTTATGGTGATTTCGTCATCGCCCTCGAGCCCGTCGTAATGGTCTCCGGCACCCGTGATGACGAAGACGTCGCGCCCGCTGGTGCCTTTCAGATCAGCCATTTTGCCCTCACAAGTAGCCGATGGTTTGCTTGCTGAAGTTCGCCAGGTTGGGCATGGCCGCCCCCACCTGGGCGGCTGTCAGGCCCATCCACCGGCCGATGTCGGCCATGAACTGATCGGAGGAGAACTGCGGCACCCACTGCCCGCGTTGAGGATTCCAATTGAAGGCGTCGTCTGCGCCGCCGGTAACCAGCAAGGGGAACGAATTCCCGTACACCACACCACCCCGGACCGGGCCGCCCACCACAAACCAGTGGTTGCCCCAGGCATGGTCAGACCCGGCGCCGGCGGCGGGGTCCAAGGTACGGCCGAACTCACTCATCACCACGGTCAAGACCTGCCCATCCAAGCCTGCATCGATCAAAGATTTGTCAAAGGCCGACACACTGCGCGCAACCGCCTGGAGGCGCAAATCCAGACCGGGGTTGGTTTCGCCCGTGTCCAGTTGGCCGGTGTGCGTGTCGTATCCGCCATCCTGTATCAGATAGATCTGGCGCCGCGCGCCCGTGGCCTTGCTGTAGGGGATGTGGCGTGCCAGGAACTGAAGGTCACGAACCACGCTGGAAAACTGAACATCAACAAAGTTGCCGGTGGGGTTGGGCCCTTTGGCCTTGCCACGAGCAAATTCCACCGCGTCCAACAAAGCCGAGCGCATGCTGCGTGAAACCTCGGCTTCATACACGTTGCCCGACTGCAGGCGGGACAAGGCGATCAAGCGCTGCGTAAGGGCATGTGTGGGGTCGTCGACGGGTGCCGGCCCCCAGTTCGCGCCACCATTGCTGTCGGCCAAGCTCAAGGGCGTTGAGTTGCCGATCACTGCTGTGTAATCACGGGCCAAGGCCACCA
>Ga0194125_10012637_pt1 | contig 11100 bp, 9 predicted proteins | sample TA2KigC250mmetaG_FD_148626 | JGI IMG/M metagenome (GOLD analysis project Ga0194125, IMG submission 148626) | Freshwater microbial communities from Lake Tanganyika, Tanzania - TA2015034 Kigoma Deep Cast 250m | ecosystem: Environmental > Aquatic > Freshwater > Lake | place: Tanzania: Lake... | reverse complement strand
GCCGCGCTTTCGACGCCCCCTCCGTGGTAAAACTGAAAGAACACGAGATCCGTCGGCACATCGGAACAATGTCCGATTACATCCCGCCAGAGCTGCGGCCAGCCCCGCTCGCGCGCCACCCCAAGAAAAGGGATGTTGCGGTAAGACGCAATCCGGCCCCGTGCCTGCAGCTCCATAAACGCACGGTGGTAGCTCCCCAGATGATCTTCGATCTGCCGCGCCTGTGAGAGAAAGAGGACGTTCATGGCCTCAGCTCCGCAGGGCCTGTCGCCACGCACTGCCGACCATGCGCAGCCCTCGGCGTACGGCCCGCTCCGGCAACGACATCCCGCCATAGAAATAGTTGACCAGCCGACGCTCCTCAGCCAGATCCGGCGCGACCTCACGCGGATGGATGAGAGGAAAAGCCATGGGGGGTACCGGCTGATTGTGCCAGCATGAACGGCGCGCGTTATGGGCCGAATCGCTACCGAAACCGATGTTTGTGACCTGGTTCACGCTCGGATGCGCACACAGGTAGCTCTCGCGCAGGCAGGTCAGCCACCAGGCCGTCGCCCATGAGTTGGCCTTTCCGGCATGGACTGCCTCAAAGTAGCTGGCCACACGCCGCCGCCCGCGATTCCCGGGAAAGACCGTTTCGAGAAAGGACGTGTCGCGTAACCGCGGCCAGTCCGAAAGCTCGGCATCGAAACGCGCCCACGCACGCCGCCAGGTCGCCCACCCCCAGATCGTCGGCATCCGGTCAAAATAGTAACTGGTGTCCTTCTTGATCGGCAACAGGTGCTCGATATGCCCCGCGATCATCCCGACCCGCATGTCGCTACGATAACGCTCAAGCAGCTCTGTACAGAACGGAAAGAACGTCGGAGCGGGCACACAGTCATCCTCCAGCAGGATCGCCTCCTCCACCTGCTCGAACACCCAGGAGATACCCGACCCCATCCGCCGCCTGCATCCCATATTCAAGTCCGCATAATTCCGCGCCACCTCGCAGGGCCAGTCCACCTGATCGAAGATCGCGCGCACCTCCTGATATTTCGGCAAATCATCAGGACGCTCCGGGCGCGGCGCGTCCAGGCAGAGAAACAGCCGCTTCGGTCGAGCCTCACGGACACGCGCGAAGACCTGCGCCGTGGTATGCGGCCTGATAAAGCCAAAAATCGCAACGGGGGGGATATCACTCATATGCCCACACAAGACTCATGTTAACGCCTGCTGCAAGAAACGACGGCTGTCAGCTTGCCAACGCGCCAACCGTACCTCGACCGCCTCCCAGTCGATCGGCGTCTGCTCGAGCCGCCGCACGACTGACTCATCCCATACATACACAATCCGCTCGGACAGACCAAGCCGCTCTAGCAACGAGACCAGCCGGTCATTACGTGCCGCCGAGGCGTCTGCCCAAGCTAACACCAGGAAGGGGCGTCGAAACAGGATCGCGAAAGCCGTCGTATGGAACGAGTCCGTCAGGACAAACCGCGCGCTACGGATCAGAGACACCCACTCCTCTACGCCCGGAAGCGTCCCGCGGCTTTCAAACCAAGCCGCGAACGGCCGCCCAATGATGGCTCCTGGCGCGCCTGTCAGCGTGCGCAGTAGCCGGAACACGTTCAGGTAGAGTTCGCGGCGAAACGAAAGCCAGGACACCACAAGCCCGGGACGGGATTGATGGGCGACACCATCCGCCAGCCTGCCCAGCGCTTCCGCTCCCAAAAGGAGCGTCGGATCACAGACCCACGGGATGTCACGTCCCAGTTCAGCAGACAGGCTTTCGGCCGCAGAGCGCTCACGGAGACCGATAGAAGAAAACCGTTCCATCCACGGGCGGATTGCACACCGGTAACCGGGGGAGAGTGTCGGCACGCCGAAACTAGGCGCGTAGGCGACCCGCCGGTAGGCCCCAGCGCCACCGAAGGCCAAGAAATAGGCCTTGTCGAACTCGCCGGTACTGTCGAACCTCTTCGGATGCCAAACCTGATCGCTCCCGCAGATCGCCGCCTCACAAGCGGGCACCGCAGCCTCCAAGTCAGCCAGCGACGCGTAACGCCGCTCTGTCAATGCCAGCCTCGCATTCACGAACTGCCTGGTCCGCCGTGTGAGCCGGTAGGTGTTCCATCTCGAGACAATGACCGCCGGGTTCGGTGTGGCGCAGATATCGCGTAACCGCACATAGTGGCGCCACGCCGGCACGTAATCGATAACTGCCGACGTATGACCTAACGCGCGCACCGCCTCCTGAAGCGCATAAGCCTGTAACACCGCGCCATAGCTGGGCGCGCAGTGATAAGTGATGATGGCTACCTTCATCGGCTTATGCCCGTCCACGCTTGAGGAGGCGGCCGATGACCTTCTCCCTGACCATCGCCCGCTCGTCCCTGTGCAACCCCATCCCGTAGATACCCACGAGCCCAAGCGTTAAGCCGGCCGCCATCACCGCTAACAGCCGCAGGAAGGAACTCGGCAAACACCATGTCAGCGCACAACAGGCGGCCATGCCGGGCGCCATACTCGCTGCCACCGGGAGCAGAACCTCGCGCAACCACCGTAATAGCGAGACCCCCAGCAGCCTCCGCCCCCAGTATACCCGCCCCAGCGAGACCACAGCCGCCATAACGGTCGCGCCCCAAAAACAGGCCTGAACCGATTCCGTCCCCCGAGTGATCACATAGCAGATAGGCAGCGTAAGGATCATCCCTAAGCCGAGCGTCACCTGATAGGCCGCGATTTTGCCGACCGCCTGGACACACGCGACATAGCCGACCGTCAGTTTATCCGCCACCGACATCGCAAAGACAAATAGGCAGAGCATGGTCGTGTACTGCGGCGGCTTCTTCAGCCAGAGAGTCAGCAGATAATTCAACTCGAAGGCGATCGGCACCATCCAGAGTAACCCCATGAGCGCCGCAAAGCGGCACGTGCGAAGCCCCAAGCTGATCATTCGGTCAGTCTCACCAGCCCCCTGCCGGGAAACAATCTCCGGCGCCACCGCCTGGAGGAACCCGGAAGCAAACTGACCGACCTGTCCCGCCACCTGATTGGCGATCCCATAGGCGGCATTGAGCTTGGTCCCGAACCCCAGATTCAGAATAATTGCCATACCTTGCCCGCGGAACACGCCGCCCAGATGACCGAACAGGTTCCACAGCGAGAACGAGAGAAGCTCACGCACAAGCGGCCAGTTTTTCATTTCTCTCACGCAGATCCGGCAACTGGGAAAGAGCAGTCGGCCCCGAACCGATTGGATCGCATAGATGGTTGTGGTAGCGGTCGCATAACCGGCCGCATACCAGACCAGACGGTCGCCCGGAAGATACTTCAGGCAGTAGGCGAAGGTGAACAGCAGTCCCGACTGAAGCACCGTCAGCGCCGAAAGTTCGAACATCCGCTGATGGGCTGTGAACATCGCCCGGAACGGAACCGTTACAATCATGATTGAAGTCGAGAACAATGAGCATTGAAACGCCAGGCTGGCAGCAAACCGCCGTTCCTCGGGCATTTTTAGAACATATTTCACAAACCAGACCCCGAATGTCTCGCCTACCGCTAACACCAGAAGCGCTAAAAGCAAGTGGGTCAGCATCGCCGCATTAAACACACGACGCAGCCCCTCGGCTATCCCCCCCCCGACTTGGAACGTCAGATGGCGCTGCGCGCTGCTGGTCATCGCGCCGTTAATGAACAGAAGAAAGGCGATCACGCCACCGACAACGGAGAACAACCCGAAATCCGACTCACCCAAGGCGGAGAGTATCCACCGGTTGGAAAAGAACATCAGAAAACCGCAGACCGCCGTCTGTCCATACATGGCGAACATGTTGGTAATCACCTGATTATTTGATCTTAACCTCATCGGAGACCCATCCGTTGCCTTAGCCAACGATGCCATTGCCCAACATAAACCCGTAGTGAACGCTTGGGTTGACAATATTTTCTCATCACGATTTCAAAGTTCTCCGTATTCAAGGCACCAAAAAAAGCGTCGCGCAAGGGGGATTTCGTACTGGGTGACTGTAAACGTCGATTACCGGCTATGACAACGGAAAGTGGCATGACTTTGCTCCGAATTTTATCCGACACGGCGTTCCAAATGCCCCGGCCGGTCTCAGAATTCACCATCAGGGCCGAGGTACCCTTACCATCATCCCATTCCGGCTCATATTTGGCGATACCCCAGAAGTCGCCCAACGTCAGATCACCCGGACGTTGCGCCGATGCGAACCGGCAAGAATGACAGACCGGGCGCAAGAACAGATTGTCCAGAAAACCAAACAAATATAAATCATGCTTTGCGGGGAATGCCACAGATTTGCCCGATGCAAAACGATATGACACACGGTGTTTCGATGACCACCCTTGCGACTTATCACGAAAGGAGCATTCCGTAATAATACCTTTATTTTTGTGGTTCAACAAATCGATATAGCTCTCAAATATCGATGGAGACCCAACCCCATGGCAAATTAAATCACACGACAACACTTGACTCGTTACCGCACCTAACACGTTCTTGATAGCCGCTACTTGGCATGGGGTTCCGACAAAAAGGACTTTGCGTCCGGTTTGAACATCGTTCTTCAGCTCGGCATACACCTCTTTAACAATAGTGCTTTGGACATATTTTGACCGGCGAAGAAGATCCAACTCGTCGGCCCTATCGATACGCACATGTCTCACTTTTCTGCATCCATCAACGAAGGCGGCACCGTATACGACACCTCTCTGGCTGAACATCCAATTAGCAATAACAGAAAATATACCCCCCGATGAACTTTTGGCCCGAAGCGGATCATCAAGCGCTGCTGCCGCATATACATCCGGGCCTTCCGGCGTCTCCATCAGGTTCGGATGGAGGGCAGGACAAACCCGCCTGCATAAACCACAGTCGACACAGGCCGCCTGGTCCACCAAAGGATAGTCAAAGCCCTCGCCATCCCTTTGCATGGTCAGGCACTGGCAGGGACATACGGCAACACATGCCCCACACCCGCAACACGCCTGCATCGGAATCCCGGTTATTAAAATATCATTGGTGCTTATGAAGTACTCCTAATCATTGATAATCCGTCTTCCAAAGATCGAAGTTCTCGTTCTCCCAGACACATACGTACCCGTTCTGTGTTAAGAACGCATCGAGGTACTGCGTACGCATCAGATTTGCCGAAGCCTCCAGATACGGCGTACGTACCTCGGGCCAGCCGCGCACCCCGACATTGAAGTGCTGTCTGAGCACCACGGGCAAACTTACCGCCTCCTGCTTCGCCTCGTCCAGTGCACGTGCGAACGCCGCCGGCGCATAGGTTTTGGGCCAGGCGTTGTACAGGAAGGGACGTGTATCCGTAAGATAATGGATCATTGGCATATCCGCATAGGCCAGTAACTTATCCCCCGGACGAAGATGCGGTGTCAGGGCCTGCACGAGAGCAGAGATCTCCGCCGCACGGGCGGGCGTCGTCAGAATACCGGCAACACGCGTCCCTGAAACCGAGGCGCGAAGCCTGAGGCGTTGAGGACCATCACGGTATGGGCTCCGCCAGACCAGGACGGCCAGCGCGAGCGCATAGGCGGTTCCCCCCGCAACGCAGAGCGCGCGCCGCCACAACGTTCCACATGCAGGCTCAACCTCCTCTGCCGTCGGAAACACTGTGTTCACCGTCAACGGCAACAGCATCACAAACGCGTATTTCATTACCGATTGAGGCACATCACTCCCTAACGGCAAGACAAACACCACCAGAATGGCGCTCCACCAGACCGTAACCTGAAGCGGATCCCTGCGCCGCCGCCACAGACTGCAACCGGCGGCCAACAGTCCTAACGCGAGGGCGAGATAATGCGCCATTCGTAGGGCTGGCAGCCTGACCGCAACATAGGCCAGGCAACCGCTCAATACCACCGCCATCATCCAGGCGAGCGCGCGATGAACGCGCCCCGGCAACCAGCCTGCGGTCAGGCGCAATCCGAACCTACCCGCCGCCCACATCGCGACACAGGCAGCAGCCACTACCAAGGCCGTGACATACAGGCGGATCTGATACCCAATCAGGGCTCCGAAGGAGTGATGGCCGAATTCGCCGCTGTCCGCGCCCATCTGACCGACCAACTGTAACGCGCGCAGGAACACGGCCCCATGCCCCAATGCGACCATCAAACCGAGGGCACTCAATACGCCGAGACCGAAGCCTGCCAATGTGGCCGCCGCAATACGCGCCGCCTCACGCCAGCGCCACCCCCCGAGGCATACAGGTGCATAAGCGGAATTGTCAGGCTTGCCAGCGCCATCACATTCGGCAGCCTGGCGAACGGGCTTATGCCAACCACCCAGCCAGCAGCAACCAGCCAGACGCTTCGGCCGCCACGCAAGAAACGCCAGAAACAGGCCACCGACGCCATCAGCAGAAAAGCGGAAAACACATTCCCAAACAACGACAATACGCTCCCGTGGATCAGAAGCATACTCGCCGACAACCCTACTGCCAGCGCCCCGGGCCGCACGAAAGGCTTCACCACATAAGCCGCCATCAAGAAGGTCAGGCTTTGGACAAGCACGCCCAAGATACGCAGCCCGAGAAGACCCCAGCCGGCAAACAACTTGTGCCATGCCCCCCCCACAACCCCTGTCAGCCAATACATAAACCCGTAACGGACCGAGTCCGGATCAACGAAGATGGACTGATAGAAGCTTGCCCAGAAGCCCTCATCTGTCAGATCCAGCCCCTGTACGGCCAGCGCGAGTTGATAGACGATCAGGCCAACAAACGCTAGCCGATGAACGTTATGGGGCCTCACGGCGTCCTCCTCTGGTTTCGCCCACAGTCTCAGTCCCCCTTGCATGCAAGGCCTCACGACAGGCATCCAAGATCTGTGCGAGCGCCGCGTCATCAAGCTGATAATAGAGCGGCAGCCGCACCAAACAGTCGGCGTACCGGTCACAGTTCGGCAAGGCCCGGTCTCCGTGTCGCTCCCGGTAGAACGTGCTACTGTGCAGACTTAAATAGTGGAAGACCGACAGGATACCCTTCGCTTTTAAATAGCTGATAAATGCGGTTCGCTGCTCGAGCGAAGGTAGCACCAAATAGAACATGTGCGCATTATTTGTGGCATAGTCCGGTATATACGGCAACCGAGCATCTCCCCCCTGAGCAACCAGCGGCGACAGCCCATCGAAATAGGCTTGCCAGAGCGCACACCGCTTCGTCTGGATCGAATCGAGAAACTCCAACTGTGCGTACAAGAATGCAGCCACGATCTCGGAGGGTAGAAATGAGGATCCCACATCCACCCAGCCGTACTTGTTCACCTCGCCACGGAAAAATTCAGCGCGGTTCGTCCCCTTCTCCCAGATGATTTCGGAACGCCGCTCAAACCGGCTGTCGTTGATTACCAGCATGCCGCCCTCTCCCGAGATGATGTTTTTGGTCTCGTGGAACGAGAAGCAACCGAGATGGCCGATACCGCCCAGTGGAAGTTTGCGCCCCTGACGGCGTGAATGGTATGTCGCATCGATCGCCTGAGCGGCATCTTCTACCACCAGCAGGTTATGCCGTTCGGCCACCTCCATCACACGATCCATATCACACGCCACACCCGCATAATGCACGGGGACGATGACCCGCGTCTGCGGCGTAATCAGCGACTCAAGTTGTTCGGCATCCAAATTGGGATGCTCCGACGAGCTATCCGCAAATATGATCCGTGCTCCCTGCCGGACGAACGCCAGAGCGGTTGAGACAAACGTGTATGAGGGGATGATCACCTCGTCGCCCGGACCCACCCCCGACAGGATCGCGGCCATCTCCAGCGCATCGGTGCAGGAGGTGGTTAACAGGCATTTGCGGAACCCATATCGCTCCTCAAAGAAACGCTGGCATTTTTGAGTGAAGAGGCCGTTTCCAGAGATCTTACCACATGCGACTGCCTGGCAGATATACTCTGTCTCGCGTCCGGTCATGAACGGCTTATTGAAGGGTATGCTCATTTCGCTCTCCACACATGCCAAACGTCGGTCTCTTCCACCTTATCGTACCCGCTCGACTCATAAAGCCGACAGGCAACAACGTTGGCTTGTTGCGTCGCGACCTCACACAACGGGACGCCCTCGTTTAAAAGCAGCCGGTCACAGCCCCCCATCAATTTACGACCAAGACCCTTACCTCGGGATTCCTCGTCAACGGCCACCAAGCCGATCCGCGCCACGCCATCCGCTATCATAAGCGACGTCATGCCCACGAGCCGACCGTCCTCTTCAATCACCAGCACCCGCCCGTCAGCCTCCGAGCAGGCGCGCATGATCCATCTGGAGTAGAGCGCCTCGAAAGACGGTCGGAAGTGCGGATCAAGAAAAAAACGGGAACACCAGCCGCTCGCAAACGCCAGACGCAACAGTTCGGGCGAACAGTCGCTGGTCAGGCGGAGACCTATTTCCGTTGGCCGTACACCCCCCGCGTCTGACAAGACCTTTCGATAGGTTACTTTCCGATCATAACAGACCCCTCCCGCGCGCAACAACGGCTCACGAAAACAGTCCGCGAAGGCAGCAGGGACAAATACATAGATGACATCCGCTGGCAGTGCCGAAAGCCCATCCTGCAGCCCCGATACCTCGGCGGGCGCCTCAACCTCGACACGGAACACACGGCAGCCGAAAAACGCGCTGTCCCACTCAAGCGGCTCAGTTATCATAGGTTGACCTTATCGGCCACGAGAAAGGTCGGGCGCTGTTTGACCTGATCGAAAATCCGCCCGATATAGATACCCACAACACCTACGCTGGTGAGCAGTATCCCGCCGATAAACCAGAGCGACAGGATCATGCTGCTATATCCGGGAACACGAATCTGTTCCGTCATATATCGGGCTAGATAGAACAGAGTCACGCTCGCCGCGACAAATGCCATAAGAAACCCGGTCTTAACGCAAATCCTGAGGGGCTTGTCAGAGAACGCAATCATATTGTCCGTGGCCAACGCCAGTAGCTTACGTAGAGAGTAGGCAGATCTGCCGCCCTCTCGCGCACAATGCCGCACCGCAAGGGTAGTCTTACGGAAACCTACCCACTGCGACATCGTCGGAAAATACCGTACACGATCCCCCATTCTGAGAATTGCATCCGTCACACTCCTGCGATATATCCCAAAATTGGCGATTGAGGGATCCATCCGCGTATCGGTCAGATAACTAAAGACCCGATAAAAGATCCGGGATTGCGCACGCTTAATTAATGTATCCTGCCTGGACACCCGCTGAGCGAACACAGAATCAAACCCCTCCTGAGCCTTCCGATACAGGTTTGGAATTTCTTCTGGCGCGTCTTGGAGGTCGCAGTCCATCACCACCACCCAATCGCCGGAAACATAGGAGAGCCCGGCGGTAATCGCATAATGCTGCCCAAAATTTCGCGACAGGTTGATCCCTTTGACACGAGGCTCGTCCCGACACAGCTCACAAATCAAAGGCCACGACGCGTCAGGACTCGCATCGTTAACAAGGATCAGCTCATAATCCGCAAACACGCCCTGGACAGCCGCCTGCACCCGTCCAAGCAGCTTACGGAGATAGGCCTGGCCCATATAGACAGGTACGACGACCGACACACACTCTGACCGCTCTTGCCCCATCTGAACAACCTTTCATCCGCTCTTACGCGGCGTTCATAACTGACCTCGAAGTCATCTGGGCAGTCATCTGGGGACAGAGAACAAGTATCTGCCAGCCCCAGCAAGTCTGATTCTGAAAATGGAACCATCGGGGTCGGTATCGCTATCGAGAAAAACAGGTGGTTTTCGACCCCGATACCGACCCCGACCCCGATGACCCAATCGCCTCAGCGAAGGTTGGGGACCGGGAAAGCGTAGCATCCAACTTTCCTGATTTCCTGATTCAAACGACCCGATCACGGCCTCCTGGCCCATCCGAATCTTTCGCGGGATTTTCATGGTGAAAGAGAGTTTTCGTTTGCTATTCGAGGGAGAACGTTTGTTCGAGTGTGTGGGTGTGTGGGGGAGAATGAGAAAACGCTGAAAGCTGGGAGACAAAAGCTGAAAACTGAAAGTTGGGAAAGAGAGTATGTGAGTGTGGGAGTGTGTGAGTGTGGGAGTGTGTGGGGAAAGAGAGGGTTCAAGGAGAAATGCTGAAAGGCTGAAAGGCAGGGAAAGAGAGTATGCGGGTGTGTGAGTGTGTGAGTGTGTGAGTGTGTGGGGAAAGAGAGGGTTCAAGGGTTCAAAAAGGTTCAAACGCGCCTGACGGCGCTGGTTCAATAGGGTTCAAGGGTTCAAACGCGCCGCTTGGCGGCGGCGCTGGTTCAATAGGGTTCAAGGAGAAATGCTGAAATGCTGAAAGCTGAAAAGGAATTGCACGTGAGCGTTGCGCTGGCTGAATTTCAGTTTTTTTATTCATCTCCATTATCAGCGGCGCGGCGGGACGCCGCCGCCCTACCTTGATGCGGAGAAAAGCTGAAATGCTGAAATGCTGTGCGTAGGTTGGGGACGGGGAAAGAGAAGGTCTTTACGCCTCTTGAAACGGCGGGGTTCGCTTGATCGCGTCAGGAACGAGGCCGAGGATCTCCGGATGCGCCTCTGTCAGCCGCATGATATCCAGCAGGTCTTTCTGCCGCTTGCTCGGTCGCCGGGTGAGATCGGAATAGGCGGCCACTTTCCCCGCAAGGGTGTCTTCCAGTGACGCCACACGCATCAACATACCCCAGATGTCGCATGGGATGGCGCGTTGCGGATACGAACGGTAGCGCTCCTCCGTGGAAATCTGAATGCTCACCCGCGATCGGCCCCTCAGATTGACCGACCAGGGGAAACGCTGAACCGTGAACCCTTCCTTCTGCAGTTCCGCCACGACACGCTCAACCTGCTCCAACGCGATGACGAGGTCAACATCCGCTGTCACCATCGGTTCCTCAGCCCATTGATTGACCGCCAAACCGCCGATGACACACCACGGCGCGCCGCAGCGCTCCAAGACGGCGATCAGATGCGTCACATCGCCGCCGCCACCGTTCGTCTGCCAGTCGTAAAATGCCTTCTGAGTCATCGCTGCTGTTTTCCAGAGGAGGTTGGGCAGGTTGGGGACAGGGATAGAGACGTGAAGGGAGTG
>Ga0194125_10012631_pt1 | contig 11103 bp, 17 predicted proteins | sample TA2KigC250mmetaG_FD_148626 | JGI IMG/M metagenome (GOLD analysis project Ga0194125, IMG submission 148626) | Freshwater microbial communities from Lake Tanganyika, Tanzania - TA2015034 Kigoma Deep Cast 250m | ecosystem: Environmental > Aquatic > Freshwater > Lake | place: Tanzania: Lake... | reverse complement strand
TAATAACCCTTCCAATTTCAAACTCTATCCGCTAATCGGCGCGAATTTACGCGAATATTTTCTTCGTGAATATTCGCGTGGATTAGCGGATAAAAAAGTGGAAGGTTTTATTTTCTGCAACAGCCTTTTTGAAAATGTTCCATACCCAGTTTATTACAGATTTTTTTGGTACCTGTAAGACTCGGATAAATTTTAAAGGCTTTCTCTAAATTTTCGCGTGCCAGCTGCAAATTTTCCGCCTCAAAATATGATTCAGCTAACTTTTTATATACCCATGCGATATCGCGTTTTGATAACCCCAGTTCGAGAATTTTTTGAAGATAGATAATAGATGCTTCTGCGGTGGCGGGTTTAGCAAGTCCGTAATAATAGACTTTTTTAAGCCGCGCCTTTACCTCTTTTATAAAATGGCGAAAATGCGGATGTTGTTTTTCGTTTTCGATTACCCGTTCATATAACTCAGCCGATTGCCTGTATCCTCCTAATGTCTGATAGGCTTCCGCTAATAAAAACTCACAATCTCGACTATCCGCGTAGTCCATGTAGAGAGCGAATTCAAAATTAATAATTCGTGTATTCAACTGCTCGTAAATCCGAACCGCCGTTCGGAGATTATTATTCATTAACTCTTCCAGAATTAGTTGACACAGTTCGCTCGTATGGTTTGGTTTCGCACGTTTTCTCAGATTTTCTTTATAAGCATTACGTGATTTATTTTGCCCTTCGTATTGTTGGAGATTACAATCATATACACTTCGCTTCTGCTCATCTATCAGAGTTTCGTAAGCCTTACATATACCCCGAAAGTGTTTTTCCGCCTGTCGTTCATCGCCCGGATTTTTATCGGGATGAAATTGCTTTGCAAGCCTACGGAAAGCGCTTTTAATCTCTACCGAAGTAGCATCTCTTTTTAATTTTAAGGTCTCATAATAGTTTGGGAAAGACATTGAATTGAACCAAGAAACTCCTTACTTTATTCCTTATTGTTTCTTATGATGGAACTTCCTCTTTTTTTCTTTTTGATCAAACTTTTTCTTTTAGGAAAAGAAAAAGTTTGGAAGAAAAGTTTGGTTACTAACTTGATGTCTGAGTTATATACGAACGAAAAATACTTCTAAATTATATTATCACAAAGGGCATTTTGTCAATAAATTTTTGCATTTTTCAATCCAGACTTCCGAAGTCTCCAAGACTTCGGAAGTCTGAAGTCTAAAAAATCTTATAAAAAAATTGACTTTTCCCATGAAATATACTATACTTTTTTTAAGGAGGTGATAACGTGGATATCAGAATTGAATACTGCACATCATGAGGCTATGTGCCAAAAGCCGTCAGTTTGGCGGAAGCTTTGTTGGAAGAATATAAGACCAAAATCAGCGGACTTACCATCGTTCCATCTGGTGGTGGACGCTTTGAGGTTACCGTTGATGGCAACTTGATATACTCAAAGTTAGCTACCGGAAGATTCCCTGAAGTTAACGAGATTAAAAAGGCAATCAAGTAGCCTTGTCTGGGAATAGCCGCTGATTATAAGACCACGCCGATTTTAAAAACCGCTTCAATCAGCGTTGTCTGGAAATCAGCGGCTATAGTCTATTCAATCAACCACAAAATCGCCTGACTTGCGCGTTTGAGGAAAAACGAGGCCTTTTGAGCCCAAGAAAACAAACGCTTCGTTAGATAAGCCCAACAGATAACCCCCAGAGCGGTAAGACTTAATACGCTGATTGCCAGCCCTGCGTAGAAGCTACGTGATATATATTTTAGATGAACCGTATATGACCCAGTTTTGGACAGTCGCAAAGCAATTAGTCCATCCTTATTGAATAACTCCCCCCGATTTGTATGCCAGTCCCGGTGATAGTTCTGATTGATGACGAGTGTGCCAGGCTTTTGGAGATTGACGAAGACCATAATCGAATTCGGGCGAAATATGCCTTTTGCTGTATTTTCGGATTCCAGGAAAAAGAATTCACCGCAATACTCAGGATTTTGGATGTAGTTGTTATTGGCATCCACGAAATATTTTGGAATGGCGTTTTCGGCAATCGGAATACCCGTATACCAATCAACCGTCCCGATATTTCTGAGCAGGTTCAAATAGGTGGCCGCTCGAAATGGCTCTGCACGGCCACGCGGCTGGTCTTGCCCCTGGACGTTGAAAAAGTCCTTCTCCTTGACAAGAAATTCAGCAGGCGTCTCAAAAGTATAGGTGTCGCGTTGAACTTTTGCCATTTTGGGATAAAGAAACCACACGCCTATTACAATCAAAGCGATTGCGCAAAGATGTTCCAACACCCCCCTCTTTCCCCCCGTCGACGGGGGGATGAAGGGGGGACGCAATTTTGCCAGTATCCAGAAGCATTGTCCCGAAGCGACCGCGAACGTGAATGGAATCTGAAAACTAAAATATTTGTAGGGGCGGTACAAAGCGTTGAATATCGGCAACTTCCAGAGCGGTTTTAGTAAATCGACCGGCGCGTTGTGAGCGAGCAAAAGCCAACCGAATAACAATAAATTAATTGCCCAGGGCAGCGATTTTTTACCAAAAGTGAACAGAGCAATCACGAATAGAACAACCGGGAGAAGTCCAATCGTAACCAGCCCCATAGACTCTTTCCAGCCAATCGTCTCCTGCCAGAGTTGCTCAAATGTGTAGGCATAGACTCCTTCTGGATTATATGTTTTGGGATGGAAAAACAAATCAATATGTCCAAGCCCACCTTTGGCATTGATGAGTTCAATTGCGGGGAGAATTCGTACCATTCCAATCAAAGCGGTTACACACAGGGCGAGGAGGAAAATTTTCATCGGGCGGATATCGAATTTTCCTGACGAGTTCGGCGGCGCAAGCGTGCTGAAAAAAGGAAAGATGTCCAAAAGACAGAAAATCCCCACATAAGAAATAGCCGTAAAGAAAGCCAATTTGCCATCGGAGAGCATCGTGTAAAACACAAACGGCAAAATCAAAAGCGCGATTTTTTTCCCTCGGCAAGCCAATCCGATTAACAACATGCACAACGGCAGGAAAGCCGCGTACACTTCATTTGGATTTCCGTCTAAGATACGCAGAGGAACAAACAAGTTCGTGCCGAAAATCAATCCAGAAAACAACGCGCCCCACCGCGTGTATCCGAGGATGTATCGCGCCAGCGCATAAGTCCCCAACCCACCGACTAAAAGCGCCAGGTAAGTGATGATTTTAAGTCCCATCACCGTCCCAAACACAATAGAGAGTAAAACAAGAGGATTCAGAGATGGGTCCTCCGGGTCGCCGAGGGTCGGAAAACCACCGCCAAACCAATACGCCCGCAGTGGAAATGTATGGTATTTGAGAAGACTTTTCCTCACGGATTCATGGCGGGAGGCATACTGAAAAAAATCGGCGTTGAGATTTATCTTATCGCCTGATGTAAGCGGTGGGATGGATGATAACGTGATGACTAAGAAGATTATGACATAAGCCAGAATATCTGATTGATTTTTCACGAATCGGGATATTGATAATACGAGATTTTGTATTTTGTAAGGGCTCATAGACTTTTTTGCATCACGAACCATAATCTGGTTTTGTCCAAAGTCGATAATTGAGAAGTTTTTTGGGTCGTTGCTGCATCTTTATTCTCCTCAACTTTTTGCTTGACGACTTTTTAGAAAACTTGTATAATTTACTCGACCACTTAGTTGTTAAGTTTATCAGATTTTGGAAGTTAATTCAAGAGAAAAATTCCGGATAAAAAGATTAGACGGAAATTTTTCCGTCTAATCAAGAGTTAGCCTTACATTCAGGAAGGCATCCGAACTATTGAAGGGGGAGTTCAATGGAGATCCAGAATACTGTAACAATCGCAGCTCTCGAGCAAGCATTCAAGGCCTCTTTAGCAAAGGCTGAGAAAGATTGCAATTGGTACAAAGAACGCATATGGAGGTCCAGGGCACTGTCGTATCTGATTCGTGGTATTACGCTGATTGCGGTCGTCCTTGGTATCATTTTGCCGCTGACCAAGAAAGACACCGTCGACAAGTTTCTCGTGTTGTTTGATGGACCTGCTGAAGCTGGATACTCATTCTTGTTACTCGCCATTCTGGTCCTTGCCATGGATTACGTCTTCATGCTATCTGGCACCTGGGCTAGATACATCAATGCAATGACCAAGATTGAAACGCTTATTTCCAAGGCGGAATATGATTGGCAAAGAATGAAAAGTGGAATTGCCAGCGACGGTGACGCTCACGAGCAAAGGGAAAAAGCCTTTAATCTCTTTCAGAAGCTTGTCCTTGATTCGCGCAAGGTCGTTGAAGATGAGACTGCCGCTTGGGGTACAGAGCTTAGTCAGGCTCTACAGAAACTCGACAGCCTTGTTAAGGAACAGCGAATCGCCGTTGAAACGCTGTACAAGGAAGAGAAAACGGCTCGTGATGAGGCCAATAAGATTGAAAGTTCCACAACAACTGGCGGAATCACGGTCGAGATCGACAAGCCAGAGAAGCTAAAGGGAGTCCTTACTATGGCAGTCGATGATCAAACAATCGAAAGGGTCGTTCCAATTCAGAAGGTGGTATTTCCGGGAGTGAAGGCAGGCCAGCATGCTGTTGTTCTGAAGGCAACCGACATCAATGGGAACGCCGTGTGGGCGGAAGACCTTGCGTTTGTTGAGGTGAATAAGATTGTCAACATCAAGTTCATGGTACCCACAGGCTAACTTCACGCTCAACAAGGACGCCCAGAAAGCGTGCAAAAAGCTGCCCCGCTTTCTGGGCACCGGTTAGTTGTAGTGGGCACCGCCCACCTACTATCCCCAGCGGCTTAGTGGGCTGTAAGGTTCTTGCATGAAAAAATATCGCGTTGTCATTGATACAGGTGTTTTGGTTTCTGCTCTCAAATCAAACCGAGGCGCCTCGTTTAAGATATTGTCTTTATTGCCCTCAGGCAAGTTTGAATTCCATCTTTCAGTCCCACTTGTATGCGAGTATGAATCGGTTTTGAAACGAACGGAACTCGGTATACAATGGACTTCGGAGGAGATTGATGAACTGTTGGACATCATCTGTCTTCTTAGCATCAAACATGAAGTTCATAGGTTGAGTTGAGGCACGAAACCCAACGTCCAACTTTTGCCTAAAACGGATTAACATGGGAGATTGACGTGGCAGACACTGACAATGTATCTTTTCGATGGTGGTTTCCACTTTGGGAATTCTTGATTCACGTCACAGTTGGGACAGGTATATTTGTGTTGATTGGCACTCCTGCCATTATGTTAGACAGACTCATACACTGGCTGTCAACTAAAAACATAAGCATCTTCATCATTTATGGTCTCAAATTTTCCGAATACACGCTTTTTATCGCGGATATCATTTTATTTTTCGTCTTCATTGCTCGAACCGCATGGAGAACTCTCAGGAGGCTATGATGTTTGCTCATAATCGATTTCTCGTTGTCACGTATTCAACAATAAGATTAGCCTTCCGCTTATATTTTGAGCCCCTTTTGTGGATTGGAAAGGGATTTTACCAGGCGTTGGCTGAGTCAAGAGTCAGGAAAAAGGGTGGGAAGATACTTCACTCGCCACGCGACGGAAGGAATTGTGGCCGTTGACCAGGCGACCGTTGATGATATGTGATCAAATAAGCCTAACCCATCGTTGCAGTTGACGGCGGGGATCTTTGGTTTTATTGATGTTTTCTGGGTTGCGGTGGGTTTTGGTTGGTCGGACGTTTTTCGGCAAATCCCCCGCCGCAACTGAACTTTGTCCGTTAGGAGACACCATCGTACAAAGAGGTGAGAGAACTATGTCAGAAACAGTCTATGCAAAAGATGTCACTTTATATGATTTAAAGACCAGGTTTCACCTGCAATTGGTGGAAGACCCCCAGTTTTTCCCGGAATGGCAAAACAACTTACCAACAATCAATGATTCCGAGAAACAGTTACTGGACAAACTGAAAGCTGGATACTTTAATCTCATTGAGTATCCCCCGCTGCTTGAGAATACCGTGCAAATGGCGGTGTTAGGTCCCCTGCTTTATCTTGCAGATTTCTTTCTAGCCCCATTTCATATCAAGTCAGAAATTTCAGTGAGCTTGTCAGATGTTGATGAAGGGATAACTGTTGAAGGGAAAATCGATATTTTAGTCCTCAAAAAGAAAAGAAAAGGAAATTTTCTTATATGGGTTGTTGTCATTGAGTCGAAACGCGCTTCTTTCTCGATTGAAGTGGGTAGGGTGGGCACCGCCCACCTACTATCTCCGGCGGCTTAGTGGGCTGTAAGGTTCTTGCATGAAAAAATATCGCGTTGTCATTGATACAGGTGTTTTGGTTTCTGCTCTCAAATCAAACCGAGGCGCCTCGTTTAAGATATTGTCTTTAATGCCCTCAGGCAAGTTTGAATTCCATCTTTCAGTCCCACTTGTATGCGAGTATGAATCGGTTTTGAAACGAACGGAACTTGATATACAATGGACTTCGGAGGAGATTGATGAACTGTTGGACATCATCTGTCTTCTTGGCATCAAACATGAAATTTGGTATTTGTGGAGACCACTGCTGCAAGATGCCAGTGATGAGTTTATCGCGGAATTGGCAGTAACAGCACAAGCTGATGCGATTGTCACACACAACGTAAGAAACTTCAGAGGTGTGGAAAGATTCGGCATCAAGGCGCTTACTCCCAGAGAATTTTTGCAGGAAATAGGAGAGACAAAATGAGTGCTATTACAATTAATATACCCGAATCACTATACGAGAAACTCAAAGACGTTGTTGAAAAAGATAAAAGTACGCCAGAACATTTTGTTGTGCTTGCTATAGCCGAAAAGCTGTCAAGTGTTATGACGGTAGCGTATTTGGAGGAAAGAGCGAAGAGGGCAAAAGTTGAAAGGTTTGAACAACTGTTGTCAAAAGTACCTGATATAGAGCCAGAAGATTATGACCAATTCTAATGTCGAAAGCAACGAACTGAGAAATTTGCCGTAGCATACAATTGTTTATTCTGGTTGCTTATAGAAGTCAGTTTGTTTTCCGCAACAGATGTTCAGTATTATCACCTGAGTGGTGACTGAAAAGACATTCATTTTGCAGGTTGGGTTGAGGAGCGAAACCCAACGCACCTTTGCCTGAAGTCTGGCGACTTCAGCTACCGTTGCCGTTGATGGCGGGAATCTGCGGTTTTATGAATGTTTTGTGGTTTGCGGCGGTTTTGGGCTGGTCGGACGCTTTCGGCAAACTCCCGCCGTGCTCGTCCGAGAATCGGACAACTGAACTTTTTTCGCGTAGGCGACCGGGCGAGAGACATTGATTTGCCTGGTTTTCGCTATAAATCTATGAACACTTAAGGTCTGATGGAAATACCCTTGTGAACAAGCCCCAAATCGTTATCGATACCAGTGCATTCATATCGGCCTTGCTCTCGCAACGAGGAGCGGCTTATCAGCTCTTGATGCTTGCTGGCAGCGGACTGTTCGAGGTGAACCTTTCGGTTCCGCTTGTCGCTGAGTATGAGACCGTGGCAAGACGGATGCTCAACCAAACGCAACTAGTGGAACAGGACTCTGGAAGATATCTTGGACTACATCTGCACTGTTGCCAACAAGAGGCGAATCTTCTTTTTGTGGCGTCCATTTCTGCCAGATTCAGGGGATGATATGGTGCTCGAATTAGCTGTGTCCGCAGGATGTCAGTACATCGTGACCTTCAACCTTCGGCACTTTGCGGGCAGTGAACAGTTCGGAATCAAGATTGTGACACCACGAGAGTTTCTTGAACAGATAGGACAATTGCCATGACAACCATAAATCTTACCATACCTGATTCGCTTCACGCAACAGTATGTGATATTGTCAAACGTGAAGGCATGTCGCTCGAACAGTTTATCATGCTGGCGATAGCTGAGAAAGCATCGGCGATTGCGACAGAATCATATCTTGAGGAGCGTGCGAAACGAGGGAGCAAGGAGAAGTTTCTGGCAGCGATGGCGAAGGTAGCAGACGTTGAGCCGCCAGATGAGCGAGATAGGATTTAACAAACCTCACTCCACTCGGACTGTACGTATGAGAACATCTGCGTCGTTTCCGAGTCCGATCGTCCCAGAATTTTGCCTACGCCAGCCGTTGCAATTGACTGCGGGGGGTGCGGTTTTATCAATGTTTTTGGGTTTGCGACGGGTTCTGGTTTGTCGGACCTTTTTCGGCAAACCCCCCGCCGAAATTGAACTTTGGTCGTTAGATGATTCAACTGGAAAAAATGAATGCTTGATAAGAGAGGTTGAAATGCGCTGGTTCAGGTGTTAAAACTTCAATAAAGGGGGATGAAACGATGGACGGCTTCAGAGTAAACTCAACAGATAAGGAAATTCAGATTACAGTTAGTCGCTCACTAGTAGATATAGCCGCGATAAATAATCTCTTGACACGCCTAAGAGTGGAGCAACTGGTTAAGAAAGCAAACTTTACTGAAGAAGTGGTAAAAGTTGCCGATGAAATTAAGAAAAGTTGGTGGGAAAAAAATAAAGCGAGATATATGGAAGGGCCATTAGATGGTGATAGTCATTGATACAACGATGATTTTCTCTTTGCTTCTGGGGAAAAATTTCAAGATGCGTGACATATTTTTTGATTCACAAAACGAATTCTTCTCACCCAATTATGTGGTCGTAGAAGCCTTTGAGAAGAAAGAGAAAATAATGAGATACTCCGTCTTGTTGGAAGTAGAGCTCTATGAATTGCTCTACCGAATGTTTGAAAAGATAACCTTCGTTAATGAAAATTTGGTCTCGTCTGAGAACAAACAGAAAGCTTACCAGTTATGCAAGGACGTTGATGAGGATGATACTCCAATTGTCGCTTTAGCATTACAGTTAGGTGCCCCAGTTTGGACAGGCGACGAGAAGCTCAAGAAAGGTTTAAAGGCAAAAGGGTTCAACTCCTTTTTCGAACCCTGCTACAAAAAAGATGAGAAAGGAAGCGCCTAACACCGTTAGTAGGAATATACGGCAAAAATTCTGAATATTGATACTATACGGAATTTTTGCCGTTTAATAACAAGTTATGCGGCGCGTCAGGGCAGAGAGCCGTTGCCGGTGAAGGGGAGTTTGCCGGCCAGGGGAAGGGTGAGCTAGCATGCCTTGCCCGACGCGCACGGCGACTTATCTCGCGGCCGTTAGGCGGCCAACTCCCTTGGTGAGCTGAACTGAAGAGTGCCGCGTGATGGTGTTGTGGAAGGAGGGCATCGACGCATGAATATGGACAATGCAGGATGCGGACTGCGTGGCCTGCGGGCGACTCCGTCGCCAGAGCTGTTCGAGGCACTACGTGATTGTTACGAAATCGACGGCGGGAACGACGTTGTAGACCTCGGTGGGTCGTCCAACCTCAACCTGCTCGTGGCCAATAACAACCGCCGGTACGTGCTCCGGGTGTACCGTCCGTACGTCACGGAAGCCCGGCTCGGGGATATCCACCTGGTGCGACGCGAGCTCGCTACTCGCGGCGTGCCTTGTCCGGAAGTAGTAGCAACGCGGGACGGGCAGCCGTGGATGGTGCTTGATGGCCGACTGATGGAGGTTGAACATTACGTTGAGCGTGATGCGGACATGGACTCATGGGAGCGCCTGGAGACGGGTCTGCCGATATTAGGGAGGATTCATACAATCCTTCGGGACGTCGAGGTTGGTCCCGACGCGAGGAGACCATTGTTCGCAAATCACATTGAGTCGCACGACGCGCTCAACAGGACGCTACAAGGCACGCGACGCATCCGAGAGTGGAATTCGTCGCCCGCCGAACTGCGGCTCGCAGACGCCGCAGAGGAGTTAGCTCACCTTGTGTCCAGCGCTGAACGAGACCTGGTCGCGGCACTCCCGAGGCAGCTCGTCCACGGCGACTTCTGGGATAACAACGTGTTCTTCCGTGACGGCCGCGTCATGCTCGTTACCGACTTCGACTTCATGGGTGAACGCGCCCGCATTGATGACTTAGCGCTGACCCTTTACTTCACGAGCTTGAAGTATGCAGAGGACCCGGTCTCCGACGAACAGCTCTTGAGATTGCACAGACTCGTCGACGCCTATGACAGCGGTTTGGCCGAACCCCTGTCGAGCGCGGAGCGCGCGGCGCTGGCACTCGCGTTGGCACGCCAGCCCCTGTGGTCTATTGGCGGATGGGTTGCCCTGCTCGATGACGAGCAGAGCGCTCGGCGACACGCCGCCGGGCTCTGCTGGGACGCCGAGTGGGCGCTGCGCATCGTACGCGAGGTCGACAGATGGCAGGCAGCGTTCGCGTAGACTGCCGTGACGCAGCAGTTCGTGGGTTGGGTTGAGGTACGAAACCCAACCCACTTTTGCCTGAAGTCTGGCGACTCCAGCTACCGTTGCCGTTGACGGCGGAAAGCTTGTGGTAACGGTTGAAAACAGGCTAAAAACTATGCTTCAAATTTAAGCATCCGATTTCTCGCATAAAACTTAGGTGTATCTCTAAATTTGTTACGGTAGTATGTGACGGTACGCCGACTGATTTTGGTATCATAGTCACGTTCTAAAATTTTAGCCAATTCCATAAACATCACAATTCGGAAGGTCAGGCTTTTGCGCTGATTTATCAAACGCAGGCGTTCGACAAATTCATCAATCTCTTTCTTCAATCCATCTCCATCAGTTTTGATGATGTATCGTGAATTATAGATTATATCGGTATCCACTTGAATCTCAGCGCGCGGCGGATTCTTCAATCTGCGGACTGTTGCCACCGTATCAATATGCTGTTCTCGTTTTTGAACAGGTTGTTCGACTACATTCACTTGCATCGAACTGAGAATCTGCACTCTCTCCACTAAGTCGCAAATCTCTCGCGCGGCGCTCAATGGAACGCCCAATTCTTCAGCAATATATTCAGGTTCCACATCGGCAGCCAGAAAATATTCGGTAAATTCCGACTCTGTAATATCGTATTCTTCCATTAACTCTGAAAGTTCTGCAATTGGCTCATCCGTCTCCGAAGATGTCTGCGGTAGAGGCGGCTCACGAAACTCTTCATCATCGAGGCGGATATAATGGCTATTGATGTCCACATCATAGCCCGCCCATGAGCGCTTCAGAAAACGACAAT
>Ga0194125_10012630_pt1 | contig 11104 bp, 4 predicted proteins | sample TA2KigC250mmetaG_FD_148626 | JGI IMG/M metagenome (GOLD analysis project Ga0194125, IMG submission 148626) | Freshwater microbial communities from Lake Tanganyika, Tanzania - TA2015034 Kigoma Deep Cast 250m | ecosystem: Environmental > Aquatic > Freshwater > Lake | place: Tanzania: Lake... | reverse complement strand
ACGCGCGATCCCAGGGCTCCCTTCGGTCGCCCTGGGCTACGGCTGGGTCGCCCGCGTCGGCGGGCTACAAGCCCCCGAGATGTGGGCAAAGATCAGGGCTTCGCCCTGGGCTGATATGGCACGCTCCGTTCGGAGCTCCGGGATTCCAGAACCTCGGCAGGACTGGGGGCCATACTCAACCCAGGTAGCCCTCAGCGGCTTGACATGGGATGCCTCGCGCGATAGTGTAGGGGCGAGTTGGCGTGGCCCTCTGAACCGTGGATCAGGAGACGTTGCGATGAGGACGCTGGCGGCCATGGTTGCTTTGCTCGCGGGGACCGCTCTCGCACAGGACCCCGTGATGGGGGACTGGCAGGGGACGCTGAAGGGCGCCGACGGGAAGGACTCGCCCCTCGTCGCCCAGGTGATCGCCCTCGGCGACGGCGCGTACCAGGCGAACATGCTCGCGGAGTTCGACAAGCGCACCCCCGCCCTGGCCGTCCTTCAGGGGAAGGAGGCCGACGGCAAGGTGGCCTTCGCGGGAAAGGCCACGGAAGGCAGGCTCAAGGAGACCGAGTGGGCCGCCACAATCGAGGGCGACAGGTTCGCCGGCACGATCAAGGGCGAGACCAGCGCCACGTTCGCCCTCAAGAAGGCCGTGCGCCTCTCGCCCACCCTGGGCGCGAAGCCGCCCGAGGGCGCCGCCGTGCTCTTCGACGGCTCCTGCCTCGACGAGTGGCAGACCCGCGACGGCAAGCCCAGCCCCTGGAAGCTCCTCCCCGAGGAGAAGGCGATGGAGGTCAAGGGCGGCGGCGTGATCTCCAAGAAGCGGTTCGGCGACTGCAAGCTCCACATCGAGTTCCGCACCCCCTTCATGCCCAAGGCCAGAGGCCAGGGACGCGGAAACAGCGGCGTCTACCTCCAGGGACGCTACGAGGTCCAGGTGCTCGACAGCTACGGGCTGAAGGGGGAGAGCAACGAATGCGGCGGCATCTACGGCTGCGGCAAGCCCATCGTCAACATGTGCGTCCCGCCGATGCAGTGGCAGACCTACGACATCACCTTCGCCGCCCCGCGCTTCGACGCCGACGGCAAGAAGACCAAGAACGCCACCATCAGCGTCATCCACAACGGCGTCCTCATCCAGGACAAGGTCGAGGTCCCCGGCCCCACCGCCGCCCACTGGGGCGGAGACGTCAAGGAGTCGGGCGGCATCCACCTCCAGGACCACGGCAACCCGGTCCAGTACCGCAACATCTGGGTCGTCGAGACCAAGGGCGAGATGTAGGCGCAGCGCCCTGCAACCATCCGACCATCCTCCTTGGTTGCGGCCAATGGCCGACTTGGAAGAAGCGAGGTGAGCCATGACGGAACACAGGATCGGCAAGACGCTGCTTCAGCTTGTGCAGGGCGACATCACGGGGCAGCGGGTGGACGCGATCGTGAACGCCGCGAACTCCGGGCTGATGGGGGGCGGGGGGGTGGACGGCGCTATCCACCGCGCGGGCGGCCCGGCCATCCGCGAGGAGTGCAAGGCCATCGTCTCCCGCATCGGGCGGCTCCCCACGGGCAAGGCCGTCATCACCTCCGCGGGCAAGATGCCCGCACGGTTCGTCATCCACACCGTCGGACCCGTCTGGCAGGGCGGGACGGCGAACGAGGATGGGCTTCTGGCCGATGCCTACCGCAACAGCCTGCGGCTGGCGGCGGAGAACAAGTGCCGCACGATCGCGTTCCCGAGCATCAGCACGGGCGCCTACGGGTTCCCCATCGCCCGCGCCGCGCGCATCGCCCTGAGCACCCTGAGCGACGAGGTTCCCGACCTCGACCTCGACGAGGTGCGGCTCGTCCTCTACATGCCCAGCGACCTCGATGTCTACGCCAACGCCCTGGCCCAGGTCGCAGGCTCCTAGCGGGTCCGAGCCTGTGAAGAAATGACACGGACCTACACGGACGGACACGGACACAGGCCCATCGCCGAGGAATCTGCCCGTCCGTGCTTGTCCGTGTGCGTCCGTGTGATTTCCTCACAAGCTCGTCCCCGCCCGCCCCGAATCGAAGAGGATCGAGGACGGGGACGATTGGGGGCGGTTGAAATCCCCTCGGAAATTGGGATAATAGGGGGCCAGGTGGGACGGGGAGGGTCCGGGCCGGTTCCACCAAAGGAGGCGCGATGGTGCGCAAGGGGTTCGCCTGGCTGTGGCTGGCCCTCGCGGGGCTGGCCGCGGCGGGCGACGCGACGGGGAAGATCGCGGGAACGCTCACGCCCCCGGGGCTGGCGCTCAAGGTGGGCGTCGTCGAGCGCATCCCCGCCACGCTCATGAAGCTCAACGACAAGCTCCACTGGGGCAAGGTGGACCCCAAGACTGGCGAGTACGCCGTGGAGGGCCTGGCGGCTGGCAAGTACGACCTCGCGGTTGAGACCGCCCACGGGCGGATCGAGGGGGTCGAGCTCAAGGTGCTGGGCGAGGAGAACGAGCCGACCTACGACCTCAACCTCGGCACGGGCGAGCTCAAGGTGCAACGCTTCGACGAGAAGACGCTCCTCGCCGAGCCCGACGAGGCCCTGAAGCCCGAGGAGCGGAGCAAACGCCTCAAGCAGGCGCTCCGCATCGACAAGCTGGAGGACCACCTGAAGAAGCTGATGACCGTGGCGCAGTTCATGGACACTAACCGGCCGCTCTGCGTCCACGGCACGCCGAAGCGCGCGGTGGTGCTTGTGGAGCTGGCGCGGAAGAGCGCGTTCTACGCGGACAAGGGGGGCGAGGTGATCTGGCGGATCGAGACCTATCCCTACATCTGGATGGGCGACGTGTGGCACAAGCCGAACAAGGGCCTGCGCGTCCTCCAGCGCTTGCGCCTCGACGGCCGCGACTTCGCCAAGATGGGCTACGTCTACGATCCCGCCCTCGGCGGCATCGAGGCCAAGGCGGGCGAGACGACGACGCTGGACTACAAGGTGCCCGGGAAGCTGCCGGCCAGCATGGGCAAGGTGCCGGAGTGATGCGTGACCCGTGACGCGTGACAGGAGAAGGGCAAGAATGGGTCGTGTCGGTCCCATCGATTCAATCGATTCAATCGATTCAATCGATCCTATCGGTTGAGAGCAATGGCACAGGGAAGCGCGACAACTGGCGATGGCAACGGCGTGTGGGGCCGGCTGCGCGAGAAGGCGCTGGATTTCTTCGACGCCGCGCCCGTGGCGATCGCGCGCGGGGTGAACTCGGCGCTGAAGTTCCTCATGCGCGGCAGCAGGGTCCAGCGCACGGTGCGCGAGATGGCGCCGGCCGTCGAGCGCATCAACGCGCTCGAGGCCGACATGCTCTGCCTGGACGACGACGCCCTTCGCGGGAAGACCGAGGAGTTCCGCCTGCGCCTCAGGCACGGCAGGGCGCTCGGGCCGCTCGCGGAACGCGACCTCGGCGGCCTTGCGGACCTCTGCGCCCGGCTCCAGAAGGACGCCCAGCAGGAGGGCTCGCCGCGGGGCATCGGCAAGCAGGTGTGGGACCTGTTGCCCGACGACCTTCGCCGCGCCGTCGCGGGCGGGGCGACCGAGCGGCTCGGGCCGCGCCTGGCGGAAGCCCTGAACAAGTTGGCGGAACGGCACGACTTCTTCCGCGACGCCGACGCCACGAGGTTCGCCTTCAGCACCGAGGCGGGCAAGGAGATCGCCTTCCCGCGGCACCCCGTGTGCCAGGAGCACATCGCGCGGCTCGACCGCCTCCTGCTCCGCGACTACCTGAGGCAGGGCGAGGCGGAGGGCGCGGGCGAGAGCCTGGACGATCTCCTGCCCGAGGCCTTCGCCGTGGGCCGCGAGGCCGCCGACCGCCGAATCGGCATGTGCAGCGTCTTCTATCGGGCCTTCGGGTTCAAGCCCAAGCGCGAGGGAGAGGGCCGCTGGGACCCCAAGCACCTCGAGCTTTTCGACGAGGGGCAGGCCCGCGTGGACGCCGCGGCCGAGGCGGGCGGGCTGCCGAGGGTGGGCGACACCGGCGGCGACGAGCTGGCGGAGCTAACCGCCGAACTGGTGCGGCTCGAGGAGGCCGCCGAGCGGGCGGCGGAGGGGGCGGACGCGGCGAAGGCCCGGCGCCGCGCCGAGGCGCGCGACGCCCTCGAGCGCCTGGAGGCGGAGGCCGAGGCGGCCAGAGGCCGCGCAAGCATCGCCCGCCAGGGCCTCGATGCGGCCGCCGTGGAACTGGTGCGCCTCAGCGACTCCGACGCGCACGCGCGGCAGGCGTTCGCCGACGCCGTGCGGCGGCAGGGGGACGTTGCGGCCGAAGCCGCGGACCTCGAAGAGCGGGCCAAGGCGGCGTTGGCGGAGGCCGCGGGCGCGCGCGAGTTCCTCCGCCAGACGAAGGACCCCGAGCGGAAGATCACGGCGGAGGACGAGATCAAGCGGCTGGACTCCGTGGCCGAGGCGGCGCGGCAGGCGCTCCACGACGCCCGCGCCTGCCAGCAGGTGCTCGCCGAGATGAGGCCACTCCTGGCCGCCCTGCCCGGCTTCGAGGCCGTCGGCGAGGCCCTCAGGCTCCGCGAGCACGCGGCCTGGCGCGCCGCGGACCTCGAGGAGCGCGCAGCGAAGGCCCGCGACGACGGCGAGGACGCGGCGAGCGTCGAGCGCGAGGCCGCCCACGCCCGCGCCTGCCGCGACCTGGCGGCCGAGCTCGTGCCCCTCGTCGCACACGTCCGCTCCCAGCCCCAGGCGCTCGAAGAGGCCGCGGGGCTCCAGGCGCTCGCCGACGGCCTCCCCGAGATAGAGGGACGAGTCCGCGAGGCGCGGAAGCGGGCGGCGCAGGCGCGGAAGCGGAGCGACGCCAGCGGCCCGGACCCCGAGCTTGAGAAGGCGGAGGCGGAACTGGCGCAGGCGCGGGCCGCCCGCGACGTCCTGGCGAGCCTCGCCAAGCTCCTGGACGGCCTGAGGCGTCAGCCGCGCGGGGCGGCGGAGGTCGAGGCCCTCCAGCGCCTCGCCGATGAGTCGGCCCGCATGCTCGCCGAGGCGGAGGGCGCGCTGGCGGCGGCCCAGGCCGAGGCCGAGCGCGCCCCGCAGAAGCGCGCCGAGGAGGCCGCCGACCGCGCCCGCCCGAAGCCCGGCGCCCGCAAAGAGGCCGAGGCGGAGGCCAGGCGCCCCGAAGACCCCGTGGCGGCCGCGCGGCAGCGCGTGGCCGAGGCCAGGGCGCGGCGCGACTCGCTCGCCGAGCTCGCGCCCCTGGCCGCCGACGCCTTCCGCGCCAGCCGCGCCCTCGATGAGGCCAGGGGCCGCCTTGGCGCCACGCCAGATGGCGCGGCCGCCGAGACCGCGCTCGAGGAACTCATGCGCTTCGAGGCCCAGGCCGAGCGGTGCCGCCAGGGCGCCGAGGCCGCGCGGGGCATGCTCGACGACGACCGCGTGCCAGAGGTCGAGCGCGCCCGCCAGGCCCGCAAGCGGGCCGACGCCAAGCGCCGCGAGTTCCACCAGCTCGCCGCCGCACGCGTCGGCCGCAAGGCCGCGAAGGGGCAGGACGCCCGCCTGGTGCAGGCGGAGCAGGACATGCGGCGTCTGGACAAGGTGGCGGCCGACGCGCGGAAGAATGCGGACGACGCCCGCGCCCAGCCGGGGGCGGACCCCAGGGAGTTCGATGCCCTCGACGCCGAGGCTTTGCGCGCGCACCGTGAGGCGCAGCGCGCGCGGCGCGAGTTCGCCGCCGCGCTCTCACGAATGCAGGCCGCGGCAGCGGCGAGCGCCGACGTGATGAGCACGGCCATGCGCGCGCAGCAGCTCGACAGCGAGGCCGACCGCGCGCAGGAGGCGCTCGAGGCCGCCCGCGAACGGCCCGACGCCACGCCCGACGAGCTCGAGGAGCTCCAGGCCACGGCCAACCGCCTGCGGCTACGCGCCGTGGACGCCCGACAGCTCGCCAACGCTGCACTCCGCCCGCGACTCGCCAAGGTCGGCGGGCCGGAGATCGCCAAGCTCATGTTCCCTGCCTCATTCTACAACGAGATACGCGACAGGTGCCCCGATTGCCGTCCCCCCTTCCGCATGCGCCCCTTCGACGTGCAACTGGTCGGCGGCATCGTCCTCCACCAGGGCAAGATCGCCGAAATGGTCACGGGCGAGGGCAAGACCCTTGTCGCAACCCTCCCCGCTTACCTCAACGCCCTCGCCGGCACACACGTCCACATCGTCACTGTGAACGACTACCTGGCGGAGCGCGACCGCTACTGGAACGGCCCGATGTTCGAGGCTCTGGGCGTCAGCGTGGGGCTCATCCTCGTCGGCATGGAGTCGGTCGAGCGCCAGCCCGAGTACGGCGCCAGCATCACCTACGGCACCAACAACGAGTTCGGGTTCGACTACCTCCGCGACAACATGAAGGACAATGTCGAGACTCAGGTTCAGGGGCCGCTGGAGTTCGCTATAGTGGATGAGGTGGACAACATCCTGATAGACGAGGCTCGGACGCCGCTGATCATCAGCGGCCCGGCGGAGGGCTCGATAGAGCGCTACGAGGTGGCCCAGCGCCTCGTCAGCAAGCTCACCGGCTTCGATGCTCAGCGCCTCCCGCGCGGCGAGCCCGAACAACGCGAGGAGTTCCTCCGCAACTACGACTACACCTTCAACAAGAAGGACCACTCGGTGGGCCTCACGGAGCGCGGCATCAAGGCCGCGCAGCGCTTCCTCGGCATCGAGAGCCTCTACCACGGGCGCAACGCCGACTGGCCCCCCTACCTCGAGGCCGCGCTCAAGGCCAAGGAGCTCTACAGGCGCGACGTCGAATACGCGGTCATTGACGGCGAGGTGATCATCATAGACGAGTTCACCGGCCGCCTCATGCACGGCCGCCGCTGGAGCGACGGCCTCCACCAGGCCGTCGAGGCCAAGGAGGCCGCACGCGACCGCTCCGTGCGGGTCCGCGAGGAGAACCAGACCCTCGCCACGATCACCCTCCAGAACTACTTCCGCCTCTACAAGAAGATCGCCGGGATGACCGGCACCGCGCTCAGCGAGGCCGGCGAGTTCATGAAAATCTACAAGCTCGACGTCGTGCCCATTCCCACCAACCGCCCGCTCCGCCGCACCCAGTGCCACGACCTCGTCTACGGCCTTGAGGACGAGAAGTGGGGGGCCGTGGTGGAAGAGATCGCCACCGTGAACAAGATCGGCCGCCCCATCCTGGTCGGCACCATCTCGGTCGAAAAGTCCGAAAAACTCTCCGCGCTCCTCGAACGCCGCGGCATCAAACACGAGGTCCTCAACGCCAAGAACCACGAGAAGGAGGCCGGCATCGTGGCCCTCGCCGGCTGCTTCGGGGCCGTGACCGTGGCTACGAACATGGCCGGCCGCGGCACCGACATCGTGCTCGGCCCCTGCTCGCCCGCCGAGGCGCTCGCCTACTGGCAGGAGCACGACATGGCGCCGCGCGACCTGCCGCCCGGCCTCGCCCTCAGCCCCGACCTCGACCCCCACGAGCTCCAGCGCCGCCGCGAGGCTCTCCAGACGCACCTCGAACGCCACTGGTTCGACGCCTGGGGCCTCCGCAAGAAGGGCGAGAAGGACGTCTCCGACGAGGAGACCCATCGCCGCCTCCTCGCCTACTGGAAGGAGCGCGGCCTGGCGCCCATGGTCCTGCCCAACAGCGTGGCCGAGCTGGGCGGCCTCCACATCGTGGGCACCGAGCGCCACGAGGCACGCCGCATTGACAACCAGCTCCGCGGCCGCGCCGGACGCCAGGGCGACCCAGGCTCCAGCCGCTTCTTCGTGTCGCTCGAAGACGAGCTGATGCGCATCTTCATGGCCGAGTGGGTCCGCCGCTTCATGCTCAGGGCCGGCCTGGGCAACGGCGAGCCCATCGAGAGCGGCATGGTCACCCGCTCCATCGAGCGCGCCCAGAAGAAGGTCGAAGAGCACAACTTCGAGGCACGAAAACACGTCCTCGAATACGACGAGGTTATGGACGAGCAGCGGAAGCTCATCTACAGCCAGCGCCAGGAGGTGCTCGAGGGCGGCGGCCGGCGAGACCCGGCCGACACGCTCGGCCGCGCGCTCCGCCGCTTCCTCGCCCCGGACCTCCAGCCGCCGTCCCGCGAGCTGCCCGAGCGCGTCTTCGCCCGCCTCCTGGCCTTTGCCGACGCTCTGGGCGTCAACCTCTCCCGCGCCGAATGGGAGAAGGTCTCCCGCGACGGGCTGGCGGGCCTCCTCGCTGCCAAGGCCGAGGATGCGTTGACCGAGGGCTTCACGCCCGAGCTCCTGCGGGCGTGGGCCGCGTGTGTTGTGAACGACTGCCGCGGCCTGGCCGCGGGCGAGGCCAGGGCCGGCCGCGCCCCCTTCCCCGAACAATGGCACCTCGCGCGAGCCGTCAGATGGGCCGAGGGGCTCGGCGCGCCCTGCACCCTTGCACAACTGGCGGGGGTGGCCCGCGACGCGCTGGCCGCGGCCGTGGCCGCCGCCGCCGGCCGACACCACGCGGACGCCGACCTTGACGACTTCCTCCACAGTTGGTTCGCCATCGGCTACGAGCAGGACACGCTGCTGTTCGGCGACACGCTCCGCTGGGAGATCAAGACCTTCCACGAGTGGCTCGACGCGATGGGGGTCGGGGAGGCGGCGGGCCACAGCCGCGTGGCGGGGACCAGCCCCGACGAGTTGCGAAAGCGCTGGCTCGACGCGGCCGGCAGGACGTTCGGCGGGCGGCCCGTGGCCGAGGTCGCCGCCGGCCTCGCCCGCCGCGCGACACGCCTCTACCTCGGCTCGCCCGCCTTCCTGCGCCGGCCCGATGCCGAGCGCGTGGCCGCCTGGGCCGAGCGACGCATCGGCGTCAGCGTGGCCCCGCGCGACATCGAGGCGGCCTTCGACGCCGCCACACGCGACCTCGTGGCAGCGCTGGCCGGGCTGCTCAGCGAGCGCCTGGGCACGCTCCCGCCCGCCGAAGCGCGCTCTCTCTGGGCGAAAGACGTCACCGCCTGGCACCTCGACGTCCACCTCGCCTTCCCAGGCCACGACCTGGCGGGCCTCGCGGCGTTCCTCGGCGCGCGCTTCCGCGCCCCATTCGAACCCTTCGACCTCGCGAGGCTCCCGGGCGACGGCCTGGCCGACCACTTCCTCGCCGACGCAGCCGCCCACGTCGGCGACGCCCGCCGCGGCGAGCACCTCGAGGGCCTCGAGGACATCATCTACCAGATGATCGACGGCGCCGCGGCCCGCGTGCTCGAGCTGCACCTCGGCGGCGCCGCGCCCGCCGAGCGCTGCTTCGCCAGCATCGCCCAGTGGGCCGGCGACCTCGGCCTCGGCATCACCGATGCCCAGTGGCGGGCCTGCGAGGCCCAGGAGCTCGCCCTCCACTTCGCACGCGCCGCCGCCGATGCCTATCCCGCCGAGGAGACCAAGGGCCTCCTGGACGGCTTCCTGTCGCGGTTCCTCCACAAGACCCTCGACCTCTTCATCGGCTCGGAGAGCTTCCGCGCCCAGCCCAGCTACGGCGGCCTGGCCGCCTGGGCAGTCGCACGATTCCCCTTCCTCGGCAACGAGGGCAAGCTGGAGGGCGAGCTGCGCCGCTTCGCCGAGGCCAAGCTCAAGGAAACGCGCGGCCACATCCTCAAGACCAAGCTCGAAGACCTCCAGCAGGCCGGCGCGAGCGTCGAGGACGCCGCCAACGAACTCGTCCCCGCCACCCTCGACGCCTATCTCGCGCTCAACGAGTCCGAGGAGCTCCCCCTGCCCGGCCTGGCCGCCTTCGCGCGAAAGGTCTTCGCCGTATCCGTCTCCCTCGAAAAGTTCGAGGAGGACACCGAGGGGGAGGCTCGGGCCGGCGTGCGCCTCCTCACCGAGCTGGCCCGCGGCCGCTACGCGCGCCGCTCCCCCGCCGACGTCGCCCGCGACGCCATCGAGGGCGTCTTCGCCCTCTGCCTCACGCCAGACCAGTTCCCCGCCCAATGGCAGTGCGCGGCCCTCGACGGCTGGCTCCGCGCCGCCGGCCTCAGCGGCTCGGCGGGCGCGGAAGACATCCGCTCCGAGACCCTCGCCGCCATCCACGCCCACTTCCTGGGCGCCCTCGCCGCCGCCTACGCCCCACGGCCCGTCGAGCAGGTCCGCGCCGAAGTCGTCCGCACCGCGCTCGGCGTCTTCCTCGAAACCGACCTCGCCGAGGAGGGCCGCAACCTCACCGGCCTCGCAAACGCCGTGGCCCGCAAGTTCGGCGTCACCCTCGACCCCCTTGACCTCGCCAAGCACGGCCCGGAGGACTTCCGCCAGCTCGAAGCACTCATCCGCAACCGCGTCCGCGACGCCTACGAGGCACGCAAGCGCGAGCTCGGCTCCCAGCGCATGCTCTGGACCATCCGACAGCTCCTCCTCCAGACCATTGACGTGAAATGGAAGCAACACCTCTACAACATGGACCTCCTCCGCGGCACCATCGGCTTCCGAGGCTACGGCCAGCAGGACCCAAAGGTCGAATACAAGCGCGAAGGCTACAAGATGTTCGACCTCATGACCAAGTCCATCGAGGACACGGTCACCGACTACCTCCTCAAGGTGAAGTACGAGCGCGACGAGGAGGAAGCTCGGAGCATCTGGCAGGCCGACCGCTACGTCCACGAGGAGATCGCCACGTACCGCCAGCAGCAGGAGGAGCAGCAGCGTGCCGCCGAGGCCGCGCGGGCGCCCCAGGGCAAGCCCGGAAAGCCCGCCGTCCGCCCCATCATCAGCGGACGCGAGCCCGGCCGCAACGACCCCTGCCCCTGCGGAAAGACCAGGCCCGACGGCAAGCCCGTCAAGTTCAAGAACTGTTGCGGGAGGAGACGTGTGGGATGAAGCCAGACACATCTTCTTCCCCGATCGTCCTCGTCCTCGTCCCTCGTCCTCGTCCTCGACTCTTCTCCCCCCAAGCCGAGAGAATCGAGGACGACGGACGAGGACGAGGGACGAGTACGATGGCAGCCACCACTCCAGTAGGGGACGCGCAGTGACTACCCGAACCCTCGCATCGCTGGTGCTCTTCCTCATCCTCCTCGCGGCTCGCGCGGCCCAGGGACTCACTGTCGTGGTCACGACCGACACGGCCCCGGTCATGATCGGCGACAAGACCCTCGCCACGGTCAAGAAGGGCGACACGTTCGACGTCGTCCAGCAACGCGACCTCTGGTATGG
>Ga0194125_10012628_pt1 | contig 11105 bp, 8 predicted proteins | sample TA2KigC250mmetaG_FD_148626 | JGI IMG/M metagenome (GOLD analysis project Ga0194125, IMG submission 148626) | Freshwater microbial communities from Lake Tanganyika, Tanzania - TA2015034 Kigoma Deep Cast 250m | ecosystem: Environmental > Aquatic > Freshwater > Lake | place: Tanzania: Lake... | reverse complement strand
TCCTCCTCGATTTCCGCAAGACTAAAAGATACATCTTTGGTATGGATTCCTATTGCACATAAATTAGATGAAAAAAAAGTTGAGTCCATAAAAAAAGATAAGCTTATCGGTATCAAATTTATGGAAGAATCAAAACGATATTATCCGGAGGGATCGGCCGCCGCACACCTTTTTGGTTTTGTTGGAAGTGATAGTCAGGGTGAAGACAAAGGTTATTTCGGATTAGAGGGATATTACGAAGAACAGCTCCGCGGAAGAGATGGTTCACAGCGCTACGAAATAGACGCTGCCGGTAATCCAATATTAACGGGTGAACTGCAGGGTATTCAAGCGGAGAACGGGAGAGATATTTATTTATATCTTAATAAAACAATTCAGTTCATTGTTGAAAGTAAACTTAAAGAAGGAATAAATAAATACCGCGCCAAAGGAGGAACAGTTATTGTTATGGATCCTTTTAGTGGTGGAATATTGGCAATGTCATCAATTCCTTCTTATGATCCGAATGAATTTTTTAAATATTCAGTTGAGTTATATAAGAATCCAGCAATATCTCTTTCATACGAGCCTGGGTCAACATTTAAGATTTTAGTTATGGCTGCGGCACTTAATGAAGGAGTAGTAACATCAAAGACAGAATATGATGAAGCCGGACCAGTAGAAATGGGTGGATACACGATAAAAACCTGGAATCAAAAATACCATGGCAAAATCAGTCTTGCACAGATCTTAGAATTTTCCTCCAATGTAGGAATGGTTTTTGTATCAAGTCAACTTGGGAAAGATAGATTCCTGGGATATTTAGAAGATTTAGGTTTCGGTAGAGTGACAGGTATTGATCTGCAGGAGGAGGCATCTCCTAAACTGCGGTCAAAAGTTGACTGGTATGAGATAGATTATGCTGCAACTTCATTTGGCCAAGGAATAGCTCTTACACCGCTGCAGTTGATTCGAGCCGCTGCGTCGATTGCCAATGGAGGTTATTTGATTCAGCCCCGCGTTGTTAAAACCATTCGTACGAACAGCGGCGAGACAATAAATGTTTCCCAAAAAAAAAGCAAACAGGTATTTAAATCGCCGATTACCCGAATAGTGGGAGAAATGATGATTTCTGCCGTTGATAATGGAGAAACACGTTTGATAAAGCCTGCAGGTTATCGGGTCGCCGGAAAGACTGGCACTGCTCAAATTCCGATTGCGGGACACTATGATACTGAAAAAACTATTGCCTCATTTATAGGATTTGCACCTTTTGAGAACCCCAAATTCATTATCCTGGTTACCTTAAAAGAACCGGAAGCGTCTCCTTGGGGTTCAGAAACTGCCGCTCCGATATTTTTTTCTATAGTAAAAGATTTATTTTCTTACTTCGGAATTTCTCCAACTGATTAGATTCTGCTATAATAGGAAGCTATCAGGATGATTCGTTTCTGTAAAAACTTATTTCATTTGTTTTCTGCCGTAACTGCTTGTTTATATTTTCACTTTCCCGGGACAAAGATGACGGTTATTGGTGTTACCGGGACTGATGGGAAAACCACTACGGTGCATCTTATCTATGAAATCTTAAAAAAAGCAGGAAAAAAAGTCTCCATGATTTCTACTATTGCAGCAATAATAAATGGTAAGTCCTTTGACACTGGTTTTCATGTAAGCACGCCATCACCTTGGGCGTTGCAAAAATTTATGAGACAGGCTTTTGATGGGGGAACAAATTATTTCGTGCTTGAAGTAACTTCTCATGCGCTTGACCAGTATCGAACCGAAGGTTCATCGATAGATATTGGAGTGATTACCAATATCTCCCATGAGCATTTAGACTATCATCAGACTTTCAATAATTACCTCAATTCCAAGGCAAAAATTTTAAATGCTACCAATCTGGCGGTTTTGAACAAAGATGATCCAAATTTTGATTATCTTAGGAAAAAAGCTGCTAATAAACTAATTACTTTTAGCCTTAAACAAAAGGCCGATTATACACTAAAAAATGCGGAGTTTAGAACTAAACTGCCAGGGCAATATAATCTTTATAATTGTTTAGCCGCATTTGCAGTTGCCAGAGAATTAAACATTGATGAAAAGATAATCATAGATGCAATCGCAAAATTTTCTGGCATTCCGGGCAGGATGGAACAGATTAAGAACACTTGCGCTTTTAATATATTTATTGATTTTGCCCATAAACCAAACGCTTTAGAACAAGCTTTGAAAACAGCAAGGTCGATCAGCAAGAAAAAGTTAATTGTTGTTTTTGGTTGTGCAGGATTGCGGGACAGACTTAAACGACCGATGATGGGTGCCATCGCAGCGAAATATGCAGATTATATTGTGCTTACAGCCGAGGATCCCCGGACTGAAGATGTCAGGAATATTAATGACCAGATTGCTTCAGGATGTCTAAAAGAGAAAATAATTCAAGCAGATAAAAGTAGAAACTTCGACGGATCGGCTCTAACCAGAAAGAAATATTTCTGGAAAATCGCTGATCGGCAGGAAGCAATTAATTTCGCAATAAGGAAATTGGCCAAAAAGGGCGATACGGTTTTAATTACCGGTAAGGGTCATGAAAAATCTATGTGTTATGGCACAACAGAATATCCTTGGAATGAGAAAATAGCAGTGGCAAAAGCATTATATGATTCAGTCAAATCTTCTCCAAAAATTTAACAAGATTCGCCATTATTATTTTGATAAAAAAGATTCATTGGAGAAATTCCAGATTAAATCCAGTAGTCTGGTCACTCTTGAGCAGGTTCATGGAAATAAAATCATACTGATAAATACCCAGAAAAATAATTATTATAAAAGTTATGACGGAGCTGTAACATCGCAGTCTCTTTTTTTGGGTATTAGTACTGCAGACTGTCTTCCAATTTTTTTATATGATCCGGTTAAAACAATTATTGCCGCTGTGCATGCTGGCTGGAAGGGACTATACTTAGATATTTTAAAACGTGCAATGGCAAAAATTAATAGACTCGGCGGTTGTCCAGGTAATTTATATGTTGGGATCGGGCCGCATATAAGAGTCTGCTGCTATCATGTTCCTTTATCCCGAGTATTATTGTTTGAGAAAAAGCAAAAAGCTCATCCGTTTTCTTTTAGTGTTATATTTAATTCGTTATGGTATCTGGATCTTGAAAAAATAGTCCTTATGGAAATGTTAAAATTGGGTATTCCAAGAAAACAGATTGATATTTCACAGGTTTGCACTTCGTGTGATCTAAGATTTCATTCTTTTCGGCGAGATGGTCCATCGAGCAAAAGGTCACTTAATATTATAGGACAAATAACTACGAGTAAAATAGAATGATAAAAAAGAAGGCATATCTTATAGGTATTAAGGGAGTGGCGATGACTGCTTTAGCGGTTTATTTGAAGCAGAGCGGCTGGCAGGTAACTGGTTCAGATACAAAAGAGATATTTTCAACAGATAGAGTTCTTGCTGAATTGGATATTCCAGTTAAAATAGGATTTAGTTCACAAAATATTAAAGGTAAGTTTGATTTGATCGTCGTCACAGGTGCTCATGGAGGGATGACAAATCCAGAGGCTATTTATGCCCGGAAATTAAACTTTCCTATTTATATGCATGGTGAATTTCTGGGTAAGTTAATGCAGGGTAAGATTGGAATATCAATCGCTGGTTGTCACGGTAAAACAACTACATCTTCGTTGACTGCTTCTTTGCTGATGCAAGCTGGTTATGATCCTTCGTATGTCATCGGGACTGCTGGGATCAACGGTCTTGGTCCAGCGGGACACTCCGGAAGGGGAAATTTTATTATTGTTGAAGCTGATGAATACATGACATGTCCGGAAACCTGCAGGATACCTCGATTTCTCTGGCAAACTCCAAAAATCCTTGTGATTACAAATATAGAGTATGATCATCCGGATGCATTTTCCAATATCCGGGAAGTAAAAAATGCTTTTATAAGCTTTACTCAAAAAGTAGAGAGCGGTGGTGTAATAATTGTTTGTGTCGATAATAATAACATCAGAGAAATCCTACCACAGATTAAAAGAAAAATTGTAACCTATGGATTTTCGTCACAAGCAGATTATCAAGTAGAAGGATACTATTATAATGCGGAGGTAAGTTTCTTTAGATTAAGATATAAAGGAGTAGACTTGGGAGAATATTTGCTGAAGATCCCTGGTAAACATAATATTTTGAATGCAGTTGCAGCAAGTATTACAGCGAATCAAATAGGAGTAAGTTGGGATAAAATTAGACAATATTTGAAACTATACACTGGTTGTAAGAGAAGATTTGAGAAGATCGGACAGTATCAAGATATAGCGCTATACGATGATTATGCTCATCATCCTACCGAAATTAGAGCTACAATTTCTGCTGCGGCTGATTGGTTCACAGGACGAAGGATAATAGTCATTTTTCAACCGCATACCTATTCAAGAACAAAAACTCTTATTAAAGATTTTGCTAAATCTTTTGTCCAAGCTGATATAGCCATAATTACAGATATTTATCCTTCGGCTCGAGAAGAATTCGATTCAACGATTACCTCCTCAATGTTAGTTTCCCAGGCTAATAAATTTAAGAATAATGCCTTCTATCAAAGGAAGCTTCCGGAAGTCTTATCTTTTATGCGCCAGAATTTAAAAAGAGGTGATTTGATTATAACAATGGGCGCTGGTGATATTTTCTTGTGGCATAATGAAATAATAAAGTTGATCAAAAAAGAATTATGAATGCGAGTTATAATAAATTAAGCAAGTTATTAGGGGAAACAAGGGTATTGAAAAACATACCTTTGTCTAAATACTCAAGCTACCGGATTGGTGGACCTGCGGATCTTTTTTTCCAAGCCAAGACAGAAAAAGAATTAATTCATGCGGTAAATCTTGCCAGGCAATTGAATATCCCATATTTTATTATTGGAGGCGGGACTAATCTTCTAATAAGCGATAATGGGATAAGGGGTTTGGTAATTAAAAATGAGTCAAATGCAATCAAATTAGTAGGTATCCGTGGTATTAGGAAGGGTGATAAAACAAAGAATTTTTCTACTTACGGAGATACAGTATATTTAGAAGTAGAAAGTGGTGTTTTAATAAATAGATTAGTCCGCTTCACACTGGAACAGGGTATGGCAGGTCTTGAGATATTTCTTGGTCAGCCTGGAAGCATAGGCGGTGCTGTTTATATGAACGCACATAATATCAAAACAGGTAGTTACTTCGGTGATCTGATTATTGAAGCGAAATTACTTGACCATTCAGGGCTTATTAAAAAAGTTCCCAGAAGTTATTTTCATTTTGCTTATGATCAAAGTATAATTCAGCAAACAAAAGAGATAGTACTTACTGTAGTATTTCAGCTGAAAGTTGGTAATAAAGATAGTCTTTGGCAGAAAGCTACTCAAATCCTTGAATACCGCAAAAAAACCCAGCCAACAGGGGTATATTCTTCCGGTTGTGTTTTTAAAAATATTCAAAAGAGTGAAGCAGTTAGACTAGCTACTCCAAATTACACTTGTTCGGCTGGGTATTTACTGGAAAGCGCCGGATTAAAAGGAGTCGGTTGCAAAGGAGCATACTTTTCTAAAGATCATGGTAATTTTATTATCAACAAAGGAGATGCCGGCGCACAAGATGTGGTAAAATTAATAAGAATGGCAAAAGTCCGGGTAAAGAAAAAATACAATATCGATCTAGTAGAAGAGATTATCTTAGCTGGAGATTTCTAATATGGACAGATTTATTATTTTGGGTGGTAATAAGTTGTCTGGACAAATAAAAGTGAGCGGGGCTAAGAATGTAGCGATGAAAGCAATACTGGCTGGTCTTTTAACAGATAAACCTATTACAGTTGACAATATTCCTCTAATATCTGCTGTAAGCGGGACAGCGCAGATATTGAGACTTTTGGGGATTAAAGTTGTCCTGAATCAAGATCATACGCTAAAAATTTGCGGTGATAACATCAAAAGCCATATCATACCTTTAGAATTAGGAGGATTGAATAGAACGGCTACAATGGTTTTGGGTCCGCTTCTTAGCCGTTTTGGAAAAGCAGTTGTACCCAATCCAGGAGGATGCAGGATAGGCAAAAGACCGATCGATAGACATATTGAAGGATTAAGAAAAATGGGAGTTAAAATTGAATATAAAGAGGGATATTTTTATGCACAGGCTGACGGTCTTTACGGGACACGTTATAAATTTGAAAGTAATACACATACCGGTACGGAGACGCTTATTTTAGCCGCAGTTAGAGCCAAAGGAGAGACAGTCTTAGAAAATGCCGCCCAAGAGCCAGAAGTGGATGATTTAATTAGATTGCTCAATCTGATGGGAGCAAAGATACGGCGAATCCAAAGAAGAACAATAGTGGTTAAGGGCGTAAAAGAATTAAATGGAGCAGAATTTAGTATCATGCCAGATCGAAATGAGGTAGTTACTTTCGCTATCGCTGCTATTGCATCTGGCGGAGATATAGTTGTCGAGGGTACCCAAAGAGAATATTTGAAAAGCTTTTTTTCCAAACTAGATGAGATAAATGCAGGATGGGAACCGATTTCGGCTGATAAAACCCGCTTTTGGGCAAAGGGAAAATTAGTCTCTACCCAATTAAAAACCATGCCCTATCCTGGATTCATGACTGACTGGCAGGCTCCTTGGGTATTACTTATGAGTCAAGCTTATGGAACCTCTAATGTTCACGAGACTGTATATGAAGATCGGTTTGGGTATATATCTGAACTTCAGAAAATGGGAGCAAAAGCGGAGTTTTATAATCCAGAGATTGATAATCCGTATCAGTATTATAATTTTAACTGGAATGATAGAAAACAGGGTAGTTATCATGCAGTAAAAATATCTGGTCCAACAAAATTGCATAATGCTGTTGTGGAAGTTGCAGACCTTCGTGCCGGTGCTACACTAGTTTTGGGAGCCTGTATTGCTGAAGGAGAAAGTATTATCTATGGTGTTTCTCATATTGATCGGGGCTATGAGAACTTAGAAGGAAGGTTAAAAAGTTTAGGAGCTCAAATCAGAAGGGAGTGATGTCAAAATGATAAATAAAATTCTAGCCGTAATATTGGCTGGAGGAGATTCCAGCAGATTCTGGCCTTTAGAACAAAAAAGTTTTTTTCCAATTTTTGGCAAGCCCCTTTTATATTATTGCTTGAGTAGATTGAAAAAAGAGGGGATTAATGATTTCCTAATAGTCTATTCTGATAAAAACGCATCGTTGTTAAATGAGTTTATTACAAGTTATCCTCAGTTCCATATAGAAAAAGTTGTCCAAAAAGATCCGCGTGGCATGGCAGGAGCTGTGCTCTCTGCTGCAGAGTTAATTTCAGGCAGAAAAGTATTTATTGTCGGGTCTGAAGAAGTATATGAGGATTCCCTTGTTCATAATCTAATCAAAAATATACAAAATGATACCCAATCTTTGATAGTAGGCTATGAAGTTCGAGATTATGTTCCAGGAGGATATCTTACAGTTGAAAAAGGATTAATAAAGCGAATTATCGAAAAACCAGCCAGAGATAAAGCGCCAAGTAATACAGTAAGCATTGTGTTTCATTATTATAACGACCCGAAAGTACTACTAAATTATCTGCGAAAAATCAAGAGCAAAAAAGATGATATTTATGAGAAAGCATTGGATCAGATGATGAAGGATGGTTACAGATTTAATCTTTTTCCTTACAAAGGATTTTGGGGATATCTGAAGTATCCTTGGCATGTTTTAGATACAGTCAATTATTTTCTTGATGGAATCAGAGGACAAAATATCGCCAAATCGGCAAAAATCGATACAAGGGCGACAATAAAAGGTCCGGTGTTTATCGGAGAGGACGTAAGAATATTAGAATATGCCAAAATTGTTGGACCGACTTATATTGGAGACAGGACAATTGTTGGCAATAATGTGATGGTGAGAAAATCAATGATTGGAGCAAATTGTGTTATCGGTTTTGCCTCTGAAATCGGAAGAAGTTATGTGGGAGATAATTGTTGGTTTCATACGAATTATATCGGTGACAGTATAATTGCTGATAATGTCAGCATGGGTGCAGGCGCAATACTGGCCAATTTGCGGCTCGATGAAACACCAATTAAATCAAGCATAAACGAGAAGATTATTCAAACCAACAAGAATAAACTAGGAGGAATAGTCGGATCAAATGTGCGAATAGGAGTTAATTCATCAATAATGCCTGGAGTCAAAATAGGGAAAAATTCATTCGTTGGAGCAGGAGTAGTATTGGATAGCGATCTTGATCAAGGGAAATTTTGTTTTGTGAAAAAACAAAATTATATGATTAAAAATAATAAATTTTCTGTTTCTGACAGTTTCAGACGTGAAGCAGGTCGAAAACTAAGATCGCCCTAAAATATGTGTGGAATATTTGCATATATTGGCAAGAGAAAAGATGCTTCCTTACTTGTGATTCGAGGACTTAAGGCTTTAGAATATCGCGGATATGATTCATGGGGAATTGCTATATTAAAATCAAAAGTCATCCCGATTCAACCGGGACAAAAGTCAAAAAATAGTAAACAAAGGATAATTATTATTAAGCAAGCCGGAAGAATTAGCGATGTAAGTGAGTCTAATTTCCCTGACAGTAATTTTGCCCTGGGACATACCCGCTGGGCTACACATGGAGGAGTTAACGATATTAACGCTCATCCTCATTTTGACTGTACTCATCGAATTGCCCTGATTCATAACGGAATTATCGAAAATTATGATGAGATTAAAAAGAAGCTATTGGATTCTCACCACAGATTTATTTCAGAAACAGATACGGAAGTAGCGGCACATCTTATTGAAGAGAATCTAAAAAATATCAAAAATCAAGAAGAGAAGAGCAGGCAGGATATTTTTTTGGAAGCTGTAAGATTAGCTTTTAATCGTTTTATCGGGCTTAATGCAATTATTGTCATGGATGCAGAAACAGAGTCGTTTATTGCCGCAAAAAATGGCTCGCCGTTGGTTATTGGAAAGGGTCAGGATGAAAATTTTCTTTCCTCTGATGCTCATGCTCTTCTGCCTTATACAAAACATGTTTATTTTATGGAGGACGATGAATTAATTTTAGTATCCAAAGATAAAATTTTAGCCTATGAGGCAAAGACAAAAAAACAAAAAAATATTGCTTTTACCAGTTTGTCTTGGAATTTAAGATCAGCTGATAAAGGAAAATACCCTCATTTTATGTTAAAAGAAATTTTTGACCAACCTAAAGTGATTGAGGATATTATCAGTGATAACAGTAAACAAATTAGGGATTTTTCTAAATTAATCAAGGATTCCTACGGTACATATCTAGTGGGATGTGGTACTGCGGCTTACGCCTGTTTGAGCGGTACTTATCTTTTTTCTAAAATTGCCGGTAGACATGTAAATTTTGCCGTTGGAAGCGAATTTGGATATCTAGTAGATTTTTTAACTCCGAAAAGTCTTGTTTTGGCTTTGTCGCAATCAGGAGAAACTATTGATGTTGTCGAGGCAATAAAAAGAGCAAAACAGAAAAACGCCCAAATCGGTGCTTTAGTGAATGTGCTAGGCTCGACATTATATAGGTTGTCAGATTATAAAGTGCTGCTGGGAGCAGGTGTAGAGAAAGCGGTTGTTTCGACAAAAGCTTTTACTGCTAAGTTAACCTATCTAGTTTTATTGGCTTATTCTCTTGCCGGGAACATAAAAAGGGGGAAACAGGAATTACGGTCAGCAATCGGGGCAATTGATGAAATTCTTGCTAAGCAATATTTAGACCGGATAAAAAAGCTGAGCAAAGCTCTTTGTCGAAAAGATCATATTTATGTAATCGGCCGGGGTCTATCCTATCCAATTGCTCTGGAAACAGCTTTGAAAATCAAGGAAGCTTCTTATATCCATGCGGAAGGTTTTGCCGCAGGAGAACTTAAACACGGGGTAATTGCTCTTGCGGAAGATGGAACCCCATGTATTGCATTTTTACCCAATGATGAAACATATGGAGCCAGTCTTGCAGGAGCAATGGAAATGAAAGCCAGAGGCGGATATATTATCGGAATATCCTTCAAACCTCATAGCGTGTTTGACTACTATTTTCCTGTTCGTGATTGCAGCGTCGCTTCAATAATTCCATCTGTCGTCATCGGCCAATTGTTAGGATATTATCTTGCTGTTGCCAGGAATATCGATCCAGATAAGCCACGTAATCTTGCCAAATCGGTAACTGTCAAATAAATCTTAATCGGATTGATATGAAGGATATTCCCTTATTAATACTTCACGGCTGGAATTTGTCAAAAGAAAAGTTCTCTCCTTTGATAAGAGAGCTTATGAAACGTGATTATCAGGTTTACTGTCCGGATTTGCCAGGCTTCGGGAAAGCTAATAAACCACATAGATCTTTTTACCTTTCAGATTATGCAGATTTCATAGAGTATTTCATTAAAAAAAAGAATTTTAATCAGGTTATTCTAATCGGTCATTCCTTTGGCGGTAGAATAGGGATAAAATTAGCTGTTAAAAATCCAAATATCCTGCGGGCTTTGATCTTAACTGGAACTCCAGGAATAAGTCCAGTATCTTGGTACAAAAAATCCTTTTTTTGGATGTTGGCAAAAATGGGTAAAACCTTCCTGCTTTTACCTTTCTTCTCATCTATATCGGAAAAACTCAAAAAGCTACTCTATAAATTTGCCGGTGCTACAGATTATTACCAGACTACCAAAGATATGAAGCAGACGTTTAGAAATATAACCAAAGAAAATCTTATACCGTATTTATCTCAGGTTGTTACTCCTGTTTTGCTGATATGGGGAGAAGAAGACAGAATAGTACCCAAAGACATTGCGGATAAAATGGCTAGGTTGATGAAAAAAACCCGAGTGATTACTATTCCTGATGCCCGTCATGGCGTTCCCTGGACACATGCAAAAGTATTTGCGGAGATAGTTGATAAATTTTTGAAGTATGAAATTTGAATATATTTATCTTTTATTTTATTTTCTTACTCCAATTGCTTTTACCATTAGGACTGTTCGCAATGCTTTTTACTTATCCTTCTTATGGCAAATTAAAGAATATCGGATTGATCGGATGCTAGCCCATCTATCTTCTT
>Ga0194125_10012626_pt1 | contig 11105 bp, 10 predicted proteins | sample TA2KigC250mmetaG_FD_148626 | JGI IMG/M metagenome (GOLD analysis project Ga0194125, IMG submission 148626) | Freshwater microbial communities from Lake Tanganyika, Tanzania - TA2015034 Kigoma Deep Cast 250m | ecosystem: Environmental > Aquatic > Freshwater > Lake | place: Tanzania: Lake... | reverse complement strand
CGTTGGAGCAAGAACCAATCAGATTGGAATTCTTAGAGGAAGCTCTGGTTGCTTAAAGGTTGACTGAAATGACAGAAGGGTATAGGATATGGCTAGATCGAATTTCCACCAGTTACGTGACGCTGCCAAAGAGGTCATTAGTAGAGCAGATTAATTCCCGTCTTTCTGCATCAGCTATATCGATCTAGGCTTTACTATGCAGGCTGTCTGAAAATGTAGCCCCGACCCTTTAGGGTCGGGTTCCCGAGGCTAAAGCCTCGGGTCTACATGTTTAATGTGTATCACCAATGTAGCTATAACTTTTCCCACAAAGTGGAGAGAAAAATTGCCACTTAGAGTTTTCGGACAGCCTCTATGAAGCTCTGATGACTGGCTCTTAGTCAGCTGTTCTTGATGAGGTTTGATAAACTCTGATATAGTAACTATCCGAGGTTGCGCAATTCTGCTCTTAGCACCTTGCCCAAAAGGTTCTTGGGCAATGACTCTATAAATTGCACTTTTTTCGGTATCTTGAAGGTGGGCAAGCGTTCCTTGCAAAAGGCGACTATTTCTTCTTCGCTGGCTTGCTCTCCTGGTTTAAGAACCACGAAAGCTTTTATCTCTTCGCCATAGACCTTATCAGGTATGCCGATAACTCCTGCCTCGACAACTTTGGGATGTTGATAAAGAACCTCCTCCACTTCTCTAGGTGATACATTCTCTCCTCCTCGAATGATTATATCCTTTTTGCGGTCGGTGATGTAAAGATAACCTTCCTCATCCACATAGCCTATGTCGCCGGTATGGAGCCAGCCGTTCTTGATAGTCTGCGCTGTATCCTCAGGCAGATTCCAGTAGCCTTTCATCAATGTAGGGCCTTTGACTACGATTTCCCCTCGCTGCCCAGGTGGAAGCTCGCGACCACTATCATCGAAAACCTTTATGGTATTGCATTTAAGCAAGCATTTGCCAACGGAGCCGTATCTGGGGGAGAGGTCAGCCGGCTGACCTGTGGTAGTGGCTCCCGATTCAGTTAGGCCCCAACCTTCTCTAATATCGACACCTACTTTTTGTTTCCACCTTAAGGCTACTTCTACAGGGAGTGCTGCCCCACCCGAGTTACACTCTTCAAGTGAACTTAGGTCGTATTTGTCCAGGTCGGGAAACTCCAGCATCTGGATGTACATGGTGGGAACTGCCGCTATGTGATTAACCCGGAAAGTTTGAATGGCCTTCAATGCCTCCTCAACGTTCCACCACTTCAGCACGACTGCCTTTCCGCCTACGAAGGAACCTGTATTACTGAAGGCGATGCCATAGGAGTGCGATAGAGGCAGCACACCCAGGCTCACCATCGCTCGATTGATGCCAGAAACTTGTTGAGTGACTTCATTGGATTGGAGTGTTTTGGCGTTTAGGGCGCGGCTAGTCAAGCGCAATGTCACGGAGCGGTGAACCATAATGTATTCATAGAATGACAAGGCATTGATGTAGAGGGAATAGTGGGTGTGCATTACTCCTTTAGGCTGCCCTGTGGTACCGGCGGTATATAGTAGGGCGGCAACGTCATCATTGTTGGTCTCTTCTATTGCAAGTTTATCTGAACTGCTTGACAATAGTTCACGATAGGAAACGGTGTCAGGGACATCGTCTCGGTCAGTTAATATGAGGTGTTTCAAGCTTGGCGCACGGCTCTGTGCATCCTTGATCCAGCCCAGGTAATCGGAACTGGTCAGGATAGCTTTTGCTCCGCAGTCGCGGTATATGTAGGAGGCTTGGTCGGGCCTCAGCAATGGATTCAGTGGCACGACTATACCACCTATCTTATATATGGCCGGGAAGGCTGAAAATACAGGAGGGCTATTGGGCATTTGTACTATTACTCGATCCCCTTTGCTGATGCCGAGCGCTTTGAGCGCGTTGCCCAGTCGATTGGCGTTGCGGTTTGCCTCAGCGTTGGTATACCATTTGCCTTCAAAGTAGACACTTTCATATTCACCGAACCTCTTAATGTTGTCTTCGATGAGACTGCCAATGTTCATGGTTCTCCCTTCTTCAAGTCCACATTTACACTTTTAGCTGGCAATAAGGCTGTTTCAGGCCTTAATTGTTTTGGAGATTCATAGTATGCTTGCGGCTTTTAACTGTCAAGCCTGCATGTAACTTTGCTGGAACTTTTGTTGCCTACAAGTGAGGGGGAAAGGTGTTCTTTGAGAGGTGTTGAACGATTAGCCACCCAGGACGAAGTTGGGGATGTGTTAGGCAATTTAATTGTCTTTTTCTTCAGAGGAAAGTGACTTGTCGTCTTTCTTTTTGTAGAGGTGAACGGCACAGACAGCATAGCATTTGGCGTACCAGGCTGGCTGTGCGCCGACCTCGCGCTCTAAATAAGCCTGAGCTGGGTGTTTCCGGGCAAGGTAACTGAACATCTCCTCGGTGCTTGGTCGGCTCTTCGGCAAGGTGAATTCTGTCATGGCGAAGGTTCCCTTGCTGACTAAACCACCGCAGCCGAAGATGCATCGCCACTTAGTCAAATGCCCAGTTGTCAATTCCATCCCGTCCATGTGGAAGGTATCAAATCTGTCTGCGGCTATTGCCTGGGTAGGGCAGATGTTGACACACATGTTGCAGTGGTCACAGATCTGGTATTTGACCAGCGGATCAGGCTCTAGAGGGGCATAAGTGATGATGCTCACCAGTTTTTGTCTGCCACCTAGTTCCGGGGTGAGCAGGAGTTGGTGTTGACCCAACTCGCCCATCCCAGCAGCCACGGCAGCATGGCGATGGCTGATCCCTCAGCGGAACAAGGGGTCTCTGGGGGCATTAGCCGGTATAGGGCAGGCTTCATAGCCCTGCCTCTCAATGAAATTGGCCAGTTGGAAGGCTATCATGTCAAGTTCGGTGTTAATGGTTTTCAATGCATAACCTTGGTATGTATAAACTTCCCTCCTGCGAGCTACGCTGCGTAAGATACCCAGGGGCACTCGCATAGCTACCACCACTACAAGTTTGGGCTTGTGGAATATAAAACCTGGGGTAGCGGTTCTCTGGAGCTTCTTGAAAGCGGCTCACCGGTGCGATTCCGACTAGATCTCAGCTCCTTTGTCCCTCGCGAGTTCCTTTATCTCACGTGTCAGCCTAGTAATGCTAGTAACAACCATTGTCTACCTCCTTCAGAACGACTCTGGTCGTGGTCTGCCACCTATGATAGCACATCTGTCGAAACGCACAAGTGATAATTTGATAGCTCGCTGGCTTAGATACCAGCCAGGGCGGCTTCAGTTTCTTTCTTGGCAAACTCGGATGTTTCATGTGTCAGGCTGGCCTCCAGTATCTGCCTTGCCTGGTTGCCTCCGATTTTACCCAGAGCCCAGGCAGCATAGCCGCGCACTAGCTCTTCCGGATCCTGTATCGCCTGGGCGAGGTCAGGGATGTAAGCGGGGTCGCCAATATTTCCCAGGGCAATTGCGGCGTTTCTCTGGAAGTATTTCTTGTGCCTGATATAGTTATACATCAGCGGTTGAACTCTCTTGATGTAGTACTCATCAGTCAGGTTCAAAAGCCTGGTGAGCTCAAAGTCTTGCGCCATTTTGGCTAAAAACTCGTTCTGGGGCAGCTTTGCCTTTAACCTCTTCTGGGTTCGGGGGCATACTTCTTGACAGATATCGCAGCCGTGAATCCAAGTGCCCATCTTCTCCCTTATGTCAGGTGGTATGTAGCTGGTGACACCTCCGGGGTAATTATCTTGAGCCATAAAGGTATTGAAGGCGATGCAACGGCGGGGGTCCATCTTCATAGATTGGTAGAGTGACCCCGTGGGGCAGGCTTCGATGCAAGCAGTGCATTTAGGTGGGCACTTGACTTTTAGGGTAGGTTCATCGTAGTCAAGTTCAACATCGACTACAAATGCGGTAATGAGGATGAATGACCCTATACCATCAGCGAAGACGAAGGTATTTTTACCATAGGTGACAATTCCAGCCCGGGCTGCAGCTAGCCGCTCTGGGAGGACCAAACGCTCGGCTACGTGACAGCCATTTTCCTCCAGGAATTCCCGCATCAACTGCCGTCGTGCCCCGTTGATACGGTGGCGTGGGGTGAGATAGCACCTTGCTAAGTAATGACGGCCTATCTTGCCCAGGAGTTTTTCGGGAAAAGACTCCTTGGAGATATCAAGTACTAGCGCGATGATGGATTTGGCCGTTGTCATGGCGCTCTTTGGGTCAGCGCCTATGAGCGGCTGAAAGGTGCTGTCGATGTACCAGCCGTACATGTCACGTCGCGAGTTGAGTTCAGCGATATAGTCAGGAAAACTTTCTGCAGTAGTAATGCCAACTTTACTGTAACCCAAATCCAGGGCAAAATCCTTTATGTCTTCGCTTAGTGACATAGCAGTTTCACCTTATTTCAGTAGTCCACGATTGTGTAGCCGTGCTTGTTCCCATGCCTTGTAGTTATCAGGTGGGGTTATTATTTCAGCATCAGGTCTCAGCTCAAGACTTAAAGCTTCGTTGGGACATCCGGTGACGCAGACACCACAACCGATGCACTTTGCCCGGTCAATTGTTGATATATCGTTTACAGAGACCGCATTCATGTGGCAGCGGTCCTCACATGTTCTACAGCCCTTGCATATTTTGGGGTCAATGACTGCATAGTAATTTGCCGTCACACTCGAATTCTCGATGCCGAATTCGATGATTCCCCTTAGCACAGCGCAGCAGCATCCGCAGCAGTTGCATACCCAGTAAAGCCCATTTTGCTGATTGGCTACGCAGTGAACCATGCCTATTTCTTCAGCTTCGTCTAGCAGCTTGAGAGCTTCTTCCTGTGTGATGGTGTTCGGTCCATCAGGCAGTTCCACCGGGAAGAAGGAAAGGCAGTTTCTTACCGGGAAATCGCATTTCTTAGCGTCTAGTAACTCCTGCTGTCTCCTGCAGATGCAGTTGCGTACCTGGAAAGATTTTGCTTGCAACATCAATTTTCTAACATCATTGTAGGGAAGGATTACCTCGGTTTTCTCAAGCGCTCGGTGTGCTGGGTCGACGCGGTGTGTATCGGGACCATAGCGCATTATCCCTTCACCACCTCCTTCCATCCAGTAGCGCTCGAAGAGGTGAGCCAATTCATGGTCTAGTGTCTCTGATTGTTGTTCATAGAAACCGACTACATACGGAGCCAATCGGAATTTTCGCACCCCATCCTTTGCAGAACTCCAGATTATATCCCTGCGTAGCATAGCCTCAAGTCTTCGTTCAGCTTCTTCTTGTGAGAGGCTGGCTCGTTTTGCTATGGTCTCTACCGTCTCACTAGTGCCGGTCATGTTGCTTGCTACAGACGCTTCTTCTGGTGAAAATAGTTTCCTAAGGATTTGTAGCTCAGTCCCTGACTTGGTCAGGGGATAACCTGTGGGCAGTAAATCCAGAGCATTGGCTAGTTTTTCATAAATATCTATGTTCATCCTTGCCTTCCTTAATCCATTATTCTGTTATTAATCGTACCGCTATATTTACTCCTTGTTCACCTTCATTCTGCTCTCTTGACGTTATCTCTGCTGTTCAGGATGAGCTTGGGCAGCCTGTCGTTCAGCGATGAACTGCATAACATAGTCACGTCCGGTCTGCGGCGGATATTGGATAACTTCACGGCGTTCCAGCACGAGCGACTTTGTCTGGCATTTATAGGCGCACACGCCACAGCCGATACAGAAGTCAGGGTTGACTACCGATACCTTGCCAATCTTGTTCTTAAGCTCCTTCTTACCCTCTTTCTCTGATGCCACTACGGTAACTCTGCCCTTGGCTTCTGGGAGATCCTCCAGATGCAATGCTTCCATGGGGCAGCGCTTGACACATAAACCGCAACCGATGCAAGTCTGCGAGTTGATGCGGATGTGGTAGTTTGACGGACTCATGCTCATAGAATGTTTTAATTTGTAGAATGCCTCGAACCATATGCAGCAGCATTTGCAGCAGTTGCAGATGGTATCTACACCTTCCTGCTGGTTAGCTATTCCGTGAACTAGCCCTACTTCAGCACATTGGTGTAGTATATCTTCGGCTTCGCGACGGGTGATTTCACGTCCCAGACCATTTTCGACAATATAGTGGCCAAGCCTGCCAAAGTGCAGGCAAACCTCAGTTGGGTGCTCGCAATTCGGAAAATCAGGGTCGAGGTTTTTTCGATGTTTGCAAGGGCAGGTTGTGACAGTGAAATAATCTTGGGAATCCAGCACTTTGGTGACTTCTTCGTAGGGCAATATTTCCCGCGTGTCCTCGATGGTGCCTTCGATGGGCAGTGCCCTTAGTCCTTTTGTATTCACCTCGGCATACGGGTCAAAGAAGCCGTGATAATAGTATTGGTTCGCCAGAGGTGCCAGGGTTTTGCTGCGCTCGTCTTTGCGCCCGGGCCAGAAAGTAGTGCGCTGAGTGAAAAAGGCATCGTTTAGACTGTAGCGCACGGTATCACCTTTGACAACGCGGAAGACGAAGCCTTTTTTGGCTAATGCATCTAATTGCTGGCTCAACTGAGCGGGGTCCGTCTGTTTCATCTGGGCAAGCTCCTAGAGACTTTTACCCCCAAAAGGCATGCCTGTCAATAATGATGCCTCTTCAGGTGTGTAGAGGGCCATGATGAACGGTTCCATTTCATCTGCCTCGGGCAGACCGTACCACGTTTGTTTCATCCAGTCGATAAAACGCTTGTAAATCTCCTGCTCAGACATATCATTTTCCTCCTTTATTTAGTTATTATTGTTTGGTTTGTCAGCTTCAAATCAATGGTGTAAGGCTTTATTCACCTAGCGTACATACATAAATATATGCTTTACCCCCTTTCTCGTTGGACATGGGCAGCGGCAAAATCTGCTGTGAGTAACGTCATATATTCGCGCACATCCTTCGGCGGATGTTTGATAATCTCCCTACGCTCAAGGAGCAGCGACTTTGTGGGGCATTTGTAGGCGCAAACACCACATCCGATACATATGTCGGTATTGGCCACCGACACCTTGCCACTTTTGTTTTTCAGCTCTTTCTTGCTGCTTCCGGTCTCGACTACCACAGTAATCCTGCCTTTGGCCTCTGGTAAGTCTTCGAGATGCAGCGCTTCCATGGGGCACCGCTTGACACAGAGGCCGCAGCCAATGCAAGTCTCACGGTTAGTGCGGACCCGGTAGTTGGACGGGGTCATACCCTCTGCATGCTTCAGTTTGTGGAACGCCTCGAGCATAATGCAGCAGCATGGGTCGCAATTGCAGATGGTGTCTGGCCCCTCCTGCATGTTTGAGACTCCGTGTACCAAACCGGCTTCAGCGCACTGGCGCAGAATTTCCTCGGTCTCCTGGCGGGTGATTTCACGACCTAAACCATTTTCGACAATATAGTGGCCGAGCCTGCCAAAGTGGAGGCAGACCTCGGTGGGATATTTACAATTGGGAAAGTTCGGGTCGATGTTTTTGCGGTGCTTGCATGGGCAGATGGAAACAGTAAAATAGTCGTGCTGCTTCAGTACCTTGACCACTTCTTCATAGGGCAAAATTTGGCGGGTGTCCTCTATCGTCGCTGTAATGGGCAATGCCCGTAGGCCCTTCAGGTGTGTGTGCTTATACTGGTCCCAGGCACCGTGGTAATAGTATTGATTAGCAACAGGTGCGATAGCCTTGCTTCGCTCGTTGGTGCGTCCGGGCCAGAAGGTGCTCCGAAAAGTCACGAACATTGAATCATTGAGGCTGTAGCGGACAGTGTCGCCTCTAACGGTGCGAAAGACGAGGCCCTTTCTAGCCATCGCATCAAGCCGTTTGCGTAGTTCGGCAGGGTCCATCTGTTTTATTTCAGCCAGTTCCTCGAGATTTCTGCCCGAAAAGGGCATACCAGTTAGCAGGGAGGCCTCTTCTGGGGTATAGGTAGCTATAATTAAGGGCATGAGTTCATCCGCCTCAGGCAGACCGTACCACGTTTGCTTCAGCCAGTCCATAAAACGTCGGTAAACTTCTTGCTCGGCTACGGTAATCTCCTTCTTTGGCTTTCTTGGCTTGGACATTTTAATTTCCTCCTTTTTTCTTTACCTTATATATAGTATATAGGGGTCACGTCATTGTGCTCTACATGAGATCTAACCTGCCAGGCTACGATAAAGCCTCTCAGACTCTGTGACGATGCCTTCAATCAGTTCCTTCACCGTCTTTATCTCATTGATCAGCCCTGCTACCTGTCCTGCAACGTAGAGTCCGTTCTCAGGGTCGTTCTCCTGGGACAGGTTCATCATCTTTGGAGCGAGCATCATTTGTATCTCCTCCCGTGACTTGCCTTCTTCATCCAGGTGCTGAAGGGTGTCGAAGAGTTTGTTCTTGATTATCCTTACAGGATATGCCTTACGAGTAGCTAGCCCAGTAGCAATATCTGAGGCGTTAAGCAGCACTTGTTTGTAAGTATCGCTTACCCGGTCGCATTCTTTGGTAGCCAGAAAAGCAGTACCCATTTGAACTCCCTGAGCTCCTAATGCCAAAGCAGCCAGAAACCCTCGAGCATCAGCTATGCCGCCTGCTGCCACGACTGGCACTTTCACTGCGTCTACAACCTGGGGTATTAGCACCATAGTTGTGATTTCGTCTCTGGAGGCAATCCCCCCTGATTCGGTACCTTCAGCGATGACTACATCCACTCCAGCAGCGGCTGCCCTTACTGCGCCTCTTACATTAGATACCACGTGCAGCCATTTTGCTCCTGAGCCTTTGATTTTTTCTGTCCATCTGTCTGGGCTGCCTGCTGATGTGGAGATTATACTGACACCCTCTTCCACAATGGCATCCAGCATTTCAGTGACATCTGGCCTGAAAAGCGGGCAATTGACCGCAAATGGTTTAGCAGTGAGGCGTTTGCATTCTTGAATTTCACGCCGAGCCTCTTCAACGGAGATAAAGGCTGTGGCTACTGAACCAAGGGCGCCTGCGTTAGATACAGCTGCGGCTAATTTGCCAGTGGAGATACCTCCCATTGCGCCCAGAATGATGGGGTGCTCGATTCCTAAAAATTCGCACAATTTAGTTTTTTTCATAGTCCTCCTTCTCAATTCATTTCCTACTTCTGTGTTCAAGCGCTTGCCTCTCCTAGGGCTCTGAGAACCTTTTCAAAGGTAGCCATGTCCTTTTTGGAGAATGGCTGTTTTAAGGTCGTGTCTAACTCGTCAGCGAACTCCAAAATGCGAGATCCTAGTTCTTTTGCCTTTTCGGTAAGGAATACTAATGCTGACCTTCTGTCGTCGGGGTTTGGCTTACGTTCCACATAGCCGCTCTTCTCCATCCTGTCGATAATGCCGGTAAGTGTCGAGCTGTCCAATGAGACTCTGTCTCCAAGCTCACCGATGGTGATGCCGTCGCCCATCCATAAGGCGTTGAACACAAAGTACTGTGGTGGTGTCAGTCCGAATGGAGATAGTCGCTTTTCGTAGTAGTCGTACACACGGCGCATAACTCGACCTAAGTTGAAACAGATATGCTTTCTGGCGTCATACATGTTTGCTACTCCTATTTCTTTGTGCACAATTATTTTGTGCACATTGTAAAATGATTGGTCTTATTTGTCAAGTACCGCAGGCTAACGTTGTTTTCTATTTTTACCGACCCCCATGTTCACTAGTGGTATATATCAGCAAGAAAGGAATTTAATTTGTGCGATTTATTTCAGAAAAGCTATTGGTCAAGCTATTGGTCAAGGTTTGACAGGGAATAAAGTCTATGTTATAGTCCATTCGGCCCAAAATGCTATCATAGGAGGTTAGTTAATGGTAGGTATTAAATCATACGGCGCTTACATCCCACGGTATCGAATGAACCACAATACTATCTTCGGAGCGGTAGGTTTTCTGGGTACATTTCCCACACCGGGTGAGAAGTCAGTTGCCAATCATGATGAGGATACTCTCAGCATGGCGGTGGCTGCCGGGATTGATTGCATAAATGGCCTGAAAAGAGAAGAGATAGATGGCTTATATCTTGCTACTACCAGTCAGCCGTATATGCTGAGACAAAATTCGGCAATAGTAGCTGTTGCTCTCGACCTTCAGTCCAATATGAGAACTGCTGACTTCATCGGCTCTAGCAAGGCAGGTACCAGTGCTCTCGTCTCTGCTTTTGATGCTGTAAAGGGAGGCACTTCAAGCAATATCCTGGTCTGTGCCTCTGACTGTCGGTTAAGCAAGCCTGGTGGCCCTCAGGAACATCTGTATGGTGATGGTGCGGCGGCCTTGTTGCTGGCGGATGATGGGGTGATTGCTACTTTCGAGGGTTCCTATTCTGTTTCCTATGATTTCCCTGACCGCTGGAAAACAAGTGCAGAAGAATTTGAACACGCCTGGGAAGACAGATTTATTCGGGATGAAGGTTATGCCAAAATGATACCCGAAGCGATTTCCGGGCTGCTGAAGAAATATAATTTGAACATCAAGGACTTTGCCAAAATCATATTTCCGGGTATTTATGTTAGAGAACATGCTGCCATACTCAAACGATTAGGTGCTGAGCCGGGTCAGATTCAGGATACGTTGCTCGACAAGGTGGGAGATACGGGGGCGGCTTCGCCTTTGATGATGTTGGTGGCTTCACTTGAAGATGCCAAGCCTGGAGACAAGATTTTGGTCGCTAGCTTTGGTAATGGTAGCGATGCTCTGTTCTTCCACGTGACTGAAAACATCAAGAAGGTTGGGGATAGGCGTGGGGTGAAAAAGCATTTGGCCTTAAAAAAGGAGCTCGCTAGCTATGAGAAGTATCTTGCCTTCCGCAATTTGGCTCCGATGGATATGGGCATGCGTGGCGAAATGAGTCTTCGCACTCCGATGTCCGCGCTTTTCAGAGAGCGGAAGGCAATTTTGTCGCTTTGTGGCTCGAAATGCAAAAAGTGTGGCACGCCACAATATCCGTTCCAGAGAGTGTGTGTAAATCCTGATTGTGGAGCCGTTGACCAGATGGAAGACTACCGTTTTTCAGACAAGAAGGGTGTCGTTTTTACCTATACTGGTGATAATTTGGCTGCCAGCATTGACCCGCCGGCAATCTACGGATTCGTCGATTTTGAAGGAGGAGGCAGATTCTGGTTTGACTTTACGGACTGTGACCTTGATTCAGTTAAAGT
>Ga0194125_10012622_pt1 | contig 11109 bp, 9 predicted proteins | sample TA2KigC250mmetaG_FD_148626 | JGI IMG/M metagenome (GOLD analysis project Ga0194125, IMG submission 148626) | Freshwater microbial communities from Lake Tanganyika, Tanzania - TA2015034 Kigoma Deep Cast 250m | ecosystem: Environmental > Aquatic > Freshwater > Lake | place: Tanzania: Lake... | reverse complement strand
CTGCGCTACGCTCCGTGCACACCGCGGGGCCGCCATGCAGCAGAGCTTCGTTCACTCACGACCCGGCTGTGCCATGCAGCGTGCTGAGTGAGCCTTGCGAACGAAGCTCTGCTGCAATTGGCGGAGAGGGGGGGATTCGAACCCCCGGTACCGGCCTTAACCAGTACGGCGGTTTAGCAAACCACTGCTTTCAGCCACTCAGCCACCTCTCCGGGTGAGGCCACAGGGAGAATAAGCGACGGCGCAGGGGCATGACAAGACGTTTTGCCACAACCCCTCGGTTATGCGGTGGAAACACGGCGGTAGGGCGCGGCGTCCCGCCGTCGCCCTGGCCCGGTCTATTTCATGAACGATCCGGATGATCCGTGAATTCGGCCGCCCTGGCGCTCCGCCTGCCTCCTCTTCGGAGCGGAATGTCTTCGACATTCCGTCGGAACGGCGCCCTTCGACTTCGCTCAGGGCAGGCAGCCGTTCCGCTCCGACCAGTTCAGCCTCACGCTGAAACCGGACGTGCCGGGCACCGGCTCTTCCGACACGACATAGAGGTAGCCTCCGCCGCACCCGCTCGGGATCCAGGCGCTTTGCTTCCAGCGGCGCGTATGCGGCCGGATGGCTAATGAACAAACCGGGCTAAACGCTGGCGCAGTGCGGCCGGCGCTGCTAGTATGGGCCGCGTTCTCGAAAAGCGAACAACGACAGCCGGGGGCAGGCCGAACGACAGCCCAGGAGCGCACGCGATGAAGCAATACTTTCCGTCCGTATCCGCCGTCAAGTACGAGGGACCCCAGTCGCGCAATCCGCTGGCCTTCAAGCGCTACAACGCCGCCGAGAAGGTTGCCGGCAAGACCATGCGCGAGCACCTGCGTTTTTCCGTGGCGTACTGGCACACGATGAAGGGAACCGGGTCGGACCCCTTCGGCGCGGCCACGCTGCCGCGGGGGTGGAACAGGGCCGCGGATCCCATGCAGCAGGCGGAGGACACGCTGCGGGCGGCCTTCGAGTTCTTCACCAAGCTGGGCGTGGACTACTACTGCTTCCACGACCGCGACATCGCCCCGGAAGGCGAATCGCTCAGGGAGAGCAACGCGCGCCTCGACCGCATGGTGTCCCTGGCGAAGAAGCTGCAGGCGGACACGGGCGTCGGCCTGCTCTGGAACACGGCGAATCTCTTCAGCCACCCGCGCTACGCCAACGGCGCGGCCACGAACCCCGACGCGGCGGTCTTCGCCCATGCCGCCTCGCAGGTGAAGAAGATGCTCGAGGTCGGGCTGGAGCTCGGCGCGACGAACTACGTCTTCTGGGGCGGCCGCGAAGGCTACGACACGCTTCTGAACACCGACCTGAAACGCGAGCTCGACCACCTGGCCGCCTTCCTGCGCATGGCCGTCGACTACGCGAAGAAGATCGGCTTCAAGGCGCAGTTCCTGATCGAGCCCAAACCCAAGGAGCCCACCAAGCACCAGTACGATTTCGACGCGGGAACGGTCATCGGCTTCCTGAAAAGCTACGGCCTGGACGGGCACTTCAAGCTGAACATCGAAAACAACCACGCCACGCTCGCGGCGCACACTTTCCAGCACGACCTGACCGTGGCCTCCGCGCACGGCATGCTCGGCAGCGTGGACGCCAACCAGGGGGACCTGCTGCTGGGATGGGACACCGACCAGTTTCCCACGGACCTCTACGGCACGGCCTATGCCATGCTCGTCATCCTGGGGCAGGGCGGGCTGGCGCCGGGCGGCCTGAACTTCGATGCCAAGGTCCGGCGGGCGTCCGTGGATCCGGAGGACCTGTTCATCGCGCACATCGGCGCCATGGACGCCTTCGCCCACGGCCTGAAAGTTGCCGCGCGCCTGATCGACGACGGCGTATTGCGCGACTTCCTGGAGAGGCGTTACGCGTCGTATGACGCGGGCATCGGCGCGGCCATCGAGGCGGGCAAGGCGGATTTCGCGGCGCTGGAAGCCCATGCGCTGGAACACGGCGAGCCGGAGCCCCGCAGCGGCAAGCAGGAGATGCTGGAGAACATCGTGAACCAGTATCTCCTGGGGATGCAGTGATCCGGCCGGGGAGGGGAACCCACCCCGGCCCCGGCATCCGCCGGGGCCACCCCTCCGAGGAGGGGATCCTGGGATGGGTGGGTCTCGCGGTTTCAGTGGCCTTGAATTGAGTCCCACAGCGCCTGGTCGAAGGGGGCCGCGCGGTTGGGGCACTTCTCCCGGTGGCAGAGCCGGCAGGTGCGGAAATCCTTCTCCGCCTGGTAGACGATTCCTGAAACGGTCTTGTTTGGGATCATCAGGAACGACTCGGTCAATCTCACGCCCAGCAGGCACTCGGTGTCGCCGAGCAGACGGAACAGCAGCCCCTGCTGCTCGATGGGCCAGACGTTCACGTCTCCGGAGCCCGGGCTCATTGAAGTCGTGTGCCCGAGGCTGAGCCGGTTGCGCATGTCCTCGTGCAGGCGGCGCGTGGCCGCGGAAAGCAGATCGGCCTTGATCGTATCCCACCAGAAATCGCGCGTGAAATCGCCGTCGGCGCGGAAGACCTCGTCCGTTTCGCGGCCGCAGGTGGCGACGAACGGGAAGACGCGCCCCACCGAAGCGAGGTTGCGCCGAAGGGTGCGGCTCGTGAAGACCAGGCCGCCGATGCGCACGGAATCCCCTTCCAGCGGCTCGACATAGGCTTCCACGTACATGGCCTTGGGGCGGGCGGAGGCCTCCGCCAGCGCGCACAACGCTTCCAGCTGCCGCGCGTCGTCCGACGCCGGCTCCACGCGCAGACGGTCCATGAGCGAGGCGCGGTCGAGCGAAAAGGGGACCGCTTCCAGCAGACGGGGCGCCGGTCCGGCGCGCGGCGCAGGCTCCTTCACAAGGTCCTTCCCGCTCATTCCGTGGATTCCTTCCGTCCCGGGTTGGCCCTCCCGATGGGGAGGGCCGGCCGGAGATCGCGTACCGCGGCGTCCAGCGTGGGATAGTCCATGGCCTTGCCCAGCCTGTCAGGCCATTCCGCCCGGGCCACGACCTCGCGCACCTGGGCCTTGATGCCCGCAAAGGCAAACCGTACGCCCAACTCCTGGCTCGACAACTGGGCGAGATGGGCCGTCGGCAGACCGGCTTTGGCCCATTCGAACATGATGAAGTCGGCGTGGAGATGCGTTTCCAGGATATGCGTGATCTTCATGCCCATATCCTTTGCCGCGTCCAGGTAGACCTGCACGTCGCGCCGCGGGTCCACGATCGCGCACGTTTGAGCGCCCGCGACCAGATACGAGCTGTGGGCCAGGCCCTTCACAAAGAACTGTCGAACAAACATTCTCGCACCTCCCTCGTGTTGGGCGGCGACCCCTTACGGCACACCCGTTCCGTCAGGCGTCGCCATCATCGCGTTAGTTTCCGACATGGTAAGTCCTGAAGTCAAGAAATTCGGCGGAAAGGTCGGACGCGCCAGACGTCATGTCGGCGTGCGCCGCGCGTCCCCGGCGTCGCCTTACCGCACCTCCAGACGGTATCCGACGCGCGGCAACGTGCGAATGCAGGCCGAGGCATGCCGTCCGGCCCGGAGCTTCTTGCGCAGACTGGCCACGAAGTTGTCCACCGTCCGCGCCGTGCCGTCATAGTCCCATCCCCACACCCGCTCAAGGATTGTCTCCCGCGTGAAGACCTGACCCGGCGAAGCGGCCAGAAGGCAGAGAAGATCGAATTCCCGGGCCGTCAATTCGATCGTCCTCCCGCGCACCCGCACGCTTCTGCCATCCCGATCAATCGTGAGGCCGCCGACCGAAAAATCCGGCATGGTCCGTCCTTCAGCCTGTTGTCTTCTGAGCATCGCCCGCACCCGCGCGATCAATTCGGGCAGGTCGAACGGCTTGGTCATGTAGTCGTCCGCGCCCACGTTGAGCCCCAGCACCTTGTCACGCGTTCTATTCCGGGCCGAGAGAACGAGCACGGGCACCCTTTCGCCCCGTTTGCGCAGTTCTTCGAGGATATCCAGCCCCGTCCAACACGGCATCATGATGTCGAGCACGATCAGATCGGGCCGGGCATCGAAAGCCATGCGCATGCCTTCTTCACCGTCCGCGGCCGTCAGGATCTCGTAGCCCTCCGACCGAAGGTTCATGGCCAGCCCTTCACGCAGGGCCCTGTCGTCCTCCACGACAAGGATCAGGGTCTTCCTGCGGGCGCTGTCGGACGAAGCCGCGCTCACCGGACCTCCGATGCCGAGGGCAGGCGGATTGTGAAAGTGGAGCCCTCTCCCGCCGTGCTGCGCACGGCGATTGTGCCATGATGCCTTCTCACGATGTACCGCGCGATGGCGAGGCCCAATCCCACGCCGCTTGCGTCGTAGCCCTTTCGTTCGGCGCGATAGAACGGTTGAAAGACGCGCTTCTGTTCCGCTTCCGTCATGCCGATGCCGTTGTCCTGCACCTCAATCACCACGCCGCGCTCCTCATCGCGGACGCGGAGGTCGATGCGCTTGTCTCCGCGGGTGTACTTGTAGGCGTTCGTGAGCAGGTTGAGGACAACCGCCGTCAGGGCGCTCGCGTCGTGGCGCACGTCCAGCACGCTGTCGACCGACGCCGAGAACGTCATTTCGTCGGGCCCGACCATGGATCGAAAGCGTTCCGCCGCGTCGAGGACGGCCCGGGCGGCGGGCTTTGTGAGCTGCTCCAGCGGCAGCATGTCTCTTGATGAAGCCCGCCATGTCAGGACCCTGTCGACCATGACGTCCAGCCACTCCGTCTCGCGCAAAATGGTGGCGAGACATTGCGCCGTCCGCTCGGCGTCTCCGGCGAGTCTGCCGGATTGAAGCGTCTGCGCATAGAGCTTGATGGCGCTCAGCGGCGTCCGGAACTCATGCGAGACGTTGGCGACGAAATCCGCCTGCCTCCGCGCCAGGCTGGCTTTCCTGCCCGTCAGCACGGCCGTGATCAGGGCGCTTCCCGCGGCCGCGGCCGTGAACGATATCACGAGCACGCCCGTGACGATGCCGCCCGCGTCCCGGGCGATGACGAGCGCCACAATCCCAACGGCCGCCGACAACATGACAGGCAGCAGAACACCGACCGCGATGAGGACGACGACGCCCGTGAGGTTCAGGTTGAGGTGGTAGCGCTTCATTGCCGTCAGTCCCTTGGAACGTACATTGACAGGTATCGGGCGGAAACGCCAGACGGATACTGCCCCCGCCGCCTTACCGGTCGCCGAGAACGTGCAGCTCGCAGACCTTGCGGAAGTGATATCCGTAGATGCTGAGAACGACGGCTTCGGGGAGAAGGCGGGGGCGCCGGAACAGGGTCTGGAGCATCAGCTTCCAGTAGTGGAACCGTTCCTCGCCGACAATGCCAAGCCGGTAAAAGGAGTGCGCAAGCGCGCGCATGTGAGAGAACTGGAGGCGCGCCCGCACCCTGGGCGGTTTGTATTCACGCAGGAACGTCTTGACGCGTTCGTAATAGTGCCGCGGCGAATAGATGTGTTCGAGGATGCCCCTGTACCCCTTCACCAGCCTGTCGATCCCCATGGCGGGAGCTATGTTGGTCGTGCCGTCCACGTTGTCGCCGGAGGAATCTCCGCGAAGACGGCCCGCTTGCTTCATGCGCTCGAAAAGCCGCGTGCCCGGAGGCGCCTGCAGCAGCCCGACCATGGCTGTCACGATCCCGCTCTTCTGGATGAAGTCGATCTGCCTCCGGAAGATGGACGGGGCATCATGATCGAAGCCGACGATGAAGCCGGCCTGCACCTGGATTCCAGCGCGCTGGATGCGTTTTACGTCCTCGACCAGGTCGCGGTTCCTGTTCTGCGCTTTGCTGCATTCGGCCAGGCATTCCTCGTCCGGGGTCTCGATGCCGATAAAGACCCTGGTGAAGCCCGCTTTGGACATCATGTCCATCAGCTCTTCATCGTCCGCGAGGGTTATCGTCGCTTCGGTGAAAAACGTGTTCCCGTTCTTGCCCCTGCGCCATTCGATCAGCGCGGGCAGCAGATCCGCCTTGAGAAACGCCTTCTTGCCGATGAAATTGTCGTCCACGAAGAACACGTCGCCGCGCCATCCGAGATCGTAGAGGCTGTCCAGCTCGGCGATGATCTGTTCCGACGACTTGCTGCGGGAGCGGTGGCCGAACAGGGCCGTGACGTTGCAGAAATCGCAGTTGAACGGGCAGCCTCGCGAGAACTGGATACCCATGTTGCCGTACCGCTTGAGATCGAGCAGCTCCCACATCGGGCGCGGCGTGTTGCGCAGGTTCGGGAAACCGTCGGCCGTGTAGAGCCGTTGCGCCCGGCCCTCCGCCAGGTCGCGCAGGAAGGACGCCAGCGTCAGTTCCGCTTCGTTCAACACGAAGTGGTCCACGTCCGGGAATTGCGCGTGCTCGCTCTGGAAGAGGGGGCCGCCGGCCACGATGCGCTTGCCGGCCGCCTTGCACCGCGCAATCAGCCGCGATGCGGCGTCGCGCTGCACGGTCATGGCGCTGATGAATACGCAGTCGGCCCAGTCCAGATCGCCGTCGCGCAGGCCGCGCACGTTGAGGTCCACGAGCCGTTTGGGCCACGCGGACGGGAGCATGGATGCGACGGTGAGCAATCCGAGCGGCGGCAGCGAAGCCTTCTTGCCCACGAAAGCCAGCGCGTGTTTGAAGCTCCAGAAGGTGTCCGGAAACTCGGGATACAGCAGCAGAATGTTCATGCGTGTGCCTTCCTCCGTCAAATCCCGGCACACAGCGTACGGACGACATGTCATGCTTTTGTCACGGACGGGCGCCTTTTTTCGTAATGCCTCACACGGTGGGGAACCGCGGCAGGTACAGGAACGCCGCGGGGCCCTGCCGGCAGGGGGTGCCGCGGCCGGCCCAGCCCTCGGTATCGCACACGCCGTGCTTGCCGCTGCGGCGCCGGTCGGGTGTGGCAGACGTCCGGCCGCGTCTTCGGCATGAAGGCCGTCCCGATCGTGGACATGGGCGCGTACGAGTTTCCGGAACCGCCGCCCAGCGGGACAATCTTCCTGTACGGAAGACTGAACGGCGGTGTCAAATTGGCGGAGAGGGTGGGATTCGAACCCACGGTACCCGTAGGTACTCCGGTTTTCGAGACCGGCCCGTTCGGCCACTCCGGCACCTCTCCATGCGGAACGCAGACCTGAACCGTAAGCGAAACCCAGAGTGTGCCCAAGGCCGCGGGCGGGCACAAGCAAAAGCGGCGGCACGATCCGCTTGCTTTGAGGGGGTAACAAGCGCCATTCTCCCCGCCGAACGCCCATGCAGACTTCCGTTTTCGACTACGACCTGCCCCGCGAACTGATCGCCCAGCACCCTTTGCCGGAACGGGCCATGTCGCGCATGATGGTTCTCCGCCGCGATACCGGCGCGATCGCTCACGCGCGCGCCGGGCGGCTCCCGGAGTTCCTGCGGGCCGGGGACGCGCTGATCGTGAACGATACGCGCGTGATTCCGGCGCGGGTATTCGGACGGCGCGACGACACGGGCGGACGGGTCGAGGCGCTCCTGCTGCGCGAAACCGCGCCCGGCCTGTGGGAAGCCATGCTGCGCATGTCCGGAGCCCCGCGGCCGGGCATGCGCCTCACGCTTGGAAACGGACGTATCCGGGCGACGGTGCGCGAGAAGACGGGTGCGGGACGGGCCATCGTGGAGATTCCGGCCGGGAAGCCCCTGCCTGACGTGCTGGACGAGGTCGGGTCCATGCCCCTGCCGCCGTATATCCGCCGCCCGCGCGGCGGCGAAGGCGCGTCGGCGGAAGACCGCGAGCGCTATCAGACCGTGTACGCCCGGCATGCCGGCGCCGTGGCGGCCCCCACGGCCGGTCTGCACCTCAGCGCGGCGATGCTTGACGCCGTCCGCTCCGGCGGCGTGCATGTGGCTTCAATCACGCTCCATGTCGGGCCGGGCACTTTCCGGCCGGTAAAGTCAAACGACACGAACGACCACGTCATGGAGGCGGAATTTTACCGCGTGGGCCCGGAGGCGGCCGGGGCCGTGCGGGAGGCGCGAGGCCGGGGCGGACGCGTGGTCGCCGTTGGAACCACCACCGTCCGCACGCTGGAAGCCGTCGCCGCCGCGCACGAAGGAGAAGTAGCGCCTTGCGAGGGAAACACCGCGCTCTTCATCCGGCCGCCTTACCGGTTTCTGGCGACCGACGCCCTTCTGACGAATTTCCACCTGCCGCGGTCGACGCTGCTGATGCTGGTTTGCGCTTTTGCCGGCGTCGAGCCGGTCCTGCGCGCCTACCGCGCCGCCGTCGCCGAAGGCTACCGCTTCTACAGCTACGGCGACTGCATGCTGATCGTGTAGGCTTTCCAGAGGCGCGTGCGGCTTGCCCTCCGAAGCGCATCGCGCGAAGGCGGGACCCGCCTACAACCCGTACTTCTTCATCATCCGGTACAGCGTGGCGCGGTCGATGCCCAGGGCCGACGCGGCTTCCTGCCGGCGGCCGCCCGTGCGGGCGAGCACGCTCGCCAGGTGCTCCTTCGTGCGCGCGTCCAGGAAAGCCGGCAGCGTGCCGCCACCTTCCTCCGTGCCCGCCGCGCGTTCGAAACGCGCAAAGTCGTCCGGGCCGAGCTCTTCCTTGTCGGACAACACCACGGCGCGTTCGATCGCGTTCTGAAGCTCACGCACATTGCCTTTCCACGGGTGCGCGCCGAGCCACTCCAGCCCGGCCGGCGAAACGGTGCGGTTCGCGAGCCCGCACCTGGCGCTGGCCAGGGCCGCGAAGTGCGCCGCCAGAAGCTCCAGGTCCTCCATGCGTTCGCGCAGCGGCGGCAGATGGATCGGGATCACGCGCAGACGGTAGTAAAGGTCTTCCCGGAAACGACCCGCGGCGACTTCGCGCTGCAGGTCGCGGTTGCTGGACGCCAGCAGCCGCACGTCCACGCGAATCTTGCGGTTGCCGCCCAGGCGCTCGAGTTCGCCTTCCTGCAGCACGCGCAGCAGCTTGGCCTGGAACGCGGTCTCGGTTTCCGCGATTTCGTCCAGGAACAAGGTCCCGCCGTCGGCGTCCTCGAACCGGCCGCGCCTGGCCGCCGCGGCGCCGGTGTACGCGCCCTTCTCGTGCCCGAACAGCTCGCTCTCGATCAGGTTGGGGTTCAGCGCCGCGCAGTTCAGGGCCACCAGGGGACCGTCGCGGCGGCGGCTCCTGTAGTGAATCGTCTGCGCCACGAGCTCCTTGCCCGTGCCGGTCTCGCCGGTGATCAGCACCGTGCTGTCGGTGCGGGCCACGCGCTCGACAAGGTCGAAAACCTCCAGCATCTTCGGCGAGCGGCCGATCAGGCGCTGCGCGTAAAGGCCGCCGGCCGCGAGCTGCGCGCGCAGGAAAGCGTTCTCGCGCCGCAGCCGCGCGTGCTCCGCCGCCTTCTCCACGACAAGGCGGAACTCGGCCGCGTCCGGCGGCTTGAGCACGTAGTCGAACGCCCCCATCTTCATGGCGTTCACCGCCGACGGCACGTCGCCCTGGCCGGTGATCAGAACCACCGGCACGCCAGGCGCGGCGGCAGCGGCGGCCTTGACGACCTCTTCGCCCGACATGCCGGGCATGCGCACGTCGGAGACCGCCACGTCGACGCCGCCTTCGGCCAGGCGCGCCAGTCCGTCCGCGCCCGACCGCGCCGCCGCCACGTCCATGCCCCAGCTCTCCATCAGCAGACGCAGCGCATTCAGGTCAACGGGATCGTCGTCGATGACAAGCACGGTTGCTTTCACGGGCGTGGCGGCTATGATACGCGGAAACAGGCGGCGTTCAAAGGAAAAGGGAAGCCAACACGAGGCATAGGGGCTGCGGTTGCGGTTGCGCGGCTCGAATCGTCAGGCGGTTGCGGCGGCGTTGCCGGCGTCGTGTTCACGCGACCGAATTACGCGGCCGATTCGAGCCGCGCAGCCCCAGCCGCAACCGAAGAGAGAGCCGCGCGACCGCAACCGCAACCTTACCGTGGCGAACCATGCTCAAACGCGAAGACATACAGTACCGCAACTTCTGGGTGCGGCTGATCTGCTGCGTGGCCGTGGCCATCGCCCTGGCCAACGCCGTGCACTTCCGCGCGCTCGACGCGTGGGAGGCCGTGGCCGACGCCCTGCTGTTCGGCGGCGCCCCGGCCGCCGTCGCGCTGAGCCGGCGCGCCCAGATCCTGATCGTTTTCGCCGTTTGCCTGCCGCCTTCCGTGCTGCGAATCGACCGGCCGCTGGCCATGGCCGTTCTCGGCGCGGGACTGGTCGCCGCATATGCCCTGCCGGCCGTGCTTCTGAACGCGCCGTCCGGAGCGCGGCTGCCGCTGGTGGCGCCGCTGCTGTGCGTTGTGGGCGCGACGACTTTCATGGGCGCCATGGCCTGGAGCGAGGAACGGCTCAAGCGGCGCCGGCTGGAACAGCTCGAAGCGGCCAAGCAGCGGTTCACGGACATGCTGGTGCACGACCTGCGCAAACGCATGTCCTCCATCCTGACCTCGTTCAGCGTGATCGAGGGCGCGCTGGACAGGACCCAGTCCCGGACCGGCGACCTCATCGAAACCATCCGGGCCAGCGCCCGGCGCATGCTGACGCAGATCGACGATCTTGTGGCGATCCGGCGCATCCAGGAGGGCGCTCTGGCTTTGCATCGTGAGGCGCTGAATCTCGGCGGCCTGCTGCGCGAGAGCGTTGAAGAGATGCGCGCCGCCGCGCGCATGGCCGGGGCGGAGATCGATCTTGAGCCCGGACCCGACGCGGCGGCATTCGCGGACCGCAACGTATTGTCACGGGTGATTGCCAACCTGCTGTGGAACGCGGTGCAGCACGCGTCCGCGGGAACGCGCATCGCCGTGGGGCATTCGGCGGAGGCGGAGGGCGTCAGGTTCCACGTGGCGAACCGCGGCCCGACTATACCCCCTGCACGGCGCCAGACGCTTTTCCGGGGATTTGCTTCCGGAAAGGACGGGGCAGGGGACGCGGACGGCGGCGGCACGGGACTGGGTTTGACCTTCTGCCGGCTGGCGGCGGAAGCGCATGGCGGCGATATACGGATCGAGTCGCCCTGGCCGGGACACGAAGACGGCGTGATGGCGGTGGTGCGCCTGCCGGTTCCCCCAGCGTTGCAGGCGTGAGACGCGGCGGTGCGGAGATGCAACGGGAGGTGGAAG
>Ga0194125_10012614_pt1 | contig 11114 bp, 19 predicted proteins | sample TA2KigC250mmetaG_FD_148626 | JGI IMG/M metagenome (GOLD analysis project Ga0194125, IMG submission 148626) | Freshwater microbial communities from Lake Tanganyika, Tanzania - TA2015034 Kigoma Deep Cast 250m | ecosystem: Environmental > Aquatic > Freshwater > Lake | place: Tanzania: Lake... | reverse complement strand
ACAGGGTCAGCCTGCGAATTGAGGTGATTTCGGAGCTCAATGGCCTGCCTGTGTGTTCCCCTGTCAACGCTTCCCCACCCCATTGCTGTAGGTCGAGGCATGACTCGGGGCCATGATGGTTGGCTATACCTTTCATGTCGGACTCTTTCATTCCTTACTCTTTGCCGGTTTTAATCGGCGCTTTCTCAACGTCCCGAAGACTTCTTCTCTGCGCAGTCCAGTGGATTTCGGATCGGCATCAGAAAACGGAGCCGCTCGTCCCTGCTGAAAATACCGGGAAGATCAACCTGTTTTTCACGAATCAGATTGGAGGTGCGGAGCGATTCTTTCCAGAACAGGCATCTGATCTCTTTCTTCACTTTTCCCATGCCGGTTTTCCTGTATATCTCGCCCATCTCGTATCGGGAATCAAATGCATGGGAAAATGTTATCGATCCGCCTGAATTTCCTCTTCGGCCTTTCCCTGATATTGTGACAGCAAACCGGATAAACCGATCCAGTTTGCTGCGGCTGTAATCCCGTAAAAAATCGATCTTGTTATTCCCGTAAATTCGTTCGGCAGCGTGGTTGAGAACCTGACATTTCGGATGCAGAAACAGCATGGATGCGGTCAGTGTTGTCAGATTTCGGTACGGACCCAGGGCAAGGCATACCGAATCGATATCCTGAATATCCAGGAACCTTGACGTCATCAGGTCCAGGGCATCGCTCGACTGCAACACAAATTTCTTCAATTCACCCGGCAACTCAGGCATTTTCATTTTTTCCACCCCATTATTCCTTAAACCGGACGTGGCCGCGTATCGGGCAGTGCTCCGCAGTTGACAATCAATCCGACTGCGCAGCGTATCTGCACCAGTCGCTTGTTCGTCTGCCTGCAGGACGGCGTGCTATGCTTCCTTGTTATGTACCGGTCTGCGTTTCGCCGCAAAAAGCAGCATGACATCCTGTACGACTCTGTCGGAGTCGATGGCGAGCAGCAGCCATTTCCCGTCATGAAAGGTCGTGGCCCGGTCGTATTCCATTCGGGTTTTCTCCGATAAGCCGGTCCTGACTGCTTCGACTTTTTCCCGCTCGGCTTTTCCGAAAACGATCAGCAGAGCAAAACGATCCTTCTCGGGGATCAACGTACAGAATGATTTGTTCTTCCTGAACCTCAGGGACCAGCCGTGCTTCTTTCCTCCGTAGAGCCACTCGGGAGAAAAAATGCCCGGGTAGTGCGCCCGTATCGTCTGTGTGATGCGTTCCCAGTAAGTATACGCATCCTTGCCAACCCAGTCGGCAACCGCAGCATCGGTTGGCGGGTTTCCGGGCTCTGTCATGCGATTTGTGGATTCGTTCATGTATTTCCCCGCATAACGCCTGACATAACCCGCTTGCTGGAAACGGGCGAAACCCCCGGCTGGCCGGTCATTGTATTAATGCATCTGCAAGCCCGACCAGCCGGACTGCCATTCATCGTTGCGCAAGCCATTGCTCAAGAATACGCAGAACTGAAGACCGGTGAGATTCCAATGCTGCTGCTGACTCCAGGGATAGAACACAGCGATCGGTTGCAGGCCACTGCAATAGCTTGTCGGGATCGTCAACAACGAACGACTTGGCATTGCTCCTGGCTTTGGCTCCGGTATGCAGAACCAGCTGGATGTTTTTGGGTGGATAGAGCTTGAAGGTTGCAAAATAATCATCGAGCTTGAAACTCGGCGCGTTCCACTTGACCTCTTCGGTAATTCGCCTCTCGAGTCCAAGGATCATGCGGCGCAACTCCTCTATCCCCGCCTTGTGTGGGTGATCCAGCCTGGCCAGGAATGCGGTCACCGCTGCTGATGCAATGCCATCTCCTTTCAACTTTTCCGGAACCATAGCAGATCGTCTCTCCTGATGGGGCAAGGTTCCCGCGGATCGTGCAGAGCGCTCCGTGGAGGAAAATGTATCTGACGGTATGGAGTGTCTCCGCCGCCTGTTTGCCTGCCTGCGGCAGACGTGCAGACTGCTCCGGAGCATTGGCCCGTCTCTTTCAGTGCAAAATAAGCAATACGCGAATTCTTTCCGGGTGAATCCTGTCAGTCTGTTCTGGATGCAACAGTGATCCGTTGCAAGGATGAACACAGCATTGCCGGGATGAACCGGGGCTCCGGGCAATGCGTTCGGGTCATCGCAAGCACCCTATCCACATCTCAACCGTGAAAGGCCGCCTCGATCGCGGCAATATCGATTTTCCTCATCGTCAGCATTGCATCGAACGCCCGTTTGGCGGCTGCGCGGTCGGGACTGGTGAATGCTCTCGTCAGGGCGATCGGCGTAATCTGCCAGGAGATGCCCCACTTGTCCCTGCACCAGCCGCACTCGCTCTCCTGACCGCCTTTGCCGACAATCGCGTTCCAGTAGCGATCCGTTTCGGCCTGATCTTCGGTCGCAACCTGAAACGAGAACGCCTCGCTGTGCCTGAACGCGGGTCCTCCGTTAAGCCCAAGGCACGCAACACCCAGCACGGTAAACTCGACCGTCAGAACGTCCCCCTCTTTTCCCGACGGATAATCTCCGGGTGCGCGATGCAGTGCGCCGATCGAGGAATCGGGAAATGTTTCGGCGTAAAAACGCGCGGCTCCCTCGGCGTCGTTGTGGTACCAGAGGCAGATCGTGTTCTTTGGAATCTTTGTCATGTCATCGCTCCGTTGAGACTGGATTTACGGTCATCAGCGAAGCATCAGTGAGTTTGGCATGAGCTGTCTGACGTGGCCGCAATACATAAAGCAGACAAGAAATCAGACGAACTGGTTTGTCTGTGTTTTCTCGTAAAACACCTTGCCGACTCTTTTTATGTGATCGAGCACATCCGGATCGGAAATGGAGTGCAATAGGGAAATATCGAAGGTATAAGGCAGGTGCAGATCGTCAATATCATCCATTATCCGATACAGAACGGTCAGGTTCAGATCATGGCCACCAGCGAGAGTCAGATCGATATCCGAACCAGCCCTGTAATTCCCTTTGGCTCTTGAACCGTAGAGTATGGCTTTATCTACCTGCCCGTAGCGCGCAATCACACCATGAATGCGCGCTATGGTCGTATCGTTGAGTCCATATTTCATTCCTGCCTCTCACTTGTAAGCGGTTCAAGCGTATCAAGAAGCTTGCGGTAGGCGGCATGGTAATGATTGCGGATTGCCTCTGCGATTTCTTCGGCAATTTCCTGATTATAGGTATGTGATGTCAGATTCCGGCTGTTGATCATCTGCATCCATATCTCACCATCTTCGATCAATCCCAGCTTGCAGAGTCTCAGGCCGTTGTCGTCGAGGCGGCTTTACCAATTACCTCCCATCGCGCTTCAATGGTGTCAGCCGACAAATCGGCACCACACGCCCATTCTATGAAGTACCCCCCGTTACTCACCTTCATAAATTCATTATGGTCTCGAAGCTCTTCAAATGCTTCATATTCCAGATAGGGAGTGACATCAAAGCGGCCAATACGACCATCTTCAGCAATAATTGACAGCACCCAATCTGGTTGGGGATGTAGTTCCGCAATTCTCATTGGTCAAGCCCTTTTATTGGAAATGGTTTCTTGCCGTTTGCGGCTAAATTCCAGTCAGCAAGCAGATCTTCGTGATGAATTTCGATCCATGCGACAACCAGCTTGTGCTTGTTCGGCGGCAGATCACCTGCCAGAAGCGTTCCGTCAAGAATTGAGTACACTGCTACTTTTCCCTGATAATCTGCATGAATGTGTGGCACATGATGTTTCTCGGTATCCCGAAAAAACATCCGTATTAGAATCCCATAGAACATTGAAATCGTAGGCATTCTCTCTTCCCTCTGTAGTGTTTGGCTGCTATCCCAAACGAAGGGCAACAGCACTTCTCAGCTTTTTAACACTTCAGCTATCTGCATCGAACACAAGTTCGTATTTGAAATGTACACAACATTTTCAGGTCATAAAAAATGCCGGCTCAGCCCAGGCTATTTCAGGAATAAGGAGGGAACAGCGTCGTCGTGGCTCACAAGGGTAACGCACGGGACAGGTCGTCATGCTCAAAAGCGCTCTCTTTCCGCTTGATTTCTACCGGTCGTGCACCGACAGTTTTTACCATCTCAATTGAAAAACCGGTCAAGAAACGATCTTCATATCTCTTTTCCGTTTTGTTTACGTCGTTGCGAACTATCTCCCCCATCACTCCATCAGCCATTCATCCTGCATTTGAGGGAACGGATCAACGTCCCGGAGACTCCGTGTTTGCGATAGCAGTGAATCCTGCCACGTTTACGTCGATGGTTGCCTTATCCTTTGTCCAGTTTGGTTCAGGATCGAGAAATCCCGTACCAGCCGAGACTACCACCAGGTCCACCGTGCCCAGTTCTGAAATAACAGTCTTGAGAATGTCCCTGGCTTCTTCGGGGATGGAAACGTCCATCTTGTGAATGAGCGACGATAGCGGTAATTCTGACCGGAGCGATTCAAGGAGCTGTGTTCGCCGACCTGTTGCGCAGACAGAGTATCCGTTCCTGGATAGAACGAGCGTCAATTCCCTGCCAATGCCGGACGTGGCTCCTATGACTACTGCCTTCTTCATTTCATGCTTCTAACGTGGCCGCGGGTCGGGTGAATGGCGCTGCGGAACAGCGGCAGACGAATACGCGAGCTTGTTATGCGTTTCTGGTAAATCGACACCGCGGGTAGTTTTCGCATCCTAAAAATTTCGAACCGGCATTAGGCCCCTTCCTCGCCGTTCTCTCCACAAGATTAGAGCCACACTTTGGGCAAACAGTAGCCGAACCATGTCGCTCACGTAAAGACCGAACATGATCTCTGGTGGTGAGTGAAGACTCATAAACGAGCCTTTCAAGTTTTCCGACTATTCTATCGATTTCCTGAGGTGCGAGAATGTGAACCTGAAATTGTTTAATGAATTTCCCAAGTCCGGAATTTATGACATTATCTGGTAAGCGGGTTTTAAATCTGCAATCTCCAACGAAGAAAACGACTGTACGGACCTTCGATTCACTAAGATCAAGATACTCGCACAGTACCTTTTGCTGTCTGAAGGTTTGTCGTAACGGGTTTTGAAACGAATACTTTCTGCCGTATACCAACTGCGTCCATTTTGGGTGATCCCCAGATCCAAAAATCCAGCCCTTTTTGTTCTTTGTCTCTACTATGAATAGTCCATATGGCGAAACAAGAATATGGTCGATCTGTGTGGTTCCATTCTTGGCTGGAATGATTACGTCATGAAATCTACGATAAACCTCTTTGTCAAGAGAGACCCACATAATAAATGTGGTCATTTTTTCGCCAAACCATCCCCGAAGTGACATCATTTCATTTACACATAACGTGACCGCAAGGCGGGTGAACGACTTGCTTAACCTGAACAGGCCGCGAAGCGGCCAGGGCGCGGCGCTTGCGAAAGCAAGCGGCGTGACCGATGGCATTGTCAGGTTGAAGCGCTTGTTATCTTTCAACGCATCTGTTTCCGAGCAAGCACGGCAACAACGGATGCGATCATCACAGCCCCCACAACCGCTTCAAGAGTACTCAACAGCCGAAGCCACGGGAAGTTGCTCGAATAGTGCAAATCCCCATAGCCGAGAGTCGCGAATGTCGTGAATAAAAAATACAGAGCCTGCAGCGCTCCTTCGACCGCGGAATTGGTGAGCTCCGGTGTACCCAGAAACCAATACAGAGCCGCAAACAGAACGCCCACAGCACCCGCAGAACACAACACGTTTCGGACCCGAATACCGTAGCCATAGAAGGCCTCGCTGCAAACGTCGCCAAGCCAGCGCCCAAACTGCATCGGCTTGAACCAACCTGAACCGGACGGACGCAGAAAGTACCGCCTGTGTGCCTTTCGCTCGACGTATAGGAACTGATCAGCACGATGCCAGATTTCTGATTTCGAATAGGCTTGGCGAAAGAACCGGAGTAAATCGGGTAACTGCTGGCCCGCCATAGTGCGCCCGTCCAACTCGCGCCGGAAATCAGTTGGGACTATGGTTGCGTGGTCGATCTGCATGTTGCCCAAGTACGCGTCGCCCCAGAACACTTCGGTCAGATTGCAGTCCGAGAACCGGACCTGTTCAAACCCTGCACCATAGAAGTCAGCCTCACTTAGATTGCATTTTTCGAACTCAACTTCGAAGCCGCCGGACATTGCAAAACACGACCTGACCATAGAGCAGTTATGAAACTTCGCATGGGTGAGCCCCATCAACGAGAATGCGGTGCCGTCAAGCTTGCAATGCCAGAACTCCGAGTACGCAAGATTGGCTTTCTCTAGCCCACTCAGCCCACTCAGATCTTCTTTCCAGAACTTGATGCCTCGCAAGTCGTCTTCGTGCAGAACCCAAAACGCACCGGGCTTCATCGCTTCAGCTGGATAGAATGGGAACTCATAAGGGGAAGTGTTCTCCTGGTGCTCCAACCAGTGCCGGTTGAGTATGCCCCGCACCCCGGCACCTCGCCTTAGATTCTCGAGCACCTCTTCCTGCACTCGCTGGCCCTCATCGGTCTCCCAACGGTCTCTCAAGAACCGAACGGTTCGAAGGTCAAACTCAGCGCCCTCGCGAGTATTCATATGCGATACTCCAAGCAAAGATAACGCCAGCCGTAACCGGCGCATTTGTAGTGAGCAACGCGAACGAAAAATGCGTCCGAGTTTACGGCATTGTTAGGCATTTTATTTGCTTTCCACCTTTACCTGTGTGAACCGAAATTCGTGAATTTCTCCACCTACATTTACAGCGAACTCAATCTCTTGCGGTTGATCTGAAACATCCGGCAATTCAACTTTAACAATGCCGCCGTGCCATGCTTTTGGAAATATGGTTTCTTTCTTCAAGATTCTTGCTGACAGACTGCTTAGGTTCGCCTCTCCTTCAGCCTGTAGCCGAGCGAAACGTGCTTCTGAATTAGCTTGCGCCGCATTTTGGGCGGCTTGGGCTGCGGCGTAATTATATGTGGTGCCTGAATAGGTGCCGTAACCGTACGCGCTGGTACCATAGCTAGAATAAGCGGAGCCTGAATATGTACCATATGTATTTGAATATCCGGCGTTTGCTGCATTCATTGAATCCGCTGCTCCTTGCAGCGCTGCCGCTACTGCCGCCCATGCTTGACGTTTCTTTTCTTCCGCTACAAGTTCATCGTAACTGAAAACTTTAAGAGCCAACCTCTGATCGTTTGTTTTGGAATATACAGTCACATCATCTGTAGAAAATAGGATTTCGTGATTTGTTCCGTTGTTTACTGCAATGACGAAGTTGCCTCGTTGGCCGCTTGTGACGGTATCTGTTTCTGGCGCTATCTAAAGTGGACCCCATTGAGCAGACAAAAAGAGGTCAAGTTTAAGGTGGTAACCCACCGGTTGCTTATGCAGCTTCTTGTTGCTGCCCTGTAGTCTCCGATGACCCTTCGGAGGCACTCTTTTGAAAGAACTTGTCAACGATACGAGCACCGCCACCTGTTGCGCTTTCGTATACCTCGTCCGGGGTTTTGTACCCCAGCGACTGATGAGGCCGCTCGTTATTGTAAAAACGGAAATATTCCGTTAATCCCCGCATCATTTCGACCGCTGTCTCATAGCCTTTCAGATACAGGTCTTCTTGCTTGACGTTCCGCCATAGCCGTTCGACGAAGATATTGTCCAGTGCCCGGCCACGGCCATCCATGCTGATGCGGATCTCATGGCTCTTGAGCACGCTGGTGAACGCATCACTGGTGTACTGAACGCCCTGATCGGTGTTGAAGATTTCCGGTATTCCGTACTTGCGGATAGCTTCTTCCAGACAATCAACACAGAAGCTACTATCCAGGGAATTCGAAAGCCTCCATGCCAGCACCTTGCGGGAATACCAGTCGATGACGGCCGTCAGATACATGAAGCCGCCGGGTAACCGGCAATAGGTCACATCGGTAGACCAGACATGGTTCGGTCTGGTAATGGCAAGACCTCGCAACAGGTATGGATAGATCTTGTGCTGCGGATGCGGTTTGCTGGTATTGGGCCCTGGCGCCATACCCGCAAGCCCCAGGTTACGCATCAAGCGCTGTACTCGTTTCCGGTTGACCTTGCGCCCTTGGGCGAGCAGTACCCGCTTCATCCGCCGGCTTCCATAAAACGGATGTCGGGTGTACTCCTCGTCGATAAGTTTCATCAGTTCCAGATCTTCAGTATTTGGCATGAGGCTTTTGCATTGCCCGTAGTACCCTGACCGGGTTACTCCGGCAAGTTCACATTGGGTCGATACCGACAACGGTTCCTTGTCGCTGATCCAGCTTTTACGCGCTTTCATAGGTACGGATCGACTTTTTTTTTCAGCCAACCCAGCTCAACTTTGAGCCGACCTATTTCGGCGTAGAGCTTTTCTGGATCTGCAAGCGGATCGCGAGGCTTCGTACCCCGTTTGACCTCGAACAAACCGGCAGCGTTCTCTTGTACCTCCCGCTTCCATTGCCCAACCAGATTGGGGTGAACTTCGAATTCCCGGCCGATCTCGTTCAGGGTTTTCTCTCCCTTGATCGCCTCAAGCGCTACTTTGGCCTTGAATTGTGCCGTAAAACTTTTGCGTTGCTTTTCGCTCATAACTTGTCCCTTTTTTGGGCAAGTTACCACCTTAAACACTTGTCTGAAAATCCGGGTCCACTATAATCGCTACGCTACTTTGTTTTATGGATATCAGAGTTTTTCTTCCATCCTTGTATACAGACTTCTGATCTCCCAGTGGAGTGCCACTTATACGCCCATAGGTTGCACATCCTTGGGTAACTACGATAATCGCAAGCATTGCGACCTTAACGAGGGACTTCATGTGAGTTCTCCTTTTATGCCTAACGTGGCCGCGGATGAGCAGCGCTCCGCGGCAGAAAATTTATTTGACGACGCGGAGTGTCTGCTCCAGCCGCTTGTTCGCCCGCCTGCGGGCGGACAGGCGGATGCCCGATCCGCGGCCACGTTCACCCGACCGCAGGGCGGGTGAACGCCGTGGTAACCGGCGCGCGTTAGCGCGTCCGAGCGAACGAAAGTGAGCGGTGTTGACCACTTTGTTATGCATTTTGCCCATAGACTGTTTGCAACCTCTTATATAGCTCATTGCTTAGGTCTCGATAGCCTTCTTCATTGGGCAGATACTTGAGTGCGCGATGGTGCCCAAGATCAGAGGGAATATCGTCGATAGACTGCGTTATCGGCACGACCGTTTTCCCCAATGTGTGAGCTATGCCAGTTTCATACATGACATTTGGATTCCTGCCACTGAAATCGACAACCACGACTTTTGCGCAGTAGATGATGTCAAATATGTCTTGCATGAAGGTGGTGTTATCCCAGATGCTGTCCGCTCTTACGCATTCAAGGCCCATGTATTGAGCAACCCGCTCGATTGCTGTATAGGTACCTGAAAACGATGCACTGAACGGCATCATTACCGAGATGAGCTTGGGATTCTGCGGCTTGCTTGGTACGTTGAAGACACTTGGCTTAAAAGTAACCAGTTTTTCTGTAGGAATCTCTGAGTGGGCAGTTGACACAAACTCTCCATGTGTAGGAACCAGCCGAACCAGCCCATTCGGCTGCGAGGATACTGTTAGGTCGTAAGTTTTGAGACAGGCGTAAACTGCCTCTAGCGCTTTTTCTCTATCCACTTTCTCATCGAACAAGAAATGATCAGGATGGAGCAAATATTCGATCACTTTCACGATCTCGGGTGATGGCATATTTGGAGCTGGTTGTTTCTTTGCGCTTAACTCCTTTAACGCATCATTAACCCAATGCCTTCTGGTAGAGCCATCGTGAACGTAGTCCAAATCGAGATCGATGAAGAAGCGCGTTAGATTCGAAGAGCTTCGATACGGAAAAAAGTCGAAAGGACTATCTCCACATATCATTTCGGCGATTTTCATCAGCCCAGCTGCACCTATTTCCATTTCAACCTCGGTTCTTTTTATGCATAACGTGGCCGCGGATGAGCAGCGCTCCGCGGCGGAAAATTTATTTGACGACGCGGAGTGTCTGCTCCAGCCGCTTGTTCGCCCGCCTGCGGGCGGACAGGCGGATGCCCGATCCGCGGCCACGTTCACCCGACCGCAGGGCGGGTGAACGTAGAGCTAAGCCGACCGCTGGAGCGTAGCGGAAGCGGGTCGGCTTGAGCGCCATGTTAGGTTTCTGTTTACTCATGCGTGGTTCCAAACCTTTACCGCTGAGAGCAACAAAATACCAGCCAGCAGAGGAAGCAAGATATGGGTTGGAATAACGCCCAGCAACTGACTGCCAATGAATGCGCCCAAGAACGACCCCGCCACCATGAACACGACGAAACGGCGCTCAGTGCGAATGACGGAAAAACTTTGGTCTCGGCTGTAACGTGAAAAACCAACAATCATCGTGGGCAGGCTTACGGCAAGCGAAAGGCTACCAGCGAGCTTAATGTCTGCACCAAAGAGCAACACGATGGTTGGAATAAGCAACTCGCCGCCAGCGACCCCCATGAGTGAGGCAACAACGCCAATGCCAAAACCGGCGGTAGCGCCAGCAATGACTAGCGGCATCCCGGTAAGCGACACTGCCGAAGAAGCAGACGTGCCGTGACCAAAGACCAAGACAAACGCAATTACCACCAAGAGTACGGCCAGCACACGATAGAGAACGTGCGACTTCAGTTTTGTTGCCCAATCGGCACCGAACCACGCCCCGGCAAGGCTGCCAGCCAGAAGAGTAAAGATGATGTTGGTGTGTTCAAGCAACTGTTGGAACGGAACTGACGATGCGCGGAAGGGCAAAGCGGACGCAACGACGGCGAGGCTCATGGCCTTGTTGAGGATGACTGCCGGCAAAGCGGAATAACCAAAGACCCCAATGAGAAGAGGAAGACGGAATTCGGCACCTCCGAGGCCAATAAGTCCTCCAAGTGTGCCAACGGCGGCACCAGCACTTGTACTCAAAATGGGGTTTTTGGATTTCATAAGCAGTGAAGAGATAAAGAAACCTAACGTGGCCGCGGATGAGCAGCGCTCCGCGGCGGAAAATTTATTTGACGACGCGGAGTGTCTGCTCCAGCCGCTTGTTCGCCCGCCTGCGGGCGGACAGGCGGATGCCCGATCCGCGGCCACGT
>Ga0194125_10012612_pt1 | contig 11115 bp, 10 predicted proteins | sample TA2KigC250mmetaG_FD_148626 | JGI IMG/M metagenome (GOLD analysis project Ga0194125, IMG submission 148626) | Freshwater microbial communities from Lake Tanganyika, Tanzania - TA2015034 Kigoma Deep Cast 250m | ecosystem: Environmental > Aquatic > Freshwater > Lake | place: Tanzania: Lake... | reverse complement strand
AACTGCTAGAAATGAACACTGAGGCCGAAGGAGGCATGGAACACTTTATAATCCGCGTCGAAACCAAATAGATTGAAAAAGTCTGCGGTGTTTCATCAAAACTGAATTTGGTGTAGTTAAAATTGCCTTCTTTGAACAAGGCTACGTGTCTCGTGATGTAGAATCGAACCCCCGCTTGCGCATTCACACTGAACCCCATGCTTGATTGCGTATTGTTCGAGGTCAACGCCGGGTCCTCGATGCGGGCAAAGAACAGCAGACCTCAAGCTCGCGAAAATTCCTGATCTTTATCGCTCTCGCCTCTTTCTTTGCATTTTCCTGCGCTTCACGCTTCACGAAAAGTTGAGCTTGGGAAAGATCGGCAATGAACTGTCAACCACGCCCGTCAGCTTGACGACAACGTCGTAGAATTGCTGCACCCGCTCGCCTTTGATCGGCTCAAAGCCATGTCCAAGGACGGCATGATTGGCGGCATCGAGCAACGGTTTCATCATCGGCCATTCGCGGAGAAAGGATTGGCCTAGTTGATCACCTAACCCGGCCAGCACGCGAAACTGCGCCTGCAGCGGCAGTTTGAACTTACCGTCAATGTCTTCGAGATAGCAGGTTCGGCAGGTTTCTTGGAGCGCCTGCGGCAGCTGCTCGATCTGCACGTCCCAACTTTTGATCTTGTGCGCCTGGAACAATCGGCGCTGTGCGAAGGCTTCGAGCGCGCGGGCAAGCACGACCATCGCCGTTTCCGGGTTGCACGTTACATGAAGCCGCCGCCCTGCGTGGGCCAATAGATCCATTGCCAGAAATTCCTTCGCTTCCGCCGGATCGAGCACGAGCTTCTCCAAAAAAACGGTATTGACTTTGAGAGCCGGCAGCATGATTTGCAAGCTCGGCAGCCCGCCCCAGAGCGACGCCATCTCCAGTGCCTTCGTGGCGGTCTTCAATTTGTCCCAGGCCTGGCGATACCGGAGCCGTTCCCACAAGTCATAGCCATCGGCGACATCGGCAAAGGCGCGATAGAGTGGTTTCTGTCCGCCGCTCACTCGCGCTTCTATGCCGCGAAAGAGATTCGCAGCGGCCGAATAGTCGCCTCGATTGAACAACTCGCTACCTTCACGTCGAGACACTGCGGCAACCTCGTTCCAGGGGTTGCTTTGTTGCCAAACGAACGGTCGTCCATCCAATGTGATGATGTCCTCTCCCGATCCTTCACGCGCCGGAACAAGCGAGACAAGTCGGGAGCTCCACGGCAGCGCCGCGATGGTCATCGCGCCGGCCATGGCCGGTGTCGCGCCGGTCAGATCAACGACCAGTTCTCCCGGCTGCACCTCCCAGGTTCGCAACAGATCGGGCAGCGACCGTGCCAACGTTTGGTGACAACCCGCGAATTCGCCTGGCGCCGCCACGATGATCCAATCCCATCGTCTCGGCATCTGGTCGATCTGGGGCTGGACCCCCGACTCCACCACTGCTTTGCCGGCCTCCGGTAGGACAAAACAGAGCGCGTCAGGCTTGAGCCGGTTGATCGAATACACCGCCGACGCTGGATCATCCACCAGCGTGATCACGAGCGCTTTGACCGGTTGATCGTGAGCCATCGTGCACGGACTATAACATTGCACTTCCGAGGTGTTCAATTTGCGGCGATCAAGATAGATTCTCCTTGACGGTTCGTCGAAAGCGCCATAGACTTCACGAGGTTCTCTGATCTCTTCTCTCCTTGTCCCGCAACGCAAGGCTCGTCCATGACCTGGTGGTATTGGTTATTCCTGGGATTGATCCTGGCCGGTGCAGAAATGCTGTCGCCTGGAGGGTTTTATCTCCTCTTCTTCGGCGTCGCCGCATTGATCGTCGGTGCACTGGCAGGTATGGCTATCGTGCAGACCGTCTGGCTCCAATGGTTGTTGTTCTCCGTTCTGGCGGTCACGTCACTCGTGCTGTTCCGTGGCCCCTTACTGCGCATGACTCAACACACACCCACGCGCAACGTAGATACCATGATCGGTGAATCGGCCGTTCTGCTCGACGATCTGCCTCCGGGACAGACAGGCAAATCAGAGTTACGCGGAACAACCTGGAGCACGCGCAACGACAGCTCGTCTCCTCTAGCCAAGGGTCAGCGCGCGATCGTGACAAAAGTTGACGGTTTGATGCTCTGGGTACGACCAGAATAACGATTACTGAGAAACGAGGTGCAGACATGGAAGGTGGAACGTTTGTCGTCATAGTCCTCGCTTTGATCGTTTTGATCGTGATCGTCAAAACGGCCGTGGTGGTTCCTCAACAGAGTGCCTATGTCGTCGAGCGATTGGGGAAGTACAGTTCCACTCTTGACGCAGGCTTTCATATCCTGGTGCCCTTCGTGGACGCCATTCGATACAAACATATGCTGAAAGAAAGTGCCGCCGATATCCCTGAACAAGTCTGCATTACTCGCGACAATGTCCAGGTCCATGTCGATGGAGTCTTGTACATGCGGGTATTAAATCCGGAACGCGCGTCCTATGGGATCAGCGACTACCAATTTGCGCTGACACAATTGGCTCAGACTGCCTTGCGAAGTGAGATCGGCAAGATCGAATTGGATAAGACATTTGAAGCTCGAACCACGATCAATGCACAAGTTGTCAATGAGTTGGACAAAGCGTCGGAGCCTTGGGGCGTGAAGGTTCTTCGGTACGAAATCAAGAACATCACACCGCCGAAGGACGTGCTGAATGCGATGGAAAAACAGATGCGGGCGGAGCGAGAAAAACGCGCACTGATCTTGACCTCGGAAGGCGAACGCGACGCAGCGATCAATCAGGCTGAAGGTGAAAAACAACAAGTGATCAAGGCGTCCGAGGCGAAGAAACAGCAACAGATCAATGAAGCCGAAGGCGCTGCCGCTGCCATCCTCGCCATCGCGCAAGCGACCGCTGAAGGACTCCGAACGGTGGCAGAATCCATCAAGATTCCTGGAGGACAGGAGGCTGTGCAACTCCGAGTGGCCGAGCAGTACATCACTCAATTCGGCGAACTCGCAAAGGCGAGCAACACGCTGGTGCTGCCGGCAAGCATTTCAGACGTCGGCTCGATGATCGCCCTGGCGATGAACGCGGTGAAACAGACTGGAGTTTCCACTCCGGCAAAGTCATAGTGCTCGTTGCTTGACAACGTATCTGCATCGCCATAGGATCGCTCTATGGAAGACTCAGTCCTAAGCGCGTTCGCCGATAGCGCAGCAGTGAAACAGCAATTCGCCCGTGAGCACGCCACTCGTATCGCCCATGTCGCGAAGTTGATGGCGGACGCCTTTCGTAACGGTGGCAAAGTCCTGTTGTTCGGCAACGGCGGCAGCGCCACTGACGCGGCTCATATCGCGGCTGAATTTGTGGGACGGTACAAGCGGGATCGGATGCCCTTACCTGCAATCGCCTTGGCCACAGACATTGCCGCCATCACCTGCATTGCTAACGACTACGGCTACGACGAGCTGTTTGCCCGTCAAGTCCGGGCGCATGGACGAAAAGGTGACATTGCCGTGGCGATCAGCACCAGCGGCAACTCCCCCAATGTCCTGAAAGGTGCTGAGTCGGCCTGCGAGTGCGGCCTCACGACCATCGCGTGGACTGGCGCAAACGGCGGGAAACTCGCCAGGCTTGTCGAGTATCCCTTCATCGTTCCGTCGACCGTCACGTCTCGCATCCAAGAAAGCCACATCACGCTCGGCCATGTCCTGTGTGAATTGGTAGAGGAAGAGCTTCTTGGCAAAACGTCCTAGACGGATGCTGAAAAAGTCCGCCAGCGGCGTTCTCGCTTCACTTAACGACTCAATGTACCGAAGCGTACGCCTCGCCGCTTTGCTCACTGCGGTCTTGCTGGACAGCCATTTTGAACATCCCGAGCCTTCCGGCTTGGTACTCGGTGGATAGCTGTGGCTCTATGAGCATCAAGCGAGTTCGTTCGAAACATTCTAATCGGACTCCTCCAAAGCGGCCCGCGCCGAGCCTGATTCCCCCGATCGACGTCTCGACCCTCAAAACCTATCCGTTACAGAAGCGCCACAGCCTGGTGCAAGTCTCCAACTTCGCCACTCCTTGGAAACCAGGCGGATCGTTTTCAAAGTTTTTCGCCGACCTTCCCGATATTCTTGCCGTGAAGACCCTACGGGCCGTGGCACAAGCCGTGGCCACCGCCCACCGCAACGGCCGGCCCGTGATCGTGGGGCTGGGTACACACGTCATCAAGGTCGGCCTCGCCCCGATAGTGACGGATCTCATGGAACGCGGCATTATCACGGCCGTCGCCATGAACGGCGCTGGTATCATCCATGACTTTGAGCTGGCCTTGATGGGTCACACTTCCGAAGAAGTGGACGCCGAAATCGATAACGGCCGTTTTGGCATGGCGGACGAGACGGGCCGCATCCTCAACGACGCGATCAGCCGTGGGGCCAAGGACGGTGAGGGCCTGGGCGAGGCGATCGGACGCTGCATCAACCGATCAGGACATAAGTTTCCGAACCGGGCGACGAGCATCCTGGCCACGGGCGCGCGACTGGGCATCCCTATCACCGTACATGTGGCCATGGGTACCGATATTATCCACATGCATCCGTCAGCCGACGGGGCCGCCATTGGCGCGACTTCACTGCTCGACTTCCGGCGCTTGGCTGCCGTAGTGTCAGGGATGGAAGGCGGCGTGTACCTGAACATGGGATCGGCGGTGATTCTCCCGGAAGTGTTCTTGAAGACCGTGTCGTTGGGGCGAAATCTCGGCCATCCCTTGGCGAACATCACCACCGTGAATATGGATTTTCTGTCCCACTACCGCCCCCAGACCAACGTGATTCGGCGTCCCACTCAAAAAGGGGGCAAGGGTTATGCCTTGATCGGCCACCATGAAATCATGCTGCCGCTGTTAGCCGCCGCCATACTAGAAATCATCGGATGAGACCGCGCGTCATTGAATCGACCGCCACAGCCGATCTCTCCATGGACGGATTGCGGACCCGTTGGGGCGCCCTGAACGTACGGCATTTTGGGAATCTGCTGCCGCCAATTCCCATTGTCTGGAGCCAGCGTCTCACCTCCTCTGTCGGAATGTTTGTCTGCTGTGACTGTCCACGAATACCGCCAGCCGCTGGGGGTCGCAACCGTCGGGAAATTCGCCTATCCCAACCCCTGCTAGAGCAGCTCGCGCAGCGGACACCCTACGCCGAGCAAGAACTGCTCAACACCCTTGCCCATGAGATGATCCACCAATGGCAATTCGACGTGCTGAAACGGCGGCCCAACCACGGCCTGAATTTTCTCCGAAAGATGACGGAGATGAATCGTTCGGGTCATGTTGCCGTCACCATCTATCATCAGCTGAAGAGGGAAGTATTGGCCTTGTCGCGATTCGTTTGGCGTTGCACGGACTGCGGACAAATCTATCGTCGGCAGCGAAAAACCATCAAGCCGTCTCGGCACCAATGTGGTCGCTGTCGAGGCGCATTACGGGAACTGTATGGATGGGGCGTCAACTGTTATTCGTCAATCGGCAGAACGGAGAAACAGACACTTCGCGCCGCCCACATTCCAGCCGAGAGATCGACCGAACAACTGGCGCTGGCATTTTCTTTCCTCTGATCTTAAGATTTCATTCATCTGACCTCGATCTTTCTCTTGTGATTGACGTATGGCGAGTAACGATTGACCCTTCACGATATCCTTTATGCACTGGCCTCGCCAAATTCTGTTCGGCGATGTGGATGCGATGTTCGCGTCCGCTGCTGTCGTGAACGACCCGAGCCTGGCCGGTAAACCCATCGCGGTTGGCGGTCCACCCCCGCGTGGCATCATTGCAGCCGCCAGCTATGCAGTCCGTCCGTTTGGTGTGCGTTCGGCCATGCCGACGGCCAAAGCGTTACAACTCTGTCCCCAGCTGATTCTGCTGCCGCCCAACCGGCCCCTGTATCGGCGGTTGCATGATGCCATGCGCACGGTGACCGACCGGCTGTTTCCTCTGACCGAGTGGAGTAGCATCGACGAGTTTTATGCAGACACCACGGAGCTGCAGATCCTCCATCGTGACCCGACGGCGTTAGGACGCCTTGCCAAAGACGAACTCCTTGCCGCCACCGGGCTTCGTTGCACAATCGCCCTGGCCACCGGCAAGACTGTCGCGAAAATCGCCGCCGACAGCCATAAACCTGACGGCCTGGCCATGATCGAGCCTGGCAAGGAAGCGTCATTTCTTGCACCTCTTCCACCGCGCGCCTTGCCCGGCATTGGCCCTAAAACAGCGGCGCGGATCGAGGCGCTAGGGATCGCCACCATTGGCGATCTCTTGAATGCTCGCTGGGATTCGTCCCTGCACCATTTGTTTGGGAACGGCCTGGTCTGGATCAGAGAATTGGCGCAGGGCATCGACCGAGATCCAGTTGTCGCCAAACGAGAGCCAAAAAGCATCAGTCATGAAACAACGTTTAAACATGACACACACGACCGCTCCTTTCTCGAACATACGCTGCGCGGGTTTCTGCGCGAGCTGACACATAATCTACGGCAAGAAAGTCTGGCTGCCAGCGGGTGTGCCGTCAAACTGAAGGACTCACGGTTCATCATCACTACTAAGCATGGTCGATTTCCTCACCCATTAAACTACGACCCCGATATGTGGCCGATGGTGCAACAAGCACTACGAGACCTGATGACACCAGGCACGGAATATCGTCTGGTTGGACTGACGCTGACCACGTTGACTGCTGCTGTGCCTGGCCTGTTCGATCAGCAACGGGCCAAAGCCCTCGCAGCGCTGGATGCGCTCGTCACCCGCCACGGTTCCTCTGTGATCGGATTGGGTGGGGTCTCCTCTAAAGACAAGTAATTCGTATCTCGTGAGGGGTTGTTTCTTTCTCATCGGATCTTAGGACGTTTCACGCGATACGCGAAAGCACTCTCCTCTCTTTCCATCTCCACATCTGAATAGGTATGATAGGGCCATGTCCGACACGATCATGACGGTTGCGCAATTGATCCCTATCCTTGACCACGCGCGCAGGCAGAAAAAACGGATTGTCTTCACCAACGGATGCTTCGACCTGATGCATATCGGCCACACCCGTTATCTACAGGCGGCCAGAGCCCTCGGCGATCTGTTGGTCATCGGCGTCAACAGCGATGCATCGGTCCGGAGCTTAAACAAGGGAGCAGACCGACCGATTGTACCGGAAGCCCAGCGGGTCGAAGTGCTGGCAGCGTTGGGATGCGTAGACTATGTCGTGCTCTTCTCGGAACCTGATCCCGGCACATTGATTGCCGCCCTCCAGCCTGATGTGTTGGTAAAGGGTGGAGACTGGGCACTCGACAAGATCGTGGGCCGCGAAACGGTCGAAGCCCGTGGTGGTGCCGTCACCACCATCCCGTTGGTTCCGGGCCTGTCCACCACGTCGCTTCTCCAACGTATTCGATCTACCATGTGATGCGTGTCTGACATCGGCACCGACTCCACAACATGGCTTGTCTCACTCACTTTGGCCCTAAATCGGGATGATGCCCGCGCGTGCCTGACAGGCTTACACGGTTCTACGGCCGCATGCGCACTGACCCTGTTGGCCCAGACCCAGACCCATACCCATGGCGGAACACGCCCGTGGGTCGTTTTGACCGCCACCGATAAGTCGGCCGAACGGATCTTCAACGATTTATGGTTCTTTCATGATCTCATGGGCCTCCCGGCCGAGTGCTTAGCCCTGTTTCCCGAATGGGAAACATTGCCGTATGAAGCCACGGCGCCACATGTCGGACTGATCGCACGCCGGATGACCACACTGCACCGCTTGCGTACCGGCTCGGTCACCGTGCTCGTGACGTCCATTACCGCCGCCATGCACCGCCTCATTCCGCGCTCTACGTTCGAACAAGCCATCCTCCGATTCAAGACTGGACATGCCTGTGATCGAGAGCCGTTTCTGTCTGGACTACTCCGATTGGGATACCGACGCGTGTCGGTCGTGGAAATTCCTGGTGAATTCAGCGTCCGCGGCGGTATTGTCGATGTGTTCTCCACTGCCTATACCGATCCAGTGCGAATAGAATTTCTGGGCGATCAGGTTGAATCGATCCGCTTGTTTGATCCCACCACGCAGATATCGATCAAGAAGTTGAGCGACGGCTTGGTCCTGCCGGCGCGAGAATTTCTCCGCTCTCCTGATGCCAAGGACGCATTGACGTCGATCCCTCCGGACGCCGAGTGGCACAGCCCGGACCTCTATCCCCGAATGGATACGCTGCTCGATTATCTGAACGCCCCTCCCTATCTGGCGCTCGACCAGCCGAAGCTGTTGAAAACCGCGTGTGAGATCGCATGGGAGAAGATCGACGACGGTTATTTGCGCCATGCCGATCGTGACGCCGCTCAATCCTATCCGTCGCCAGAACAGCTGTTCTTGAAATGGCCTGACCTGGAACAGCACACCACGGCGTGGCCGACCTTGGCTCTGGAGTCGTTGACGGCACCGGATGCCTCATGGACACCCGTAACAGCGTTCTCCGGACAGACGCCGGCGAGCATCGGTCTGGGCATCAGAGGCACCCCCTTTAGCGACACGCTCGGCCTGTTGAAACGGCTCAGAGAAGAACATCGTGTGGTTCTCGTCGCCAGGAGTCGAGGCCAGGTCGATCGCCTGCTGGCCCTCCTCCGTGAGCACGATTTGCCGGCGGACGAATGGACCGCCTCCGCCTGGTTACGCCGAGGTGCAGGGAAGCCCCCCCTCTACGTAGTCCACGGTGATCTGTCTGCGGGATTCCTCTCCGGGGACCTCCGCCTCGCGCTCCTGACGGAGGAAGAGTTGTTCGCCAAAGGCACGCGCCACAAGCCACAGTCAAAGACCAAAACAGCCACGTTCTTGTCCTCCTTGGAAAATCTCAGTGTGGGTGACTATGTGGTTCACGTCCAGCACGGCATTGCCAAGTACCGTGGTCTCAAACGTTTGGCCGTGCAGGACTTCGAGAGTGATTATTTGATCCTGGAATTCGTCGGCAAAGATACACTCTACGTTCCCCTCGATCGGTTAAATCAGATCCAGCGATACAGCGGAGCCGACGATCACATTCCTCGGCTGGATCGTCTCGGCGGCACTACCTGGGCTAAAACGACAGCGCGGATTAAAAAGGACATCGAGGAGATGGCACAGGAGCTGATCGAGCTCTACGCCAATCGTGAACTGGTGCAGCGGAACGCGTACGGCACGGGTGGCACGCTCTACCACGAGTTCGAAGCGGCGTTTGAATACGAGGAGACACCTGACCAGCTCACAGCCATTGGAGACATCATCCGTGATATGGAATCCTCCAAACCGATGGACCGGCTCGTGTGCGGCGATGTCGGATACGGCAAAACAGAAGTGGCCATGCGCGCCGCGTTCAAAGCTGTGGAACATGGCCGCCAAGTCGCCGTGCTGGTGCCGACCACGCTGCTGGCCCACCAGCATTACGATAACTTCGCGGAGCGCTTCGCCCCATTTCCAACTCGCGTTGCCCTCCTCTCACGGTTCCAATCTCCCAGAGAGATCAAAGTGATCCTCAAGGATGTCGCCAGCGGCGTCATCGATATCGTGATCGGCACGCACCGGCTCCTCCAGAAAGACGTCACGTTCCCGAATCTCGGCCTCGTCATCATTGACGAAGAACAATGGTTCGGCGTGAAACACAAGGAGAGACTCAAACAGCTCCGCACCCAAATCGATGTGCTGACCCTCACCGCCACACCAATTCCGCGCACTCTACAAATGGCCATGTCGAGCGTCCGCGATCTCTCGATCATCGATACGCCGCCGGCCGGCCGCTTGGCGATCAAGACAGAAGTCGTCCGCTCCAGCGACAAAACGGTACGGGACGCGATTCTGCGCGAGCTGGGGCGTGACGGACAAGCCTACTTCGTGCACAACCGGGTCGAAACGATGGAACGCATCGGAGCCTGGCTGCGCCAGCTGGTTCCGGAAGCCCGCATAGTGATGGCCCACGGTCAAATGGACGCCAAACCGTTGGAAGCCGTCATGCTGAAATTCGTGAAGCACGAAGCGGACGTCTTGATTGCCTCGGCCATCATCCAATCTGGTCTCGACGTACCCAACGCCAACACGATCATCGTGAACCGGGCCGACATGTTTGGCCTCGCACAACTCTACCAATTGCGCGGGCGAGTCGGGCGCGGAGGTAGCCAAGCCTTCGCATATTTCTTGATCCCCGACGAAGGCACGCTCACAGGCGACGCGCAAAAACGACTGATCGCAATTCAACAATTCACTGAATTGGGGTCGGGATTCCGCATCGCCGCCGCTGATCTGGAAATCCGCGGAGCCGGCAATCTCCTTGGCAAACAGCAATCCGGCCACATTGCTGTCATCGGCTTGGACCTCTACATGCAGATGGTTGAGCAAGCCGTCCAGCGATTGAAAGGCCACGTCGTGGAAGAAGATCCGGACCCCACGCTGCAATTCCCCGTGTCGGCCTTCATTCCCGACGACTTCGTGACTGACCCACACCAACGATTATCGCTGTACAAACGGCTCACGGCGTGCGGCAAAGTCGGCGAACTAGCCCTGCTGCACGGAGAAATTCAGGACCGCTACGGGCATCCGCCTGAGCCGGTGGAACGACTGCTGGAGATCATGCAGCTCCGGATGCACGCCAAACGGCTCCACCTTGCCTCCATCGACGTGCATGACCACTCCGCCACTCTCGCGCTCAATCCCAAGGCCACCATGCCGGACCACGTTGTCCACCGCTTGATGGACCAGTTTCAGAAGCGGTTGCGGTTCCTGAGTCCGCTGTCATTCGAGATCCGCATGCCAACGGAGGACTGGTCCGCGATCTTCTCGGAACTTAATTCAACCTTACAAAGCCTCGATCTCTGTGATACCAATGCAACCGAGCAGGATGCAGCCAGGCGGTGACCGCGCCTGGCCAAGACCAGTGCACATGACGTTATTCGCGCTTCCGATACCGATCGTACTCCCTTCAGTCCTTTTTCCTCGCCCATTCCCTTGCCGGACTATTGGGCCTGGCCCTCTCCGGCTACCCCGCCCAGCAAGAGGACGAACCTATCGTGGCCCTGGTGAATGGACGAGCCATCACAAAAGCCAAATTCGAG
>Ga0194125_10012610_pt1 | contig 11115 bp, 7 predicted proteins | sample TA2KigC250mmetaG_FD_148626 | JGI IMG/M metagenome (GOLD analysis project Ga0194125, IMG submission 148626) | Freshwater microbial communities from Lake Tanganyika, Tanzania - TA2015034 Kigoma Deep Cast 250m | ecosystem: Environmental > Aquatic > Freshwater > Lake | place: Tanzania: Lake... | reverse complement strand
GCCATATACATTCATGGAAAAAAAGTCATATTATTTATGATTATAATTTCAACAACTATAAATTAGATAAGCCTTTTAAAGATCTAAATTTAATTGATGAATTCATATATAAAGATTTCCAAAAATATATGAATATTGTTTTTCCAAGTAAGAAATATTATGGTATGTTTTTTGGTTTACCTTTCTTATTTATAGATACTGAGAAAAATAATAATTTTCATTTAATAAATTCAACAATAAATAACTATAATTTTTTATATGTAACTTTACCTGAGGAAGACATTTGGAAAACTGATAAAAGCAAAAATTTTTTAAATAATAAGAACTTTTTGGGTTTTAAGCCCTACCCAGATTTATGTAAATTGAAAAGTGATGAAATAAGTATTTTTGATTTTGTAAATAGAAGTGTATTAGAATTTGCAGAGGAAAATAGTTTATTTATATTACTACACTTACCACGAAAGAGAGGTCTAGGTGATCAAAAAAATATTTCAGAAATTGTAAAAATTTTAAAACAATATAAGAAATTGAAAATAATATTAGCGCATGCAGGTAGGGCTTATTGTGTTAAAGATATAATAGACAAATTGGATGTTTTAAAAAAATTTGATAACTTATTTTTCGATCTTGCCCTTGTAAGTGAAGTTTCAGTAATTGAATATGTTTTAAAAAAAATAAATGTTAATAATATATTTTATGGTTCTGATAATCCTTGGCTTTTAATAAAGGGTAAAGATGTATTTATTAACGATAACCATTATTATATTTCTAATAAGTTATATGACTGGAGTCTTGGGCCAAAAGAAAGTGTTAAAACAGATTTTACTTTATATGCATATGAACAGATAAGAGCATTAATCTATGCGATTAATACTACCAGACCTAGATGCTTTAATAAGTATATGAATAAGATATTTTATGAAAATTTTAATTATTTTTTATGATATTTTTATTGTTTTAGGTAATTGATTTGGAGCTTATTTTTAAAATTTCACTTTGTTGGAATATTTTTAAAAAATAAGTAATTAGAATTGGGGAACGAATGAGCAATTATTTTATTGGAATTGATGCTGGAACTTCTTCTACAAGGGTAATTATTTTTAATGAGTATGGAGAGGAAATGTCCTCAGCTAAAAGGGATTATGCTATTATTAGGCTCAAACCTGGTTTCTATGAACAAAAAGCTGATTTATGGTTTTTGAAAACAATGGAATCTTTTAAAGAAGCTCTTGATGGTTTTAAAGGTAGTAAAAAAGATATAAAAAGTATTGGCATTACGCATCAAAGACAAACTTTTGTACCAATAGATAAAGATGGAAATTGCCTTAGAGATGGTATTTTATGGAGTGATCTTAGATCAGCAAGAGAGGTAGAATTTGCACAAGAAAATTTGCCAAATTATGAAATCTATAAATTGACGGGCATGCCGGCTTCTGTCTGGACTATTTATAAAGTTTTATGGTTAAAGAATAATGAATCTGAATTATATAAAAAGATTTATAAAATATTATTGGTTAATGATTATATAATTTATAAATTAACAAATAAAATTATTGCAACGAGTGGCAGTGCAGCTGGGATGGGCTGTCTTAATATAAAGAATCCAACAAAATGGTCAGATGAATTTTTAAAAATACTTGGAATTTCAAAGGGTATTTTACCTGATAAAATTTATAAGGGAGGAGAAATTTTAGGTTATTTAAAAAAAGAAATTGCTAATGAATTAGAATTAAATAACCAGGTTCCAGTAATTGCAACAGCTGGGGATCAACCTTGTGGATCTCTAGGAGCAGGTTGTGACCATGATGGTGTAGCTGCAATTGCGGGAGGTACTTCATGTAATTTGGAAATTTTTTCTAAGAATTTACCATTTAGCAAAGATATGAACTATTTTATAGAAGTTAGTCCTGTAGACGCATATTTACCAGAGAATTCTATTCTCAGTGGAGTTTCTGCTTTGATGAATTGGTTTAGAAACAATTTTGGGTATGAGATTATTCAAAAAGCTAGAAATAAAAAAATAAATACTTGGGATGCCATTTATAATAAAGCTTTGGAATCTAATGCAGGTTCTTCTGGTCTAATGCTAATACCATATTTTACAGGTGCTGCAGCTCCATATTGGGACATGAGTGCAAAAGGTGTACTATCAGGTTTAACTGAAACAATAGATATAAGTGATCTGATTAGATCAATTTTCGAAGGTTTAGCTTATGAATCCAGATTAATATTAGAACTAATGGAAGATGATACCAATATAAAAATAAAAGAGATTAGAATGTATGGTGGTGCTTCACTTAGTGATATTTGGAATCAGATTTTTGCAGACGTAATAGGAATTCCAACTTTTACAACAACTACACATGAAACAACAGCATTAGGTGCTGCTATTTGTGCAGCTAAAGGTATAGGTTTTTACAAAACTTTTGAAGATGCTGTTGAAAATATGGTTAAAGTAAAAAAACAATATATTCCAGATGAGAAAAATACTAAAATATATTCAAGAATATATAGAGAAGTATATAAAGATTTTTATAAACTAATACAAGAGAAAATAAAAAAATTATCTTTAATAATAAAACAAATATAATTCTATTATTTCATGAATTTTAAACTGAGAAATTTTTAAAAACTTTATTTTAAAATATTTTTTTAAGAAAAAATGATACCTAAGCTTATTTTAATGTTTACACTAAATGATATAACTGCAACTGATTCAATTGAGCATTTTGAACAAATAAAAGACCTACCAGTAGATTTTTTTGGCTTTAAAGAAATTGGCCTTGAACCTAGGAAAATGAAAATATTGAATGATAAAATTCATAAGGCTGGTTTTCAGTCTTTTCTTGAGGTTGTTGAATATGAGGAAGATGCTATACTTGGATCTGCAAGGATGGCAGTGGATATGGGATTTGATTATTTAATGGGCACAGTTTACTATCCATCAATATGGAAAATTATTGATAAAAAAATTAATTACTTTCCATTCTGTGGCAGAATTTATGACAGACCGTCAATTCTTGATGGAACAATAGAAGAGATTGCAGAAGATGCAAAAAGAATTGAAGCTGAAGGTGCAAACGGATTTGACCTGCTTGCATACAGGTATATAGACCTGTCCAGGGTAAATGAGCTTGTTGCTGCTGTTAAAAATGCTGTTGAAGTTCCAATTGTTTCGGCAGGCTCAATAAACAGTTTTGAAAGGCTTGATGAAACAATAAAACAGGGTGTCTGGGGTTTCACAATAGGTGGAGCTTTTTTTGAAAAGAAATTTGTTCCTGAAGGGTCATACAGGGATAACGTGGCTGCAGTTTTGCAAAAACTTGGAAAAAAGTTCTGATTTTTCACTGAGTTATATGCTAACTTAAAGATTAATATGATATCTGATAATCGATTTAATTAAAATTTCCTGAAAAATTCATTTTAATTAAGTTTTGGTATTAGAATTTTTCATTCTTTAGACACAAAATCCTGAAATATTTCAAATTTTAAGTGTCCTTATTATGCAGAAATCAACCGCCAGCTAATTAGTACATAAAAAAGATTGAAGAGGTTAAATTTTTTAGTTTTATAAATTTTAAAATGTCAGATTATCCTCCTGAAATTGCAGAAAATTTAAATAAAAATTATGAGCTTTTTGCAAGAAATTATGAAAGTTCATTATTAAGACTTGCAGAAAGAAATCTTACTGATGTGGCAGAGAAAACAGGTTCAGAACTTTTGGGCAGTTCTCGATTAATTCTTTGGTTTTTTGAAAAATGTATGATTGTGGATTTATTTAAAAGGCAGATTTATTCAATTACAGAAAAAGAAATTTCTAAAATGGTTGATAAATCAAAGGATAAAAAAAGTACTACTGTTTTAAATAAATCTGATATTATTGATTATGTTAAAAAAATTGATTTTGGATATATTGATTCTGGTGTTCCTGAATATTTTAATACATCCGGTAAGTTAAAATTGGAAGTTCTTGATTCTTTCGCTTCTGCTATAATACTCCATTTTCTTTTAACTGCAGATGGAGCGTCATTAACCGGTAAATGGATTTTGTACAGGGAGCTTCCGGATGGTCTTTTTTATGGTGATACCATAGGTGGTGTTCTGAAACCGATTATAAAAAGATATGAATACAATGGAGCAGGTTTTTTAAAAAGGATTTTAGATATAGGTGGGAGTATTGATAAGAATTTTAAGTTTTCAGGAGTTGTTTATCCCTTTGAGAGGTTTCCTATCTTATTTATACTTGAGGAAAAAGATGAGGAGTTTGAAGCGGATATGAGGGTGCTGTTTGACAGCAGCGCTTCACATTATTTAAAGTCTGATATAATAAAAACTCTTGTGGTTTATACTGCTAAGAAGTTATTATAATTCTGCTGTATTTAATAGCTATCATGTCTATCATGTTTATTATGAAATTTATATGCCAATTTAAAATTGATATAAAAAAGGATAAAAATCCATAATATGAAAGAGGCAGATATTCTTGACTTTTAAAATTAGGGTTTTAGTATGAAAATTATAAAAAAGAGTGATTTGGATTTTAAGATTGTTCATTTAAAAAAAGATATACGGCAAAGTAATTATTTCAAGAAAAATTTATTGGAGAAATTCAAGGGTTTATGTCAAATTTATGGCTTAATACGTTTTTAGGTATTACTGGAAAATATATTATAAAATTTATTGATAGTTATTATTTCTGGTTTGTGCCGGTAATCATTGCATATGGGATTTTTTTGACAATTGCCTCCTGTAATTTAAAGCGCATTGAAAAGAGGGCTTCCCTGGAAATTGTAAGGCAGGCAAAAATTATTGCAGGGAAAAATCCGGATATAAATTATGCAAATCTTATAGAAGGGATAGAAATTAACTGGGTTGAGCTTATTAAAAAGTATTCATTTTTCCCTTATATTTCAGTGGAGTTTGGGCTTTGGGTAAACAAAGCAAATGTTGAAAATGTCAGGAGCACCATAATGGCAAATGAAAGGAAGGTGTATTTGACTCTTGAAAGGCATGGTGTATATCTTTTTGAAGAGCAAAGACAATTAAGAAGAAATCTGTATCTTGAGTATTTCCAGAGGATAATTAAGAAGTGACAGATATTGTTTTTTAATGTACTGTAGTTCCTGTTCAGGTCTGCTGTTAAATAAATGGACTTCATTCTGGTGATGAATAGGTTTAATGAATAGGCTTGGAGATATAATAAAAAGTTATAGGTTTGAGAATAGGTTTTATTCTATTTATGGTAGGCATAGAAGTTCAGGGTTTTAATCGGTGCAGGCTCACTGTTATAGTTAGTTATCAGGCAGGTTCATAATGTTTAAGACTTTTAAAAGAACAAAATACTCTGCCATTTTTCTGGCACTTACACTCATATTTATATTATTTACAGTTTTACAATTACTCTATTTTCCCTCATCTGTTAATGCAGAGATTTATGATGAAAGAAAACTTGACGAGATAAAGAAAGAAAAAGAAGATACTCATAAAAAAATTGAGGAGGCGCAGAAGGAACAGGAGAAATATTCTGCACAGGTTGAAGAAGTGGAAAAAAAACTTCTTGATGCTTTCAACCAGCTTATTGAGTTAAACAGCAGCCTGGCTGAAGCAAAGAGCGAGCACGACAGGGTAACTATATTGCTTGTATCAAATAAACAGGAAATTGAACAGATTGAAAATGAACTCCAGGAAAAAACTGATAAGCTGAATATCCGTATTGCAGAGATTTATAAAACAAACAATAGAAATTTCCTGGATGTTCTGCTGAAATCCGAGGGTTTTATAGAATTTATTTCAAGACTAAAACTTATGAATTTACTGCTCAGGCAGGATCTGGAAATTATAAAAGAAATAAAGGATAGAAAAAACAGGTTGCTTGCCATTAATAAGAATATGCTTGACCTTCAGGAAAAACAGAGCAGTGAAAAGCAAAGAATTGAAAAATTAATTGCTCTTTCTGAACAGAACAAAAGAGAGATTGAAGCAATTTATAATGAAAAGCTGGATTTGTTTTCACAGGCAAAAGCTAATAAAGATGCATTAATTGCAATGGAGAACCAGCTCACCGCCAAGGAAACTGAAATAACAAATATTCTGAAAAGCTATAATTATGGTACTGCACCGGCCGGCAAACTATTGTGGCCTACGATTGGTAAAATATCATCGGGTTTTGGCCCCAGGACAAGTAAAAATACAGGGAGAACCAGAATGCATAACGGAATAGATATATATGCACCACTGGGTACACCTGTTGTTGCTGCTGATTCCGGACAGGTTTTAAGAGCTGAATATTATGGTGGTTATGGACTGGTGGTGCTTGTATATCATGGTGGTGGTGTTGCGACATATTATGCTCATCTGTCAGGCTATACAGTAAGTGTAGGCCAGTTTGTTCAGAGAGGTCAGGTTATAGGTTATGTTGGTAATACGGGCTATACAACAGGTTATCACCTGCATTTTGAGGTCAGAATTGATGGAGTTCCCAAAAACCCGAGGAATTATCTTTAACACAGGTAGGTAAACAACTGCCTTGTATTCTTTTGTATAATTCCTGCCTTAAATTTTAGCTAGAATTTCCAATATTGTGATAGCAATAAAAGTAAGACTGTAAGAGTCAACGGATGGGTTATTTCAAAAACACGCAAAGCTTTGCCCCAGCGAATCAAAGCTTGCTCTGTTTCAGTCTTCGCTCTCCTCCTGAAGGAGGAACCGTGCCCGCTCAGCCTTCAAAAGGTTTTCTCAATAACCATCCGTTGACTTAATTAGTTATTTTTAATCACGAAATTGGAAATGCTTCCTGAATTTTACAGTTACAATCAAATTTGCAATACTACCATGTCTATTAAGATTGCCAGTTCTGTCAAGATAATTTATATTCCATCTTACTTCTAACAAGTTTAAAAATTTCCATGACGATTATTATTGATAAGGAAATTGATAATAATATTAACCATTCGATAATGCTGATTGGTGACACACCAAGCAGGCCCTGCATGTAGGGAATATACATGGAAATAATGTGGATACCCTGTGCAGCAAGAACTCCGGCAATTAGAAAGTAGTTATTTTTTAAAGGTATCCTGAAAGCTGACACCCTTTCAGAGCGGCAGTTAAATACGTGGATATTCTCGAAAAATACCATTAGCATGAGAAGAACATTTCTTGAATCAGCTATAGGTTTGCCGCTTCTTAATAGATATAACCATACAAGCGCTGCAATAATACCCATTATCACACCTGACAAAGCTGTCTGCTGAATCATTAGCTTATTGAATATTCCTTCACTGGGTTTTCTGGGCGGTCTTAAAAGAGCTCCTTTCTCTCCCTTCTCAAAAGCCAGCGCCACATGCTGTATTCCATTTGTGACCAGATTTAACCACAGGATTTGAACTGCAAGAAGGGCAATGGGCAGACCTGCAAGAATGGCAAAGGTAAAAAGAATTATCTCGGCAGCACCTGTAGATATTAGAAGATAGGTAACCTTGCGTATATTATCATATGCAAATCTTCCTTCTTCTACCCCTGAAACTATTGATGCAAAGCTGTCATCAGTCACTATGATGGATGCAGTGTCCTTGGTAACATCGGTTCCTGAACCCATTGCAACACCGATATTTGCTTTTTTTAAAGCAGGTGCATCGTTTATGCCATCTCCTGTAACCGCGACAAAATGGCCCAGTTTTATAAAAGATTCAACGAGTTTTAATTTTTGAAGCGGAGTAACTCTTGCGAAAACTTTTTTATCTTTCACCTTGTTTAAAAAATCATCATCTGGTTTTCCCTCAAATTCACCAAGTTCTGTGCCTGTAATTATATCTTTCTGGGAATTAACTATACCAAGCTCTTTTGCTATAGCAAAAGCTGTTATTGGGTGATCGCCGGTTATCATGACAACAGCTATACCTGCCGTTTTACATTTTTTAACAGCAGCTTTTACATCAGTTCTTAAAGGGTCAATGAACCCTATAAGGCCAAGTAAAGTAAGTAGCGGCAGGTCTTCTTTTTTTATTTTTGAATAGTCCTTGTATTTTTTTACCTCTCCTTCTGCAACTGCTATAACCCTGTATCCTTCAGCAGTTAATTTGTCCACTTCATTTATCACTTGAGCAGTCTCAATATCAATCAGGCCATTTTCAGATTTAATTTTGCTGCACAGTGATAAAATAACTTCTGGCGCACCTTTGGCAGCGATTTTATCTTTACCATCATCACTGTAAAATTTTGCAGAAAACTTGGTTCCAGAGCTGAAAGGTATTTCACCCGATACTGTTATATTATTTCTAATTTCTTCAGGGTTCAGTCCAAGCCGTATGTTTAAATCAATAAGTGCAATATCTATCGGGTTTCCCCTGATTCTTTCTTTTTCACCAGTTCTATCTATTAAAGCACCATTGTCTATCACAGCTGCTTTTAACAGATTTTCAAGTTCAGCAGTGCTGCTGTCAATTCGGAGGTAATTATTGAAATTTTCCTGATTTTCATCAGAATCTATTTGCTCTTTGTTGTTAATATCCTGAGTACTGTCCAATAAATATCTTTTATTCGGTTCTGTAACAACAACTTCTGCAGTCTGTTTGTTCATTGTTAAAGTTCCTGTTTTATCACTTGCTATTAAAGTGCAGCTTCCAAGGCTTTCAACAGCAGACAACTTTCTGACGATAACATTTCTTTTTGTCATTCTGTTTGTACTTATTGAGAGAGCTACAGTGATCCCAACAGGCAGTCCTTCAGGAATTGCTGAAACTGCAAGTGCTATTGCAAGTATAAATACTTCATTAAATTCTATACCTCTAAAAAAGGCCAGTATTGCCAGAAGAATACTTGCACCAACAATTATAAAACCCACCTGCTTTGAAAATTTTTCCATCCTTATTAAAAGCGGAGTTTTAGAAGACCTGGATTCATAAACAGAACTAGCAATTTTTCCTATTTCAGTCTCCAGACCGGTTCTGGTAATAATTGCCCTGGCTTTACCTGTTACTACTTCAGTTCCGGCAAAAGCCATATTTGAACAATCACTTATAGGGGTTTCTTCTTCCATAACATTTATATGTTTTTCAGAAGCTACAGACTCACCAGTTAAAATGGATTCATCAATGGTCAGATTTGTAGCATTAATTAACCGCAGGTCAGCCGGAACCTTATCTCCGGGCTCAAGAAGTACAATATCGCCCGGTATAAGTTCTTCGGAGTCTTTTATTGTCTGAACACCATTTCTTATGATTTTTGAGCTTATTTTTATTAGTTCCTGCAGCATGGAGGCACTTTTTTCAGCTCTCCATTCCTGGAAAGTGCCAAGTCCTGCATTTAAAAAAATAACAACAAATATAAATATTGCATCTTTTATTTCATTGAGCGCAATAGATACAGCACCTGCAACTATAAGGATATAAATAAGCGGACTTTTAAACTGATTTAAAATTATCATCCATATGCTGGGGGCTTTCTTGCCCGGAAGTATATTTTTTCCAAATTTTTCCTGTCTTTTTTTAACTTCCTCACTGCCGAGGCCATCCAGGGAGGATTTTAGATGTGCAAGTGTTTCATCTACAGTCATGCTGTGACAGGGTAAAGGTCTATCTTTTTTTTCTTTATCTTTGTTTTTTACTTTCATTATTGAAACTTTTCAGGTAAGAATTTAAAAGAATTTAGGAAAAGAGATTTAATATTGGCTTTATAATCTGCAGTATAGCCCAGAAAAGCCAGTTTGAACCCCCGCCAAAGCTTGTTATTTTGCTGGCAGCTTCGCTTATCTCGATATTGTACTTGTTAAAAAACCCTGTAAAAAGGGTGCCCATATCACTTGTAATCCAGAGAGTCAGGGGGATTATGATCATTGCTGAAATAAAGCTTCTAAAAATGTCACCTCTGGATGGAGCAACTGCCCAGACAAGAATAAAAGGTATTAGTATTAAATCAGCACCTGGAAGAATTTTATTTCCAGGCAAAACTGTTGCAATATAAGCAGAGAGTGGAATGACTATTGTTGAAAGTGCAATTATTGAAGGATGCCCTGCAAAGAATACCGCATCAATTCCTATATAGAGTTCCCTTTTTGTTATTTTCCTGTTAATGAAATTTTTAATATCTTCTATTGCAGGAGATAAGCCCCTGTACAGTATGTTTACAAACCTTGGCATAAGAATCATTATTACTGCAAGCTGCAGCCCCATACTGAGAGCAAATAAGATATTTGACCTTATATTGAATGCAAAATTTTTATATTTCGTTATTATTCCAGCAATAAACCCGAGTATAAATCCTGTAATCATTGGTTCTGATAATATACCCAATTTGCACTGGATTTCATCATAAAAAATGTGAACCTTTTTTATTATAGGTATTTTATTAAGGATGAAATTGACAGCATGTGATAGAGGAGCCCAAATAACAGTTTGAGTCTGGGGGTTTGACACACCTCTTACACCATAATATGATTCAATGAATGGTGCATATATGTCACCAATTACCAGTGTTATTGAAGATATTATAATGGCAATTAGAACTCCAAGCCATTTAATTTCTGTTGCAGAAAATATCATTGAACCGACAAGAAGAAGAATCCACCAGTTCCAGAGATCTATATTTATAGTCCTGGTCAGGCGCAGAAAAAGCATTAATATATTCAGTCCTGTAATGGCAATTAATATATATAGAGTAATTGGAGAATTTGATATGATCTTTTGTGAAGCAGCCCAGCCAATATCAATAATTTCGAATTTTTTGGGGGAATTTGTTATTATAGTTTCAATAAGCGGTCTGAAAAAGTTTATAAAAAGGGTCAGCATTATTGAAAAACCCATTATCCCGATAAAAATAAAAGCACAATTTTTTAAATTTTTTAGGGGTTTTTTTGTTGTTGCAAAACCAATTAGAAAAAGAATTGAGGGTATTATAATTACCGGTCCTATTTCAATTATTTTATTTATTACTTCGTTTGTAGTATTCATTTTGTTATATTATCTGATTTTTATTGATTTTTGTAGTCTAACTATTGCTTTGTTAACATTTACAATTTCGTGATAGCAATAAAATTAAGACTGCAAGGGTCAATGGATGGGTTATTTCAAAAACACGTAAAGCTTTGCCCCAGCTTAGCCAAAGCTTTCTCTGTTTTCA
>Ga0194125_10012609_pt1 | contig 11116 bp, 11 predicted proteins | sample TA2KigC250mmetaG_FD_148626 | JGI IMG/M metagenome (GOLD analysis project Ga0194125, IMG submission 148626) | Freshwater microbial communities from Lake Tanganyika, Tanzania - TA2015034 Kigoma Deep Cast 250m | ecosystem: Environmental > Aquatic > Freshwater > Lake | place: Tanzania: Lake... | reverse complement strand
GTCATCGGTCTCTTTACCTGTGCCCTGATTTCATCTGCCCCGGCGGCTGATATAACTGACCAGGAAAAGAAGTACACCGCCGAACAGCAGTGCCCCCAGGTCAAGGTACTTGATGCTAAGCAGTTTGCTGAGCAGACCCACTGTGCCACCACCGATAAGTGCTGCTAAGGCGCTGGTTGGGGTAACCTTCAGGCGATTCCGGAAAAATCCGGCCAGGACGGGAATAATGACGCCGGACGTGTATATCGTGTAGGCAAAGAGAAGGGCGCTGATAATGCCCTTGAGCATCAGCGCTACCAGAAGGGCGCATATGCCGAGCAGTATTATCGCCCACTTGGAACGGGGCAGCGCGCTCTCCGGGCTGGCCGAGGGCCTGAATCGTCCGATGATATCCACTGTCAGTATGGTGCTGGCGCTGAGCAGGGTGGTATCGGCGGAGGACATCACCGCGCTGAGCAGAGCGGCCAGGACAAGGCCACCCATCAGCGGTGAAAACAGTTCGCTGATGACGGTGGGGAATGCCTGCTCGGGAGCAATATCGGGGAACAGGGCGGCGGCGCCCATGCCGATTATGGCAATGGCGAAAGCCAGAGGAATGATAAGCAACGCAGTCCAAAATGTTGATGTCCTGGCCGTCCGGTCATCCCGGGCGCAGAAGATGCGGGAGTACATATCGGGCCCGACCACGTAGGTCAGCCCGACGAGCAGCAGGAGGGTCACCAGCGCCCTGCCATCAAACTGCGGGCTCAGCGGGAAGGAAAATCGCCCGGCGGGCAGACTGTTGGTCAGTCCTTCCCAGCCTCCCAGTCTGGTCAGCAACAGGGCCAGGCTGATGAAGACGCCGGCGAAAATGATTATGGCCTGCAGGGAATCAGTGCGGAGAATGGCGTGCTGACCGCCCAGCACGGTATAGGTCACGAAGATAACGGTGAAGAGCGCCATCCACAGCGTTGGGCTGCCCGCCCCCAGAATGCCCAGTATCTGACCGGCGCCGATAATCTGGGCGGCAATGATGCCCACCCAGGCAACGACGATGAGAATGGAAGCTGCCAGGGCCACCCGTCGGTCATACTGCTTTGCCACCAGCTCGGGAAGGGTATAGAGCGCCAGCTTCCTGACCCTGCGGGCGAAAAAGAGGCCCAGGAACACCAGGCCGATGCTGCCCACCAGCAGCCACCACGCCCCGGTCAACCCCTGTTTGAAGCCCAGCCCCGCCATGCCCAGGGTGGCTGAGCTGCCGATGATGGTGGCCAGCAGCGAGCCCACTATGAACGGGGAAGAGGCTTTTCTGCCGGCAACAAAAAAATCATCAGCTCCTTTAGCTCTGCGGCGGCTCACCACGCCAATGGCGAGCATGGCCGCGAAATACAGGACGATGATTATCAGTATTGTTGTGTTAATGGCTTATGCCTTCCGCTGCCTGTACAGGCTCTGAGCTTACTGTTCTATGGAATCTGGCTATAAAAATACGGCTTCTCGCAGGTGAAAAGAAGCGCTTAAGCCGTTTCAAAATACCTTTATCTCTTCGGTTTTTCCAGCCCGAGGAGAGCAATCTCAATAGCCTGCCCGCATTTGGGGCAGGTAGTAATGATTGTTAATGGCTGCTTCATAACTCGTTCGGCAACGGCGGTGACCATGGAGTCGATGTTGTCCAGGCGGTCGTCAAGCATATTCAGGCGTTTGTTGATGCGCTCGATATCGGCCTTGGTATTCTCAGCCACTGAAGCGGCTTTCCTGTCCTGCGCCAAATGAGGGCCTCCCTATGGGTTTGAATTAATTATACGTGCCGGGGAAGGATATGTCAAAGCGGTGCACTGCATATTGATTTATCATATCTGCCGGAGTATAATTTCAGAACCAAAGGGTTATTAAGTGGATAACAGGTAAGGAGGGAGTCAGATGCCTGAGGAGGAAATCGGGAAGGTAAGCGATTTCTTCGCTCATCCGGTGGTCGCCGGCGTTGAGCTCACCGGTACCCTCAAGGTGGGGGACACAATCAAAATCAAGGGACATACCACTGAACTTGAAATGACAGTGAGCTCGATGCAGATTAACAACGTGAACGTCACTGCTGCCAAAAAAGGTGATTCCGTCGGCATCAAGGTGACGGAACGGGTGCGACGCGGGGACACTGTCTACAAAGTCACCGACTAATCGCTGCCGCTGGTGACGCTAGCCCATGGCTTTCAGCAGGTTCGCTGTCTCAATGGCGCTGACCGCGGCGTCAAACCCCTTATTGCCCGCTTTGGAACCGGAGCGCTCCACGGCTTGCTCCAGCGTCTCCGTGGTGATGATGCTGTTGATGACCGGTATCCCTGTTTCAAGGCTAACGCGGGCGATTCCCTTGGTGGCTTCGCTGGCGATGTATTCCCAGTGAGGTGTGCCGCCGCGGATAACCGCGGCCAGGCAGATAATGGCGTCGTACTTCTGGGACTGGGCCATTTTCTGGGCAGCCAGCGGGATTTCAAACGAGCCCGGCGTCCAGGCGACCTCAATATCTGCCTCATTGACACCGTGGCGGAGCAGGGCGTCCTGCGCTCCTTCTAGCAGTTTCCGGGTAAAGAACTCGTTGAAGCGGGAAACAACCAGGCCGAATTTAAGCCCTTTGCCCAGCAGTGAGCCTTCATAGTTTTTACCCATAGTCTTCTCCTTTTAATCGGGTTTAATCACCGTTCTCCGGTGGCGTCTGGGTCAGTTTAATCATATGCCCCAGCTTCTTTCGTTTTGTCTCCAGGTAGCGGGTGTTGAACGGGTTGGGTGTGGTGACAATGGACACCGTCTCCACCACCTTGAGGCCATAGCTTTCCAGGCCAATCACTTTCTTGGGGTTATTGGTGAGCAGGCGGATATTGTGCAGACCGAGGTCGGCCAGAATCTGGGCGCCCACGCCGTAGTCGCGCAGGTCCGGCGCAAAGCCGAGCGATAGATTGGCCTCAACCGTGTCCATTCCTTTGTCCTGCAGCTCGTAAGCGCGGATTTTATTGTGGATGCCGATGCCACGTCCTTCCTGCCTCATATAGAGCAGGACGCCGCGCCCGTCATCAGCGATGCTTTGCATGGCCATCTTTATCTGCTCCCCGCAGTCGCAGCGGAGGCTGCCGAATACCTCGCCGGTGAGGCACTGGCTGTGCACCCTGACCAAAACCGGCTCATCGGTGGCCACGTCTCCCATCACCAGGGCGATGTGCTCATCAGGGTCGATATCGCTGCGGTAGGCGATGGCGGTGAAGTTTCCGTAGGGCGTGGGCAGCTTGGCTTCAGCCACGCGGTGCACCAGCTTTTCGTGACGGTAGCGGTAGGCAATGAGGTCGGCCATGCTAACGATTTTAATGCCAAAGCGCCTGGCCATGCGCTTGAGCTGGGGCATGCGCGCCATGGAGCCGTCCTCATTCAAAATCTCGCAGATGACGCCGGCCGGATAGAGGCCAGCCAGCCGGGCCAGGTCAACGATGGCTTCCGTGTGGCCGGCACGCACCAGGACGCCGCCTTCCCGGGCGCGCAGCGGAAACATATGTCCCGGGCGGACGATGTCCTGGGGCTGTGTGGTGGGGTCAAGCACCGCTTTTATCGTTTCAGCGCGGTCGGCAGCGGAGACGCCGGTGCTCACTTTGTGCTTGGCCTCAATGGATACGGTGAAAGCGGTGGCGAACTTGGAGGTATTGCGTTCCACCATCAGGGGAATTTGCAGTTCGTCAAGGCGCTGGCCGGTGATGGGCAGGCAGATAAGCCCCCGGCCATGCCGGGCCATGAAATTGATGGCATCAGGGGTCACCCTGGCCGCAGCCAGGGCCAGGTCGCCCTCGTTCTCGCGGTCCTCGTCATCCACGATTATCAGGCACTTGCCCTGTCTGATATCTTCAATTGCTTCCGGAATCGTGGCCAATTCAGCGCCCATTTTCACTCCACCAGCTTGTCATCCGATAGTGAAGCCGTGTTCCACCAGGAAGGCCGCGGTCAGCCCGCCGGTCTGCGGCCGGGTGAACTGCGCCACGTACTTGGCGATGATATCTGCTTCCAGGTTCACCACGTCGCCCGCTTTCCGGCTGCCCAGGGTGGTGTTCCGGCGTGTGTACTCCACCACGGAGACCCGGAAGGAATCGCTGTCTTTGTCCATTATGGTCAGGCTGATGCCGTCAACGGCGATAAATCCCTTGGGCACGGTGTAGCGCATGATTTCCGGCGGGGCCTCAAAGCGGAAGAGCAGGGCATCGCCTTCCCGTTCCAGCGAAACAACGCGGCCGGTATCATCAATGTGGCCCTGGACCAGATGCCCCCCCAGCCGACCGCCCAGCGCCACGGGCCGTTCCAGGTTAACGCCATCTCCGGGCTTGAGCTGTCCCAGGTTGGTGCGTTTCAGTGTCTCCGGCATAACGTCCACGGAGAACGAGGAGCGGTCAAAATCGGTGACCGTCAGGCAGGCGCCGTTAACGGCAATGCTATCGCCCGGCTTCATTCCATCAACGACCTGCTTTGTCGCAATGACCAGCCTCGTGGCTGATGCTGATAATACTTTGCCTGTCTCTTCAATTATGCCGGTGAACATGACCTATTCTTAACATAAAATCTGAATATGGCCATTGTAGCATTTTGTCGGCGGCAAATGCAAGCCATACCGACTTTGAATATAGCCCTGGGGCCTATTCTATGCTGTAGACGACCTGTACGGACAGGCTGATTTCCATTTCCCCGGCGCTGATGGGCGTCGGTGCTGGGATAGCTGCTGCCGCATAGAAATCGCGCACCACTGGCATATAGGCGCCGGTCTCATTGATATAGCTTGGCCTGCCCAGCTTTACCTTGCCTAAGTTGGCCAGTTGCTCGGCTTTTGTCTGGGCATCAGCCATGGCCAGTTTCCGGGCCTCTTCATAATAGGCAGAGGGTTCATTAACGGTGAAGCTGACGCTGTTGATGACTATATAGTCGCCGCCGGCCCTGGCCGCAGCGTCAATGATGGCGCCGGTGTCCCTAATCTTCCTCACCTTGGCGATGACGGTGTTGGTCACCTGGTAGCCGATGAGGATTTCCCGGCCGTCTTTGTCTGACCACCTTCGCAGCGGGGCGATGCTGAACTGAGAGGTCTTGATGTCCTTTTCGGCAACGCCGAAATTGCCCAGCTCAGCAACTACGGCAGTCATGGTGGTGGCGGCGTTGTTCTGCGCCTCGGCGACGCTGCCTGACTGCACCTGCACGCCAAGACTCAGGATGGCCACATCGGGGACAACGCTGACCTTGCCTTCGCCGCTGACCCAGATGCCGGTGCTCTGCTGGTTGAATATGCCGCTCACCGGTGAACGGGCCTGGGATACCGATGAGGGTGGCGAAAGCGATTCGCAACCCGCCGTGCCCAAAAGAATGAGCAGGAACGCTACAGAAAGAATGAGAAGGGATTTCCGCCTCATTGTCTATCACCTCTTTATCTGCATTCGCCTATTAAAAAGTATAGCTAATGGCGGGGACTAAAGCAATACGATTCCACTAGCGGGTGTGATTAGAGCGCCTTTGCTATACTACCAGAGTTAAAGAGGAACTTTCTGGCCCAGAGGGAAACGTAGACCAGCCCGATGAGCACAGGCACCTCAATCAGGGGGCCGACCACTGTGGCCAGCGCCTGCCCGGAGTTGATGCCGAACGTGCCTACAGCCACGGCAATGGCCAGCTCAAAGTTGTTGCTGGCGGCGGTGAAGGATATGGTCGCCGTCTGGGAGTAGGCGAATCTCAGCGCCCAGGAGATGATATAGGACACGCCGAACATCAGCAGGAAATAGGACAGCAGCGGCAGGGCGATGCGCAGCACGTCCAGGGGCAGGGTCACGATATATTCGCCCTTCATGGAGAACATGACGAAGATGGTGAACAGCAGGCCGACCATGGCGGTGGGGCTGAGGCGGGGGGCAAAGACCTGTTCAAACCAGCCTCGGCCCTTGTATTTAATAATGGCAAAGCGGGTGATGATGCCGGCCACCAGCGGGATGCCGAGGAATATCAGCACGCTTTTGGCGATATCCCACATGGACACCCTGACCAAAGTGGCCTCGCCGCCACTGAGCCAGGAGGAGGCGATGGTGATGTAGAAATAGGCCAGCACGGAATAGAACAGCATCTGGAAGATGGAATTGAGGGCGACCAGCACCGCGCAGTACTCGTTGTCGCCTTCGGCGAGCAGGTTCCAGATGAGCACCATGGCGATGCACCGAGCCAGCCCGGTGATTATCAGGCCCTCGCGGTATTCCGGGTAATTACTGAGGAACAGCCAGGCCAGGCCGAACATTATTGCTGGGCCGATGAGCCAGTTCAGGATGATGGACACGCCGAACATCTTCCAGGCCTGGGCTACCTTGGACAGTTCCTCGTACTTGACCTTGGTCAGCACCGGATACATCATCCAGAGGAGGCCGATGGCGATGGGCAGCGAGACGGTATCAATGCGCAGGACATCAAATATGGAGGCGATTTCCGGAAACAGGTAGCCCATACCCACCCCCAGCGCCATGGTGAGAAAAATCCATACGGGGATAAAACGGTCAATTATAGAGAGACGGCCGGCAACGTTGGCTGAGGCGCCGCTACTCATGTCTTTTCACTTTCTGTTCCGGTGGGCAGCCCGGCCCGATGCGCTTGGCCTGTTTCAACCTTTGCCGGTCCGCAGCCAGCGTTTCATTTTCGATAGGGTTGTCCTGCAGCAGTTGGGCCAGGGGCACGGCATATCTGTTTGTCGTCTGCCAGTCAATTGAGTAGAGGACCCACAGGCCACTGCGCTGGGTTTTCAGCAGGCCGGCGTTCTGCAAAATACCAAGGTTGCGCGAGGCCCTGGTCTGGGAAATATCAAGCGCCTGCATCACCTCGCAGACGCAGCATTCGCGCTCTAATAGCAGGTGTAAAATCCTGAGTCGTGTCTCATCGGAGAGGGCCTTCATCAGCTGAATGAAATTTCGCATTTCAGACATAGCTATATATTACTAAATGCGCAATACCGCATATATCTTATAATTTTTGTTTTATTGCTGTCAATGAAAATGGGTACTGTTATGTATTACCTGCGTTCAAAAGCAACGAAATGAAATGTTATAATTAATCAGTGGATATCCTTGCTGAACTAAATCCCGCGCAGCGCGAAGCTGTTGAGGCTATCAGTGGCCCGGTGCTGATTCTGGCCGGCCCCGGCAGCGGCAAGACCCGGGTAATCACCCACCGCATCGCTTACCTAGTAAGAGTCTGTGGCGTCAGCCCGCGCCGCATCATGGCCGTCACCTTCACCAACAAGGCCGCCCGGGAGATGGGGGAGCGCCTGCACAAGCTGGTCCGCAGCGCCGTCGACGAGCTGACGGTGGGCACTTTTCATGCCATCTGTGCCCGAATCCTGCGCCGCGACGGCAAGGCTGCTGGCGTCGGCCCCGGCTTCGTCATCTATGACGACGAGGACCAGATGAGCCTGGTCAAGCGCAGCCTGCAGGCGCTTGAGCTTGACCCCAAGCAATATAACCCCCGGTCGATTCTCTCGGCGATAAGCGCCGCCAAGAGCCGACTCTGGACGCCGGAAGACTGCCTGAAGCACCGCCACAGCTATTTTGATGAGATTGTGCAGCGCGTCTACGAGCGCTACCAGCAGTTCCTCGGCGAGAGCAATGCGCTTGATTTTGACGACCTGCTGCTCAAGGTGGTGCAGCTCTTTCGGCAAAATGAGCCCATTCTCTCGCGCTACCAATCGCGCTACCTGCACATTCAGGTGGACGAGTTCCAGGACACCAACATTGTCCAATACGAATTGATGAAGCAGCTCGCCGGGAAGCACCGCAACCTGTGCGTCGTCGGCGACCCCGACCAGTCCATTTACTCCTGGCGCTTTGCCGACCTGAGGAATATATTGAACTTTGAGAAGGACTATCCCGAGGCCAAGATAATACTGCTGGAACAGAACTACCGCTCCACCAAGATGATTCTGGAGGCGGCCAGCCATGTTATATCGGCCAACCGGCAGCGCAAGCCCAAGGGGCTGTGGACGGAGAACGAGCCCGGCGCCCTGCCCGCGATTGTGGAGACCTACACCGAGCAGGAAGAGGCGCAGTTTGTGGTCAATGAAATTGAGGAGCTGGTGGGACGCGGCGAGTTCAGTCGCGGCGACTGCGCGGTGATGTACCGCACCAATGCCCAGTCGCGCGCCCTGGAGGAGGCGTTTTTGCGCTACGGCGTGCCCTACCGGCTGGTGGCGGGCACGCGCTTCTACGAGCGGCGGGAGGTCAAGGACGTCATCGCCTACCTGCGGCTCATCCAGAACCCGAACGATAGCATCAGCCTGCTCCGCGTCATCAATATACCCCAGCGCGGCGTCGGGCAGCGGACACTGGCCGAGCTGTCCGGATGGGCCAGGTCGTTAGGTATCAACGAGTACCAGGCGCTGCAGCGGCTGGCGAAGCCGGAGGCGGAGGCTGCGGAGCACCGGCCGATGTTCAATACCCGGACCATGCGGGCGCTGACCGGCTTTGTGGAAATGATGGCAGATTTGGTCGCCAAAAGTCAGGAGTTGAATCTGGTCGACCTTTTTGACCACGTTGTCCAGCGGTCGGGCTATCATGAATACATCCAGAGCCTGGCCGATGGCGAGGAGCGCTGGGAAAACGTCCTGGAGCTGCGCACTGTGGCCCAGGAGTACCGCGAGCTGGCGCCCACCGAGGGCCTGACTGCCTTTCTGGAAGGGGTGACGCTGGTGTCCGACGTTGATAGCTACGATGAGCGGGTCGATGCCGCCACCCTTATCACCCTGCACCAGGCGAAGGGGCTGGAGTTCCCGGTGGTGTTTATCGTGGGCATGGAGGACGGCATCCTGCCCCATATACGGTCGTTTGACGACCCCGACCAGATGGAGGAGGAGAGGCGGCTCTGCTACGTGGGCATAACGCGGGCCAAGAAGCGGGTCTATCTGGTGCGTGCCTTCCGCCGCAGCTTCATGGGCAGCAGCGCCATCAACCAGCCCTCGCGCTTTCTGCGGGACATCCCGCCCCAGCTGATAGCCGGTGGGGAGCGGTGGCGGGGCGAGGACAGCGACCTGGCCACAGCCATGTACTCGTGGAACCGGATGGCGGCGACGAGACCTGACTTGCCCGAGATGAGCCCCGGCGACCATGTCCAGCACCCGCAGTTCGGCGAGGGGGTGGTGGTGAGCTATAAAAAGGTGAAGGACGACGTTGAGGTGGTGGTGGCCTTTGATGGGGCGGGCATAAAGAAGCTTTTGCTCAGCTTTGCCGGGCTGGAAAAAATAGAGTAAATTTATTAAAATATATTGACTTCTTACACGGAAACGTGTAAAATGATGATGAAATGCCCATAAAAGTCCTGGATAAAAAGGTAGTTGCCCAGATTGCCGCCGGCGAGGTGGTGACGCGGCCGGCCTCGGTGGTGAAGGAACTGGTGGAAAACGCGCTTGATGCCGGGGCGAGCCAGATTGCGGTGGAGGTGAGGGGCGGCGGCAGCAGCCTGATACGGGTCATGGACAACGGCAGCGGCATCGCCTCGGCCGAGGTGTCGCTGGCCTTTGAGCGCTATGCCACCAGCAAGATAGTCGACCTGTCCGACTTGCAGTCGATTGCCACCCTCGGCTTCCGCGGTGAGGCACTGCCCAGCATCGCCGCCGTGGCCCAGGTGGACATCCTGACCGGCGCCGAGGGCGAGGCAACGGGCACCTATGTCAGTGTGCAGGAGGGGAAGGTAGCCGTAAAAAAGGGCCAGGCCCGACCCCGCGGCACGACGGTGACAGTGAGAGAACTTTTCCGCAATGTGCCGGCGCGGCGCAAGTTTTTAAAATCGGTGCCCACCGAGAACAGCCACATTGCCAACGTGGTCAGCCAGTACGCTCTTGCCTATCCGGAGGTTGGCTTCACCTTATTTCTGGAAGGCAGGAAGGCGCTGGGCACGGCGGGTAAAGGCCGACTCATCGACAGTGTTATAGAGGTGTATGGGGTGGAAATCGCCCGGCAGATGCTTGAGGTGCCAGAAGGCGGGTGGGGGAGCGACGAGGCAGCGGTGGGCGTGACCGGTATGGTCGGCGCGCCATCAGTAGGTCGCACCTCAAGAAACTACCTTAGTTTCTTTATAAATAGACGCTGGGTGAGCAGTCGACTCCTCGCCTGGGCGGTTGAGGAGGCGTATCACGGGCTCCTGCCCCAGGGCAGACATCCGGTGGCTGTCCTGAGCATCACGCTGCCGCCGTCGGTGATAGATGTCAACATCCATCCCGCCAAGAGCGAGGTGAAGTTCCGGGACGAGCGCCGGGTTTTCACCGCGGTGCAGAAGGCGGTGCGGCAGACGTTGCTGGCGCAGACGCCGGTGCCGCGGATTGAGGAAGTGGCGGTGGCCTATGGCGCGCCTTCACGTCAGGCGGAGATAGACTGGGCAAGCACTCTGTCCCGTCAGAGAGTTGACCGCCCGTCGCCTGAAGTTGCCCCGCCGCTGGCAGCCGCCCTGCCGGTGCTGCGGGTGCTCGGGCAACTGCTGGCCAGCTATATCGTCGCCGAGGGGCCCGATGGCCTGTACCTTATCGACCAGCATGCCGCGCACGAGCGCATCGTCTTTGAGCGGGTCAAGGAGCAGCGCGCCAAGCGTGAGGTCGAGGTGCAGGGCCTGCTTGAGCCGGTGCCATTCGAGGTCACACCCCAACAGGCGGTGGCGCTGGAGTCGCGCCACCAGGAGCTGGCTGAATTCGGTTTCTCGCTGGAGCCCTTTGGCGACCGCACCTATCTGGTGAGGTCAGTGCCTCAGGCACTGAGCGGGGGCGACTGGTCCGGGGCGCTGCGGGAGATACTGGATTCCGGGGAGGAGAGGCGCGACTGGCAGGAGAAGGTGGCCGTGGCCATTGCCTGTCACAGCGGCGCGGTGAAGGCAAACCAGATACTGAGCGACGACGAGATGCGGGCGCTGGTGCGGCAGCTGGAGAAGGCGGCGGTGCCCCACACCTGTCCCCACGGTCGGCCCATCCTGATTCACCTCAACAGCCGTCAGTTAAAGCGGGAGTTCGGGCGGGGATAAGAAATTACGGCGCCTCTAACTCTGAAGGCTTTTGTAACAACTCCCAGCGCACCATGCCGTCCTCAATGAGCTGGCGGATTTTCCGCTCCTGAGGGGTAAG
>Ga0194125_10012605_pt1 | contig 11117 bp, 5 predicted proteins | sample TA2KigC250mmetaG_FD_148626 | JGI IMG/M metagenome (GOLD analysis project Ga0194125, IMG submission 148626) | Freshwater microbial communities from Lake Tanganyika, Tanzania - TA2015034 Kigoma Deep Cast 250m | ecosystem: Environmental > Aquatic > Freshwater > Lake | place: Tanzania: Lake... | reverse complement strand
CGCTGGGCCCTGGGCCCCGCGCCGTTTCATTACGGCGAAAATCTTTCCGGCGGCACGCTCCTCGCCGATATGCAGAACCGATACTCCTCGGTTTTCCTTCGCGCCACGTTCGATGTGGGCAATCCGTCACAAATCCAGGAACTCAACTTGCGCGCGATCTGCGACGACGGCTTCATCGCCTGGATCAACGGCGTGGAGGTGGCGCGCAACAACGTGCCGGCAGGCGAACGCGCCTTCAACAGCTTCGCGACCGCGGCTGTCACGGAGCCAGTCAATTTCACGGTGTATCCGCTGCCGTCGCCAAGCTATCTCGTGCCCGGCCGCAATGCGCTCGCGGTCCAGGTTTTCAACACCTCGCTCACGAGCAGCGATCTGCAATGGGATGGAGAACTGATCTCAGTCGAATCGGACGTGACGCCGCCGCGCATCGCGTCCATCGAACCGGCGCCGGGCATGGTTGAGCGGTTGACCAATGTGGTCGTGACTTTCACCGAGCCGGTGGCTGGGGTCAGCGCGTCCGATTTTTTCCTGGGCGCTCGCGCCGCAACCTCCGTTCAAGGCACGGCGGCGCGCTACACGTTCACGTTCGATCCAACGGATTCCGGCGCCGTGGAATTGCGCTGGGACGCCGACACCTTGATCACGGACCTGGCTTCGCCGCCCAACCGCTTCGATCCGGTCGCCGCCGGCGTCTGGCCCTACGAAATCATCGATCGCACGGCGCCGGCCCTCGCCGAAGCCGCGCCGCGCCCTGGACTGACGGTTCGAAGTTTGACGCAAGTGGAAGTCCGCTTCAGCGAACCGGTCGAAGGCGTCGAAGCTTCGGATTTGCTAGTCAATGGCGTCGCCGCCACGAGAGTGACCGGAGATTCCGCCGGGCCGTATCGTTTCGAGTTTGCGCCGCCGCCCGCCGGTCCGGTTCGGTTTTTCTGGAACGCCGCCCACGGCATTCGCGACTTCGCGAATCCGGCGAATCTTTTCTCCGGCGGGGACTGGTCGGTTACTCTGAATCCGATTTTCGCAACGCCCGGCGTGCGCATCAATGAATTCCTGGCTTCCAACATCGCGTCGAACGGGCTGAAGGATGAGGATGGCGAACTTCAGGATTGGATTGAAATCTACAATCTGAGCACTACCTCGGTGAATCTCGAAGGTTGGTCGCTGACCGACAACCGCGACGATCTGGGCCGCTGGGTTTTTCCGGCGGTCTCGCTCAGCCCGGGGCAATACCTGGTGGTGTTCGCTTCGGGCAAAGATCGCAAGCCCACCTCGGCGGGCGCGAAGTTGCACGCGAATTTCAAGTTGAACCCGTCCGGTGAATACCTGGCGCTCTTGAACCAGGAATCTCCCCGCGTGGCGGTCTCGGAGTTCGCCGCGTCGTTCCCCGAACAGCGCAATGACTATTCGTACGGCTACGACAGCGCCGGCCAGCTCCGATATTTCCGCACGCCGACGCCCGGTGGAGCCAATGGCGCGAGTCCCGTGGAAGGCGTCGTCCCACCGCCGCACCCGAACGTGGGGCGAGGTTGGTTCGATGCGCCGTTCATGTTGGCGATTGCTTCACCGCTGGCCGGCGTAACGTTTCGCTACACGACAGACGGCAGCGAACCGACCGAGTCCAACGGGCAAACCTACTCAGCGCCGATGCGGATTGCATCGACGACGACGCTGCGTGTGGCGGCGTTCAAACCGAACATGCTCCCATCCGCGGTCACCACGCACACGTATCTGTTTGCGGACGACGTGCTCCGCCAACCCGCGGCTCCCGCGGGTTATCCCACGACATGGGGCACGCATAACACAGGTTTTCCAAACCGGATCGTGCCGGCGGATTATGAAATGGACCCGGAAATCATGAATAATCCGGCGTACAGCGTCCTTATCAAAGACGCGCTACTCGCCTTGCCGGTGATGTCGATCGTGGCGCAGCGGGACGATTTGTTCAGCTCCGCCGACGGGATTTACACGCATCCGCTCAGCCGGGGACCCTCCTGGGAGCGGCCTTGCTCGGTCGAGTTCATCCCGAACGACGGCTCGCGCGGATTTCAACGCAGCGCCGGCGTGCAGATTCAGGGCAACGCGGCGCGCGAGCCACAGAAGCAGCCGAAGCATCCGCTGCGGCTGGTGTTCAAGGGCGATTACGGCCCGACGCGGCTCGACTTCCCGATTTTTCCGGATTCGCCAATCCGAAGTTTCGACACGCTGGTGCTGCGGGCGGATTTCAATTTTTCCTGGCTGCATTGGGATCCCAACCAGCGTTTGCGCGGCCAGCGCACGCGCGATTCCTGGACGAAAGACACGATACGCGCGATGGGCGGCCTGGCGAGCCACAACCGTTACGTCCATTTGTTCATCAACGGCCTTTACTGGGGCATTTATGATCCGAGCGAAAGGCCGGACGGCGCCTTCGCGGCTTCCTACCTGGGCGGGGAAAAGGAACATTACGACGTCGTGAACGAAGGCGCGGTGGTCGATGGCAGCATGAGCGCTTACAACGCGATGCTCGCGATCTCGAATCTAAGTGATCCGGCCGCCTACGCGCGCATGCAGCAGTATCTCGATCTCCCGCAGTTCCTCGATTACATGCTGCTGCACTTTTACATCGGCCATCAGGACTGGGGGCAAAACAAGAACTGGTACACGATTCGGCCCAAGGATGCGCGCCACGGCTTCGCTTACGTGCCCTGGGACGGCGAAAACATTCTCGACAATCCCACTTACAACCGAGTCTCAAACGCGGACACCCCCTCGGGCCTGCACACGAAGCTCGTCGGCAACGCGGAATATCGACTCGCCTTCGCGGACCGCGTCCAGAAACACTTTTTCAACGGCGGAGCGCTCACCCCTGCGGCGGTGGCGGAACGATGGCGAAACCGGGCGCGCCAGGTTGAATTGCCCATCGTCGCGGAATCAGCGCGCTGGGGCGATTACCGCCGCGATGTGCATCCGTATCAGAGCGGGCCTTATTTCCTTTACACGCGGGACAACCAGTGGCGCGCGGAGCAAAACCGCCTGCTCTCCCAGTATTTCCCGCAACGCACGGCCACGGTGCTGGCCCAACTCCGGACCGCCGACCTTTATCCGGCCGTGGCCGCGCCGGGTCTCAGCCCGTTCGGCGGACGCGTCCCGCGCGGCGCCACCGTGACTTTGAGCGCAGTGGATGGGACGATTTATTTCACGACCGACGAAACCGATCCGCGCGTGCCGGTCACGGGCGCGGTGGCAGCCTCGGCGATCGCTTACGCGGCGCCGATTCCGTTGAACAAAAGCGTTCGGATCAAAGCGCGCGTGCTGCGGCAAGGCGTTTGGAGCGCGTTGACGGAAGCGGAGTTTCTCGCGGACGAAATCGGGACTCCGCTGCGGATCACTGAAATCATGTATCATCCGATTGGCGGCGACGCCTTTGAATTCATCGAAATCCAGAATCGCGGAAGCGTGGCCCTTGACGTCACGGGATTTTCCTTCACGGGTGTTGAGTTTGTGTTTCCGCACCGGAGCGTTCTGAATCCAGGCCAGGCCGCCGTGCTGGCTTCGTCATTGAGTTCGGCTTCGTTCGCGGCGCGTTATCCGGGCGCTGTCGTCACCGGGTACTTCGATGGCGCGCTGAGCAATGGAGGCGAGCGAATCGAATTGCGCGATCGCGAAGGGCGCACGGTGACGGCCGTGACTTACCGGGACGACGGCGCGTGGCCGGCCCCTGCGGACGGCGAGGGGTTCTCCCTCGAAGTCATCGATCCCGACGGCGATCCGGACGATCCGGTGAATTGGTTCGCAAGCAACGCGGCCAACGGCTCGCCCGGACGGCTCAGCGCGCCGCCGGCCCTGAGTTCGGTGCGGCTCAGCGAAATCTCGGCGCAAGCGGAAACTCAAGCCTCGGCCGGCACCCAGAGCGTGGATTGGATCGAACTCGCCAATGCAACTGCGGCTCCGGCGTCGATTGGAGGCTGGACCGTAACTGATCACAGCGAAGCCTCCTTTGTTTTTCCGGCGGGCACCGTGATTCCGCCCAAGGGCTTTCTGCTCGTCTGGTGCGATGGCCTAACGAACGCGCCGGGACTGCACGCTCCGTTCAAACTGGACCAGGATGGAGAAAGCGTCGTGCTTTACGATGCTTCGCGCCGGCGGGTGGACGCGGTGACGTTCGGTTCACAGACGCCGGCGTTCACCATCAGCCGCGTCGGCTTGACGGCGTCCTGGAATCTGTCCACGCCAACGCCAGGGGCCGCAAACGTCGCGGCCGAACTGGCGCCTTCGACCAATCTCAAGATCAACGAATGGCTCGCGAATCCGCGTCCCGGAGCCGACGACTGGCTTGAGGTGTACAATCCCGATCCGACGCGCCCGGCGGCGTTGAAGGGTCTGGTTCTGCAAACAGAGAACGCGCTGCATCGAATCCAATCGCTGGCCTCGATTGCGCCGCGAGGTTTTATCCGGCTCTACGCGGACGAGCGAGCGGGCGCAAATCATGTGGGGTTCAAGCTCTCGGCCGCCGGCGGCTTCATCGCGTTGCTCGACACGGCAGGCAACGAAATCGACCGCGTCAGTTATGGCGCGCAGAGCGAGGGCGTTTCCGAAGGCCGCCTTCCCGACGGCAGCGCGTCCTTCGTTTCTTTCGCGGGCGCGGCAAGCCCGGGCCAAAGCAACGCCTTCATGGGCCGGCAAGGCGTCGTGCTCAACGAAATCCTCGCCTCCAGCGCGAACGGCGCGGGTTGGGTGGAGTTGTTCAACTCCCAAGCTGGCACCATTGATCTTTCAGGCTTTGAAATCAGCCTGGAACCGGGCGGCGGAAAATCCTGGACCTTTCCCACCGGGTCGCGCATCGGCGCTTCGGAATTTCTCGTGATCGGATTTGATCCGGCGCGTCCGGTGTCCGCGAGCCTGGAGCCGCAATTGCAGAGTGGGCGAGGCTTGAGCGCACGTGGCGGGGGCGTGTATCTGCGCGACTCGGCAGGCCGCGTGGCCGATGGCCTTGAATTCGGCATGCAGAGCAGCGGCTTCTCGATCGGGCGCAGCGGCAGTGCCTGGCGTCTTTTGTCCGTGCAGACTCCGGGAACAATCAATGCCGCCCCGGCCGAACTGGGTTCTGCGCACGCTTTGCGAATCAATGAGTGGCTGGCTTCCTCTGCGAGCGGCGAGGATTGGTTTGAGCTGTTCAATACCGATATGAAACCTGTCGCGCTGGCCGGACTCTGGTTGACGGATGATCCGTCGCTGGCCGGCAAAACCAAATTTCAGGTGGCGCCGTTGGGTTTTGTGGCCGCGGGCGGATGGGCGGTGTGGCAGGCCGACGGCGCACCAACCAAAGGATCGGATCACGTCAATTTCAACCTCGACCCGCTGGGCGAAGCGCTGCGGATTTACTCGGCAGAGGGAATCCTGATCGACGCCGTCGATTTTGGATTTCAGCAACCTGGCCTTTCCGAAGGCCGCCTCACGGATGGCGGCGCCGAGATCGGGCCGCTGCGATCCGGACCAACTTTCAGCGCGTCCAACACGGCGCCGGCGCCAAACCGTGACTCCGACGGAGACGGTTTGCCGGATGATTGGGAAATAGCCAACGGGACGAATCCGTCCGGCCGTGATGCCGACGCGGATCCGGACCGGGACGGCCTGACGAATCTGCAGGAATTCCTGTCCGGAACGAATCCCGCCGATCCGAACAGCGCGCTGAAAATCCTCCGCGTGAACCTCGCCGGATCCGTGGTCTTGGAATTTCAAGCCATCTCGAAGCGCACGTACACCGTCCAGTGCAAGCACTCAATGATCGACGCCACATGGAGCAAACTCGCAGACGTGCAGGCGGAAGCCGCCACGCGTGTCGAAACCGTGCGCGACTCGTCCTCAGGCATGACCGCTCGTTTCTATCGAATCATCACACCCGCGCAACCGTAGGTAAGCGTAGGGCAGGCTTCCAGCCCGCCTCTTTTGGACGACTCGAAGGAATTTACGGCTTATCGTTTGAGACGATAGAATTTTTGAGTTCCAGACAGCGGCACAGTTAACGGGCTCGCTCCTGTTACATCCGCGTAAGGTCCAGCCACGCCGTCCGCAGCTTGCAGCGTTCCGCCGCCGGTCCAGGTGAGCACGATGCTATTCCCCTGGCGAACGACCGGACTGAACTTGGGCGGCTCGGCAGGTTTGGGCGGCAACTCAGCGCCGATCTTGTAGGCGACAAAATCAAGGTCCAACGCCCAACTCTCTGCCGTCCGGCTTCCGCCGATGGCAAGATAGCTAATCCCGCCGAAATCACTTCCGTTGCCGGCCGTCACGATGTGCGTGGTCGGTTGCGTGGAACCATCGACGAACACTTGGACCGAGTAATTTCCGACGCCGGTCGTGTCCGCTTTGATCACGATCCAGAACTCGTGCCATTCCGTAGGGTCCAGCTCCACGCCGCGCAATTCGCCCGGGCTGTCAAAGTTGACCGCCGCCACGATGTCTGTGCCATTCAAACGGTTCATCGTCAGGCCGGAAAAATTCGCTTTCGTGCCGGTTGGGCTCCCGCCGAAAGTGTCGTTGGGCACAGTCAATGCGAAAGCAACCGCGCCGTTCGCCGCTTGTTTGACCGTGATATTCCCTTTGCCGCCATCGCTGACCAGATAGCCATCACCGCCTTCGGGATAAGGCTTTTCGCCAGACTCTGACTGGCCATCGGCATAAATCTTGTCCAAAGGGGCCGTCGTTTTCTTGGGGGTCGGGATGCGAGCGCGAAAGCTGATTGTAATGCCGTCGTCAAGGATGGTGTCGGGGGCCCCTTCGGCGGTCATGTCGTGGCCGAAGAAGAGCTTTCGGTTGCTGGGTGGATCCGGAAATCCAAATTGCGATGGATTGCCCGGATCTTGCATGCGCAGGAAGGTCACGCCGCCTTCCGTTATGGTCATGACTCCTCCTGGTGAATTCCCGACGCCGAAATCGCCCGCCACGATCGTGCCGCCGATCTTCGAACCGTCGAACTGGTCGGAGCCGTTGTCATGGCTCCAGGTGCCGTCCAGCGAAGTGAAGCCGGAATTCGGTTCGCCAGCGGTGTCTTTGTCGCCGTTGTAGATATAGGTCCAGCCGCCAGGCGGATTCGGATAGGCGACCCCGGCCGAAGCCGAGGAAGCGATCAGTCCGGAGCAAAACAAGGTCGAGAGCGTCAGGAGTCCGAGGGATTGCTTTTTCATAACTGTAGGATGAGTCGAATGAGTTTGGGTTCCGTAAGAGGACCTGCACATCTTCAGAGATCGCCTGTTCTTCAGGTTTGGGTTAGCGCAGAAACACATAGTGCATCGAGCACAGGCCGTCAATCCTGATTTGAGGCTGTTCGAGGTTTTGGCAATTGGAATTTGTTTCGGATTTCGATATTCGAATTGCATGAGCACCGGCCATCCCTCAAACATTCCGGAACTACTCCGCCAGCTTCTGGACAGGTCTGATCTTCCCGCGCTCGGACCGCAGAGTCGCCCGGGCGCGCGCCCGGGCGCGCAAATCGAACACGAAGCCAAGGCGTTGTTGAGCAAGTTGGCTTTGTCGGATCGGGCGCAAGATCTCATCCGCGGCACTTTGCTGCTCTGGCACGATCACCTTGAAGCCGCGCACACCATCGCCCAGGCCATTGAAGATGCCGATGGCAGCCTCCTCCATGCGATCATGCACCGGCGCGAATCCGATTACTGGAATTCCAAGTACTGGTTTCGCCGCGTGGGCAAGCATCCCTGTTATCCGGCGATTGCCAACGGCATCCGAGCCTTGCTGAAGCCCGAGCAGACGAAGCTGGCGTCCGCGGTCATTCCGGGCGGCGTGTGGGATCCGTTCGCGTTCGTCGATCTCTGCGAGAAAGCGGCTGCCGGGGCCGCGGAAAATGAGATCCGTCTCCTGCAGGAAATCCAGAAACTAGAAATCGAATCCTTCCTGGATCACCTTGGTTCCGCGAAGCTTGGCCGCAGCTACACAGAAGCGCATAAATAAAGCTATATAACTCTGATGAGAAGCGCGTTCTGAAAGGGTTTTCTCACGATTGCGTGTTTCGCGTTCCGACAGGAAGGCTACCTTATTCTTGCGTGCTGGCACCGTTGGGAGCATCATCCGCGCATTCGTAATGCGATATATACGGATATGACTCCCAAGCCCGAACCCGCCGTCACATCCTGACTCTGCGCCAGGAAGCCCAAAGCGACAAGGCTCCCCGCGTGGCCCTGCGTCTGCAGGCCATTCTGCTCAGTCTGGACGGCCACACCGCGCCCGAAATTGCCCGTCTGCTTCATGTCCACCGCACGCGCGTTCACGCCTGGGTCTGCCACTGGAATGAACATGGCATCGACGGGCTCAAGGAGGGACATCGCAGCGGGCGTCCCTGCGAACTGACCCACGCCCAGCGCCAGCAGTTGCACGACATCGTCGAAAGCGGCCCGGTGGCTTATGGCCCGAACACCGGGGTCTGGACCTCGCCGCTGCTGACTAACGTGATCCAGGAGGAGTTTGACGTGGAGTACCATCCCGGCCACGTGCGCAAATTGCTTCATCAACTGGGGATTTCCGTGCAGCGTCCCACCACTCGGCTGGTGCAGGCCGATCCCAAGGCGCAACGAAAGTGGACTCGCTACACCTACCCCAATCTAAAAAAAACGCCCGGAGCGAAGAGGCGGTGATCGTTTATCAAGACGAAGCGTCCTTCCGTCAAAGTCCGACCATTCATCAGACCTGGGCCCCGCGCAACTGCCGCCCAGAAATTCCCACGCGGGGCGAACGGAACACTCAGAAAATTCTCGGGGCGGTGGCCTTGCGCCCCGCCCGGTTTGCGTGGCGGCACCAAACCGAATATTTCAACCACCGGACTTACTTGTCTTTTATCGACGAAGTGCTCTTGCCCAGTTTCTATCGCCGCGGGCACCGCGTCTTTCTGATCCAAGACAATGGGTCCTACCACACGCATCCGGAAGTGACCGCGTGGTTCGGCCAGCAACGCCGGCGTTTGGAGGTGTTTGGCTTGCCCAAGTATTCACCCGACTTCAATGCCCAAAATCGGCTCTGGCACTACACTCGCAAGGAAGGAACGCACAATCGTTACTTCGCCACCCCTGCCGAGTTGTGTGCCAGTCTGTTCACCACTTTGAAGGATATCCAGCGGCACCCGGAAAAAATCCAAGGCCTATTGGAGCCATTTCTTTAATTATCGCTATGTAGCTTTATTGATGCGCTTCTGTGTACCTGCATTCTCCGGATCGTCTATTGTGGTATCGTCATCGAGCGGGAACGTCGTTTACCTCGCCGAGCAATCCAGATACCCGTTGGGCACTCTGCACTGGGAATTTCATCTATCGGACGAGCGATGGAGTCATTCGCTGCAGTGTCACCGCTATTCAAGTGGGCTGTTAAAATCGGTTGGTCTGCTGGTGACGTAGGTGAACTGAGGCACAGCGAGCTTTGCCCCGATAGCAAGCGCCGCCTCACGCGCCTTACTCAATCCGGGATTGCCGTCCTTCCATGCGTCGTTGTCAGCGGCGACGACGATTTCCCGCGACGGGAATTTTTGCCGCAACGCTCTTGCCACTGCCATAAGGTTTCCGCAGTGCATCGCGCAGACGGTCGCACGGTCGGTCGCTTCGTGGATACTCGCGCCGGTCGCGTAACCTTCACAGAGCACAAGCGGGCCGTCTGGTTTGTCGGCCAGCCCAAAAAAACATCCAGCAATGCGTCCGCCGCTCAAAAACTTTTTCAGGCCGTCGGCGGCGATGAATTGGACAGAGTGAAGCTCGCCGTTGATGTCGCGGAGCGGCAAGACTAACGCGCCGCGATATTCGCGCATGCCGCCGAATGCCTTCACGCCTTTAGCCGAAAGGTAAGCGTGCGCCCTCACCGGATTAGCTCGTTTGAAAAGCCAGCCGGCGGTCTTGCGCGCTTTATCCCGCCGTTCCTTTTCGACGCGAAGGCGATCGCGTTCAGCGTCCTGCCAGTCGCGACGAACTTCGTCCCGCTCGGCTTGGGACAGGCTGCCGTTGCGCTCGCACCACACTTCTTTGAAACCGCGTTTCCAGCAACCGAACGCGCCGGCAGCGGGCGGGCCAGCGTGAAGCACATACCACGAGTCGGGGGACTTGTCCCCTTCGACTTTGACACGGTGCAAACGTCCGTCGGCGACAAGCGGGCCGGTGTAGTCCAAGCCGGCGCGGTACATCATTGTCCGTAGCGAATCGAGCGGGCTCATCGTCGCCTCCTCTCGCGGCGGGCCTCTCATGCGGCCTCCTTCTGACTCAGCAAATTGACCAAGTCGCTTTCGAGCACGCCAGCAGCGCGTGTGCGGCCAGGCAAAACGCGCTTCTTCAGCACGCCTTGCTTGCACAACTTATCGAATGATCGGACTGACATTCCGAGCCGCGAAGCGCCTTCTTTTCGTCGGATGATGCGGGCGACGCGCTCGACCGGGGGTTCGTGGACAGGCGATGGGGGACTACGCAGTAGCGTGAGTAGGTGGTTACGCTCGCGTGGGCTGACGGTCGGGTCGCTACGGAGGACTGCTCTTACTGCGTCAAGTGTAGTCGATGGTATCGAGCACTGTGGACCGAGTCTGTTCGTCAATCATAGGCTGCGATGATTCCTGGTCGTCGTGGAGTCCTTCTTCCTTGGTCAGTTTGCGGGATTCCGGCAAGGTCTTGGCGACTTCCAGCCCAAGCTGCACGGCCAAATAAGTCTCGCCTCGATGCTCGATAAGGAAGTGAATGTATCGCATCCCAAGACGATCCCTTAGCATGACAGGCTTACTGTTGTTGAATCGAAGCTCCCAGTACTCACCAGCCAGTCGGAAAACATTTTCCGGCACGGGCGGAGAAGGAATGTTTTCCACTGGTTCAGCGGACAACTTCGTGACATCAGCATTGATTTCGGAAAAGTCCCGCAGTAGGAGCGGTGTGACATTTCCCTCAAACCACGCGGCGGCGCGAACTTCGCGTTGCAGCGTTGCGTTATCGAGTTCCTGGAGCAGTTGCGCCAGGCCCCATCGCCGAGCATATCGTTGGTCAAAGAATTCGGAATTGATTTGCCGGACAATCTCCATTTCCGGCGGCGATCGTTGTAGGAAACAAAGAGTTGGTGATTCCAAGACCACTGCTTGGAAGTCCCTCCGAGAGATTCGCGGAAGTTGT
>Ga0194125_10012601_pt1 | contig 11121 bp, 7 predicted proteins | sample TA2KigC250mmetaG_FD_148626 | JGI IMG/M metagenome (GOLD analysis project Ga0194125, IMG submission 148626) | Freshwater microbial communities from Lake Tanganyika, Tanzania - TA2015034 Kigoma Deep Cast 250m | ecosystem: Environmental > Aquatic > Freshwater > Lake | place: Tanzania: Lake... | reverse complement strand
CTCGCCGGCATGGAAGGGCCGGCTTCGTCCCCCTTGACCCGGTAAGAATGTTGTCTCTCCGGCCGTTCGCCTGCCCTCCGCCCCGGAAAAAAGTGGGGAGGAGGTCCGGGTTGATATGGGGGACGGCGGCGCTGGCCGGAGCCGCGATGCTCCTTCGATGCGGAGCGGAGCCTGGGCCGGCTCCCTCGGCGGCCGGCCCGGACGAGATCGTCGCCTATCACCGCCTTCGGGTGGAGTTCTCGACGACCTCGGACTGGTCGAGACTCGAGATTCTTCCCCCGCCCGGCGTTCTCGCCGCCAGGGTCATGGGCTTTTCGGGCCGCGAGGCCGGGACCTCGATGGCCTCCGGCATCCTGGCCCTTCACCAATCCTTCGAGGACGCCCGGGCCGCCCGGGCGATGTTCATGAAGGCCGAATACGCCCTCGCTCCCGAGGCGGCCGACGGGACGATGGAATTCCTCCTGAAAAGAGGGGCGATCAACGCCAGCCGGGTCCGGGTTTTTCAGGTCGCAGAGGCCGGGGAAAAGGTCCTCTTCCAGAAGGACCATCGGTCCGTGGACGAGAAAGACACGGACAACAATCCCCTGGCCTTCTCCGTCGAGATGGCCTCCCTGAAAGCCTCCCCCCCGCTCCGCTCCCGGGTCGGATTCGGAGCCGGGAGCATCCGGTGGGAGTTCTACGATCCCGGCGAGGCCGCCGGCGCCGGCCGGTCCCCCGAGGAAAAGCCAGGGGCGTATCTCCGGTCGGCCAAGAGCCGCGGCAGCCGGGGGATCTTTTTCCCCTGGCCCGGGTTCGCCGGTGATTCCGCCCGGATCCTGGAAGGCCTTCTCGAGGCCGCGGCCGGGGAAGAGATCGAGATCGCGGTCTTTTTTCGGACGCCCGGAAACTCCGGAGGACGTCCTCCCGAAGACGTTCCGTTCCTCGACGGCCTGACCGCGGTCCTCGATCGGTTCGGCGGCCATCCCGCCTTTTTCAGGTTGGACGGCCGGCCGTTCGTCGTCGTCCTGGCGACCGACGAGTCCGCCAGGAGGGCTTGGGGCCGGATCGCCTCCGATTTATCGGCCCGCGGAAGGCCGGTCGTGCTCCTGGCCGTGGGTTTGCGCCTGGAGGAGCTGGAAACTTATTTCGATCCCGACGAGGCCAGGATCTTTCCCTATCCCGGCGAGGTCAGAATCGGCCTGGATTACGCCTCGAACGTCCGCCACCACGCGCTTCTCCGGGATGAGGACTCCCCTCCGATCTGGATGGCCTTCCGCGAGCCGCGCTTCGCGGGCCGGAAGGGCCGGAACCTGCTCGTCTGGGACCTTGCGTTCTGACCCGCGGCCGGCCGCCTTGACACGGAAACCGGCTCCGGGTAATTTTCCTTGACAGGACCGAAACCTTGAAAATCGGAAAGATCGCCGACCTCCCCGTCGGGCGGCTGTTGGCCGTCGACCTCTTCGTCCTGTCCGTCCTCTTCCAGGTTTTCCTCGTCACCCGGCTGGCCGTCTTGTACCACGTCCTCAAGGCCGTCTTCTTCACCCTCCTTCTTCTCCTCGCCCTCGGCCTCATCCGATTGGCCCGCCGCGAAAAGCTGCTTCTCCTCGGCCTCGTTGCCCTCGTCGCCGTCCGGCTCCCTTACTACGCCCACCCGACGAGTCTGCTTTTCAGTTCGGACAACGCCCTGGAAGCCCTTCAGCCGCTCGAAATCCAGGACGCCAAGGCCGCCCCGTTCTTCCTCCTCGACTCCAGCGGGCACAACGGCACCCTGAAGTATCTCTGCGTCGCCTTCCTCTGGGATGTCCTGGGGACCGACTTCCTGACCTTCCTCCTCTTTCAGCTTCTCATCTACGGCGGGTTCCTCGTTCTCCTCTACGACCTTCTCCGCCGGATATTCGACGAGAGAACCGTTCTCCTTCTCGTCCTGACTCAATTCGCCTTTATCGAAGTCCTGTTCGACTACTCCCTGTTCCTCCGGGCCGCCCCGTACCTGGAGATGCTGTTCTTCTTCGTCCTCGGCCTCCGCCTCTTCGATTTCACCTTCCGCGATCCCCGCCGGGTCTTCGCCGCCGTTTATTTCTTCATGATCGCCTTTTATCTCCACAGCCTGGCCGTCTTCCTGATCGTTCCCGGCGTCTTGACGGCCGTCCTGTACGCGGCCAAAGGCCGGTCCCTGCTCCGGGCCGTGGCCGGGATTCTCGCCGGAGCCGTCGCCGGCCTCGGCCACCTGTTCTATTACAAGCTCTTCTACCCCCCGCCCCCTCCCTCGACCTGGTATAAAATTCATTTCTTCCCCCTGGCCGATTTCTCCCTCGAGCGGCTTCCGGCCTATCTGGCCCAAATCGGACGGGATTTCTGGATCTCCTTCCACCACATCCTGAGCTACGAATTCACCTACAACTACGGGAAATGGGACGGCTTCGATTTTTACTTCTCGTCCCGGCCGGTGAAAACGCTCCTCTACGCCCTCGACCGGACGTTCCTCTATCTCGCCCTGGCCGTCCTGGCCGCCGCCCTCGTCCTGGCCGCGGCCAGGATCGTCCGCCGCCGCGTCTTCGAGACGGCGGCCCGGGATTGGATTTATCCCTTCCTCTGGCTTCTCGTCCTCGTCCTCATCGGCAAGTTTTTCATTCTCAGCCCGAGCCCGTACTACGAGCCGCGCCACAATATCGACCTGGCTTTCCTTCTCGTCCTGGCCTTCGTCATCGTCGGCGACGCCGTCCTGAAGGCCCCCAAGGTCCTCTCGGCCAAATCCCTGGCCGTCATCGGGCTGAGCACCCTCTTCGCCGCCCCCCACTACTTCACGTTCCTCAAGGTCGCGGCCTTCAAGCAGCGCTCCTACGAGATCCTCATGCCGGCCCTTGAGGCCAACGGGATCCGCTATCTCAACACGGACTTCAGTCTGGCCTACATCATCCACTTTCTCTCCGGCCGCAAGATCAAGGTTACCGATTCCGTCGGCCCGACGACCATCGATTTCTTCTATTACTGGATGCGGGAGGAGCTCGAGGCCGTTCCCGAGGAGCGGATGGCCTATATCTTCCTGACGGACAAGTACCCCTGGGAGGAATACCTCCTGGACGACACCCGGAGGCGGATGAACGGCGTCCTGACGCGATTGAAAGACCGGGGCATCCCCTACCGCATTTACGACCTCAAATGGTATCTCCTCGTCGTCCCCGGACCGAGCCGTTTCCGGGATGTGCCGGAGAGGCCCGGCCCCGCCCCATGAAGCTTTCGATCGTCATCCCCGTTTACAACGAAGAGGAGCGCGTCGGACCGGCCGTCGAGGCCCTGAACGCCTCCCTCCCCCTGCCGGACGCCGCGGCCGAGGTCGTCTTCGTCGACGACGGCAGCACCGACCGGACGCAAGCGGTCCTCGCCTCCGCCCCGGCCCGGTTTCCCTTCGCCGTCCACGCCTACCGGCCGAACCGGGGCAAAGGCTACGCCTTGAAGACGGGCGTCCTGAGGACGACCGGGGACTACATCCTCTTCCTCGACGTCGACATGTCGACCCCCTTGACCGAGCTCGAGAAATTCCGCCCGGCCATGGCCCGGGGAGCCCCGGTCATCATCGGCAGTCGGAAAACGGCCGGATCCAGGATCGTCAAGGGCCAGTCCGCTTTCCGGCGGAAACTGGGCGAGGGCTTTTCTTTCCTCTCGAACCTCCTCCTCGTCCCGGGCATCACCGATTTCACCTGCGGCTTCAAGGTCTTCCGCGGCGACGCCGGCCGGCGGATCTTCGCCGCCCAGCGGATCGAACGGTGGGGCTTCGATGCCGAGATCATCTTTCTGGCCGGGAAATACGGCTACCCCGTCACCGAGATTCCCGTCTCCTGGACGAACGACGAACGGACGAAGGTCCGGCTTGGGAAAGACGTCCTCCGCTCCCTGTCCGATCTCTTGAGGATCCGCGGAAACGACCTGGCCGGCAGATACTGACTCGCGGGCTTGGCCGGACGGGCGATCTTGGCTACAATACGGCCCATGACGAGGCTCGATTACTACCGTCGCCTGTGGAAGATCTTCCGCGGCTACCGGGGAAAGCGAACCCGTCTGTCCTACCTCCCCGTCCGTCTCTGGGTCGAGCCGACGAGCGTCTGCAACCTCCGCTGCCTCATGTGCCCCAACAAGGATCTCCCCAGGGAGCAGAAGGGATTCATGGATTTCGGCCTGTTCCGGAAGATCATCGACGAGGCCAAGGATTTCATCTTCGACGTCCATCTCCTCCACCGGGGGGAGTCCCTGCTTCACCCCGATTTCTTCCGGATGGTCCGCTACGCCCGGGAGGCGGGGATCTCGACCCGCTTCCACACCAACGGGACGCTCCTCGACGAGGACAAAAGCCGGCGGCTCATCGAGGCCGGCCTCGACCAGTTCGCCCTCTCCTTCGACGGCTTCGACGCCCCGAGCTACGAATCCATCCGGGTCAACGCCAAGTTCGAGGCGACGATCTCCAACATCCGGCGTTTCCTTGAGATCAAGAGGGAGATGGGGGCGAAGCGCCCTTCGACGACGATCGAGCTCATCCATTTTCCGAACGTCTTCGCCAAAGGGAGCCGGCCGAAACGCCGGGCCTTTCTCGAGCGATTCCGCGGGCTCCCCCTCGATCATGTCCATGTCAAGGAGCTCCACAATTGGGCCGGCCAGGCCGGGCCGGCCGGCGCTCGGGGCGGCTACTCCGCCTGCACGTTCCTCTGGCATGCCCTGATCATCTTTTGGGACGGATCGGTCCTCCCCTGCACCCAGGACTTCTTCGGATATTACCCCCTCGGGAACGTCAAGGAGGATTCGATCCGGACGATCTGGAACAACGAAAGAATGATCCGTCTGCGGACGAAGATCCTGGCCCGGGACGTCGCCGACCTGGAAACGTGCGGCCGGTGCGATCGTCTCCGGCGACCCCGGATTTTCGGAATCCCCCGGGAATATCTCGGCCGGGCCCTCCTTAAAAAAATGAACTGAACCTCGCGGCGAGGGCGGCCGCCCGTTTGTCACTCAAGCCCGCCTGTGTTATAAAATCCGGCGTGAGGACCGAAGGATGCTGAGAGCGGCCGGCCGGAGGAACGTTCTCCCGGCCGTGGCGGCGGCCGTCGGTCTTCTCTTCCCGGCGGTCTCCGGCCGGGCCGAGGAAAAGCCCCGGCCTGCGCCGACGTACCTCGGCCTCAGCCTCGCCGTCCGACACGTCTCGGACGAGGTTTTCGAGGAGGTCTATGGCCCTTCCGGGACGATCCTCGGCCTGACCGCCTCCCAGGGCTTCTTCGGCGCCCAAAACTTCGAACTTTCGGCCGTGATCGACATCCGCCGGATGAGGCGCGATGGCCTTTCAACGGTCAGCGGGGTCGAAACGAGGTTCGGTTTGACGCCGCTGAGCCTCGGCCTGGAAGGAGCTCTCGTCCGGGGCGTCGCCGTCCTCTGGCTGGGTCTGGGCGGCGACCTCGCCTTTTATCGGGAGGAAAGCGGCCTGGGGACGACGTCCGGTTCGACCCTGGGGTTCCACATCGCCGGCGGCCTGGCCCTTCATCCCTGGAAAACCGTCCCCGTCCGGTTCAAGCTCTTCCTCCGTTGGACCAAGGCCGGGACGACGGAAAACGGGATTCCCGCCGAACTCGGGGGTCCGGAGTACGGGCTGGGCGTCCTCTACGGCTTCCGCCTGCTCTGACCGGCGGGCCTCGTCCCGATCGGTCCTCGCCCTCTATACAAACCCGGGAGGCCGTGCTAGAATACCACGCCATCGGCGCCGGGCTTGATCTTCTGCGGGCCGAAGCGCCTCATTGCCGCCGCGGCGGTGAGCAAGATTTCGAACGGAGGTCAGTTTGAAGAAAAGCATATCGTGGCTCCCGCTCCTCCTGGCGGCGTCGGCCGCTCTCGGCGCCCAAACGGCCCAGCTCAAGGAGATCTCATACCATCGTGACGGAGACAAGTTCGTCGTCGACGTCATCGTCGACGGCGCGTTTTCCCACGAAATCCTGGTTCTCAACTTCCCCCGACGTCTCGTCCTCGACCTGACCCCGGTCGAGAAAATCGCCGTTCCCCCGCACACCTCTGTCGACAACCTGGGCGTCCTGAATATCCGGACGGGACAGTTTTCGCCCCGGACGGCCCGGGTCGTGTTCGACCTGGACGAACGGACGCCGGCCCACGGGGTCTCCCCGATCCCCTCCGGGGTCAGGGTGACTTTCTGGTACGAAGGCGGCGAACCCCCCCTCCCTCCGCCGCCGCCCGCCGGCGCGGTCAAAACCGAACCGGCCAAGGTTCCGGAGACCCGGCCGGCGCCCGTGGAGGAGCCGCGAGGGCCGATCCGGTCGGACTTTTTCCTCGGGGCCAGAGGGGGAGCGGCCCTCCTGTTGAAGTCCCAGCTTTCCCGGGAAAGCGCCTTCTCGCTGTTCGGCGAAACGGAAGCCCTCCTGGAAAATTATACCAACACCTCCGGGCCGGTCCTCGATTTCGTGGCCGGCAAATATTTCCACAAAATCAAGGCCGGAGCCGGCCTGACGATCTGGAGCCTCAAACAAAAGGGCGAATTCGGCCTCTCGATCCCCCACCCCTACCTGATGAACAGCCCCCGCGACGTCTCCTTCCTTTCCGACCCGCTGAAGAGCGGCCAGCTCAATGTTTACGCCTTCGTCGAGTTCGCCTTCTATGACAGCGAGTCCTTCAGCGTCTGGGCGGGCGTTCTGGCCGGACTGTCCAAGGGCGCCTTCCAGAGCCTGAACGATTACGATTACTCCGAGAGCTCGCCTTACACGGCCTCCGACATCGTCATCTCCAACGTCACATACGTCGAGGAGGCCTTCACCGAACTCCTGTTCGGCGGCACCCTGGCTTTCGAATACCGGTTCAACCGCGCCCTGTCCGTCGTCCTCGAAACGAAGATGATGTACGCCAACCCGAAGATTCCGAACCTCGGCCTGCGGGCGAACTTCCTCCAGGTCCAGCCGGTCCTGGGCCTGCAAGTCAACTTCTAGAGGGGGGCGCCCCCCTCGGAGGGCGGAATGATAAAGTCCGTCGGACGGCGGCGGTCCGTCGCCGCGGCCCTCGTCCTGGCCGGCGGCGTTTCGGCCGCGGCCGGAAGCGACCGTCAAGGCACGATCGCCTTCAGCTACGGCCGGTACGAGGTCGCCGACGCCCGTTTCAAGACCATTTACCCGGACCAGGGGCCGGCCTGGGGATTCACCCTGACGGCCGCCCTCTTCGCCCCTCTCGAGGCCAGCCTCGAAATCAAGCATCTCTCCCGGACCGGAACGCTGTCCTTCACCAAGGAAGCGACCCGCTTCCATCTCGTCCCCATATCGTTCGGCCTTCGCCTCGTCGCCCCCGGGAAAATTTTTCAGCCCTTCGCCGGCGGCGGCCTCAACTACAACCTCTATTACGAGGATAACCCCATCGGAACCACGGCCGACGCCGCCCGGGGCGTCCATCTCCAGGCGGGCCTCTATTTTCGGTTCGGCGCCCGGTTCCCCATTCTTCTCCTCGGCCAGGTGAAATACGTCTGGGCCAAGGTCGAAAAGGACGGCCGGACGATCGACCTGGGCGGCCTCGAATACCATGGCGGACTCGCCCTCGCTTTCTGACCGGGCGGATGAACGGCCGGGCCGGAGACCCGGCCCGCCGCGGGTCCTGCTCCTCAACCCGCCGGGAGACAAACTCTACATCCGCGACTACTATTGCAGCTTCTCTTCCAAGGCGAGCTATTACTGGCCTCCCCAAGATTTGATCTACTTGAGCGGAGTCCTCGACGGGAGCTTCGAGGTCCGCGTCCTCGACGCCGTCGTCCGGCGCCTCTGCCCCGAAGCCTGCCTCGACGAGATCCTCGCCCTCGCCCCGGCGGCCGTCGTCTTCACGACGGGGACGGCCACGGCTCGGTCCGACCTCGATTTCATCGGCCGCCTCAAGGCCCGACTCCCCCGGGCCCGGATCATCGCCAGCGCCGGCGTCCTGAAATTCCTCGGCCGGGAATTCCTCGAAGCCCATCCCGATGTCGACGCCGCCCTTCTCGATTTCGGAGAGAGCGACGTCGTCGGCTATCTCGAAGGCCGGCCGGGGCCGTGGAAAAGCCTTCTCGTCCGCGAGGGAGGACGGATCGTCGCCTCCGAGGCGCCCCTCGGCCAAACCTACCGCGTCCCGGTCCCGCGCCACGACTTGTTCGACTTCAAGGCCTACCGGATCCCCATCGCCAAGCGCTTCCCGTTCACCGTCGTCGTGACCTCTCTCGGCTGCCCGTTCCGCTGCGGCTTCTGCACGGCCGGGGCCTTCGGCTACCGGATCCGGCCGGCGGACAACGTCCTGCCCGAGCTCCGGCGCCTCCGGGAGCTCGGCCTCCGCGAAATCCTCTTCCAGGACCCGACCTTCACGATCAACCCCCGCCGCGTCGCCGATCTTTGCCGCGGCATGCTCGCCGAAGGCCTCGGCTTCACCTGGAGCGCCAACGCCCATCTCCAGGCCCTCGACGAGGAGATGGTCGTCGTCCTCAAGAAGGCCGGCTGCCACACCCTGTCGGTCGGCATCGAAAGCGGCGACGACGGGATGCTCGAGAAGTACTCGAAGAAGACGACGACGGCCGAGATCGTCTCCAAGGTCGGGCTCCTCCGCCGCCACAAGATCAAGGTCCTGGGCTACTTCATCCTCGGGCTTCCGGGCGAAACCCGGGCCACGGCCGAGAGGACGATCGCCCTGGCCCGGAGCCTCCCCCTCGACATCGCCTCGTTCGCCATCGCCACTCCCGACCTCGGGACGCGGCTCCGGGCCGAGGCCCTCGAACGGGGCTGGATCCCGCCCGGCCTCGAAGCCTGGGACAGCACCGATTTCCCCCTCATGGAGTCGGGCGGGCTCTCCCGGGAAGACATCTGGGCCTTGCGGAAGAAAGCCGTTCGGTCCTTCTACCTCCGGCCGGCCTACATTCTCCGCAAACTCGGCGGGGTCCGCTCGCCGCGCGACATCGCCAGCCTCGTCGGAAACGCCCTCTCGCTGCTTTCGAAATAACGGCTTCTCGAAATCCCCGATCGTCGGGCATCGCGAGCCCGTCGAGAGCCTGAACGGGCGGCCGGCGAAGCCGCCTCCCGCCCGCAGCCTCACGGGAACGACACTCGGAAACGATGACGTGTTTCGGGGCCTCCCCTGGTTCAGGGGGAGGAAGGAGGGGGGATCATCAATAAGCTCAAAGTCTGGGAAGCGTTGCCGAACGGGTCAGGAAGCGAGGACGGAAGGCGGCGAGCCGAGACAGGACCCTTCCTTTCGTGACATTCGCGATGTTGTTCGAGGATCAGGGAGGGCTCGTTTGACGCGGTCCGAATCCTTCCGCTATATTAGCCGCGGCATGAAACGCCCGAAGACCGTCTGGCCGACGGCCGCCTTCCTCATCCTTCTCGTCCTGGCCGGGACGACCCGTTTCCGGGGCCTCGCCTGGGGCCTTCCCCACACCTATCACGTCGACGAAAACTGGTTCGCCGGCAAGGCCATGCAATTCTTCGGGGGCGACCTCAACCCCAGGTTCTTCCACGTCCCGACCCTCCACATGTACATGATCGCCGGGTTGTGGCGGTCGTACTACTTGGCCGGCCGGACCGTCGGCGCTTTCCGGTCTCCGGCGGATTTCGAGGCGGCCTTCGCCCGCGATCCGACCGTGTTCTACCTCATCGGCCGGTCCCTATCGGCCCTCCTTTCGATCGGAACGATCCTTCTCCTGTATCTCATCGGAACGCGGATGTACGGCCGGCGGGCCGGGTTCCTGGCCGCCCTCCTCCTCGTCTTCGCCCTGGACCACAACCGGATCTCGCACGACATGCTGCCGGACGTCCCGATGGTCTTTTTCCTCGTCCTGAGTTTCTGGTTCATCTGGAAAATCCGGACCGGCGGCCGGACGAGGGATTACCTCCTGGCCGGATTGGCCGCCGGGATCGCGATGGCCATGAAATACGGCGGCCAGATGATGCTCCTGCCGCTTTTCCTGGCCCATCTGTTCCGCGTCCTGGAGTCCGGCCGGCCCCGCCGGGAAATTTTCCTCAGCCCGAAGCTCATCGGGGCCGGCCTCGTCTTCGCCGCCGCCTTTCTCGCCGGATCCCCCTACATCGTCCTCGACTTCCCGAAGTTCTGGAGCGAATTCCGGTGGCAGACCCGTCATCTCGTCACCGAAGGACACTACGGCTCTTCTCTCGAGGAGTCGGGCTGGGGGTTTTACTTCGCCTACGGGTTCCGGGAGAACGTCGGCCTCCTGTCCCAATTCCTCGTCCTCGGCGGCCTCGTCCTCGCCCTCCTCCGGCGGAGGAGGCGCGATCTGATCCTCCTGTCCTTCCCCCTCGTCCTGTTCCTCCTCATCGCCGGCTGGAAGACGCGGGCGACGCGCTATCTCATGCCTCTCGCCCCGTTCTTCATCCTCGTCGGGGGCGTGTTCCTCGACGCCTGTTTCGTCTGGCTCGGACGGGCGGCCGGACGTCTCCGCCGCCGGACGGCCCGGTTCGCGGCCGGGGCCGCGGGAGTCTTGGCCGCCGCCCTTCTCCTCTACTCCTCGGCCCGGGAGGTCTTCCGGATGAACGAAGCCCTGGCCGCCCGCGACTCGAGGACCATGGCCCGGGACTGGATCCAACAGCACATCGTTCCGGGAACGACGATCGCCATGGAATCCTACGGGCCTCCGATTTCCCGGGACCGCTATACGGTCATCCTCCGCCATTCCCTGAGCGATGTCGACCTCGAATGGCTCTCCCTCCGGAAAGTCGAATACGTCCTCATCTCCGATATCATGGCCGATCGCTTCACCGCCTATCCCCGGGAGTTTCCCCGGGAAAACGCCTTCTACCGAAGCCTCGCGCACGAAGCCGTCCTCATCAAGACCGTCCGGCCCCGCTATCGCGGTCCTCTCCTCGAGATTCATTTTCCGACCATCCGGATCTACCGGCTCAGTCGAGCCCCCCACTATGGATTTCCGGGAAATTTCGGGCGCTACGCCCAGAGCGTTCTCCTCGAGCGGGTGAATGGGGAGTGGAGGGTCCGCAGCGCCGTGGCCGCCTCCTCGCTTTTCGAGACCAAGGAAAAACCCTCCAACCCTTATCTTCGCCTGACCGACGCGGAAGGCCGGGAGATCGGCCGGTTCCGCCTTCACGACGGCGAATTCAGGACGGAGGGGGCGTTTCTCGGCCAGGGCGG
>Ga0194125_10012598_pt1 | contig 11121 bp, 7 predicted proteins | sample TA2KigC250mmetaG_FD_148626 | JGI IMG/M metagenome (GOLD analysis project Ga0194125, IMG submission 148626) | Freshwater microbial communities from Lake Tanganyika, Tanzania - TA2015034 Kigoma Deep Cast 250m | ecosystem: Environmental > Aquatic > Freshwater > Lake | place: Tanzania: Lake... | reverse complement strand
AGGGGGCATCATTGTTGAAGTCAGCCGCATGAACCGGATTCTGGAGATTAACACCGCCGACCGCCGGGCGGTGGTTGAGCCCGGAGTGGTCAACCTTGATTTGCAGAACGCCCTGGCGCCTCTGGGCTATTTTTATCCGCCCGACCCGGCCAGCCAGAAAAGCTCCACCATGGGGGGCAACATTGGCGAGAACGCCGGCGGCCCGATGTGCCTCCGCTACGGGGTAACCGCCAAATACGTCTGCAGCATAGAGATTGTCCTCGCCGATGGCGAGGTGATAAACGTCGGCGATTACGTTGAGGATTTCCCGGGCTATGATTTAAGGGGGGTGTTCATTGGCTCGGAGGGAATGCTGGGCGTGGCCACAAAGTTGACCCTGCACATCATCCCCAAGCCGGAAGCGTCACGGACCATGCTGGCCATCTTTGACCGCCTTGAAGACAGCAGCCAGGCCGTCGCTGACATTATTGGCGCCGGTATAGTGCCCGGAGCCATTGAGTTGCTGGACCAGAATATGTGCCAGGTAATCGAGCAGAGTGTGAAGGCTGGATATCCCACCGATGCCGCTGGCATCCTGCTGATTGAAGTCGCCGGGCTCGCCGATACATTGGAGAAGCAGGTACAGGAGATATCACAGTTCTGCCAGAAAAATAAAGCGCGGGAACTGCGTATTGCCCAGACCAGCGCGGAACGCGATGCCCTCTGGAAAGGCCGCCGCGGCGCCTTCGGTTCGGTGGCCAGAATCTGCCCTCCTTACATAGTCTGCGACGGCACTGTCCCCCGCGATAAGCTGCCGGCAGCACTGCACAAGGTGGGGGAGATTGCTGAGAAATACAAAATACTGATTGTAAATGTGGCCCATGCTGGCGATGGCAACCTGCACCCTCTGATTCTGTTTGACGTCACTAACCCGGAGGAACATAAGGCGGCCAAAAAAGCCGGCGGAGATATCCTGGATGCCTGCATTGCCATGGGCGGCACTATCTCCGGCGAACACGGCATCGGCCTGGAGAAGATAGATGCCATGCGCCATATGTTTGACCCGGCCGATATCGCCGCCATGCGCAAGGTCAAGCATATCTTTGACCCTGACGATATACTGAACCCGGGCAAGATGTTCCCTCCGGAGACGGAAGCACCGCTGCCGGCGAAGGAAAAGGTGGCACACTGATGGCCGATTCCGCTTCACGGGCAAAGACGGATTTTCCCCAGAAACTGGCCAAAATCGTCGGCGACGGGAATGTGCTGACCGGAGAAAAGGCGACCGCGCCATACACGGTTGACGGCATCACCCCGCAGGTGGTTGTTTACCCGGCCTCAAACGGGCAGGTGGCCGATATTATTAAAGAGGCGAATAAATCTCAAATTACGCTGGTGCCGTGGGGTAGCGGCTCAAAGCAGCCGGTCGGACCATGTCTGGAATCAGCGGATGCCGTGCTCTGCCTGAAGAACATGAACCAGATAGCGGAGCTTGACGCCAGCAATTTCAGCGTTCAGGTACAGGCAGGCATGGTCAATGCTGAGCTGCAGAAGCAGCTGGCGGAACAAAAGCTCTTTTTCCCCCTGGACCCGTGCTTTATGGAGACCTCCACCATTGGTGGGGAAATCGCCACCAATGCCAACGGCCCGCGGCGTTTAATGTATGGCACCGTTCGCGACCTTGTTCTGGGCGTTACCGTGGTCACGCCCACCGGCGACATTGTCCATACCGGCGGCAAGACGATGAAGAACGTGGCCGGCTTAGACCTGTGCCGCATGTTCATCGGCTCCCGGGGCACCCTGGGAGTTATCGCCGAGGCCGTGCTCAGGCTTTTCCCTCTCCCTGAAGCCAGCGTGGGCATCTATGCTATCTTTGCCAGTCCCGATGACGCCTTTCGTCTGGTGGGGCAGCTGCTTAACTCGCCGCTGACGCCCAGCGCCATTGAGCTGGCTGACTCTGTGGTCGGGCGAAAAGTGGCCGAGGCTGCAGGCTCCAGCCTCAATGACAGCGAGGTGCTGCTAATCGTCAACTCCGAAGGCACGAAGGGCGACGTTGCGCGACACCGGAAGGACGTCGCTTCCCTCGCCGGGGCCAACAAGGCAAAGGCAACGATGGCCCTTGAAGGCGAAAAAGCCTCCCGCCCCTGGAAGATATATCGTGCTGTTCACCAGACAATGCTTGCTGCCAGCCCGGCCGCGTTACAGGGCAAGGCTTCGGTGCCCATCAGCAAGCTGGGGGACATGCTGCAACGGGTGAAGAGAATTGGCGCCAGTCAGGGCGTGGAAATTGGCGTGACCGCCCAGTGTGGCAGCGGCATCCTCTATGCCTACCTGGTCGATGGGGCCGTTAAAACGGGACGCATCACCAGCGAGTTGAAGCAGGCGGCCGCCAGCCTGGGCGGGTTCTTCCTCATTGAATCGGCACCGCTTTCGTTCCGAAAAGAGTTGACCACACCACCACCGCGCGATGATTATGAAATAATGAAGCGATTGAAAGCTGAGTTTGACCCGAAAAACATCCTGAATCCGGGTCGCACGCCGGGAGGTCGGTACTGATAATGTCCACGGTGGCCGAGGAACTAAGGGAAATATTAGAGAAGTGCAACAAGTGCGGGCTCTGCCTCGCCGGCTGCCCTATCTATAAAGTAACCGGGATAGAATGGACCAGCGCCCGGGGGCGCGTGGCGCTGCTCCGCAGCGCCATCCTTGACGGGAAACTGAAACTATCAGACCTGAATGACCCCATTTTCAACTGCCTGACCTGCAATGGCTGCACGGAGCACTGTCCGCCCGCCGTGCCTACGGGAGACCTCATCTTCCGAGCCAGGCAGGAACTTCTAAAACAAAAAGGGAGCCCCTGGCTACAGCGGCTTCTGTTCCAGAAACTATTGCCCAACCCGGAAAGGCTATACCAGGCCACCAGGCTCCTCAGGCTGGCAGATGTCACCGGCCTTCGTACCCTGGCCAGAAAGACCGGCTTGACCGGACTGATTGGGGATGCCGGCAAGGCGGAAGCCATGGTGCCGAGGGTGCCCGCCAGCAAAGGTCTTGAAGCTATCAGGCGTTCGGTCAAGAAAATTGACAAGCCCAAACACCAGGCGGCTTATTTCGCTGGCTGCTATGCGCCCAATCTGGCGCCGGAAAGGGCGGCAGCCACGGTTCGCGTGCTCAATAAGAACCAGGTGGCAGTCGTCGTGCCTGACTTTGTCTGCTGCGGTCTGCCCGCCGCTGGCTACGGTGATATGGCAGTGGCCAGAGACCTGGCCCGGAAAAATATTGCACTCGCCAGCAAGCTCAAGATGGACGCCATCGTCACGCCCTGCGCCAGCTGCAGCTCGTTTTTAAAGGACTACGCCAAGCTGCTGGCCGATGACCCCGAATGGGCGGAAAAGGCCAAACAATTCGCCGGCAGGGTCAGGGACATCAGCGAGTTCCTGGTTAAAATCGGCCTGAACACCGAGATGGGCAAACTTAAAAGAAAAGTCACCTTCCACGACCCCTGCCACCTCGCCCACTACCAGAAGATAAAAGACCAGCCCCGCGCTATTCTTAAAAGCATACCCGGCGTTGATTTTGTGGAGATGGCGGAAGCGGACATGTGCTGCGGCGCCGCCGGCAGCTACGCTTTTAAAAACTACGATTTATCCCGGAAGGTGCTGGCAAGAAAAATGGGCAACGTGGCCCGGACCGGCGCCGATACCCTGGTATCCAGCTGTCCCGCCTGCATCATGCAGCTCACCTGCGGTGTTGGGCAGCAGAAGCTGCCGGTATCTGTCCTGGAAATCGTGGACCTGCTTGACGAGGCCTATCGCAACGCCAAGGGCAGCCAGTAAACTTGGCCAGCATTTTTCTTATGGAGCGATGCCATGAAAATCGTTATTGCCCCCCAGGGATTTAAGGGGAACCTCACCGCTCTGGAAGTTGCCCATGCCATTGCCGAAGGGGTGAAGCGCATCGTGCCCGATGCAGAGACAGTCCTGAAGCCAATGGCTGACGGCGGCGAGGGAACGGTACAGGCACTGGTGGATGCCACCGGCGGGGAAATGATGACCACGGCGGTCACCGGGCCGCTCCAGGAACGGGTCAACGCCCGCTGGGGCATCTTAAGCGACAAGACCACCGCCGTTATTGAGATGGCGGCCGCCTCCGGTCTGCCGCTGGTGCCACCAGCTAAGCGCAATCCTCTTATCACCACCACCTACGGCACCGGCGAACTGATTCTGGCCGCGCTCAAGCAGGGCTGCCGCAAGCTGATTATCGGCATCGGTGGCAGCGCCACCAATGACGGCGGCGCCGGCATGGCGCAGGCGCTCGGCGCCAGGCTGCTGGACGCCAGCGGCAAAGAACTACCCTTCGGTGGCGCAGCCCTGGCCAGCCTGGAGCGCATTGATATATCACAGATGAACCCACGGCTGGCCGACTTTAAAGTGACGCTCGCCTCAGACGTGAACAATCCGCTCTGCGGGCCGCGCGGGGCTTCCGCCATCTACGGACCGCAGAAGGGCGCCACTCCCGAAATGGTGAAACAGCTTGATGCCGCGCTCTGGCACTACGCCGACGTCATCAAGAGGGACCTTGATATCGACTTCAGGGAGGTGCCCGGGGCCGGGGCGGCCGGCGGGCTGGGTCTCGGGCTGATGGTCTTTCTCAAAGCCAAGATGATGCCCGGAATCGACGTCGTTATCAAGGCCACCAATCTGGTCGCCGATTTAAAAGGCTCTGAAATCGTCTTCACCGCCGAGGGACGCATTGACTGCCAGTCGGCGATGGGCAAAGTGCCCACCGGCGTGGCTATGGCGGCCAAGAAATTTGGGGCCACGGTTATCGCCCTGGCGGGCGAGGTGGCCGACGATTGTCGGGTGGTCTTTGACCAGGGAATTGACGCCGTGCTCAGCATTGCACCGGGGCCGATTACGCTGGACCAGTCCATGGCCAATGCCGAGAAGCTGCTGGCCAATGCCGCCGAATGCGCCATGCGCTTTATCGTCAGCCGGGCCAAGAAATAATAACAACAGGGGAGGGCAAAACCACCTCCTGATTTTAAAGAACTTGGTGGCGAAGGGTCGCTGGTTTGCTTCTGCCGGGATATTTCCTGTAAAATGAGGTAGTCTCGGAGGGAAATGAGTTCAGAAGCATGTTAAATATCCCTGTTCTGGTGCTGAACCAGAGCTATGAACCGCTCACCATATGCCGGGCCAGACGTGCCATCGTGCTGGTTTACCAGGGCAAGGCGGAGATGCTGGAAAACGGCGTTGGCTTTGTCCACACCATCAGCAACAGCTTTGAACTGCCTTCCGTAATACGGCTGGCCTATATGGTGAAGCGCCCCTACCGGCAGAAAAAACTGACCCGCTACGAGGTCTTCAACCGTGATAAATATACCTGCCAGTACTGTGGCAAGGAGACCAGGCAGTTGACCCTGGACCACGTGATTCCCCGCTATCGGAGCGGACAGCATACCTGGGAAAACGTGGTCAGCGCCTGCGTACCCTGCAACCGCCGCAAGGCCGGCAGGACACCACAGGAAGCCGGCATGAAGCTCCTCCGCAAACCGACCCGCCCCAGCGACAACCTCCTCTTCAGCATCCCCTATCACTACCGGCAGAGGCGAGATGAGTGGCAGAAATATCTGCCACAGTGAAAAACCCGCTTAATATGAAACCTGGTTGAGCGGCAGCTCAACGGTCGCTTCGCTTTCCAGCTTTACCAGCACTGTTTCCTTCAGCGGGTTATTACCCACGACGGTGGCGTCACCCATGGCCGTTGATACCTGCTGGCCCATCTTGGGCATCTTTCCCTTCATGGCGCGGTACTGCTCGTTCTCATAGCTCAGACAGCACATCAGACGATTGCAAACGCCGGAGATTTTCATCGGGTTCAGCGGCAGGTCCTGGTCCTTGGCCATTCTGATGGAGACCGGGTCAAAATCAGTGATAAAGCTCATGCAGCATAGGGGACGTCCGCATCGGCCGAAACCACCCATGAGCTTGGCCTCGTCCCTGGTGCCGACCTGCCGCAACTCCACCTTTACCTTAAACTGCTTGGTCAGCCGGCGCACCAGCTCGCGAAAGTCCACCCTTTGCTCGGCGCTGAACAGGAAGGTGAGGCGACTGCCGTCAACATTGTATTCCGCGGAAAGGAGTTTCATCGGCAGCTGGAGCTCCTCAATCATCTTGCCGCACCCGATGAGTGCTTCCTCAGCACTGGCATCAAGCTCCTTGGCACGGGCAACGTCCTCCGGCTCGGCCTTGCGCTTTACCGGCTTGAATGATTCGTTAACCTCATTGGCCGGCACCTGCCTTGGGGCAATGACCACCTTCCCCAGCTCCGTGCCGCGGCTCGTCTCCACGATAACGTAATCGTTGACCTCCAGTTCCAGGCCAGCCGGGTCAAAGTAATAGACCTTGCCCGTCGTCTTGAAGCGCACGCCAACAATCTGTTCAGCCATTGGTTACTTTCACTCCTGCCGTTAAACCTCCACGGCTACCGGCCTTTCCGCCCGGCATATCCAGCATCAGCACTTCCAAGGCTAGCCGTGGATTGGCATTATACTTTAACTGCATTTCCACCGCCTTTATGCTGCCGATACCACCCCTCACCTGTTCCAGGGTATAATGTCCCGCCATATTATGCAATCTGCTCAACTGGTCGATATTGGTCACGCAGTCCGCACAGCCTGTCTTCACCAGCAGCAGGTCACGCCACCAGCCCTGCCAGAGTTCCAGCGTTTCCTGCACCGCTGACCGGCTCTGGGCAAACTGGGCTGCCAGCTGCGCCGCTTTATCAAAACGCTCCTCAGCGTCCGCCCTGATGATGGCATATAAATTTTCCAGCTTCAGCGCCCTCTCCTGCAGCATACGGTCGCTGGCCGCCGCCGTAATCGCCCAGCCCAGACACCCCCTGGACAATCGGGCCAGCAGTCTGGCCTTACCCGGCTCAAGTCCCCAGCGCTTTTGCAGCGCCTCTTCCATTTGCGGCGGAGACATCGGCGTCATTTCCAGACGCTGGCAGCGCGAGACCACCGTCTCCGGCAGCAGCTTCTCGTTCGTGGTCAGCAGGAGGAAGACTATTTTGTCCACGGGTTCCTCCAGCGTTTTGAGCAGGCAGTTGGCCGCCTCAATTGACAGCAGCTCGGCATCCTCAATAATGAATACCTTGCATTTGCCCTCAAATGGCGGCAGGCTGGCCGAGTGCTGCATATCCCGCACCTGGTCGATGCTGATAAGCTTGGCCTCAGCCGCCTCCCCGTTCTGGGCCAGGCCGATTATCTGGACATCGGCATGATTGCCCGCCATGATTTTCTGGCAGGACGGGCACTGCCCGCAGGGCGCTTTCGCCGATTCACAGTTCAGGGCCTGGGCTATATCCAGCGCCAGCGTCATCTTGCCCACGTGAGGCGGGCCGGCAATCAGATAAGCATGGGCCAGTTTCCCACGTTCCAGGCCGCTACGCAAAATAGCAACTGTTTTATCCTGCCCCACTACCTGCCACATGCCAAATCAGACCTCTCACAGTAAATCGCACCGCAGCAAGTCCTCGTATGTCTCCCGGCGGCGAATCAGGCGCGCCTTTCCCGCATTGGTCAGCACGATGGCCGGCTTCTGCGAGGCATTATAATTGCTGGCCATCGCCAGACAGTAAGCCCCGCAATCGGGCACCGCCAGGATGTCACCTGCGGACATGCCGGGCAGGTCAATATCCTTAATCAGAATATCGCCGGACTCGCAGAACTTGCCGGCAATGGTAACCTTTCTCTTCTGACTATCATTCATCCGGCTGGCCGCCACCGCCTCATACCTAGCGCCGTAAATGGCGGGGCGGATATTGTCAGCCATGCCGCCGTCTACGGATACGTAACACCTGACGCCGGGTATCTCCTTGACCACGCCGACCCGGTACAGGGCCACGCCGGCCCTCCCCACGATAGACCGGCCCGGCTCAATGACCAGCCTCGGCAGGCCTAGGTTGTGCTCACGGCACTTCTCTTTTACCGTGGAGACAATTACATCGGCATAGTCAGCCACCGATGGCGCCGGGGTATCAACCGTATACTGGACAGCGAAGCCGCCGCCGACATCCAGTTCCTGAAGCGCAAAACGGTGCTTCAGCTTCATCTCCGCCGCCAGGTCCAGAATAATCCTTATGGCGGCACGGTACGGCTCGACCTCAAATATCTGCGAGCCGATGTGAAATTGCAGCCCGATAAGGTTCAGGTTGGCCGCTGACATCGCCCTGACCACTGCCTCATCAGCGGCGGCCAGAGGAATGCCGAACTTGCTGTCCACGACGCCGGTGGTGATGTGATGGTGCGTATGCGGGTCGACGCCCGGCGTCAACCGCAGCAGGACATCAGGCCTCACACCCCGCTGCCCGGCCAACGCCGCCAGCATCTCCAGTTCCTGAGTATTATCGATAACGATGTGGCCGACCTTCGCTTCCAGGGCCATGCCAAGCTCCTCGGCCGACTTGTTGTTGCCGTGTAAATAGACCTTGGCCATCGGGAAGTCCACGGAACGGGCGATGCTCAGCTCGCCGCCGGAGACAACGTCCAGCCCGAGTCCTGCTTCCTTGAAAATGAGCGCCAGCGCCCGGTTGATAAACGCCTTGCCCGCGTAAACGATGGCCGTTTCCGGGTAGCGCCTGCCGAACTCTTCCCTGAATTCAGCGCACTTCTGGCGCAGCGTCGCCTCATCAAAAACATAGAGAGGCGTGCCGTATTCTTCGGCCAGTGCCACGGTATCGCAGCCACCGATAACCAGATGGCCCTTCCTGCTGACTTCAGCTGTCCGCGGAAACAGTACCAGTCGGGACTTGTTTTGCGGTGCAACCATGCTTCCTCCTGCTTCAATGTTAGCAACGCCTTGCGGCAAAGTCAATTGAGTAAGATACTATTTGCATCTAGTTGTTCTTTTACTCACCCCCTTGCTCCCCCTCTCATCTTAACTCCCCTCTCCAGCCATTAATGCCTGTAGTTTATTACCAGTGGTTCTGGCTGGAGAGGGGTCAGGGGTGAGGTAAGCACATAGCAACCAAAGGCAAATAAAACCTTGAGTAAATCTAACTTGCCATTCACAGGCCACTATGTAATAATTTTTTGAGGCTAAATGTTTAGACGAAAGGAATGGTGACAGCATTCATGGACATCATCGGGGAAGCCTTAAGCCAGGGTCAGAAAGCTCTAAATGAATATGATGCCAAAAGATTCTGTGCCAGCTTTGGCATTCCGGTCTGCCGCGAAGCCCTGGCCAATGACGCCGATGCCGCCACCAAGGAGGCAGTGAGGCTCGGGTTTCCGGTGGTATTGAAAGCCTCCGGGAGAGAGCTCCTGCATAAAACAGAGGTCGGCGGCATTTCCCTGAACCTGAAAAGCCCGGAGGAGGTAAAACAGGAAAGCCGGCGTCTGCTGCGGATACCTGGCAGCGAGGCGGTGCTGGTTCAGGAGATGGTGAAAGGCGAGCGGGAGCTGGTCTGCGGTCTGGTACGCGATGACCATTTCGGCCCCTGCGTCATGTTCGGGCTCGGCGGCATCATGACCGAGGTCTTCCAGGACATCGTTTTTCGCCTGGCGCCCCTGACCATACTGGATGCCCGGGAAATGGTCCAGGAAATCCAGTATAAAAAGCTGCTTGAGCCATTCCGCGGCGAAGCCGCCGTTGCCGTCGATGTGCTGGCCGGCATTCTGGTCAAGCTTGGCGAAATTGGTCTTCAGTACGGGCATATACATTCAATTGATATCAATCCGCTTAAAATCAGAGCTGACGGCCAGCCGGTCGCCGTGGACGCGCTGGTCACCTTGAGCAAAGAGCCCGCCAAGCCAGCGGCTAAAACAGCCCCCAAGAAGGACCTGACCAAGCTCTACAATCCGGAAAGCATCGCCGTGATTGGAGCCTCGGGCACGCCCGGCAAGGCTGGCCATACCGTCCTGAACAATATCCTGGTAAATGGCTATAAAGGCAAGGTCTACCCGGTCAATCCCAGGGGCGGTGAAATCATGGGCGTACCCGTCTGCTCATCAATCGCTGAACTGCCCGACGGCGTTGACCTGGCGGCTATCGTCATCCCCGCTCAGGCCACGGTACAATCGGTAAAGGAATGCCTCGCCAAGGGCGTTACAGCCTTCGTCCTCTGCGCCGGCGGCTTCTCCGAGGTCGACGAGGGTGGCAAGGCGCTCCAGAAGGAACTGACACGCGCCATCGCTGATGCCGGTGCCATTGCCGTCGGCCCCAACACCTCCGGCCATACCTCAACGCCCGCTAACCTCACCACCAGCATTTTCCCGCTGGGCAAGGTCCCGCGGGGCAATGTCTCCTACATCGCTCAGACGGGCAACTTTGCCACTCACACCATGTACTGCATCATCATCGACGAGCATTTTGGGGTGGCCAGGGTGACCGGGCTGGGCAATAAAATTGATGTCGATGAGAGCGATGTCCTTGAATATTACGCCGACGACCCGGAGACAAAGTATATTTTCCTTTATCTGGAAAGCATAAAGCGGCCGGGTCGATTTATTGAAGTGGCGCGCCAGGTTACCCGCCGCAAGCCCGTCTTCCTGCTTATGGGAGGCGTCACCGGGGAGGGGGCCAAAGCATCTGCGACCCATACCGCGTCTATGGCCTCGGACGAGCGCATTCTGGACGGCGCCATCAGACAGGCCGGCATCACCCGGATTTATGAATATTCGCACCTGGTGCTGACCGCCCGGGCAATCTCCTGTATGCCGCTGCCAAAGGGAAACCGAACAGGCTTCATCGCGCCTTCCGGCGCCCTGCTGGTGGTGCTTTCCGACCTCTGCCGTAGGCGGTGGCATCTTGAAATCCCCGAGCTAGAGGAAAAAAACCGAAGGCGTCTTCAGGAGATAAGCCCGGCCTTCGTCCGCATGCGCAATCCGGTGGATATCTGGCCGTCAGTGTTCGAACACGACGTTGAGTTCAGCTACCGAGAGGCCATTGAAGCCCTGATGCAGGATAAAAATATCGATGCCGTGGTGTCAATTCTCATGCTGGCCAGAAACATTGGCATTCCACCCCTGGACTTCCTGGTCAACCTGGCAAAGAAATACCCGGAGAAGCCGCTTTACGTCGCTTTCAGCGCCGAGAGAGAGAACATGGCAATGGCCAAGGCCTTCCTGGAACCAAAAGG
>Ga0194125_10012595_pt1 | contig 11122 bp, 9 predicted proteins | sample TA2KigC250mmetaG_FD_148626 | JGI IMG/M metagenome (GOLD analysis project Ga0194125, IMG submission 148626) | Freshwater microbial communities from Lake Tanganyika, Tanzania - TA2015034 Kigoma Deep Cast 250m | ecosystem: Environmental > Aquatic > Freshwater > Lake | place: Tanzania: Lake... | reverse complement strand
ACCGCCCGGCCGTGGATCCCGCCGCCATTTACTACACTCGAAACGGACAGTTTGGAGTCGATAAGGACGGTTACATCGTCAATGAAAATGGCATGTATCTCACAGGGTTCCAGCCGACGGCCGATGGTACGGGCATCACCGATTCGTTCTTAATGAATTACGGTTTGCTCAAGATGCCGCCGGCGAACCTCCCGGGACGCGAGACGACGTCTTCGAAGATTTCGACGATTTTAGACTCAACCGGTAGTGCGTTTACGACAACCGCAAACGTCGAGTTTGATCCCTCGCGGAACACCTACAACAACAAAACGACCCAAACAGTTTTCGACTACGAAGGTAATCGCCGCACGCTGGAGCTCTACTATCGGCGAATCACCGACACCGCCCTCGATATCACGTACAACGGAAGCACCTTGACGTACCCGCCGAGTACGTCGTCGGAGCCAGGGGTTGCGGGGACCACGAGCATCGAGATCAACAAGATGTCGGTGATGCGCGTGGATACCGCTCCGGTGCACGCGAACAAAGCGGCGTCAGCAGTCGTTGCCGGTACATCGCTGACGTTGTCCTCGACTCCGCCGGTGTCTTTGCTTAATCACCGTGTGTATGTTAACGGAGTTGATACTGGAGTTAAGGTCGACGCTGCAGCCGGTGCTGTACTCACGCTGAGTGAGGGGGTAAACATTCCGTCCGGAGCGGCGGTTTCTTTTTATCCTCCATACGTCTATCACAACGGTGCTGCGGTAGCTGCAGACACTAACGCGGCATTGACCGCAGGAACGTCCATTTCATCGATCTCTGTGGGTACGGCTCCGCCAGCAATAGGCACCATTAAAGGCTACCGGGTGTTCGTCGATGGCGTCGACACAGGGGCGAATGTAGAAAGTGTTACGGGAGGTAGCATAGTTCTCAGCCGGCCGTTTGTACCAGTCGCAACGATAGCCACGAATTCCCAAGTGGAGTATCGGCCAGTTCTAGATTTTACTGTCATTACGCCAGATGGCACCAACCTTACAGTACAGGGGACAACGAACGACCTCGATCTCAATGATAGTGACGGCCCAGCATCTACTCAGGGTGTGGTCACTAAGTCCTGGAAGTTCGTGGCGGTAGCCTCGAACGTCGAGGTGTACGCTTCGATCGACGGTCGTTTCTACGACAAGGACGCGACCTCTACCTCCAATCGCCCTGGCATTACCCAGGAAGTACAGCCCAACACGCTTGGATACAAGCCAGTCTCCAAGCTCATGTTTGTCGGCGGGAAGAATGTTGACTCGCTGATCAAAGATTCGATGTCGGGTAACCCGTTGTTCACCACGACAACGACGTTGTCCACGAAGGTCTCGGGCGTTGGGACAGGTGTTACGGATTTGGTGTTCAAGCTTGACCTCACCGATACGTCTCTCTTGCCGGGCGCCTTCCAGGTTCTCTCGAGTGTTCAAAACGGCGAGCCGTTGGCCCGTCTCTCGAACGTGACGATCGATAACGGCGGTCGAATTGTCGGGGTGTATGGCTCTGGCAAGCAGATTTACGTGGGCCAGGTAGTTCTTGCTGATTTCACAGCCTTCGAAGAGCTGATTCCGGTCGGCAAGAACGCGTTCGCGCCGTCGGCCGCTTCAGGCACCGAAGCGTCGGCTTACGGCGTCGTGCTCGGCCGCGCGGGAACCGGTCCCTTCGGTGAGATCAAGTCGCAGGCTCTTGAGTCTTCGAACGTCGACCTCGCCAACGAGCTCGTACGCCTCATGATCATGCAGCGCAGCTACACCGCGAACTCGCAGGGTCTGCGAGCGGTCGACGGAACGCTCCGCGACATGCTCGACATCATGCGCTGAGGTCGATAAGTAAATGTTGGATCGTTTTGCATATACCGCGATGACTGGCGCTAAACACGCCATGGGTCAGCTCGCGAATACCACGAACAACCTGGCAAATGCTCAGACGCCAGGCTTTCGCGAGATGCTTGCCTCGTTTCGGGCTGTCCCGCTGACGGGTGCGAGTGCCGACTCGCGAGCGTTCGTGGTGGACTCGACTCCTGGGACTGATTTTTCGATGGGCCAAATTGTTCTGTCGGAAAACCCCTTCGACTTTGCTCTTAAAGGCGAGGGATTCTTTGCGGTACGACGAGCGTCCGGAGAGGAGGTCTACACTCGGTCAGGAAAGTTCAATCCCGACGGAGAAGGCGTCCTGCGAACCATGACCGGTAACATTGTGGTCAACGCTGACGGCGGAGAGATCAATGTTCCCGCAGGGTTTTCGGATATCAGGGTTGATGAGCGCGGAGCGATTCAGGGTAGCTCTCCTTCGGGCGAGCAACACTATCTAGGACGTCTAAAGCTCGTCGACGTAAATCCACGTTTGCTTGATCGAGGTCTGGACGGTCTTTTTGAGTTTGGGTTTCCCCTCGACTCCAGCGACCGAGCCAAGGTGCAACAGGGTGCCTATGAGCTCAGCAATGTCAATGTTGCTGAGGCGATGGTTAGCATGATTGAGCAGAACAGAATGTTCGATCTGAATATTCGCTTGGTGCAAGTGGCCGAGCAGAACTCGCGATCAGCAGGTGCGCTGATCTCCCTTTCAAGAGTTTGATGATTGGAGAATTATCATGATTAGATCCCTCTGGATCGCGAAAACGGGTCTCGATAGCCAGCAGACCAATCTCGACGTAATTACAAACAATCTCGCGAACGCGCAGACCACGGCGTTCAAGCGGCTGCGTCCGGTGTTTTCTGAGTTGCTTTACCAGAACCTCCGTGCGACCGGTCTTGTGCAGGGGAAAGATATTTCTCATCCAAGTTTTGGCGGCCCAGGAGAGTACATCTCTATCCCGGCGGGGTTGAGCGTCGGCAACGGCTCCCAGGTGCTCGCCACGCAAAGAATTAATAGTCAAGGTCAGGTTATCCGGACCGAAAATCCTTTAGATCTAGCCATCAAAGGTCTTGGTTACTTCAAGGTTGCGACTTCGACGGCTCCGGCACCAGATACCCAGGCGTTTACCCGCGCCGGTAACTTCATGCGAGACAATCAGGGCTATATCGTTACGCCTACCGGACATTACTTACTTGATTGTTTCGACAGGCCTATTCGGATTCCCGCTAATGCGGATTCGATCGTAATTGCCGAAGACGGAATGGTCACGTACACCACTGGTGGCTTCAATCCGATTGTAGCGGCTCAGATTGGTACCTATACGTTTATGAATCCGGCTGGCTTGAGTAACGGTGGTAACGATCTGTACTTCGAAACGCCGGCCTCTGGCGGCCCGAATTTAAATACACCGGGCTCGGTCGGTCACGGCCCGTTGCTGCAGTATTACACGGAGCAGTCCAACGTAAATATTGCTGAAGAGCTTGTTGGATTGATTGCGGCACAGCGTGCTTATGAAATCACGACGCGTTCCATCTCGGCAGCTGATTCGCTTCTTCAGAAGTTGGGTACCATATGAAGCATAATATTTTTTCGAATGCTGTCATGTTGGGGGTGTTGGCCGTGTTTCTATCGGGCTGCGCCGCGACGTCATCCACTCAGCGCTCGCTAGTCGAGACCGAGACGACAGCCACTCCATCTGGTCGAGCTGTACCACCAGTGAGCGCGGGAAGCCTTACCCCGGCTTCGACGGCTATCAATGGAGAGTACCGAAGTTTACTGACTGGTTACCGCGCGTCACGCGTCGGCGATACGCTGACCGTAGTTCTGGATGAGCTGACTCGTGCGACCAAAGATGGGAGCACGACGACCAATCGGGAAGCGAGGAACCGTTTTGGTGCCGGTGCAGATCTCACCATATATGACACCACACGTCGCACTGGAGCGGGGCAGCTCGTCGATGATCGCGATCGTCGTGCGAGGGGCTCTGTAGATATTGATGGGTCGAGCTCGTTCAATGGCTCAGGCGTGTCAAGCGCATCAAATCGTTTTGTCGGCACCATTTCTGTGACGGTAGTCGAGGTCTTGGCTAATGGGAACTTGCGGGTTGCCGGCGAAAAACGTCTCGCGGTGGGAGCCGAGGAGGAGATTATTCGTTTCGGAGGCGTAGTCGCGCCGATCAATATCTCCCGTAATACGGTCTTGTCTTCTCATGTCGCGGATGCGCGTATCGAATATCGAGGCGCTGGCGCTACGGACCTAGCAAAGCGGCCTGGTTGGTTGACGAGGTTCATGCTCCGAGCCTCTCCAAACTGATGCGTTCTGAGTTGCCCTGAGGCAGATATTTATGTTCAGAAAATTAACACTTCGAGTCGCGATTTTCGCTTCTTTAAGCCTTGCGGTGGTCTCCATATCTGCAGACGCAGCTAGGCTTAAGGAGATTGCTTCCGTTAACGGTCAGCGCGGAAACCAGCTGATCGGCTACGGGTTGGTTGTAGGCTTAGATGGCACCGGCGATTCGTCGTGGAGCGCGGCGAGTGCTGGTGTGTCCCAGTCGGTACTATCTTTGCTGGAGTCGCTTGATGTCTCGTTACCGGCTGGCTCCCGGATTACTTCGCGTAACGCTGCGGCGGTAATGATTACAGCGGAGCTACCTGCGCTCGCCAAGCCGGGTCAAAAAATTGATGTGACAGTGTCGTCCTTGGGTGATGCGCGCAGCATCAAAGGCGGAACGTTGCTACTCACGCCTTTACGCGCCGCGAATGGCACAATTTACGCGACCGCCCAGGGTTCCGTCGTTGTTCCGACGTCCGAGTTAGTTAATCGTTCGAGCCGTCTACAGTCTAATCAAGTGACCGCTGGTCGTATCCCAGCAGGCGCTTATGTCGAGTTGGCGGCTCCCGAAGTTGGTAACGATCCTACGATCGAACTGAACTTTGAGCGTGATGATTACGCTCAAACCCAAAAAGCTATTGAGGCGATCGCCGGTGTGGTGGGTATTGAGTCTGTACGCCCTATAGATGCTCGTACGGTGTCGGTTCAGGTTCCGACTGATGCAGGCGCACGGATCAGTCTTCTGGCGCGGATATTGGAGCTTGAAATTCCGAAAGTCTCCGCACCAGCCAGGGTCATCTTTAATTCCAGAACGGGGTCTGTGGTGATGAATCAAGCCGTCACGCTTGCTCCATTTGCGGTGACGCATGGCAACTTGTCGGTAAGGGTGACTCCGCGTAGTCGAGCAGTTCAGGGGCTTGATGGGTCCGTAGTCACCCCTGCAGCCTCGGTTTCAATCTCTGCTGGCCCGCAGGGGCGGATTTTGGCATCCGAAGGGGGAGCTTCGCTTGAAGAGGTGGTGCGAGCGCTTAATCTTCTAGGCGTTAACCCGCAAGACATGATGGCGATTCTGCAAGGAATCAAGTCCGCAGGGGCTTTGGGTGCCGAGCTTGAGGTTATTTGATTATGGCCTCGGCCGTCTCAATGGCGTCAGTACTGCCTGGTTCCGCCGGAGCTGCGTCGCTTTCGGTTGATCAGGCGATCTACGCACTCAAAATTAAAGAGGCCTCCGGCGAGTTCGAAAAGTTACTGATCCGCCAAATGTTGCGGGAGATCCGGTCGGGCTCGCTCGTATCTTCGTCCTCTGAGTCGAGGGGTTATATGGATATCGCCGACGATCAACTTGTCGATATTTTCCAGGGGAGCGGCGGGCTTGGCTTTGGTACAGCGATGGCACAGCAGTTTTTACAGCAAATTGGTGCCGCAAAAGCGATTTCCCGTTGATCTGCGTCCTCCGTTTACTCGGTACTAAACAGACGAACAAAAATGTCCGTATTCTCGAGTGCCGGAATAGATCGTTTTGAATAAGGATTTAGGGAGAGAGTTTTGCCGACGCCTGCAATATTTGACTCTGCGATGGCGGGGTTGCGTTCCGCTCAAGCGGGCGTGCTTACGACGTCGCAGAACGTCGCCGGGGCCAATGTCGAGGGCTACGTCCGACGTCGTCCTGACACCCGAATTTCGGCGTTGTCGCCAGCGTCTATCGAGCTCAACGGGACGGCCTTCGCCGTTGAAGGTTTCACCCGTTACTACAACAGCCTGCTTCAGTCACAACTGCTGACGCAAAAATCTCAAACGAGCTATACGGCGACGCTGACCGAAGCGGTCGCGACGCTAGACTCGATTCTGATTGATCCTGCCGCCTCGGTGTCGTCAAAGCTCGGTGAGCTTTTCAATGCTGCCGGTTCGCTTTCGAACGACTCGACGAGTGTCGCGTATCAGCAAGCGTTCTTGGGTGCGGCGAACCGAGCTAGCGATCGCATTCGGGTGCTCGCGGGTGAGTTGGCGAATATCTCCAAGTATGCGAGCGAGGGCTTGGCAAACGTTCTCAACGAAGCTAACTCACTCGTCCCGCAGCTTGCTGCGATCAATGGTCGGATCAAGGGCGGTTTTACCCCCGGGTTTTCCTATGCCTCGCCCGATTTGCTCGATGAGCGAGATCGAATCACTCAGAAGCTGCAAGAGCTGGTGGGTGGTCAGACCATACTGAATGAGGATGGCACGGCCAACTACTACGCGGGTGGGCTCCAACTGGTTGATCGAGATTACTCAAATTCGTTTGCCAATGCGTCGGGTACCAAGCCCGTAATTGCGACCTCAGACGTGTCGACTCTTCGGCTTCGAGTCAGCGCGCCAACTTGGAGCGCCCCAAAACTCGTCCCGCTCGTCACCGATGGTAAATCCCAACTAATCGACGGTAAGGCGGGGGCATACGTTCACCTGCTGCAGACTTTTGTTCCCTCGATGGAGAAGAGCGTCGATCTGCTTGCGGCCTCGTTGATGCGGGGAGTGAATAGCGCGAGAAGCCAAACGATCGGCGCGACGTCGCCAGCGAACTTGTCGGTCGTTACAGCTGTCCCGGCGTCGACCCCTGGCGCGCCGCAACTGGTACTCGAAGTTAATCCCCCGGTCACGCTTGGAACCAACGTGTTCGCGGGTCAGCGATTGTTTGTCAACGGGATCGACCAAGGATCGCGGATCGCCTCGATTGCCGCTGCGCCGGGTGGCGGATCTTTGATCACTTTCGATACCGCGCTACCCAATGCGATTAAGGCGGGCGATCGGGTGTCGTTCTCTTTGCCCGCACTGCGAGAAGTCAGTGCCGTATTCGGTTATCAAACGACCACATCGGCCGGGAACAAAATTACTGATCCCAGCGAACTCGATACGATTTTCCGACGAACGGAGGGGTTCGACGTCGGTGAATGGCGTAACTTCTCAGCGGGTGGGGCGCCGACTACTTTCGTCGTGTCGAATCGTCCCGACTCATCGATCGTCGGGATGGCAATCTACATCAACAATATCGATACAGGCCGAACTGTCACTGCGGTTAACGGCTCAACGATTACCGCCTCAGGTAGTATCGGTTCTCCGGTGGCCGGTCAGCGGGTTGAGTATTTCCCGCAGGAGACGACCACATCGCCGAGCGCGCATCCGACCGACCCCTCGCTCCGAGTGCTGCATCTTCCCGTATTGTCGGCAACCAACATCAATCCAAGTAATCTTCGCGTCGAGTATCAAGCTGTGGGTACGACAGCGTGGGCCGATGCCGGACGCGTGATACATACCGATGGGCCGCTGGTCCTATTTGAGCAGGTTGCCGGTTTCCCAGGTGCAACTAAGTTTAGATTCGTTCGGGATAACACGTTCGATGAAGTTCTCGGACGAGTGGATCCTGCGAATACAGCTTTATATAGCGCGTCTACGGCCGCGGCCCTGACGAATCGTAAGATCGACGCGGCACTATTTCAGTCGGTCGCAACGTCCTCGGCAGGACAGTTTCAAAATTTGGACGCGGGGGCCGCACGGCAGATCGAGGGCCTAAGAAATGGAGTTGCGTCGTCGGTGGCAATTGTCGTGACAGCGGCGGCAAATACCATTGCCACCTGGCAGTCCTCGAACGAAGCTAACGAGACGTTAGAGAAGTCTCTGATGGATCAAAAAGAGGCGATTTCGGGCGTTAACCTCGACGAGGAGGCTGCAAACCTCGTCAAATATCAGCAGCTGTACAATGCCTCGAGCAAATTGCTGCAGGCGGGACGGCAAATGTTCGACACGCTTCTTAGTATGCTCACAGTGAACTGACTGGGAGGCCCATGAATCATGCGAGTTAGTACATCTCAAATATATTTCGCAGGTCTCGACTCCCTTCAGAAGCACACGAGGGATGTCATGGACGCGCAGCGCCAGATTTCATCCGGGCAGCGGTACAGCAACGCTTCCGACAGCGCACTCGCGGCGGGTTTGGGCGTTCAGGTCGATTTCGACACGAGTCAGTTTGAGATGTTTAAGGTTAATCAGGACTACGCGCGAGTGTCGCTATCGTCTGCAGAAACTCAGATCGAGAGTATCGGATTGGCTATCGATCGTTTCCGCACGCTCATGGTTCAAACGAGCGCAGATTCGATTGGCGAAGAGGGGCGGAAGCTGATCGCCGAAGAGATGAGGACCATTCATCAAACCATCAAGAACTTTGCTGGTGCGAAGGACGCCAACGGCGAACCGATATTGGTTCAGAAAGACGCGAGCGAGCTCACTAAGGTGTTCGTTGCGCCCTCAATCGACCTGTATACCTCAGTGCGCTACGAGGAGATCATGGGTAGGGTGTCGCCGACAGCGGGCGCGACGACGGGTGCGTTCCTCGATGTCGATGCCGAGCTCACGTCTATCATCAACACAGTGTTATCGCCGACTAAACCATGGTCGCCAACGGCTACGCAGATCGAAAACATGTCGCTCATTGCGAAGCAGGTCACCAACGCGCAGGTGAAAGTGGGGGCTATCGAAAACCAACTTCAGGCGGCAGAGGAATCGAGTGAGCTACAGAAAGCTAATCTCGATCAAGCTAGAAACAGATTGTTGGAGCCGGATCTCGCCGAGGCGACAACAAAGCTGGCGGAGTCCAACGCGTTACTTCAGGCCGCGCAGGCGATTATGTCCAAAATGGACCTCAACTCACTCTTCCAAAAACTATGAATATTCCTATTGGTTGGTCAATTGCGCTCGTATTTACGGCGATCGGATATCACTTCGCGGTCGGCGACTTTGGATTTCTATGGGTGCCGGCCGAGTTTGCCATCATCGGCGGTGCTGGATTGGGCGCGCTAATCGCAGCAAACAAATCTCGAAACTTGAAGAATGTTTTTTTCGCGATGAAGCGAGTGATTGTTCAAAAAGAATCGAGCAAAGAAGAAAATAGTCAGTTGTTGTCGTTGATGTTTGAATTGCTTCAACAAATCAAGCGTAATGCGGTCTCAATCGACGGAGACATCAGGGATCCGTTTTCGAGCGACATCTTCAAAAAGTATCCAAGAGTTTTAGAGCGGACTCGGCTCGTTGTCTTCCTTCAAGACTATTTTTCGATGCGTATTGAGGGGACTATTACCGCCATTCAGCTTGATACCGTGATGTCACAAGAGATCGACGTGTTGGACAAAGAGTCGAGGGAGCCCGCGGAGTCGCTCGACATATTGGCAGATAGCATGCCAGCGTTTGGAATCGTTGCCGCAATCATAGGTGTTATCGCCGCGCTTGGGTCCTTGGGTGAGGCTGGCGTTGATGCAGCTGCCGTAGGGCAGGCGGTTGGGAAGGCGCTTATCGGTACTCTTCTCGGTGTGTTCATTGCTTATGCATTCCTTGCTCCGGTAGCCAGAACGCTTCATCAGCTGGCGGACTCAGACTTGAGGCCGTTCAAGGCAGTCAAGGAGATTCTTATTGCTGACCTAAGTAAGTTTTCGCCGTGGATCGCGGTCGAATACGGCCGAAAGGTGCTGTATTCGGATCAGCGCCCCAGTATGGATGAGCTTGATGAGAATATCAGGAGCACATCCGGTCGGCGGTTTCGAGAGTAAATTCCATGGCCGAAGTGCCGAACAAGTCGATCAACATAACGGGAGTGCGTCGTCCCGTAAGTCATAGTTCGCGAGTCGCCAACGCACATGTTGGAGGACGTTGGAAGTTGGTGTATGCGGACTTTGTGACTGTTCTGATGGCGTTTTTTATTGTCGTCTGGATTTTTGTTTTTGATCTGTTATCAAGAGAGCGAGTCGAATACGACACCAAATGTACTTTGGCTATTGGTAAGGAAGTTGAGGAAAAGTTCTTGGGTGAGCTTGGAGAGGACAAGTCGCTATGGCCAATTGAAGTAGACTACTCGGGGTTTGTGCAGGGTACGCGATTCACTTTACTCGACGTTGTCGAGCCGATGTTTGAGCGCAACAGCGCCACGCTATCGAAGTACGCGGCGCCTCATTTGAATACTATTGCTGCGTCTGTAAACAAATGTCCCGGTCTTAAGGTTGCCATCGAGGGTTATACGGATTCGAGCCAATACACCGGTGGTGATGGCGCGAAGTATGGAAACTGGGAGTTGTCCGCCGATCGGGCGAACACCGCACGACGGGAGCTTTTTTATCGCGGTATAGATTCATCGCGAATCGACTATGTGCGTGGTTTCGGTGATAGTCGTCCTGCCTTGCGAGACGATCCGTTGAACGACCGAAATCGAAGGATTTCAATCACTGTGCTGGCTCCGCCAAAGATCGTGAAGGGGTGGGGTGAGGTCGTGGGTCAGTCGGGCGAGTAGCCGTCTGGAAAGGGTGAAGTGATGAAAAAGAGCTTTCTAGCGATTCTCGTGGTGGCTGTATTTTTGTCTGGCTGCACCGTGTCAACCCGAATGCCCTTTTTTGACGACCCGCCGGCTCGATCTACAACGAGTGCGGCTCCGCGGCTTGCCGTGACCAAACCAGCATTGTGCAATGACTATCCTGTCGAGTATCGAAAGAGTGGCGATCCGTCTGAAATCACGATGGCCAATATCGATTTTTGGTTTTTCTCAAGCAAGCCTAAGCCCTGCCTCAATCAGCCGACTGTTGAAGAGCCGAAAAAAGAGCGTCGACTCTTCCGGAGATTCTGGAAATGAAACTTGTAGTGATATCGCTGGCCGTCTGTTTGTCTTTGCTGTTGAGTGAAGTCTCATCTGCGCAGATGCCTTCGATCCCCTTCGCTGGAATCTCCGCTAAACGACAGGTCTCTATCCTTCGTGATCAATCGGCTCTCCTCGAGGCGAGTACGGTCTCGGGACTCTTCAACGCGAACACGATGTTCTTGGCGGAACAGCTACAGAAGAATGCCGTCGTCGACGTTCGCAGCGCCGAAACGGTCGTTAGCACTATCATGGATATCAATGATCTCAAGGTGTCCTCGC
>Ga0194125_10012591_pt1 | contig 11127 bp, 10 predicted proteins | sample TA2KigC250mmetaG_FD_148626 | JGI IMG/M metagenome (GOLD analysis project Ga0194125, IMG submission 148626) | Freshwater microbial communities from Lake Tanganyika, Tanzania - TA2015034 Kigoma Deep Cast 250m | ecosystem: Environmental > Aquatic > Freshwater > Lake | place: Tanzania: Lake... | reverse complement strand
TTTACGTGGATCCAGTAACGTTCAGTGAGGAAAAATTGAAAATACTGCTCGATGCTGGCCTAAAGAGAATAGAAATGGGTGTCCAAACCGGCAGTGAAGGATTCAATAAAAATATGTATAACAGGGATATAAAAAACGATCACATCAAAAAGATAGCCAAAATACTTAACAAATATAAAAACAGAATGTCGCCACCAGAATATCAGATAATTATTGCCAACCCATATGAAAAAGAAGAAGACATATTGGCCACAATAAAATTGTTGCAAGAGCTACCAAAACCTTTCTACCTTCAAGCATTTGCTCTGATATTCTTTCCAGGAACTGAGATATATTATAAGGCAATACGTGATAGTGTTGTCAAATCAAAGGTAGATACGTGTTATAATCTTCATTACATACAATTTACAAAAAATTTAACTGTTAAATTAAAAAAGATAGATAATCTGTATCTTAATTTATTATTAGTATGGATGGATGGCAATGCTACAAATCTAAAATATGGATATTTGACAAAAAAATTGTTACATCTATTACTTCATAGAAAATCTATACAATTTTTCAATAAATTTAAATTTATAACTAGATTATTGCTTAAAATTACACCTAAAGAAAAAATGTTCAAATTTCCATTAAATATTATATATTCTTTTATGTGGTATTTCTCCTATAGATAATTAAACTTAAATATTATATTGATTAAAAGTTGTAAATAAATGAAAATAAAACCAAAAATCTTATTAATCAATCCACCAAGCGATAAGAAAATAATAAACAAATACAGATATGAATTATTACCTTCATTAGGTCTGAGTTATATTGCAGCTGTTCTTGAAGAAAATTTCTTTGAAGTTGAGATTCTAGATCTTTGGACACATGAATTATCATTTGATGTAATTAGAAAATACATCATTGATTTCGATCCTGATATTGTTGGTATTACTTCTGATATTACAAGAGCAAAAAAAACTATAAAATTAACGGAATTAGTTAAATCAATTGATCAAAATGTTTTGACTGTTGTTGGAGGACCTCTTCCTACGGTTTATCCAGAGTTTTTCAACAAATCATCCATTGATTTAATTGTTGTTGGCGAAGGAGAATATACTTTTCTTGAGATTGTAAAGAGTTTTCCAAAGAAAAATTATTCTAAAATTAGTGGTATTTCTTACATTAAATCAGGAAAACAAATATTTACACGACCAAGAAGTATTTTATATAATTTAGATGAACTTCCATTTCCAGCATGGCATTTGCTGCCTATGAAAGATTATAGTTTTTTTTCAGATAAAAATGTATCCTCTTTGATCACTTCTAGAGGCTGTCCGTTTAATTGTATATTTTGTAACACTTCAACAATATTTGGAAAAATGGTACGAATACATTCTCCTCGCTATGTTGTTAATATGATAAAAGATTTAGTAAAAAATTACAAGGTAAATAAAATTATATTTAAGGACAGTTCACTCACACATAATACCAAAAATATAGAGGATATATGCGATTTGATAATAAAAGAGAAAATCAAAATCAAGTGGATCTGCAATTCACGTGTGGATCAGGTTAATTTACATTTGTTAGAAAAGATGAGACAAGCTGGATGTGTCTTAATAAAATATGGTGCTGAATCTGGAGACCCGAAGATATTAAAGAGAATTAAAAAAAATATAACTGTTGAGCAAATAGAGAATGCAGTAAAATTAACAAAGCAAGCCAAAATAAATGTTTCTTTATATTTTATGATTGGCTTCCCATGGGATACAAAAGAAAGTATTACAAAAACAATATCTTTAGCTAAAAAATTGGGATATTCTCCAACCACATATTTTACTTTTACGTTGCCATTGCCAGGTACAGAATTGTGGGATTATTGCATTAGACATAATTTGATAGACAAAAATAATATTGTCGGAGAAGATCCGTATTTTACTCCTACCATAAAATTGAAAGATGTTTCTTTCGAGGAATTGATAGACTTGAATAAAGAAGCATATAAAGAAATTCACAGACAAAATATATTAAAAAAGCTAATCAAAAAATTCGTTTAGAGATTATTGCCAATTTGTATATAGTTTTGACCAATGTTTATCTCTAGTGAGGATCATACCATAAATACCCTCAAAATCTTTCTTTTCCCATGCTTTCTTCAGTAATTGTTTGGCTAACCCCAAGATACCCGTTTTAGGATACTGCAAACAAATCTTTTCTGTTACTATTCTCCATCCACAGTGTTTCACAAGTAGTTTCCAATCTTCAGGACTAAGTTCAAATATATGCGTAGTTTCAGCATCTGCATGTTCTTTATCGAATATATGCGTAGTTTCAGTATAAGGATTTTTCTTATATCCAGAGCGAATATGATATAAACCAATACGACTCTTTCTTACATACGGAACTGTGATGATCAAATATTTAGCATTGGTCTTTGACGATAAAGCATATAAAAATCCACATGGATTGATTAAATGTTCTAATGTCTGGAAACACAGAAAGATGTCAGCTCCAATATCATAACTTTTTACATCTTCTGCCATAGCTTTCTTGGCTGGAAATCCTCTTTTCCTTATTTTTAATATTGCATTCTCATCAATGTTGATACTAAGTGATTTTATGTTTTTGTTGTGTGAGTAAAGACGTCTTATGTATTCTAAATGATCCCCAGAGGAATCACCAATATCTACAATTACTACAGATTTTTTAAAATCATCTAAAATCCTTTTAACAAGTGATATTTGAAAAGCATGTAAATATCGTACTTTCTTTATAGAGAGTATGTCATTTAGTTTGAATGTTGAATAATGATGTCTTATATCAGGAACTATTTTTTCGAGTTCATATGACAATTCCTTTAAATCTTGTTCTTTTGCAGCTTGATCTAGAGATTTTTTTATTATAAAATTAGATAAGTTCACTAGATAAAAGTTAGTCTTTTCATGTATAAATTTCATTATATTTTTTGTTTTCAGATTTTCAACTCCGCTTATTTTAATTGATTTTTATTTTTCCCCTATTAATTTAAATACCTCTATTCTTTATTAATTAAAAAGACGTTATTTTAATTAAAGGTGAAATATTCTGGAAGATAGTACGACTTCTGAAGTGCCAGTTAAACGAAAGTCTATCAGCAAAAAATTGGTTTTAATCATAATAATTGATATACTTGTTATAGCTGGTGTTGTTTTCACTGCTATGAAATTATGGCCAAATGAAAAATATTACAAAAAGTTTAAAGACATTGAATCTATGAAAGAAGATGTAGATAAAAAAAGTTTTGATTCTATAATTTATTCATTAAATTTTTCAAATGCAGTATCAAGTGATATTATTTTAGCTTGTGGTAATGTTACAAATGTAACATCTGTGCAAATACGATGTGTTTCCCGAGTTTTGGTAACTAAAGGTTATCTAAATGAGGCAACAAACCTATGTGATAAAATTGAGGATGTTCAGATGACATTGCAGAATGTTAGAGGAGAAACTACTTTAAAACTCAGGTGTTTAGCTTTTGTAGTGGCACAAACTAATCACAATGAAGGGATGAAGATGTGTGATGATGCACCATACTTTGTGCAGAGAAATATGTGCAAACTTAGAATACTTCAATATGCTTATAACAGGACTGAAAATCAAGAATTTAATGTAACAGAGTTTTGCAATAAATCAAATAATACCGATGAAAAATATGGATGTTTTGCTTTATTATTTAGTGGAAAACAAAATTGGGAACAATCTATTAAGTATTGTGATAAGATAGAAAACTCGGATGAAAAAATAATATGCATAGAATCAATCAATTACATTCGTTCAGAACAATATTTTTAGGAAACATCATGATTATTTAAAAATTAAAACATTCTATTATAGATAGGAAGTATTCATATCATCAATCACATAATTTGAAAAGTGGTAATATTAAAATATCAATAATCTCAACCGGAAACAGTCTTTTCATACATGGAATAAGAATCATTTCATCTTACCTTAAAAAGCATGGGCATGATACCCAACTAATTTTTTTAGCAATATCTAATGTACGCTGTTCTGAACAAATATTAAAAAATCTGAAAAATATAGTTAGTGACTCAAATCTGATAGGCGTGTCATGTACATCCTTAACTTTTGGCAGAACCATTCCAGTAGTTAAGTACCTAAAAAAGCATCTCAAGATACCAATAGTCTGGGGCGGTATACATGCAACTTTCAATCCAGAAGAATGTTTGAAATATGCAGATTTTGTCTGCATAGGAGAAGGAGAGGAAGCCATGTTAGAGCTGGTAGAAAAGCTGGATAAGAAGCAAAATCTGACAAATATAAAGAACATCTGGACAAAGAAGAATGGAAAGATATATAGAAATGATGTAAGGCCATTGATTCAGAATCTGGATGAATTGCCATTTGACGACTATGATTTAGAAGACCAGTGGATATTAGAAGGTAGAAAAATTGTTAAGCTAAGTGAGAAACATTTTAGAATATGTTCATCTAATCGAGTCGCTCTAGTAAAAGAAAGAATAAGTTTTAAAACATCCAGATTTCTCCTACTTCATACGTCCCGTGGCTGCCCTCATCAATGTTCATTTTGTTGCAACTACAACCTAAGAAAGCTTTACCACAACAAAGGAAATTACATAAGAAAAAGAAGCATAAAGCACGTCATCACTCAACTGCAGGAACTCAAACAGAAGTTCCCAGACACAGATTTCATATGGTTTACTGATGACTCATTTTCTATCAGATCAATAGATGAACTGAAGCTATTCGCCAAAGAATACAAGAAAAAAATAAACTTGCGTTTTCAATGCTATGTAGACCCAGTAACGTTCAGCGAAGAAAAATTGAAAATACTTCTTGACGCAGGCCTGAAAAGGATAGAAATGGGCATCCAGACAGGAAGCGAGAAATTTAGCAGAAACTTATACAATAGGTTTATAACTAACAAACAAATACTAAATACAGCAAAAATCATAAACAAATACAGACATAGAATGTCACCACCGGAATACCAGATAATTATTGCCAACCCATATGAAAAAGAAGAAGACATATTGGCCACAATAAACCTGTTGAAGGAATTGCCAAAACCATACTACCTCCAGGTTTTTGCTATGATATTCTTTCCAGGAACTGAACTGTACTATAAGGCAATAAATGACAACATAAAAATACACAAAAACCACATGTATAAATTTAATTATGCTAATTATAAACCAAATTTATTAACCAAATTTAAATTACTAAATACAATGTACATTAATTTTATATTATTATTAATGAATGGTAAAGTCACATTATCAAAATACGGATCACTAAACAAATATTTACTAAATATTTTGCTTAGTAGACATACCATACACTTTTTCAATAAATTCAATTTTATAACAATAATGTTGTTTAAGATTTTACCCATAAATCATAGGCCAAATTTGTATAGGAAATTGCTATACTTAATCCATATAAACAAACCAAAATTTAAGAATCTGATTTCGGTCTAGGAGTTCTGTAAAATGACAAACATTCTAAAACAAACCAAAAGTCTATGCCCAACTTGTTTAACCGAGATAGATGCGACAGTAGTAGAAGAGAACAACAACGTATACATGATTAAGGAATGCATGCAACATGGAAAATTCAAAGCACTAGTGGAGAAAGATGTTGAATTCTATAAAAAAACTATGAACAAATATAGTCTAAATAAAAAACATCGCATTATTAATGAATTTCTGATACCATTCACTCACAAATGCAACCAAAATTGTAACTTTTGCTGGGTACCGGAAAGAAACAGGGAAGATTTTACCCTTAATAATTTGAAGAAAATAATTTCAAATTCTGATTATAAGATGCTGAGAATATGCGGCGGTGAACCAACATTACGGAAAGATTTATTAGAGTTCATACGTTTTATTAAGAAAAATAAGAAATTCTCTGTTTTAACAACGAATGGAATAGCATTAACTAATCTTGGGTATGTGAAAAAATTGAAAGAAGCTGGGTTGAATTTGGTATGTTTGTCATTCAACAGTTTTAGTGATGTTGCATATAAGAAACTTAATGGCAGAAAATTATTACAAATTAAATTAAAAGCTTTAGAAAATCTAAAGAAGGTTGGAATAAATACTTCAATATCTGTAATGGTTGTCAAAGGTCTAAACGATAAAGAATTAAAGAAGATATTTGACTATTGCATAGAAAACAACTCATTTATCAAAGAACTTCGTATAAGAAGTTATGCTCCATTTGGAAGGTATATTAAATCACAAACTTTTTTTGTTTCTGAGATGATAGTTGCCTTCAGTAAAATTCTAAATATAGATAAAAAAGCATTTCTAAAAGTCATTGATAAAAAAGAACATAAGCCATGCTATTTTTCTGCGTTATTGGTTTCTTATAAAGAAGACAATAAGTACACTTGGTTATTAATTAAGAAAATAGTAAAACATCAGAAAATAATTTTTAAAATAAGAACTTTTATTGAGATACTTCTTAGATATAAAATAAATAAATTTCTTAGACTCATTACAAATAAGATAAATGGGAAAAATAACTTGGTGTTATTTTTAGAGTTTAGAACATGGCCAAACAAACATAACTTTGATTTTATAGATATGGAAAGATGTAACACACACCAATTATGCATGAGAGGAGAAAGAATTTCTGCCTGTTATGCCGCCATACTCAACAATGAGAATCTATTAGAAATATAATTTTAGAATCAGGTTCTATTTATTATTAAATTGATTATCAATAATTGATACCATGAATAAAAGATTGGATTTGAAAGTTGGTTTTTCTTGCAACAATAATTGTATATTCTGTGCACAGGCACATAAGAGACATTTAAGCGATAGAACTACGGAAGAATTGAAGAATGATTTGCTGTTGGCGTTGGATAATGATTGTACAGAAGTTGTATTTACAGGTGGAGAACCAACATTAAGAGATGATATATTTAAACTTGTATCGTTTGCAGAAAATATTGGATATACGTTGATACAGATTCAGACAAATGGGAGATTGCTTTCATATGAAAATATTGTGAAACAACTTATAAGGTCAGGTGTAACAGAGTTCTCTCCAGCATTACATGGACATAACAATGAGATTCATGAGATACAAACAAGGACAAAAGGAAGCTTTGAACAGACAGTTCAAGGAATAAAAAATTTAAAAAAAATGGACCAATATATAATATCAAATTCTGTGATCACGAGGTTCAATTACAAATTTCTACCACAACTTGTGAAATTTCTTCTAGGTTTGGGTATAGTCCAGTTTCAATTGGCTTTTGTGCACCCAGTTGGAAATGCCATAACGAATTTTAATACAGTTGTCCCTAGAAAGACAGATGTGCAACCATTTATACACAATGCCTTAGATATAGCAAAAGAATATGGTATTCAGAAAGACATGATGATGGTCGAGGCGTATCCATTTTGTTTTATGCAGGGTTACGAAGAATTTTGTTCCGAACTTTATATCCCACAGGCTGAGATTAGAGACTCTGAAATGGTAGTGCTAGAGTTTGATAAGTGGAGAAAGGAGAAAGGAAAGTCAAAATTTCCACAATGTAAAGATTGTAGATTTGACTTGGTTTGTGAAGGTCCTTGGAAAGAATATTCAGATGAATTCGGTTCAGGTGAGTTTAGACCGATCGCTGGACATAAAATCAATGATTATAAGATATTGAAGGAGGTTTCATGATAGAATTGATTTATATTTTGTCTGTACTACTATTAGGAGTTGTAATATCTTTCTATGACTGGAAAAGAGGCATCATAAGAAATAGACTTTTGTTGATATTATTATTAATTGGAATTTTATATTACTCCTATAATTTTTCATTTATTATTTCTAATACGTCATCTTTTCTATGGAATATTTTTTGGGCAATATTTATCGGAATGTTTATGTGGTTTATAGGCATCTGGCCATCAGGTGATGCAAAATTATTCATTGTTCTATCAATGTTGTTGCCAGTTGGTGTTCTTCTTACTTCTGGTTCTCCAATTATGGATTTTCTCATAAATGCATTTGTACCATTGTTTATTGTTTATCTGTTCATAATTCTGATAAAGGCCGATAGAAAAGAGATAAAGGAGGCATTAAAATTTGCATTCAGCCCATATAGAATATTCCTGATTTTTATAGTCATAGTTGGGTTTCTGTGGTTCATAATGAATGGATTTTCATTAATCGGCATACAGCCAAATGTATTTATTTTTGTAGTCATGCTGTTTTTTGTGATGGATTTTGTAAATAGGTTTTTAACATTTCGTCTTGAAATTTTGTATATAATTCTTGTTGTATTGAGAATAATACTTGATTTTAGAAACATCTTTACGGTGCGTTTTGCTTTTGACACATTTTTAATTATTTTTATCTATCTATTTTTCAGATTTTTCATATTAAGATTGGTGTTTCGTGTTAACACCAAAAGCGTGAAGATAGACGACTTAGAAGAAGGAATGCGTCCAGCAGAAGGTATTGTAAAGAAACAAGGGAAGAATATCATAACGTATGAAAAGATTAAGCTATTTCATTTTGACTATGTTGACTTCTTATTCCAAAAAAAGAAGAAAATTATACATTCTATGTCAGACGATGGTTTAACTTTAGGCGACGTTAAAAAAATTAAGTATATGAAATCCAAGGGAAAATTGCCTTTTGATGAAATCCTTGTTCATAAAGCAATACCATTCGCAATTTTTCTTCTGATTGGATTTATCATTACAATATTGCTCAAAGGAAATTTTATCACTACATTAAAAATCTTCTTATAATTAAAAGTTAATTAAATGGTGTTGAACAACAGATAGAAGCGAACACTATGGATAAAAATAAAATTTCAAAAATAGAGATAGTAGTTGGTTTTTCTTGCAACAATAATTGTGTATTCTGTTCTGTTGGCAATAGGAATTTTGATAAGACTACATATCAAGTAAAGGAAGATATCAGGAAAGCCGCGAAGGAGACTAAAAAAGAAATAAATTTTACAGGCGGTGAGCCGACAATAAGAAAAGACATACTCAAAATCATAAAATTCTGCAGAAAATTGGATTTTGATAGAATCGAGCTCCAGACCAACGGTAGGATGCTTGCTTACAGTACTTTTGCTAAAAAAATAGTTGAATATGGCATAACCAATGTCTATATTTCTTTTCACGCGCCTACAGAAACATTGCAAGATTTTATAACTCAGTCCAAAGGTAGCTTTAAAGAGAGTATCCAAGGACTGAGGAATATTTTAGATTTGGATGTTAGGTTGCAAACCAACACGGTCATTTCAAAATTAAACTATAAAGTTTTGGGCAAACTTATGATATTTTTTCATGATCTGAAGGTAAGAGAGGTTGAGCTCGACTTTTTAAGACCAATGGGTAATGCTTGGAAACATTTTGATTTGGTAGTTCCGAAGAAGTCAGAAATTTCTCCATATCTAGAAGACACTTTAAATATTGCTGAAGACTTAGCTTTTGACAATGTTTTTGTTGATGACTACCCGCTTTGTTTTATGAAGAAATTCAGACAAAACAACGCTGATTACATAGCTATGCTGCAGGGTTTGAAACAGCATGATGAACAGGGATTTTCTTATCCCACACCACAATCAAAGCCGATACAGATTCATGAAAACCAAAAGGCAAAAGGATTACCATGTATGGAATGTAGTTTTGGAGCACATTGTGAAGGCGATTGGAACGAATATATTCAAAAAATGGGATGGGATGAATTCAAACCTATAAAAGATATTGAGAACGTGTAATATTTTTATTAATCGTGTGAATAGATAATAATTTATGTTTTAAATTTAATCTTGAAGTAGTGATAAAGTGGAAAAATTTGAAATAGACAAGGAGTCAAATTCTGTTGTGATTTCAGTCAATCCAAAGATATTCCCTTTAGAGGTAATATATTCTGCCGCCTATGTTTTTCTGGATAAAGCGTATGTGATGATGGACGGAAATCCTCAAGAAAATATAGCGGTTCAACTAAAGGCGAAGGATAACGGTGAAGATCTTCAATCGCTTGCATTAGAGTTCAACAATGAGCTAGTCAGTTATGCTGTCTATGTGGTTCAAGCCGCTCGAACAAGTGAGATAAGAAAAGCTATAGTACAGAGAGCGTTGGCTACTATTGAAGAATATGACATAAAGCTAGAGGATGAATTTGAACCTATAGAAGATCCTCTTGGAATAGCGAAACCGTGGACAGAAGAAAGTGCTAAAGGATTGAAACCAATTGAAGAGATGAAGAGTGAAGAATGTGTTAAGGCCGATGAATAATATAAATATTGATGAAAAGACCAAGGAAGTTAACATCATAGTGAATACGATATTCTATCCAAATGAGCTCATTGTAAAAACCGGAGAAATATTCAAGGATTTATGCTATGTAAGGTTGGGTGGGGACCCAGAAGGATGTATGCTAATTTCCTTAACACCAAAAAACGAAAATGTAGATAATGTGAATATTGGCTTCGAGTTTATGAATCATCTGTTGGCTGGAATAAAAGAAATTGAAGGATTTTAGATGGTCATAAGCTTTTTTCCACAAACAGCTATGGAAAAATATACTGTAAACAAGTACAACCATTTACGTTTAGATGATAATAAGAATCTCATAACAACAGACCATGGTGATTGGTGTCTGCTTTCTGACGAAGAGTTTGATTTGTTGAGAAAATTGAAGGTGCACGAAGATTCTAATTTGTTCCATGTTCTGAAAGAAAAAGGCATTGTAATTACTGAGGAAAATTTTGACAGGGTCGTTGAAATGTATAGGGAACGATTTCACTTTTTGTTTCGAGGCCCTACATTGCATATAATAGTTCCTACTTTTAGATGTAATCATCAGTGTGTGTATTGTCATTCTGTTCCAAAACATCCGGAAACAAAAGGTTATGATATGGATGAAGACACAGCAAAATCTATTGTGGACTTTATTTTAACATCACCTTCTAATTTATTAGCCATAGAATTCCAAGGCGGTGAGCCACTCTATAATTTTGATATAATTAAATTCATCATAGAATATGCAGAGAATAAAGCGACTGAAAAATATAAAAAAGTGAGATTCAACCTTGTTACGAATCTTACGATGATGACAGAAGAGAAGTTGAATTTTTTA
>Ga0194125_10012587_pt1 | contig 11128 bp, 10 predicted proteins | sample TA2KigC250mmetaG_FD_148626 | JGI IMG/M metagenome (GOLD analysis project Ga0194125, IMG submission 148626) | Freshwater microbial communities from Lake Tanganyika, Tanzania - TA2015034 Kigoma Deep Cast 250m | ecosystem: Environmental > Aquatic > Freshwater > Lake | place: Tanzania: Lake... | reverse complement strand
ATATGGAAAGCCACATCAATCTCGGGACGCTCTATAAGAAGAAGGGACAATCGGAGAAGGGAATCGAATCATACCGGAAAGCCCTTGTCATCAACCCCCATCATGGGGAGACGCATTACAACCTGGGGCTTCTCTATGAACAGGTGGGGAAGGTTGAATTGGCCATCCATCACTATCAGCGATTTGTCCTCTTGTCCTCAGGCGCCTACCCGGAACTGGTTTCGAGAGTCCGGAGGCATATCCAACAAATGCTGAAAACAAAAGATGTCAAAAAGGAGCGAGGGGTATAGACACTATCTTTTAAGGGTGAAGTTTCTTCTTTGTCATTCCGGCGGAAGCCGGAATCCAGTAGAAAAGAGATGATGGCAATGAATAAACAGCCCGTTGTATACATTTTAGCAAGTAAAAGAAACCGTACTCTCTATATTGGTGTGACTTCTGATCTTGTCAAAAGAATATGGGAGCATAAGAACAATATGGTAGAAGGATTTACTCAACGCTACAACGTTCATTATCTGGTTTGGTACGAACTGCATGAAAGCATGGAGTCTGCTACTCAGAGGGAGAAGAGGTTGAAAGAATGGAAGCGGAGCTGGAAGCTGGAATTGATCGAAGGAACTAATCCAGATTGGCAGGATTTGTATCATACGATTGTTTGACTGGATTCCGGCTTTCGCCGGAATGACGGGCAAAAATAAGCTTACATCATTTTTGGGAATATTTTTATCTGGTGTTTGATTATTGGTGATTGGTTATTTCCCCCGGAGGATTTATGGCTCAAAAAAAGAGTTTTGGCGAATTTCTGGTTGACCTTGGAGTACTTACCCCTGAACAGTTAAAAAAGGCCGTTCAGGAGCAAAGGCAGGGAGGCGAACGGCTGGAGCAGACACTCGCCCGAAGGGGATATGCCAAGGAGGAGGTCATTTATCAGTGCCTGGCCGATTATTTTAATCTTCCCTATGTGGACCTCGATACCTATCTGATCGATGATAAGATCGTAAAGACGATTTCCGATGATCTGGCCCGGCGCCATACATTGATTCCTCTTTTTAAGATCGGCACGACTTTGACTGTTGCAATGGACAATCCCCTCAATATTGTTGCTGTTGACGAGGTCCGAAACAGGATAAAGACCGACGTGGAGATAGCCATCAGCACAGAGAAGAAGATCAAAAAGGCAATTGAACAGTATTACGGGGTTGGAGCGGCCGCAGTGGAAAGCGCCCTCCGGCAGAACGCTGCTCTAAATTCGACCGAGCCCTCAAAAGAATCTGCCGAATACCGGAAGACCTATGACCTGCAGGGAAAGGAACCCTTGGTGGGGCCTTTGGAAAGCGCTCCGGCCGCTCGGATGTTCGACCTGGTCACGATGCAGGCCATTCGTGACCGTGCCAGCGACATCCATTTTGAGCCCGATGAGAAGTCACTGCGGGTTCGATTCAGGATTGATGGCTTTCTCTTTGAAAGCATGACCCTGCCTAAAGCCGCACACCCTGCGATTACCGCACGCATCAAAATTCTGGCTGAAATGGACATAACAGAGACCAGGCTTCCCCAGGATGGTAACTTCAATATCAGAATGGATAATAGGGGTTTTGAGATCAGAGTCTCAACCTTTCCCACCATTTACGGAGAAAATGCCGTCCTTCGTATTCTGGATCAGACGAGCCCTCTTCTCACACTCGAGGATCTTGGGTTTTCAGATGAAATATTAACCCAATTTAAGCAGCTTCTTCGGAAGACAACGGGGATGATCCTGGTCACGGGCCCCACGGGAAGCGGAAAGACGACCACCCTGTACGGCTCCCTGAATATGATCAATTCCGTGGATAAGAATATCATCACCATTGAAGATCCGGTTGAATACCGGCTCTCCTTAATCCGTCAGACTCAGATTAACCCCAAGGCAGGGATCACTTTCGCAGCCGGTCTGAGATCGATTCTCCGGCAGGACCCGGATGTGATTATGGTGGGCGAAATCAGAGATCTCGATACCTCTGAAATCGCCATCCAGGCCGCCCTCACCGGCCACCTCGTGCTCAGCACCCTTCATACAAATGATGCGCCGGAGGCGATCACCCGGCTTCTCGATATTGGCGTCGAACCTTATCTCATCTCATCTTCTGTCATCGGCGTGCTTGCACAACGACTTGTCAGGGCCATTTGTCCTCACTGTAAAACTCCGGCGTCGCCTGATGAACAGGTATTGAAAGAAATGGCCGATCATATTTCCTCATTGAAAGAGCCGCCCGCTTTTTCCCGTGGAAAAGGGTGTAAACAGTGCAAGCAGTCGGGCTATCTCGGCAGAATTGGGATTTATGAACTTCTCACTGTGAATGAGCAGATCAAACGGCTGATTGCAGAAAAGGCATCTCCTCAGGAGCTACGCCAGGTCGCACGTGAGACGACAGGATTGAAATCTCTCAGAGAAGACGGATTGTTAAAAGTATTGAAAGGACTCACCACGCGGGACGAAGTGGACCGGGTTGCCTATTAAATGACTTTTCAGGCCTGAGAAGCAAAGGTCAACGAATACAAGCGCTAACTTAATTAATCTGATGCCCTGGAGGGGCTTGCATGACAATAGCCCAGCGATTCATCGCTGGGGAGAAAAGATAATATAGCAGTCCCATCGGGACGATTGAATCCTACCCCTGATGTAAGAATTAGCCATTTTCAGGCCCCTCTTTCATTCGTCCCCATGGGACTCTCCTTTTTTCATTCCTATCACCGGCGATAAATCGCCGGTCTATTATCGAATATCCCTATTGGGATTTTTTCCAAAACTCTCCCTCTTCTTAAGTTAAGGGTAATGCCCCATTAGGAAGTGTGGAAGGGCGAGGGGCCAACATTGGTAAATAATTTAATGCATTTGTATTAATTAAATAGCGTCTGTATTCAATCTTCATCCTATCGAAAAAAATTAAACTTAATGATCCAGTAGATGGCGGCCAATCCATCTTTCCAGTTGATCTTCTTGCCTTCCGAATAGTCCCTTCCCCAATAGGAAATGGGAACCTCATAAATCCGGCAACCCATCTTGGCGATCTTGGCCGTGATCTCCGGTTCAAAACCAAACCGGTTGCTCTCAATCTTTATCTTCTTCAGGACTTCGGAGCGAAAGACCTTATAGCCTGTTTCCATATCCGACAGGTTAAGATCGGTGAGCATATTGGATAGGGTCGTTATAATCTGATTCCCGACGGAATGCCAGAAATAGAGCACTCGATGCGTCCCTCCCTGGAATCGTGAGCCATAAACTACATCCGCTACTCCATTCAGAATCGGGCTGATCAGGCGGGGATATTCAGAGGGATGATATTCCAGGTCGGCATCCTGAATGATCGCTATGTCTCCGGTAATCTGAGGAAGGGCTGTCCTGATGGCGGCGCCTTTGCCCTGGTTTTGGTCATGAAAGAGCGTTTTAATCCCTTCGCTGTTCTCCTTAAGAAGGCTGGCTGTCCCATCGTTGGAGTAATCGTCAACGACAATAATCTCCTTCTCAAAAGGAGCCTCTTTCACCCTTTGGATGATTTCAAGGATGGTTTTCACCTCATTATAGACAGGGATGATGACAGATAGTTTCATCGCTTCTCTCCTACAACGATCAAGGATTGACCAACCCAGTCGGGAATGATTTTCTCAAGAGATATGAAAAGGGGAACCATCTTATTAAATACCTTCACCTGATTCTGCGGCAAAATTCGCCTTCTCAAAATCGAGCCATTGAAAAACCATCCCAATATACCAAAGGGATTGAAATATGTTAAGTGTAAAATCCGGAAACCACTCTGCTCGATCTTCGATATCAACTCCTTTTTGCCGTAACGCCGGAAATGGCCGAGATCCTTATCGAGTTGATTGTAAAGACATTTCAATGCCGGAACTAAAAGGATAAGCCTCCCCTGTCCACAGAGCATGTGATGAAAATGTTTTAAGACAGAAACGTCATCCCCAATATGTTCCAGGACATTGGAGCAGACAATGGTATCAAAAGAGGCAAAGAGTTCCCTCCCGGGCTCCTGCTGGACATCCCAGATCAGAGTTTTTACGAGGTTGGAATGGCCTTCATATTTCTCCCGAACGATATTCAGGTAGTTCTCCTTTATATCCGTTGCCACCACCTTTCCCTGTTGGAGGAGCCATCCGGTCAGGTTTCCAATCCCACACCCCACCTCCAGAATATTCTCTCTGAGAAAGGGTCTTATCCGCTCAAAGATCCAGCGGTTGTAAGAGCTGACTTCCTCCAATAGAAGAAGGGTTAAGGTATTTGTTTTCTCGATATCCATGGTCATTTCTGGTTATTACACTGATTTTTTCTGCGTCGAGACGACCATCCAATAATGGCACAACTTATTATTCCAATGATGCTTAAGCCAGCCCCAAGCGTAAAACTCAGGGGAGCATAGACAAACTCGACCTGATGGACTCCTTTGCTTAAAGGCACTGCCCGGAAATTATAATTGGCACGAAGAATCTTCTCCTCCTTACCATTCACAAACGCCTTCCAGCCAGGATAAAAAGTATCGCTCAAAACCAGGATGCTCTCTGTCTCTGCCTCCACTCTGAGGGATAATTTATTATTACTTTCGGAAAGGAATTCAACTCTCCCTATCCTACCCTCTCCCTCCTCGGGGAGAAGGTAGGGGTGAGGGGGATTCTCTTCAAAGAGAACCTTTCTCTCATGGTTAAAACCCTTTTGGGTTAGAGTCAAAAGCATTTCCTTGGAATCCATCACTTTGAAATCTCTCACCAGCCATGCTCTTGGCATAGGGCTTTTATTTCGATAGAGTTTGATCGTATTCTCCTTGAGAAGGTCTTCCTTATTGCCTTCAAGCCCATCCAGCCTCGCATAGACCAGTTCAAAACGGGAATCTCCTTCAATTGGAGTTACGGAAACAACATACTTCACCCCATAAATATCAACAAGATTTGTTGCTGAAATGGATGGAGTGTTTGTAAATACCTTATAAAGCTCATCACCTCTTTTTAGTCGGACCACATCAATTCCCCATATGTCATGGACCTGAAAGATCATATTCAATGAGGGCAGATGCTTCTCCTTAATGAGGTCAAAGGGGATAGCGTCGCCGATTAAAATGGGGGTATCAAGAGAAATGGTCTTCGCTGTCGAAAAGACTCGGGAAGGCTCTCTATCCGAAGTGACGATCTCCTGTATCCTGGTCTTCTTAAAATAATTCTCAGATTTTTCTTTACCATAAAAACCCATATTCCCGAATAGGTCTGCCGTCAGGAAAAAGACCAGCAGGACCTTTGTCCATCCTTTCCATTTTACCTCGTAACCAACCCTGAGAAGAAGAAAAAAGAGGGTGAGGTAGAAGAAGAATCTCTTGGCATGATAGAGGTTCACGGAGAGGTGATTGAACTGAGGGAAGTCGATCTCCTTCAACTTGAGAAAATGTTCAATCTCTTTGTGCCCCAGAACGAGAAACAGGAGAATGAACCCTGAGAGGAGTAAGAAAACGAAGAGGAGATGCTTTAACCATTTCCCATCACTCTTTTGGGCAGGCTGTTGAAAAAGTCTTTTTAACATTCGAATTGTCATTCCTGCGGAAGCAGGAATCCAGTTTGCTTTTTCGCTGGACTCCCGCTTTCGCGGGAGTGACGATAGGTCGGTATTTTTCTGCAACCTTGTAGAAAACTGAACCAGTTTTTCAAAACCCAGGCCCGCCGTAATAGCAAGGGCAAGGATGAAGATATAGAGAAACTTTACAGGATATCTGATCCCGTTGAAAAAGGGGACATACTTAAATACCAAAGGGTAGAGAGGGTTATAATGCCCAAGAGATAAAAAAAGGGAAAAGAGCATTAAAACGAGGAAGAAGAGCCTGTTCTTCCCGGTCCCGTTCATAACTTTGTCAATAAAATTTGTAGCCGCACCCTTCAGGGTGCGATTTTTTCGCAGGCTAAAGCCTGCGGCTACAATATTGTGGTTGGAATAAGGGAGAATAAAGAAGATCAAACTTAAAACGAAGGTCAACCCTCCCAAATACATTGTTTTGAGCCAGCACTGGGTGACCCAGTATTTCTTCATGTCTAAAAAATACCCGTATGCGTCGGCCAAAAAGAAAAGCAGGAAGTCCTTTGGAGCGAAGCTCCATACCGTTGCTTCCTGATAGGTGATTCCCTGACCACGAATGGAATGCATCCAGAGCTCGATAAATGGAAGGAGTTGAATGGCGGAAAGAATGAGAAAGGAGAAAGAGATGGCCAAGAGGGACCGAATCATCAATATGTAGTGTCGGGGTTTATCCCCGACATAGGATTTATTGGGTAACATTGAAAAAATCATCATGATCAAAAGCACAAAGAAATTCCCATAGACGACCTCAATCCCACCTCCCAGGAATGAAAGGGTTGTGAAGACAGCAGTCATTATTTCATTCCTGACCCCCGGGTTTTCGATCGCCCTTCTGAAAAACATCATGATCAGGGGAGTCCAAATCACGGAGAGAAGAATGGTGAGAAGGCTGTGAACGGAGAGCAGATATCCTCCGAGCATGAAAATAAAACCGGAGATAATCGCCCCGGTGGAGCTTACCTTCAAATCCTTTAGGAAAAGATAGGTAAAGAAGCCTCCAAGGAAGAAGTGGAGGATGATGACGGCATTAAAAGCGATATCAAAAGGAAGAAGAAAGAAGAGACCGTTCAAGGGGTATAGAACTGCGTTCTGAGGATTAGCAAAAAAGGGGTGTCCTGAGAACTGGTAGGGATTCCATAGGGGGAAATCACCCTGCTTCAGGCTTTCCACCCAGAAGAATCTCGGAGGGATGAAATAAGGGGCGAGATCTCGTTCGGTGAGGAGATATCGCTCCTGAAAAAGATCGTAAAAAAAGAGGAAAGCGGTGAAAAAAAGGGCCAAACCAACCAGTATTTCGGGCGATTTGACCCACTTGATCTTTATTTTTATTCTGTCTATCACAGGAGGTTAATTTTCTTAAACCATATTGTTACCATGTTGCAAATGTCCCTGTACCCGCAGTGATTGAGCCATAGGTAGTGGGCGCTTGCGGAGTTGGAGTTAGGGTAAACGTATAAGTATACCCTCTTACATTCATCACGAAGGTAGTTGTATACGTAGTATAAGTAAACCCCCTCATTTCTGCCATTCCTTGCGTTGTTGCAGTTCCGGCGATAACACCCATCGTGTAGGCTGTTGTGCTGCTACCGAGGATTCGCTGACCGAATAGAAGTGCATTGGCGCTCCTCAAAGACCCAAGTACTCCTTTGGCTACCCCATCCGCGGCATCCCTTGTTAATTCAAGATACCTCGGAATGGCCACAGCCGCCAGAATACCAATAATCACGATGATCACAATCAACTCAATCAATGTAAAACCCTTGTGATTTCTTATCATATCTCCCATCCCCCCGTGCTTATTGAAGCTTAGCTTTCTCACCAGGTTCCAGGTCCGGCAATTGTCCCGAAAGTTGTCGGTGCCTGGAGAATTGTCGGAGCAAGTGTAAATGAATAGGAAAAACCCCCTGCGGTTACAGTGAAAGTTGCAGCAGTATAGGTGAAGCTAACTCCCTGAGGCGATGCATTGTTTACAATATCTGTCATCTGATAAGTTGTCGTGAACCCCTTTACCAGACGGTCAGCAAAAATAATAGCATTTGCGCTTCTCAAACCTGCCAATACTCCTCTTGCAGTTGCTTTTGCCGCATCCTCGGTTAAATCGAGGTATCTCGGAATGGCAACCGCTGCCAGGATACCAATGATCACAATGATGATGATCAGCTCAATTAATGTAAAACCCCGCTTATTTTTCAGCATCTCTGTCCCTCCTTCTTGAAGTGATCAGATATTGATGTATTTTGACAAAAATGTTCCACTTTTGTCAAGGTTTTTATTAATTTCTTAATATTAAGCAATATTTATGCCAGTTTCCCTCTTCTTTCCTTAATTAATTGAGCCACTATACTTACAGCAATCTCTTCAGGGGTTTCGGAGCCAATATCGAGTCCGATAGGGGCATGTACTCTTTTTAATAGGCCCTCCGGAATCCCTTCTTTCGCCAAATTTTTGTAAAGCGTCTGAATCTTTTTCCTTGAACCAATCATCCCTATATAATGGGCACCCGTATTAACCGCATTGCCCAGAATAAGCCCATCATAGAGGTGCCCACGGGTGACAATGACGATATAACTGGACTGGTCTATGGTGAGCTGTTCAAAAGCTTTTTCAAACTCCGTAACGATGACCTCATCCGCCTCCGGAAATAGCTCCCTATTGGCAAACATCTCCCGGTCATCGATAACCACTGTTTTGAAATGAACCTTTTTTACAAGGGGAACCAACTGTTGAGAAATATGGCCTGCCCCAAAGATATAGACTGTCGGTTCAGAAAAGATAGGCTCTAATAGGATCTCCAACTTCTTCCAGGGGTGATCTGTTTCTAAAGAACTTACGGTCATTACCTCTATCTTCTTTGTTTTCAACAACCGCTCTGCCTCTCCCAAAATCCTTCTTTCCAATTCTGCTCCCGCAAAAAGGGAGCCGGTCTTTTCTCCTGATGCCTTGATGAACATTTTGACGTCTTCCCTTTTTTGAGAAGCACCATCCACAGAGATCACGGTTGCCAGAATGCCGCCCCCCCCCTGTTGCCTTATTTTTAACACCTCCTGATAGATATTTAAGAAGTCCTCCCTGAGAGGTTCAAGAAAGATATCAATATTCCCGCCACAGATCAGTCCGCCTTCTGCTAATTGTTCAGAAGTCAAGTTAAAATGAAGAATTTTCCCCTCTCCCTTCTCCATCGTCTTTCCGGCTTCCTGCCACACATCGGCCTCAACGCATCCCCCTCCAATGGAGCCGATAGAAGCTCCGTCTTTCTTAACCAAGTATTTCGCCCCTGCTTCCCTCGGGGCTGAACCCACACGGTTGATAATGGTGGCCAGCGCTAACTGCTCTTTTGCCTCAAGCGCATTCACTATTTCAGTATAGATATCTTTCATTGTCAAATTCCTTTTCAATTGTTCAGGCGATCCATAGTATAGTTATAAGTTTAAGGTCTTGGTTTAGGGTCAATCGGTTAAGGCTACGGTTACGAAGCCCGTTTCGGTTGCTGGTTACGGTAACGTGTAAGGAATTAAGAAACGATAAACGTAGCCTTTTATTAACGATACGGGCCTCGTTGCCTTTGCCGTTAAACGACCCCCTTATTTTTGTTATGGTTTCTTCCCTTTTGGCGCCGGCATTTTCTGTTTAGGTGGAGGCGCCTTTTCGACATCCTTTAAACGGGCAAGTGGTAAAAGGTAAAGTTGGTAAAAAACCGGATCGGCCCATAACTCCAGTTCGGGAGCCAGGTCGCCTACGAAGGCGGAGAAAGAAGGCATATTATTGTAAGCGTTAAAATTGACAGAGAGGTCTTTCAGGGATTTATAGAGCCGGATGGATCCTATAAGGTGGGTGGGCTTCCCTTTCAATAATTTTACCTGCTCCATTCCGGCATCGATCGATTTCCGATCTTCTTTCAGTTTCGATATCCAGAAATCACCCTCCTGATACCGGATGTCAATCTCTCCCGTCTGCAGGTCGCGGGTGATTTGACCGTGAACTTGCAGCGATTTCTCCAGCAGCCTCTCAATCTGGTCTAACAATTCGACTTTCTCCTTTGTTGTGAGGGCGTCAGGCTTCGAGGTAGCTTTGGTTAAAAAGTGCTGAAGAGAATAATCCTCTGCGAAGGCAAAAGAACATAGGATGAGGATCGATAGAATCAATATTAAAAACCTCTTTCCATATCCCACGGTTGTCTCTCCTCTTTATAAATTTTTGTTACGGGAAAAACACTTCAGCGATGGGTGGCTCACTTTTTAACTGCCCTGAGATTACCCTTTCGATTCTGGAATGGCTATTTTCAAAGATGAGATGGGCTATCCTTCTCCCTTTGTTTAACCCATTCGAGATATCTGCCTTGTTGAGAAAGGTGACCAATCTTGACGAATTCGGTGCACCCTTAAAAAGACCTTCGGGATGTGTCATCAGGAGAGCCATCCCCTCCTCTGTCATTTTCTCATTTTCGGGAATCCCTGTCAATTTTGAAACCAGGCTTGGCTGAAAGACATTTTGATCATTCAGTTCTTTTCCCACCCCGTCCAGGCCGAGAACGGCTACGACCAGTGTCGTGTTGGAAGGGATGACAGGTTCTCTTTCCCTCGGGGCTTTGACAGGGCGGCCAGCGGCTCCATCTGCCTCTATGATCAACGCATCCATATCATACAGACGCCAGAGGTTGCCTGCCAATTCTGGGGAGATTCCCTTCAACTTTCCCCTCTCGACATCCTCTTCCGCAAGAGTGATGTGTCTGTATTGCTCGAGACATCGGTCAACAAATTCCATAATCTTCCCTTCATTTTCGGACACAAAAAGATGGGGACTTTCCTGATCGCTGGGCTTCAATATCTTCGTCGTCGTGGTGGTGATTACCTTCTTCCCCTCAATGGATAACTCTCTTGCAAGCCGAAACATCAGGGTCGTCTTTCCACCTGCGCCGGTCAGGCTGATCATCTCCCTTGCCTTAAGCCCTAAAGCCTCTGATAAAGAGTTTTTCATAATTCCTTTTAGGCTTGGTTTTGTCATTCCGGACTTGATTAAGCCTGCCCCGTACTTGATACGGGGGAATCCAGTGTTTTCAATTTTTTACAAATTCGCTGGACTCCGGTTTTCACCGGAGTGACGACTTTTTACGAGTTTTTCATTTATTAAACCAATACAGAATCGCCTCTAACACTCCTCCGCCGATGGCCCTCGCCTTCTCTGAAATGGAAAAACATAGTTCTCTTTTACCCTTCGGATCGATGTCACCAACCTTCATTCCCTTTTTCACATCAACTCCTTCACGGAGAAGTCCTCTCAGGACCCCGTTCACCTCCGCCATGACAGGATAATCATCGACCACGGCAACTACCGAACCCTTTGTCACTTTGTCGCCAATCATTTTTTGAGGAAGGAAGATTCCTTTCTTCATCGTTCGAAGAAGCCGTTCGATCGTATATCCCCCCACCTCGCCCGGAATACCCGTGTCAGGCTCCGCCTCACCCTTCAGGATCATCTTTCCCAGATGATGACCCCGGTTTGTTTCGATCACGATGTGGACATCCTTGC
>Ga0194125_10012580_pt1 | contig 11133 bp, 11 predicted proteins | sample TA2KigC250mmetaG_FD_148626 | JGI IMG/M metagenome (GOLD analysis project Ga0194125, IMG submission 148626) | Freshwater microbial communities from Lake Tanganyika, Tanzania - TA2015034 Kigoma Deep Cast 250m | ecosystem: Environmental > Aquatic > Freshwater > Lake | place: Tanzania: Lake... | reverse complement strand
AGCCGGGAAGTAAAGTCTGCCTGCTGCGGCCGGATGAGGACACCGTTTCCCGAATCGTGGGCCGTGACATAAACATAATCGTCAATGGACTGGAAGAGAACTGTGATGTTATTCTCTACTGGATTACCCAGTCAAAAGGCATCGGGGAGAAGATGGCCTTTTTACAAAGCAAAATCAAGCCGGACGGCAGAATCTGGTTAATCATGCCCAGGAAAGAGGTCGCCCAAAAAAGAAATCAGGCTATTGATTGGCACGAGGTACAAAAAGAGATTCTGAAAACGAAGTTCGTTGACAACAAGGTTGTCTCCATCAGCGAAGAGGAGTACGGCACCCAGTTTGTGCTCAGGAAGAAATACCGGTGAGGAGGTTGTTCAATGCTCAAAGGCAAAGTGCATAAATACGGCGCCGATGTGAATACCGATGTCATCATTCCGGCGCGCTATCTGAACATCTACGACCCCGCGGAGCTGGCCAAGCACTGCATGGAGGACATTGACCAGGACTTCCTGAAAAGAGTGCAGCCGGGCGATATCATAATGGCGACCACCAATTTCGGCTGCGGGTCATCGCGGGAGCACGCCCCCATGGCGATAAAAGCGGCTGGCGTTTCCTGTGTCATCGCCAAGAGCTTTGCCCGCATCTTCTTCCGCAATGCCATCAACATTGGCCTGCCGCTGCTGGAAAGCGATGATGCCGTGGACAACACCAAGTCCGGCGATGTCCTGGAAGTAGACCTCGCCAAAGGGAAGATAAAAAACCTGACCAAGAACAGGACCTTCACCGCCAGCCCTTATCCCGACTTCATGACCGAGATTATAGACTCGGGCGGGCTGATTGAATATACTAGAAAGCGTTTAACAAGCAGGAGGGTTTAAAATGAAATTTCGTATCGTGGTTCTGCCCGGCGACGGCATCGGGCCGGAGATAATGAAGGCCGCGGTCAACGTGATGCAGGTCGTGGGCAAAAAATACGGGCATGTATTCGATACCTATGACGGGCTTCTCGGCGGGGCAGCGATTGATGCCACCGGCGTGCCGCTGCCGCCGGAGGTGCTGAAGATGAGCCGGAAAAGCGATGCTGTATTGATGGGCGCGGTGGGCGACCCCAGGTTTGATACCCCCGGGACCAAAGTCAGGCCGGAAGACGGTATGCTGGCGCTGCGCAAGAAGCTGGACGTGTTCGCCAACCTGCGTCCGGTCAAAGCGCTGCCCATGCTGGTCCATGCCTCCAATCTGAAAACCGGGGTTGTTGAGGGGGTTGATTTCATCTTTGTCCGTGAGCTTACCGGCGGGCTCTACTTCGGCCGACCGAAAAAGCGCTGGCAGACGGACCGGGGCTGGCGTGCCGTGGACACCATGACCTATTCAGAGCAGGAGATTGAGCGCGTGGTCAGGGTGGGTTTTGAGCTTGCCCGGACCAGAAAGAAGAAACTCGTCTCAATTGATAAGGCCAATGTGCTGGAATGCTCGCGCCTATGGCGGCAGGTGGCGACCGAACTGGCCAAAAGCTATCCTGATGTAGAGCTGGAGAACATGCTGGTGGATTCTGCTTCCATGCGCCTGATACAGAACCCGAAGCATTTTGATGTCATTGTCTCCGAGAACACGTTTGGCGATATCCTGACCGACGAGGCTTCTATGCTCGCCGGCTCAATGGGCATGCTGCCCTCGGCCAGCCTGGCCGGGGTACCCGAGAAGGGCGTCAGAACGCTCGGGCTTTACGAGCCGATACATGGCAGCGCCCCCAAGCGTGCCGGACTGAATATGGCCAATCCCATCGCCACCATACTCAGCATGGCCATGATGCTCCGCTATTCCTGCGGGTTAGAAAAAGAGGCCCAGGCGGTGGAAACAGCCGTGATTGACGTATTGAATGACGGCTACCGCACCTATGACATCATGGATGAAGGCATGACCAAGGTCGGGACCAGGGAGATGGGCGAGCTCATTGCTAAAAAGATATAGCCGGCAGCGGCTTTATTTCTTCTGCATGAGTTCAATGGAGAAACCGCCCACTTTATCGGTGCCGTAGTAGGCCCACTTCACCGTCGGGGTCTCAGCGCCCTGGGTCATCTTGAAGCCCTTTGCGGCCAGCTTGGCCGCCTCGGCGTCAATATCGTCAACGAAGAAGCCGATGTGCTGGATGCCCTCGCCTTTTTTGTCCAGGAACTCCTTGACCGGCGTGTTGCCTTTCAGCGGCTGTACCAGCTCAAAGGTTATATCGCCCAGACCACCCTCGGCATGCCGCAAGTCAATCTCCCAGTCCGATGGTTTACCGTGCAGGGTCTTCTTCTCCAGCTTTACCTTGCCATGCGGCCCGAGCAGTGGCGGAAAGGGCCCCATTCCCAGGGCTTCATAGAACTTCATCGCCTTGGCCATGTCCCTGACCACCACCGAGACGTGGTGGAATTTCCAGTTCTTGTGCATAATATAAGCCTCCTTTCCGGCTCCCCACCTTTAAGCTTTGGCGGGCATTTTGTATAATACTTAAAAAGGGAATCTTTGGCAAGTAGAAAGTAGCTAGGGTGACAAAGGTAAAACCAACAAATGAATAAAGGCAATTACAAAGTCATTGAATTTCTAGATATTCAACCATCTGCTTCTGTCATACAAGACATATATAGTGTTCAATCACAATTTAGAAATGGGGATTTCTATTTTGAGAGTGAACCGACAATCAAATTATTCTTGCATGAGTTAGACCTAGTTAAATTCAAACAAATATGTAAGCAAGTCAATCCTACTTCTGCATTTCTTAAAATGGTCATTGAGCGCATTGAGAAAATAGGCTCATATGGCATTAAGGGAAATAAGAGACTCTTTGTTGGATATGATAAGGATATTAAAGTCTCAAACAAGAAGAAAAAGAGCCAACACCGACAGAGTTACTTCTATACGAAAACCGCATCTTTTAATCGCGGAATAAATACTCTGCCGGATAAGTACACGAACAAGATTATCTGCGGGGATAGTGAAGCAGTATTAAAAGATGTTCCAGATAATTCAATTGACTTCATATTAACCTCACCACCTTATAACTTCGGGATGGAATATAGCGAACATGATGACACATTCTATTGGGAAAACTACTTCAATAAAATGGAGCGGATATTAACGGAATGTGTTCGCATATTGAAATGGGGTGGGAGATTAGCCTTAAATGTTCAGCCTCTTTTTTCAGACTATATCCCGACTCACCATATATTCAGTAGTATGCTTATGAGAATGGGATTGATTTGGAAAGCTGAGATTGTTTGGGAGAAAAATAACTACAACGCCAAATATACCGCTTGGGGTTCGTTTATGAGCCCATCAAGCCCTTATCTGAAATACACATGGGAGTTCATAGAGGTATATTGCAAAGGCGATTTGAAAAAACAAGGTGATAAAGCCAATGCTGATATTGATGCGGATGAGTTCAAGAAATGGACTATCGGGAAATGGACTATCGCTCCAGAGCGCAACATGAAAGAATACAATCATCCGGCCATGTTCCCTGAGGAACTAGCAAAACGAGCAATCAAGCTCTTTACGTATAAAGGGGATATAGTGTTAGACCCTTTTAATGGCGTTGGCACGACTACTTATATGGCAAAAAAATTAGATAGGTATTATTTGGGAATTGATATATCAGAGGAATATTGTAAGAGTGCCGAGAAACGGTTGCTATTGTTGAACACAAAGCAACAAAGAATGTTCTGAGGTGAACTATGGGCATTGATGCGAAATTGGACGAACTAATCAAGGAATACAATGCCGTCGTTAAAGTTATAGACAGGGCTGGACGGGAAAGCGTTGATAGGGCTTATGGCGGGGTTGTGCGAATGGCAAAAGGTGGATTACAGGAATATTTAACGGAGGAAATAGTGAAACTAGCTTGGGAGAGCATTGGGGGCAATCCACCCCATTTGAGCATTAACCCTAATAAAGTCACAATTAATATACAAGATAGCTATATTAATGGTATAGCTGATAAGCAAATACGCCAATATATACAAGTACACAAAGTAAACTACAAATACAAATTGAGCGTAGATAAGCACATATTCATTAAGAACAAGTTCGTGATGGCCATTGAGTGTAAAGCCTTTGCGGAAAATGCCATGTTAAAGCGCATCCTTGTCGATTTCATGCTCCTAAAAACCAAGTACCCAAAACTCAAGACGTTCCTATTCCAATTGGAGAGTCAGCTAGGCGGTGATTATAGCAGACTCGATTCGGTAACTTACGGCAGTTATTCTACCCATACATTAGCCTCGTATTTTCCAACGGTAGACTTAAAAATAGTCACATTATTAAAAGGGGAACGGAAAGTAGATAAACCCATTCACAAAGCTGATTACTTCAAACCGCTAGAAAAAAGGCAACTTCAACGAGTTCTCGCCCTTATGCAAGATACAATGCGCGAATTTTTAGGTGTGTGAAATATATAAGTCAGAATAACAATTTAGGAAGCGCGCTATGGGAGAAGAAATAAAGAGCGCTCTGGAAATAGCCATGGAGAAAGTGGCCAAACTCGGGGAAGTAACCGAGGAGGAGCGCCGGCGCTGGAAATACACTCCCGAGGGAGAGAAGCTGGCGGCGCGCTATCTGAAGCAGAACCTGAACCTGATATCCGAGCTGGGCAAGTTTGGGGACAAAGAGAAAAAATATGTCATCGAGGGGGCTCAGGGCGTGCTGATACGAAATATTGACCTGCCCCGGAATGATTTTTTGCGTAAGAAAAACAAGCGGGTGATGGAAGGGATAAAGCTGCTGAAGAACGATAAGGTCAGCGTTGAGAACGTATTCAGCAAGCTGAGACGGGTCTTTGACCATTACACTGAGCAGGGCGAGCAGCAGCGGCGGCAGGTCTACGAGTCATTGAAAGCTGATGTGGCCGCCAAGATACAGCAGGCGGTAAGGCAGCAGATGGGCACGCTGGCCAATATCAGGATAGATGTGGAGAGGCAGCCCCAGTTCCAGGAGGAGTGGCGCCGGGCGCTGGCGCAGATGGATGCACAGTATATGACCGTAATTAACGAGTGCAAACAGGAAATGGCTGCTATATCATAGAGGCATCAGATGACTGCTAATGATGACCGAATTGAATATGCCGTCTGGCATACCGAGGTAATAAGGCCCCCGAAACAGAAGCTGGCCACCTTCGGCATGACCAACATCCACTACTATCTGCTTACCGAGCCGGCGTATAAGGAACTGACCAGAGGACCAGATGAGACGGTGGTGAGGGAGGGGAGAGTGATTGCGGAAAAGCCGAGGATTGTCACCCCTTACTATCTTTCCCACCTGGAAGGCTTCAGCTACGAGGCGCGCCGCTACCTTGACGCGCTCATCAAGACCTATGGACCCAATGCCCCCGGCCTCTTTTACACTTACCGCAATGAACCGAAGGGGCTCAATATAGTCTCGGAGAACTGGCGGACGGTGGTTGACAGGCTTAATGCCGAGATTGATAAATACGGCGACTCTCTGGCGGCAATCATCAAAGGGGAAGATGAACTCTGGGACGTATCGCTGCTCAAATTCATCTATGAAGTGGCCAAAGGCGCGCTGCCGCACCATATTTCGCAGATGGGGGCGAGGGGGCTGCTGGACATGGATGCCAGCGGCATACCCATGGATGCCCGACTGAGAATTGAGGAGATGTTCCGTCGGGTAACGGTCGGCGAGTTTGACCCGGCTGAGCTCAAGAAGGAGCTCGACCGCTGGAACCTCTTCACCGAGTATGAAGACAGGTTCTTCGCCATTTTCCGGAAAGGGTAGGCAGATGAACATTGCTTTCATTGAAGCGCGAGACCTCTCCGAAGCCTGGTTCCAGTGCGTCTGTAAAACCCTCACCGATGGTTATGAGTACAAGATTGACCGCGGCAGCTACGCCGGCCAGAAGCGGAAGGAGCTTGACTTTGTTGTCGTCCAGATTAAATATCCCGGTACTCGGCCGTTGGTACCGGACGTGCCTCAGGGGGTGCCACCGCCGAGCACCATGGACTACGTGGAGGAATACCTGCCGTACCTGATGACGGCGCACCGCAAGCAGGGCGAGCAGTATACCTATGGCCAGTACCTGGAGACGCAGATTGCCGAGGTAATCAGGATGTACCAGGAAGACGGCTTCAACACTAACCAGGCTTTTATGGCAGTGGGCGATGCCCAGTCCATCTTTCTCTCCGACCCTCCCTGTCTGAGGGCCATAGATACCCGGGTCAGATATAACAAGCTCAGCTTTGTGGTCTATTTCCGTTCCTGGGACTTGTGGGCGGGCTTTCCCTCAAACCTGGCGGCAATCCAGCTGCTCAAGGAATACATCGGCAGCGAAATCGGGGTCGAGGACGGGGAGATAATTGCCGTGAGCAAGGGGCTGCACCTCTATGAGTACTCCTGGGAGCTGGCCAAAATTGCGGTCAGGATGGACTGAATCGCCTCATTGACACGGTCAGGGCAAAGGCAAATCTGAGTTGAAGATAGAGCTCGCAGTAATGGCTGGTATAATCTCATTTTGTTTGCTCGGTGCTGGGTGTGCCGCCCCGAAGGACTTCAATAAAAGCCTGAGCCAGATTGCCTGCCCTTATCGTTTCAGTATCGCACGGTGGGAAGCCAGCGCCATCGTTGAGGGGCTCAAGGGAGCAGTTGCTGGCCGCGGTGAGGCCGTCAATGATGAAACGGCCAAGGCTAAAGAATATTTTGCTACCGTGGCGCGGATTAAGTCGCTGACGTATGAGATAGAGGCGGTAAAGGCTGGCCGTAAGGCCGGTGAGCTGACCGCTCTTGAAGCAGACTTGAGTGAACTGCAACAGCAAAGAAGTTCTCTGGTCAAGGTAACGGAAGCGGTCATTGCCGGACAGCTAAGGGAGGTACTCTTTCAGCAGGGTATCTATCACCCAGCCGATAGATACCTGAAGTTAAAGATTAATTTCCCGCCGCTGAATTTCAAGCTGGAAAAACCGCCCCACCTCCTGGTCATTTCCCCGCGGGATAAGATAGAGAGCATGCGGGAAATCGTGCTGAGGCAGGAAATGAAACTTGAAGAGATGGAAAAGATAGAGGCGGCAGTAGATGAGCTGGACGTATCGGCCATAGTGGTTGAGCTGGGTGGCTTTGGGGGCACTTATCCGGCTTTTGTGACCAATGAGGCCAGCCTGCGGTTCACGGTAAGCTCGGCGGCGGAAGAGTGGCTGCACCAGTACCTTTTCTTTAAACCTTTAGGATTTAGCTATGCACTGGATGTGCTTGGGCTGAAACGCAATTATGAGGTTGCCATCCTTGATGAAACCGTGGCGAGCATGGTCAGCAAGGAGCTCGGCAGCATGGTGGCGGAGAGCTATTACCCCGATTTGAAAGGTGATGAAGATAAACCGCCGGAGAAAAAGTCGGGCTTTGATTTTGACCAGGAGATGCGCCAGATACGCAAAGCGGTGGACGAATATCTGGAAAAGGGCGAAATAGAAAAGGCTGAGGCGTTCATGGAGGAAAGGCGACAATATCTTGCGTCAAAGGGATATCAAATAAGAAAGCTGAACCAGGCATATTTCGCCTTTTATGGGACCTATGCCGACAGGCCGAGCTCCATCAGCCCGATTGGTGATGAGCTGAAACAGCTGAGAAGCCAGAGCGCCTCACTGAAAGAATTTCTGGATGCGGTATCGTCCATCACCAGCCGCGAGGAGCTATTGGCAAGAATTAAGTAAAACATTTATGGTATACTGGTAAATCTTAATCTTCAAAACTACAGGAATACAGGGAGCAGCGTTTTGGAACCATTTTTCCTCAGCCAGTACCATAGCCCGCTAGGGGCTTACGCTATTGGCAGCTCTTCTCGCGGCGTTGTCTGTGTCAAGACCGAGTCCCGCATGGCATCACTGCTGGCACGCTGGCACCGGCAGAGCTTCAAAGTTCAAGACGCGGGCAGTCAAAATGATGAGATAATTGCCGAGCTTGATGCTTACTTTGCCGGCAGCCTGAAAAAATTCAGCGTCCCCCTGGACCTGCGCGGTACCGAGTTCCAGCGCCGGGTCTGGGAGCTCCTTTTGCATATACCTTACGGTGAGACCAGGTCATACGGGCAGATTGCCCGCGCTATAGGTCGCCCCGAAGCCAGCCGTGCTGTTGGCCAGGCCGTCGGCACCAATCCGGTAGCCATTATCGTGCCCTGTCACCGCGTTATCGGCGCCAGCGGCGGGCTGGTAGGGTATGGCGGCGGGCTGCACCGCAAGCAGGCACTTCTGGAGCTTGAAGCCAGGTAATTTATACCCTGCGGCTAAAAGCTGGGAAAAGTTATCTCCTCGCCGGTGATGAACTCAAGCAGTGCTGGTTTCCCTTCCTGATTGGCGCGGATAGCCCGCTGGATGGCCGGCCTGATATCGGCCGGTTTTTCCACTCTTTCACCGTAGCCGCCCATGGCACAGCCCATATCAGCGTAGTTGCCGCCGAGGTCGCGGGCGCGATATAGTTCATGTGAAGTGGTCATGTGGCCGGTCTCAATGGCCATGGTGGAATTGTTCAGGACTACGGTGATAATCGGGGCGTTACTCCGTGCCGAAGTTTCAAAATCAAGCCCTACCATGCCGAAGGCAGCATCACCCATGAAGTTGATGGCCAGTTTGTCCGGTTTGGCCAGCTTGGCACCTATCGTCAGGCCAAGTCCAGTGCCGAGGCCATGCGACTTGCCCCAGCCCAGATAACTGCGGGGGGCAGTCGCCGTGTAGAAAGGCACCAGCTGGTCACGCGGGCTGCCGGCATCGTGGGTGACTATGGCATCCTTCGGGTCGATGGTGTGCATAAACTCCCATATAACCCGGTAGGGATTGATGGGCACCTCATCCGAGGTGAGTTTGACCATCCATTCTTTTATCCAGCCATCTTTTATCTTTTTTATCTCGCGGGCGACATCATTACCCTTCTTGCGCCCTTGTTTGCCCAGCCGTTCTTTGATTGCCTCCGTGAACTGCTGGAGCACCAGTTTGGCGTCACCGATGATGGGATAATCGGTATAATAATATTTATTGATGTCTCCGGCGTCGGCGATAGCCTGAATGATTACCTTGCCAGAAGGTATCTTGGTGGACATGGTGTGAGTGGAAAAGCTGCAACCGATGCCAAAGACCACATCAGCTTTATTCAGAAAATGATGCACCGGTTTGGTCATAACGCGAGCTCCCGTTCCCAGAGAGAGGGGATGGTTTTCCGGGAAGGCACTCTTGCCCAGCAGAGTGGTCATTACCGGCGCCTGCAAAAGCTCGGCGAGTTCTATAAGCTCATCCCAGGCCTCGGCGTAGAGCACTCCCTGACCGGCATGTATCACCGGGCAGGTGGCTGCCACCAGCACCCGGGCAGCTTCATCAATGTCGCGAGGGTTTCCGGCAGCCCGGGCAGACTTGACCGGTCGGTAATCGAAAGGCTCTATCTCCTGATTGGCAACGTCGGCTGGTATTTCCAGCATTACCGGACCTGTCTTGCCTGTTCGCAGGATGGAGATAGCACGCCGCATGGCTTCAGGTATCTTTTCGGCTATATTAACCTGCTCTATCCACTTGGTTATGGCCTCGTAGCTGCGGACGGAACTGAAATAGGGCTTTATCCACGCCCGGTCCCGGGCCTGACCCAAGGGGAGGATTAGCACCGGCACTGAATCTGAGTAAGCCGTAGCCACTCCGGAAAAGGCGTTCTCTGTTCCCGGGCCATACTGCATAGCAAAGACGCCCAGGCGCTTACCGTTGGTAACGCGGCTGTACCCATCAGCGATGCCCATGCCGACGCGCTCCTGCCGGCAGACGATGGGCCGCACGCCAGCTTTAGCTGAAGCATCTATGATGGTCGTCGTCGGGAAACAACTGAGAAACTCGGCTCCCTCAAGTTTAAGAATCTCCGCGATGGCATCACTAACTTTCAAGATAAAATCCCTCCCAAACAAACATTATTAAGCGTCCCTGGAGCGATTCGAACGCTCGACCCGCTGCTTAGAAGGCAGCCGCTCTGTCCAGCTGAGCTACAGGGACGTTCTGTACCACTCAAATGTATCACGAAAGATAAAAGCCGGTCAAGGATGATTCGCTGAGTTCAATTTCCTTGACAATAGCTTCCCGGCATTGTTAAATGGAGATAATTGAGGCTATATATACCAAAAGTGAAAGATGGACCGTTTGCTCGACCGGATTGACAACCCCGCCGATTTAAAGAGGCTAAGCGAACCTGAACTCAAGCAGCTGGCGGCTGAGCTCAGGCAGGTTCTGGTTGACACCACCACCATCACCGGCGGTCATCTGGCCTCAAACCTGGGAGTAGTGGAACTAACTCTTGCGCTGCATCGTACTTTTGATAGCCCGAAAGATAAGATAATCTGGGACACCGGTCATCAGAGCTACGTGCATAAGCTGCTTACCGGAAGGAAAAAACGTTTCGCATCGCTGCGCCAGTATGGCGGTCTATCGGGTTTTACCGACCCCGAGGAAAGCCCACACGACCCATTTGGCACCGGCCATGCCAGCACGTCGATTTCCGCGGCGCTGGGCATGGCTATCGCCCGTGACCTGCGCGGTGATGACTACAATGTGGTAGCGGTAATTGGCGATGGTGCCATAACCGGTGGCATGGCTTTAGAAGCACTGAACCATGCGGGTCATCTGGGCCCCAGACTGGTGGTTATCCTCAATGATAATGGCATGTCCATTTCGCCTACCGTGGGTAGCCTGGCCAGAATACTGAGCCGGGTGCGGTTCGACCGTCGCTATCGCTGGGCGAAAGAAGAGAGCCATCGCCTGCTTAAAGCTTTACCGCTGGGGAATATGGTCTGGGAGATAGGCCGGCTGGTCCGGGGCAGGTTCAAGGGTTTGATATTGCCGACCATGATGTGGGAGGAGCTGGGTTTCGCTTATATTGGGCCTGTTAACGGGCATGATATTGCCGAAATTGAACGGGCGCTGCGTCAGGCCGTAGAATATAATCAAAAGCCGACCTTCGTCCATGTCCTGACCACCAAAGGCAAAGGGTACCGTCCTGCCGAGGAAAACGCTGTTTATTTTCATGGTGTGCCGGCTAAACGTGCCATCAGCCAGAACATACCAACGTACAGCGAGGTATTCGCGCAGACGGTGCTGCGTTTGACCCGGGATGACCCCAGACTCGTCACCATAACTC
>Ga0194125_10012579_pt1 | contig 11133 bp, 14 predicted proteins | sample TA2KigC250mmetaG_FD_148626 | JGI IMG/M metagenome (GOLD analysis project Ga0194125, IMG submission 148626) | Freshwater microbial communities from Lake Tanganyika, Tanzania - TA2015034 Kigoma Deep Cast 250m | ecosystem: Environmental > Aquatic > Freshwater > Lake | place: Tanzania: Lake... | reverse complement strand
TAGCTCAGGTAAGATGATAACCTGCAAAGCAACTTTTTTTTGTTGAGTAATCTCCTTTAATCTTAGAAATGCTTTTTGGGCATGTTGCCAACCTACCTGATTTTCCTTGTATAAATCAGAATAATAATCTTTATAGTTCTTCTCAAAACCAACTCTGCCTAATATTTTATGATAATTAGACCAGTAAAAAGTAAATAATTGAGAATAACCAAGAAATTCAAGATAAGATTTTTTGGGAGTAACTTCTGTATCGTTAATGAAATAAAAGACTACCACTTTATCTGGATTATATTTTAAACCCTTTTCCAAAAAAAGATTCACTTCCTGTTCGGTATTATAGTTACCTGTACCAAAATTCAGGATTTCTGTAGGATATGATTTATTAATCTCTGTCTCTAGTATATTTGAGAAGGTTTCATTCTGGGATACGCCCCAACCAAAGGTGATAGAATCGCCTAAAAAAATAATCCGGTATTTGGAGTTTTTTTTAATGGTGTATTCTTTATCCCTAAATCCATCAGAATTGATAGAGACATCTACATTCATAAGTCTGACTTTTTCATTTGGCTTGTGCAGATGACCGATTAAAGGATTGGTTGAGTCCTGTTTAAGCAGGAGAGCATAACGGGTCATTTCCAGATCGTAAATAGGATGATATTTAGTGTATACTCTAATTACTATTTCTCCTGCCAGAAAGAATATTCCAGTGGAAATAAAGATAACTAAAAGCTTTTCTTGAAGATGGGTAATTTTCATTTAGGTTTATTATAACTGTTTTCAATAATATCGGCTACAAAATGACTAGAAAAAATTATAAATTTTTATTATTGCTATCAGTAATTGATCTAGTTTTATTAGTTCTAATTATTATACAAGCACACAAAATAATAAATATAATCCAACAAAAGACTAAAAGTAAGTATATTACTACCTTAAAAAAAAATAATTTAGTTTTTGACAGTCAAAACCTTAGATATTTCTTTGAACCTAAACCTAATACTACCGAGATAGATAATCCCGATTGGTTAGGATATAGTGTTAAATATACTTATAATAACGATGCACTTCACGAACGTTTTGACTATCGAGAGCAAAAGCATATTAGTACTTATAGGATTATTTCCCTAGGTGCCTCTTATACCTTCGGACAATATGTTGATACAAAAGATAATTATTCTGAGATTCTAGAAGATACCTTAAATAGTCGGATCAGATGTACAGACATCAACCATTTCGAAGTGATTAATCTCGGCATGCGGGCTTATGATATTGCCTATATAGTTGAAAGATACAGCAAAAGAGGAGTTAAATATCAGCCAGATCTAGTTATTTGGTTTTTAGATGAGGGAAATTTTATAAGAGTCAATGAGTATATCCTGCCTATAGAGGAAAGGCTTGCCAAAGAAGGTGTACCTGAATTTGATAGTAAAAACAATAAATATTTGAAAAATGAAATAGCAATAAGAGAATTTAATAATACTTATAGTACAAGTGCAATATTAAATTATCAGAAAAATGCTTTGAATAAATTTGGACAATATTATGAAGGTAGGTTGCTTTTACTCAGTTTTCCATCCTTGTCAAATCAGTATAAGACTGTTATTAGTGAGTTTGCTAATCATAGACAAAATATATACTATCTCGAGAAATTAACAGACATACCTAATATTTCTGACTATCATTTAGTAGAAGGTCATCCGAATAAAGCAGGACATAGAAAAATAGCAAGGGATATATTTGACCATTTACTGATAAATATTTTACAAAGTTGTAAAATAACCTCATGAAACTAATAAGCAGTTTATCCTATTTATTAAAAACACTAAATCGCGATTATTCTCTATTTTTTAAAAAACTATACTGGGAAATAGTATGGTGAAGTACAAAAGTATATATTTTTATTTAGGATTAATACTTTTCTATTTAATTATTTTCTTTGCCCCAAATAAACCCATCTATTTTTCTGCCTATTTTATTGCCATTTTATTTTTCTATTTAGAAACTAGAAGTATTAGAATCAGTCTTTTATATTCTCTCATTCTTTCATTTTTCTCTGATATAGGTTTGGCGGGAAGCTTATTTATTCTATATCCAGAGTTTTTAGACTTTGGATCAGGTTATATTATTTCTCCTTTAACCGTGAATGTACTTTTATTATTGCCGTTTTCATTTTTCCAAAAATTTAAATCAAAAAGACTTGCTGATAGGATAATTTTTTTATTCTTTATTTTAAATTTAATATTTTTTGCCTTCTTTCCTGAGTATAATATTTTTTTGGGTATTCTTATAATAGGAGAGCTTTTGCTGGCTTACTACTTTTTTCGTATCTATATTTCTAAAAATAATTTTAAGCAAATTACCTCTCTTTTTATTTCAATATTATTCTTTGAATCTATAATAGCGCTAATTCAGTTAGTTTTAAGAAGAAATATTGGATTAACTGCGGAAACGTCAAGCTTTACTTATCCTTTTGGTTTAACTACTGCCGAAGATGTAAATGTTTATCGTGTTACTGGAACTTATGGGCATGCCAATTTTTTAGGTTCTTTTATTGTAACTATTTTTCCTTTCCTACTTTTATATAACTTTCGTTTTCCTATTTTCAATATACTCAAAGTCATACCTATAATTGCTCTTGTATTTACTTATAGCCGTAGTGCTTGGGTAGTTTTTTTATTCACAATTTTCATACATCTATCAAGAACGAAAAAATTCAGGTTATCGAAATTGATTACTCGAGCTAGACTTCCTTATATAATTCCAAGTCTGGTTTTAATAATTCTCATTTTCTTTGCATTATTTCCTTATATTTTCGTTCGATTTGAAACTTTTCCACAAGCATTTGCCGAAGGTAGTTCAATGAATATAAGACTGAAACTTATTCAAGAAGCTTGTAACTTGATTTTAGAGTATCCTTTAACAGGGGTAGGGTTAAATTATGCTAATCTAGCTTATATTTATAAGCCTGCTACCGATCTTCTTCAACTCGTGTTTCCTAGTAAATTTTATAGTATTCACAATACTTTTTTGGAGATAGCAACAGAAACAGGTATAATTGGATTTGTATTATTTATTATGTTTCTTATTTTAACTTTAAGAAAATATACCAAAGAGGAGAATAAGATAAAAAATACAATTGTATCTCAGACTAAAAATTCAGCATTTTTAGGACTTATTGCCCTCATTTTGATTTCTTCTTTTCATCCCTTCTTTCATTCCACCCAATTTCGCCTCTTTATTCTTTTAAGTAGTATTCTGCTATCATGACTTTCATGACTTTTCCTGTGGATTATTTAATACTAGAATTATTCGCTTTTTATAGGTATTATATCTAATACTCTTGATTTTATTTCGTTCCGTTGAATATTATTAATAAATAAACTATTATTACACTATGTGGCATACTGATATTCTAAAAAAGCATAAATATTTCAATAAATTTATTATTCTTGTTCTTTTATCTTTAGTTTTTACCATTCTCTACTTTCTATATTTTAATTTAAGAAGTCAAACCTATATCTATATATCAGTCTATCGAGGGGACGTGCCTTATTGGGTAGCTGATGTAGTATCAGTTAGCGATAAAGATTTAGATTCTTTTAGAAGAATCAATGCAGAAGTTTTAGATAAAGAGCAGTACGATATTAATGGTCCTAATAAAAATGTATTACTGATTCTTAGATCAAAAGTAATAAAAGATAGATCTGGTACATACCTTTTTAAAAATAAGCCTCTTCTAGTTGGAGGAGGGATTAATCTTATATTAGGTAATGTCCAGTGGTCCGGAACCGTCGTCTACCTAGGATTGCAGCCTCCAATATATAAATATAAAAAGTTATTGTTAACAGTTAAAGGAAAACAGACAGAGAGTTGGATTACTGATAGCTTAAATATTAGTGATACTATGACCAACAATAAAGGACAAATTTTAGCTAAAGTTCTTGAGAAGAAAGTTACTCTTGCTGAAGTTCGGGTGGATACAGCTTCAGGATTAGCTGTAGTCTCTTATGATAAAACTAAGCGGGATATAGAGGCAAAGTTAGAAATTTTGACTAAGGAGATAAATGGAGAGTATTATTTTATTGATAAGCAAAAAATTAAGGTGGATGAAGCGGTAACATTCTACTTTAAAGGGATTACAATATATCCTAAAATAATCTCGATAGATAAAGTCGAAGATGTGGTGCTGTAAAGACTGTTATAAGCATCACAAGACTGGAAAATCTAAATACTTTTCCTCTTCCTCTACCCAATGATATTTTTCTACTAATCCTTTGATTCCATCATTTTGAAACCCTGGTGAAAAGTTTATAGAGCCTCTTTCTATAGACTATTGCAAAACGTAGCTGAAAGAGCTAATATAATTATTATGAATTACCAAAAATACATTACGATTAACCCTAAGATAATGGCAGGAAAACCTGTGATTACTGGAACGAGAATTCCGGTTGATCTCATTCTGAGGAAACTAGCGCAAAATACAGATATAAATGAGATTTTACAGGATTATCCAAGGCTTAGAAAAGAAGCGATTCAAGCTGCTTTATGGTATGCCGGTGAAATTATTTCTCAGGAAGAAATTTATCCTCTTTGTGCATGAAATTTCTTATTGATGAATCTGTATAGGTATTATCTTATTCCGCTTAAGAAGTGAAGATAAAGAGTCAAAAGTTAGAAGATTGAGAATCCTAATTGAGAAGTATGGTAGTAAGATATCAGGTAGGTTTGTAGTGGTTACAGATACCGCAATTCGTTTCAAAAATAATTCTCTGATTATAAATATGACATTACTCCAGTAGCAGAGGCAAAAGAGTAGGACTTTTTATAATTTCTACTAATCCTTTGATTCCATCATTTTAAAGCCAGTTTAAAAGGTTTACTTGGAGAGAAATTAATGGTAAAATTTAGTTAAATATGGAAAATAAAATCGTTTCAATAACTAAAAAGCTTAAGAAATTTCCAGAAGTATTGGCTGTCTATCTTTTTGGTTCAACAGTCTATGGGCAAAAAAGCAGTCTTTCTGATCTTGATATTGGAGTTGTCATTACTAATCCTGGAGATATTCTTGAAAATCCAACAAGGTCTTTAACTATGTATGAGCAATTATTTGATATTTTTGTCTCTTTGGCGAAAAATTCTGATAAATTAGATCTGGTTTTCTTACAAAAAGCACCACTTTCCTTACAAAAGGAAGTAGTAGTTTCCGGAAGATTAATTTATTGTCAAGATAAGGCAAAACTCTTAGATTACAAAGAAAGAATACTTCTCAAATATGCTGATATTGCCCCCCTACTTAAGCAATTTTATCGAGAGATTTATGATACAAGACTATGAGGAAATTTAAATTTCCAATTAATATCGAACTCCTACAAGGCAGACTTCTTGATATTGAGAAATCTTTAGTCCGCTTGGAAGAGTTGCAAAAAGAATATAATTCTCTGGAAAAGTTTCTTCGAAATAAAGATGTCTATGGACTAGTAGAACATCATTTAAGAAGAGCTCTTGAGGGTTTACTTTCTTGTGGTAGTCACATCTTATCCCGAATCCCGGGTGCAAAATTTGACGATTATGCTACTATCTCCTCACAATTGGTAGATTACGCTATTCTTCCTCAAAAATTTAAAGATACAGCTGTCAAAATGGCCAAATATAGGAATAGACTAGTGCATTTTTATCACGAAATAAATGAAAAAGAGCTATTTGAGATACTAAAAGACTATTTTGACGATCTAAAAATTTTTCACCGAGAAATTCTTAAATTTACGAAAACTCAAACTAAGTGAAGCTCCATGGGCTTACGCCCATGGCATCTCCGCTAGCAGGGTTTCGTAATGGAGCGAAACCCTGTACCGTCCTGCACCAGACGGTGCGGGACTGGTACATGGGTAAAACCTATACTATAGCATTCTTTCTCCAATTATATTAAAGCAATCCTTTGATGTCATCATTTTCGGATCCATTTCAAACTGATATGGATTTACAGATTCTAAAAATATTACCTCTTAAGCAGCAACTAAGTCAGATTTTCTCTTTTTTATATGGAGTCACTAAGATTAAAGATATGGATAATCTTTCTACACTCTTCACTTTCCCCTACTCTAACCAACTGATATTTTACCAAGAGATATTAAGTTTTATAGATATTTCAAGGGAAAATAATCTATACACAAGAGATTATAAGGGAAAATTGTCCAAGCTAAGATCTCAAGACAATATTATTAATAAATTTGCAGAAATAAATCAAAAATTAGACTTGCTTGATAAATTGTTATCTATTGATATTACTACTTATTTACCAGATGACTTACTTGTAAAAAATGATATTGCCTCCATGACCCATTCAATGGAAGTTCGTTCTCCCTTGCTTGATCATGAATTCATGCAGCTTACTGCTCAAATGCCCCCAGCTTTTAAACTAAAAAATCTGCAAACTAAATATATATTTAAAAAAATTGCAAAAAAATTTCTTCCTCAGGAGGTAATAGATAAGAGAAAACAGCCCTTTTTGCCGCCGTTGGATCGATGGTTTCGCGAAGAATATTATGAATATATAAAATCCCAACTGCTGGATAAACAACTGTTAAAACTGAATATCTTTAAAAAAGATATGTTAGATAAGCTTATTGAAGATCATTATCTCTTTAAGGAGAATAATGCTTATTTAATTTGGAGATTGTTATGTTTGAGAGAATGGTTGAAGATTTGGTTCAATTTATAGGAATAAGCAAATGATTGATAAATAAAATCAATTCATCTTGATTTTATCTTGACACAGTGTAATATATAGTGTACAGTATAGATACTATGCCAAATCTTATCAATATTACACAGGCGCGAAATAATTTAAGTAAATTAATCACTGATGTTGTGACAAAAAGAGAACGAGTAATAATTATCAGAGAAAGTACTCCGGAAGCAGTGGTTATTCCTTATGATGAGTATCAAAGAGAAGAAGCAGAATGGAGGAGTGATTTTCGCCAATTGATGAATGCGAGTAAAAAAAGATTTAAGAATTTTTTAAAAGCAAAGGGATTAAAGTATCCTAAGACTGAAGCGGAGATGTATGCCGTCATTGACCAAGTTACGGGTCGTAATTGATACCAACGTGTTCATATCCGGTTTGGAATGGGGCGGACAACCGACGAAAGTTATCAATTTGTGGCTTGAAGATAAATTCCTCCTTCTAATCTCTCCCTATCTTGCGCATGAAATAATTTCAGTTTATGAAAGATTCGCAAATCCCGAAGCCGAAGTTAAACAACTTCAATATTATCTAGAATCAAAAGCTCTACATGTCCTCCCTGCAAAAACGGTTGCAGTTTGCCGTGATTCAAAGGATAATCAGATTTTAGATCTTTGTTTAGCAGGAAGAGCCAATTATTTGGTGACCGGAGATAAGGACCTTTTAGCTTTAAAAGAATTTCACCTGACTAAAATCTGTTTGCCGAAACAATTTTTGTCAATATACTATCAAGTACCATAGCGATTGCAATCAACCTGTTGATTCTCTAAAATAGAATTATGGCCATAGCACAACGAAAGAAGCTATATCAGAATGCTATTCAGCAGTTATTAAAAATCACATTCGACGATATTTTAATGATCTTCGTGGCTGGTGTAGTTGATTTTGTCAAAAAGAAGACCGAAGTTTAAAGAAGCCTGATGAAAATTCTAGAGCTTCTGACCAATAAGTCGACTATCCCTCGAATATCTAAACCAACCAATTAGAAACAATTATCTCTTTAAGGAGAATAATGCTTATTTAATTTGGAGATTGTTATGTTTGAGAGAATGGTTGAAGATTTGGTTTGGCTTATGATTCAATTGATTTTATGAAGCTTGTCTGTTATAGTACATGCAAGGAGTAATTTATATGGCTGATAGAACTCAAACCTTCAACGAGGCAACTTTAATTTCTCTTTTGCATGATCTGGAGACATTGGCAAAAGCAGCTAGATCTGTCAAAGAGAAGCTTCTGAAAGTATTCCCTGTTAAGTATGGAAGTGATTTGTGGTGGGAAAAAGAGACCGCTAAAAGCTTAAAAGAATATGAGGATGGTAAATATAAGTCTTTTACTTCTGTTGAGAACTTAATAAAAGATTTAAATAGTTAAGATGACATTCAAGGTTATTGAAAGAAGTGAGAATTTCAAAAAATCCTATCAAAAACTCCCCTCCTCTATCAAGAAAAAGTTTATTAAGCAATTAAATTTTCTCCTTCAAAATATACGTTATCCATCGCTAAGAGCTAAAAAACAATCCGGTGCTGTCGATGTTTGGGAGGCAAGAGTTGATAGTTCATATCGATTTACATTTCAAATCATTAATGACGCGATTCGCTTATTGCTCATCGGTCCACACGATGAAGGTTTGGGGAAGAAGTAAGTCTCTGGAGCAAAAAATTAGATCGTGATTCCCCTTTTGAAGATACGAAAAAAGCAATTTAATAAATTATAAAGGGAATTAAAGTTCGGAGTTTTCTAGCAATATATCGAAGAACTATTCAGGACTGTTCTTGAATATACCCGAGGTCTTGCATTTATAGGTAAGAAAGTGTATAAAATATTCAGACACACTTTTTTGCTTAAGTAAAATTAAAAGAACTTTTCTTTATTACGAAAATGAATTTTAATAGATTAGTAAAAATCATTTTTGCGATTTTGTTATTGGTTACCTTTGGAGAGGTTGGGTATTATGTTTATTACCAATATGGTGAAAAAGGCCATCTTCGAACAAAACCAATCGAAGTAATTACTTCTACTATTTCACCCCAGAAAATAACTGTTGCATCGGCCGATGAGGCAAAAAAAACTGTTACAAGTGAGCATACTGAATTTATAAACTCAGTACTAGAAAAAATAAAAGAAAATAAAGGCAGTGCTTTTCTCACTTTCGAAGGAAAAGGATTTCTTAAAGATGTAAAATACCTTGATGATCAATACTACTCATATAAAATTTATAATGAAAAAGATGCTAAAATAATTGGGCAAATAGTTAAAAAGGACAGCTCTAATGTCATTTTCTATAATATAGATAAAAAAGTAATATCTCCAGAAGAGATAAAAGGAGAAGAAAGGAAAGTTGATTTTATATTTAAATATAATGTTTTTACTAAAACAATTGATAAAGTTGAAATATTTTTAGAGGGACAAAATAGATGAATAAACTAAATATATATAAAATACAATCAGCTAATTACAAAAAACCGAAAATAACAATAAGTAAAATTAATAATCTTTGTTATATAATGGATAATTTTATAAATGATGCGTATGCTGATGCTTGTTCTGAGTGCGGAATAGCACCTCCAACCTGTTGGGAATGTATCAGTCCAGCTGTTTGCGGTCCAAATCCGGGCGAATGCGCGATATGATTCCTTTTTAAAAATCCTCTGCGTGTTCCTAAATATTGATTACTTTTACTGAAAAATAAAATATTTATATTTTTTACTCTACGGATAAATTCCATAGTATAAGAAAAGTTTTTATCAAAAAAACCAATATTGTAGATAAGAGGGGGAATTTTTTGGGCTAAATAATATTTGCTGGCTTTTTTTATAAAATTAAACTTACTCTTTTTCAAGAAATATATCCCCTTAATTGGATAGCCTTTATTGGTCTTAATACTAAAATATTTATTTATCCACTTCTTTTTTTCAAAAAGAGGAAGAGGAAAGGCATATAAAATATTCTTAATATTCCTTATAACAACACCGTCATCAGCCAAAGAAGGAAGTCCAAATTTATGAATGATACTCGTAATTGTGCTTTTTCCTGCTCCAGAAGAACCTAGAAACAACACTGTTTCTCCATTAATTAAATTTGCTGAACAATGAAGAAAAAAAGCTTTGTCTTTGGACATAAGATAACTTAGAACAAACTTTATTAATAGAAAATTAAATTGATTGATACTTAAGAATTGGTAAGTAATAATTTTATTTTTATCCATTCGAAAAAAATGGAGGGCGAAGTTACTTTTATCTTTTTTATTTGGCAAAAACACTCGTGGTGAGTAAACATAGAATTCGATCTGAAAATCAATTTTTGTAGCTTTTAGATTCTCTTTAATCAAACACGAACCATAGAATTTTTCAATTTTCTTTTCGAGATCATTTATTTTTCTAAATTCTTTCATCAATCTTAAGTTATTAATGAAAACTAACTCTATCCTGTAACCCAGAATCTCTAAAAATATTTTATTTTTCTTTGTTATTTGTTTCATAAAATAGAATTATCACCCGACGGATGAAACAAGCACAAATCTAATTCTTTACAATTTATTAGATGTAAGATTTCAAGATATGAGATCCCTCCATCCGTGTGGTAGTATATCACACATGGGATTTTTTAAAAAATCTAAGTACGAAAAAGATCTTTCTCTTGGAGGATAATGATAAAATAAACAAGTGATGAAACGATTACTTAATAGTTTTCAAAGTTTAAAAAAGTTCCACCTCAAATCTACAGGTTCTAGCATGTTGCCCATTCTTCATCCTCAGGATGTTCAATAGTACAAAAAATCATCCAGGTACTATAACCCCGTCGGGTAAAACAAGCAAGCACTCATTCTTTAAAAGATAGATGTTTGATTTCTTATCTTCGCGATTTCAAGCCAATACTCGTCATAATAAATCAGTCCCGAAAACCAAAGGAAGGAAAAAAGATATTGTGAGAGTTAGCACATCCGACGATTGGAAAGTTCAGATGATAAATTTTGGTTCAACAACAAATTATTCTTTGATCTTTTTCCTTAAATATTTGGTGATAAATTCTACAAACTCTTTAAGCAAATCAAGCCTTTGGAGATTTTCGAAAACTCTTTTTTCGTCAATAATCATATACCCATGAACCAAGATATTTCTGAATCTACCCATACCGAAAGCTTTTTCCGCATAGTCTTGGGTAAGTATTTTTGCTTTAGCTAAAATTTTGAAGACCTCATCATTTTCAGCAGGCCTTGGTAGATTTTCTATACTAATAAGCATTCTGCCGATGTCTAAAACTACCTCCAGAGCTATTTGAAAGAGCCGTTCAACTGCTGCCTCTTTTCTGTAATCCTTTTTCAAGTCGGAAGGGTGCTTTATCTCTTTTTTTATTTCCGTAAGATGAATAATCTGTTCTTTAAGGCGCTCTAG
>Ga0194125_10012570_pt1 | contig 11138 bp, 1 predicted proteins | sample TA2KigC250mmetaG_FD_148626 | JGI IMG/M metagenome (GOLD analysis project Ga0194125, IMG submission 148626) | Freshwater microbial communities from Lake Tanganyika, Tanzania - TA2015034 Kigoma Deep Cast 250m | ecosystem: Environmental > Aquatic > Freshwater > Lake | place: Tanzania: Lake... | reverse complement strand
GACAGATTTCCTGATTTTGTCAGGAGCGGTTTTGGTATTTTGACGTGAGTTTTTAAGGCATAGGGCAATCTATCATCCGATGAATAGAAGAGGCTTTGGGCAGGGAGGGGATATCTCCCTGCCAGATATCATCCTCGTTTTCACGGGGACCTGATGAGTTGCTACCGGTTTATCCCCCTGCCTTCGCAGGGGCAGGCTCTTGGCAGGTTGCTCTCCAGCAGAGCCTGTTTACGCTTCGACCGGCTAGGATAAGATAATCCAAAGTCAGGCGTTGGGCAACAACGGAAACCAGTTCAGATTATTTAAAAGCGTCCGCCCTAGAGACGGTCTGTCAAACAATCCAAAAGCCTTAACTCCGTGTCCAAGTTTTTCGGCAAAATATGCAAGCACTAAAATAACATATATATATCTTATTGTCAAGAACTATATTTCCTCACACCTGTCCAAAATAGGATTCCACAAATTATTTTGGACAGCGTTAATTGTGATGCTGGCGTTAAAGTTCCTGCAATTGAAATCCAAATTGGCGTGGTCATTGTCTAATTTAGTAGCGATGCTGCGCTGGAACTTATTCGCTTATCGGGATTTATGGATTTGGCTGGACGAGCCATTTGATACTCCGCCGCTGATGTCATCATTTCCGCAGTTAGTTTTATCTTGGACAGCAAATGATGGCTAAATTCCAACCACATTTTGAATATAGGTAAAAGCCTGTCCTAAATCCTTAATTATCAAAGAGCGATTGAATGTCGAAATTTATTTTGGACAGCGGTGTGATTTTATGGATATTTCGTGCGCGCTATTTAAAATAAGAATAAGCGCTTGACTTATTAAATAAATTATCGTAAATTTTTGTATAAATGTTCAATTATGAGTAAATTATTGGTAAACAATTATATATTGAATTGAAAGTAATCCGCTTCACCAGAAAAATCTCTTAAAATCAAACTACTGTTATGTCAAGCGTGTGATGTCGTCATTGCTTGGTTTTCAGCAGACGAGGGCGTCTGCCTTGCCATAGTCTGAGTTTTCTGGATTAATCATCACTTTTGCACTTAGCTCATTAGTTTAATAGTGACCGAAATCTTAAAAAACACAACATCGCCAAACTACACTGCTCTATCTTTAACAAGTCGTATCCAACTTAGTGCAAATGATTTCATTTAGCATCTATACCTTGACGGTTGCACCCATACTTTATATGAAATTTAAATCCAAATTTACGACTTAGTCCAATCTCAAACTACATTAACATATTAGGTCATAATCCAATTTGAGTCTTTCTGAATTGTATGGAGCATCCTATCTCCATTCCCACGGACGAGATGCTTCATCCGCCTAAAAGTTGGCCGATTCAGTATGACTAATTGTATGAAAAACCTAATTATCGATGTATTCCCTTAACTAAATCACTTAATAGGGAAACAATATCCGGTTCCCTATGAACTTTACAATCAAAAGAGAGGTGCAAAATGGCTATCTTCTTAGCCTATATTCGCCAGAATGCCTTATCTGGCAAAATCAGCGCCGTTTCTCTATGCGCGACATTGACCCATCACGTTTGGAGACGGTTTGCTGTCATTCCATTAGCGATTATTCTTTTTGCTAACTTGGGCTTCACCCGTGAACCTGCTCACCAATCAGAATTAACCGCAGCGCCGGCGCTCGGGGCTTCGGTGCATCGTCAGCCGGGCTTAGAACTTAAGAAACCGACATACCCCGAATTAGAATCCGCTCTTTCAGACTTTCTGGATACTTATAACGACAAGGATGTCAAGGAGGCTGAAAAGTTCGCCAATATCCATTGTATCGATTACCTCAAAGGTCGGGTGTTGGTCGAAGTCGCTCTTCGACCAGGACATACGACTGATGAAATCACCGACTCAGACCTTGCGAAATTCGATATCGAGGTGCGCTCGCGGTCAAAGTATTTCCTGCTGCTGTGGGTGCCGGTCGAGCAGTTATCGCCGCTTGGTCGCTCGCTGCTCGATGTGGCTTATATGCTTAAACGCCCCACGCGGCTATTTCCGGATGAAATCAGCGAGGGCGTTAATCTAATCGGCGCTCGACCATTTACTGACGCCGGTTATGATGGTGGTGGAATAAGAATTGGAATAATCGACATCGGATTTCGGGGAATGCAAGCTGCTATAAACGCAAATGAACTGCCGGCAGACCTCAATGTGCGAAATTTCACCAACACACCGCTGGATTCACAGGGAGTTTCAGAACACGGAACAGCCTGCGCTGAAATAATCTTCGACCTTGCGTCTGAGGCCGAGTTCTACTTCGTTAAAATCGATTGCCTGGCAGCTGATATGCCACCTGCAACTGATTATTTAATAGATAGCGGGGTTCATATAATCAGTATGTCATTAGGTTGTATCGAGGCTATGACGGATTATTTCCAAGGCGGAGATCCATTGTGCCAAAAGGTTTCCGAAGCCTTTGACAATGGAATATTCTGGGTAAATGCCGCTGGGAATCATTCTCGAAGGCACTACCGCGCGGTGTTCAACGATGGTGGCAATGCCGATGGCTGCCACCGCTTCCCAGGCAACAATACTGCCCTTGAATTCAATCACAATTTTAATCCTCAAGATGAACTATGGGTGAGCTTGGCTTGGGACGATTTTCCTAATTCAAATAATGATTATGATTTACGTCTGGCTCGCTGGAACGGGGCCAATTGGATTCCAGCAGAACCTGATTCAGTATGCTTATCTAATCATGAACAGAATGGGGATGACCCTCCTGTCGAACGAATAGCCGTTATGGGCCTAGTTGGCGCACATTGGGGTGTTATGGTTATTGACTCTTCTGGAAACAACTTCGATTTCACACTATTCTCGAATTTTGAATTTATAAACAACACCCCCGCCGGTAGTCTGATCATCCCGGCAATCGGCATAAATGCTTTTGCCGTCGGAGCCATCAACTGGCAAATCTGGAATAATGTGAATGTCGCAGTGGAAGCATTCAGTTCTCGCGGTCCGCGTTATGATGGTCATATCAAACCCGAGATTTGCGGTCCGGACGGTGTTACATCCTTTGCTTATGGCGGTCAGTTTTTCGGCACCTCAGCCGCCTGCCCGCATGTTGCGGGCGCCGCGGCTCTGATTAAATCCGTCTATCCTAATGCGAATAACCGCTTTCTCTGGGATTATCTAAAGGAGCATGCCCTTGATGCCGGCGCCGCCGGGCAGGACAACATTTTCGGCTTTGGAAAAGTCAACATAGGAGTTCTACCTGATAACACGCTCGATTTTGGCCGTATCACAGGTCATAACAGCGCCGCCACTTCAATCTGGATTGATAACACCGGCGATGATATTTTACATTACTCGGCTACTGCCGGCGATGGCGAACAGTGGGGCGGATTTGCAATCGGCGGACAGGATGGCGAACGAACTGTCTTCCCCGGCTGGTCGTCGGAAATACTCGTCCAATTCAACGCAGAGATGGCTTTCCCCGGTGAATGCCCCGGCTGGCTGACTATTAACTTCTCTGATACCAATCTGGCCGTCAGAACCATAGCTCTGTCGGCGACCCAATTCGATCCCGACGGCGAAACTCAAAGTCAAATTGCTTTCGACCAACAATCCCCAATCGACTTTGGCGAAGTCGCCATCGGTCAGAGCCTCGACACCCTGCTTCGTGTGCGGAATGTCGGCGACTCAACTCTGGCTGTCTATCGCTGGGCATTATCCGGCGGTGAAAATGTCGGACTGGGCGGCAGTCAATACTTATATAACGGCGCATTCATAATCGAAGATTTTTCCTGCGAAATGACCCGGATGTTCACACTAGAGCCGGGTGATTCAGCCGATATTAGAATTACTTTCAACGCACGCGCGCCGGGAGGCAATAAATTAGGCTGGCTGGTCATCAGCAGCAGCACCGGGCAGTTCGGACAACAGAATTTCTTCACACTTCGAGGCACGGCCGCTGGTGAAGCCGACATTGAGGTTGACCCCGCATCGCTCGACTTCGGCGAATTGATGTTCGGTCAGGAGGGTGAGTTGACGGTCACAGTTACTAACGCCGGTTTCGACAGCACACTGCACATCAGCAGCACAACCCTTGTCGGCAATGATGCCGATGATTTCAGCATCGTGTCTGGCGGCGGCGCCTTTGACCTGGCTGGAGGTCATTGGCAATGGGTGGGCAGAGAGTTCATTTTCGTGCCTGGTCAGTCGCGTGAGATTGTCATTCGCTTCAATCCTCAATCCGTTGGCGAGAAAAGCGCCGCGCTGCGCGTCATCAGCAACGACCCGGACGAAAATCCTTTGGATGTCCCGTTGATTGGTGTCGCCGTCGAAGAGCAGCAGGCTTCCGACATTCGCGTCGAACCGCAAAACCTGCAGTTTAACGCTGTGGACATCGGTCAAAGCCGCGATTTGACCATATCCGTCTTCAACGACGGCGCCGGTCTCTTACAGGTCGGCGCGGTCACCTTGTTTGGATACAACACTGATAACTTCACTATCGTTTCCGGCGATGGCGAATTCGACCTGGAGCAAGGTGCATCGCGCGATATTTGCGTCCGATTCAGCCCACGCCTGCCTGCCGGTCAAAAGTCCGCTTATCTTCGCATTCAGAACAACGACCCGGATGAGGGTGTATTGCCAGTTCCGCTACTCGGAATCGCCCGCGCTGTTCCCGATATTGTGGCAATTCCCGACCAGCTCGACTTCGGCATCGTGCCGGTTGGTGAAAACCGTGAATTGAGAGCCACTATTCGTAACGAAGGAACTGCTCCTCTAATCCTCACCGGCGGAACAATTATCTCGGCAGGTATCCTCGGTTGGAATAACTTTGCCATCATCGAAGGTGGGGAGGAATGCATTCTGCCACCCGATTCATCTCATACTATTGTTGTTCGATATACCCCCCAATTTCCAGTCGGCAATCACGCCGCCATCCTGCGTATCGTTAATAACGACCCAGATGAAAATCCATTAAATGTCCAGCTGACTGCCACCGCCCGGGGTTCGCGGCTTCTTATGGATGAAAGCCCGCTTTACTTCCCTGAAACTCCTATAGGTGAATCGAAAGACACCACCCGGCTTATTTATTCAGACGGCAATGGCGATGCGATGACATTTACCGCCATCTTTAGCGGTGGAAACGAAGATAATTTCCATTTTCCTGAAGACCGAAATGAATGGACTATTGAGCCGGGGGATTCCATATTCCTGCCATTCGAGTTTCGTCCGCTCCCACCACCGGGCGATAAAGAGACAATCCTGAGGATTGATACCGAAGATGCTCTAAATCGCTATCTCGAATTACAATTATTCGGCCGGGCGGTTGGTTATCCAGATATATCAGTAACACGGACCTACTACCATCCTGATTATCAAAGAGTTATTACTGAGGAAATCGAACAATACTACTTTTCGACTGCAGTCGAATATGGCGGATACATCGAGGAAGATATCGATGTCAGAAATATTGGAAATGACACCCTTCGCGTTTCCAGTATAAACATAACCGATGATGCCAAACAGGCTTTTAGCGTCGTTTCCGGCGGCGGGAGCTTCGACCTGGCGCCCGGTGCATCCAGAGAATTAGTGATTAGATTTTGGCCGCGACAACCACCGCGATATTATTTCGAAGATAATAATCATTGTGCGAATCTGGTAATTGCCAGTAACGACCCGGACGAAAATCCCAAGACTATTCAACTCAGCGGAGTAGGATGTTGTGGGTTTGGACGATATCTTCCTGTGAATGTTGATTTTGGAGAACGACGCATAGGACAATCGGTCGATTCAACCATTAGGATTGAAAATCGAGGCAACGACACCCTAATCTGGCGAGCCTGGCTGCTGGGTGAAGTCGAAAGTAACTATGCTCTGATAGGGGCCGGGGATCCAGGTTTTGTTCTGCCTGACGAAACAGACGAATTTACAGTCAGATTTAGCCCCAGGGCTCCTTCAGGTGTAAAACTTGATACCATAATTATCGACAGCAACGACCCAGTTACGCCAAGATTTCCAATTCCACTGCGCGGATTCGCCTTGTCTCAATGGCGAATTTTAGTTTCGCCGGATAGTATGGACTTCGGTGAACTGCGCATCGGCGAAACACGTGAACTAATACTCACCTTGACCAACCAAGAAGACCACGAGTTCTGTTGGCGAGCCTTCATACTGGGTGAAGATGAAACCAATTTCGCAATACCAGACGGACAAGAGCGAGGAACACTTCAATCCGGTGCTGTGTTTGAGATGCCGGTCATATTTAGACCCATAGAAACTCCGGGACTAAAGGAATCCAGCATATTCTTCTATGAATGGGACTTTGATGGCGATGAAGCCATTGAAGAAGGACCGATTATCATTGTCCGCGGTGAAGCCTTACCACCATTACTCGAGTTACAAATCACTTGGCCTGAGGAGTATGGCTATCCGGATGTCCTCGACTGGAACCGCCGCTATGAAGAGGTCTTCGTCGGCCAGACCTACCCGATGTCAGTCACTCTGCGCAACCAAAGTGAAGAGGAAATGCGAATTATACGATTGGAAACCGACCACGAATGGTTCGCGTGGCAGGATATTGAACTTCCATTTATCGGTGAGGGAGGCCAAGGCATGCTAATGGAAATTCGTGCTACGCCGCGGACTTGCGAGGTCGTTATAGGGAATGCCACCTGTGCAGTAACCATGGGTGAGGGTGAGTATATCGACACGTTGAGGATTGAAATACCGTTGCGAATAGAAGCCACTGAACCTCCCATAATCGAAGTTGTGCCGACCGAAATTGTGCAGATGCAACTTGTGGGGCAAAGCACCGTTGACACTGTCCGTTTGACCAATCGAGGCGGGTCGGCCTTGCGCTGGACAAGCGAGCGGGATACGACTGAGGGCGACCCCGGCGATTGGCTGACTTGGGAGCCGCGAGAAGGGCGCATCCCAACAGACTCGTTCTTCGATATCTTTATTACACTGGATGCAGATAGTCTGACGCCCCGAGAATATCGCTCTGGTATTATATTCCGTTCCAACGATCCGCAACGCCCAGAGGAAACCGTCCGCGTGGGGATGACTGTCGTGCGAGGTTTTCCGGTTCTGCATGTCGAGCCAACGGATATTACAGTTGATGTTCCCGAAGGTCATTCCCGCGATATAGGTTTCACTGTCTCCAACATCGGACAGGCGCCTTTGATTTGGTCTAGTGCCTTACAATCAGGGATCCCGGATAACATTCTATGGTTCCCAAGATCTGGAACCATAGAACCCGGCGGCTGGGCGAGAGTTTCGGTTACTCTCAACGCGACGAATCTGGATCCCGGCTCTTACGCTTTTCGTATCGAAATAACTTCGAATGATCCCGACCATCCGCGCGAAACGGTTTTCATTAGATTGCTGGTGCTGTATGGGCCATATGTCGTAACCGACCCGCCTGCTCATCCGATGGAAGGCGCACCCGGCGAAATACACTTCCCGGTTGCCTTCGTTCGCATTGGCTATATATGTATCCCCTTCATAATCCGTAATCCGGGCGATACCCCCTTGAGATTGGATAGCACCGAGTGCGATAATCCGGCTGATTTCGGAACAGGAAATGTTCCTGCAGATCCATTCGGTCCGGGCGGTGATGACGACGGAGGCGGCGGTGGAGACGATGATGATGGTGATGACGATATAGATTCTTGTAAGTATGCAATATTAAATTTGATTTTTCATCCATCCGATATCGGACGCCGCACAGGCACCATCCGTATATTCACCAATGCCAACAACATCGACCGTGGCGGTGAAAACGCAGGCGTCATCTGGTTTAATTTAGTTGGGGTAGGCATCGAACCTCCGCGCGTCGAAACCGACCCTCCGGAAGGCGATATTCTATTCAGATCTCTGCCAAACGATGAACTCGACGAAGCGTCTCTCGTCATTCGGAATCAGGCTGGTGATGGCGCTGCTGGTTTAATCTGGAAAATCAATGAACAGAACGAAGGTTACAGGGAACAGGGAAACCGGCTCAATGTTCGTCAATTAGACAATAAAGCAGAGCGATTTGCTGTCGGATTAACCCGCGACCGGCGCGGCGAACCTGACAATGCGGGTTATAGTTGGCGCGATAGCGAAGAGGCGGATGGACCAACCTTTAGATGGATAGAAATACGCGGCCGCGAAGGCTGCATTCAATTGCCGGCTGGCATCAACCGGAATGTTGGGCCTTATGACCTCGGTTTTGAATTTCCCTGGTATGCCCAGAATTACGGGCAAATCCGCTGCTGTTCGAACGGGTGGCTTACGTTAACCGATTATGACAGCGCCGATGTCGAACTGCCTAATACGCCCCACCCTGCTGAGCCTAATGCTGTCCTGGCTGTGCTTAATTGTCCGCTCGACCTCGAATGGCCCGGACGAACCTGGTATTATTGGACTAACGGACAAGATTCGGCCGTTGTAACCTGGGAATATACCGGAGGATGCTGGGATAGAGACCACCGATGTGCCGACTTGGAATGGACCCCCTTCCGCGCTAGTTTCCAAGCGATTTTAGAATCCAACGGCAGGGTTCTTTACCAATATAAACCACACCTCGATGAACAACCTCCGGCTGATTATCTTGTCGGCTACGAAAGTGGCTCCGGCTGGCAGGGCGCAGCCATTATCCCGCGTGGGGAAGGCCGCGTCTTTTATGGACTTGCCATCGCTATTGGTCCGGCAGATGTCTGGGATATTCCTTGGTTAGCCGTTGAACCGCAGCAGGGTTTGATTGAACCTGGTCAGGAGCGGTCTGTGAACATCCTCATCGAGCCTGCTGGCTTGGCGGAGGGCACGTGGAGTGGACTTTTAACATTGACCCTTAACGACCCCAATATTCCACTTGTCCGCTTCCCGGTAACCCTCACTATCAGCAGCCAGCCTGAGCGGCATTGGAACTGTGATGAAACCGACGCAAACCACAGCCTCCTCATCACGACATTGCTCATTCAAGAACAGAACGCTGCTACAGACGACGAAGTCGGCGTTTTTACTCCGGCTGGACTCTTAGCCGGATGCGGAGCGTGGGTGGAAGGTAATCCACTCGGAATTGCGGTCTGGGGAGATGATAACGAAACCGAACTCATCGACGGTTTCCGCAATAATGAACAACTGAACTTCAGGGTTTGGGATCACCGCGCTGAACGTGTTTATCCGGCCACGCCTCATTTCATCGAAGGACCGAGAGTCTATCAGACCAATGCATTGTCGGTTCTGACTCTGGAGACTCTCTGTCTGCAGCATTTTGTCGAAGATGACCCTCAAACCGAACTCATCGATGGCTGGGTTCAAACCGACCAAAATCTGAGCCTTATGATTACTGAGGTAACATTTGACGAGCAACCCGCTCCGACTGGTTTTGAAGTCGGCGTGTTCACTCCGGCCGGACGAATTGCTGCCGGCGGGCTCTGGATTGACGGCGAAATACTCGGAATTGCGGTTTGGGGCGATGATCCCGAAACCGAGTTCGTCGAAGGCTTCCGCGCCAATGAAAGGATGCACTTCCGAATTTGGGACAATCTTTCCGACCGCGAGTATCGCGCCCGGGCGAATATGCTCGAAGGTCAGGATATCTGGGTCGCTAACGGCTTCTCTATTGCCACCTTGGCCGACTACAGGCTGAAAGACCTGACCGTCAGATTCGTGCAGAACTGGAATCTCATTTCCATCAATGTTATTCCGGATAGAGGCTTGTGGCGTCGTGACGAAGGTCCCGACATCCGGTTAATGACCGACCGCCTCCGTTACAATCCGGCTGATCCCCAATCACGACACCATATCCTCCTGATGAAAGACGAACGCGGACGTTTTTATTCGCCAGCGCAGAACTTTAGTAATATACCATATTGGAATTTAGCTGAAGGTTATCAAGTGAAACTTGACCAAGCGATTCAGACCCAATGGAATGGTGAACCTATTCCTGCTGATGCCGATGTCCCCATCAACCTCGGCTGGAATATGATAGCCTACTTCCCGGAATATGAACTTTCGGCTGCCGCGCCCCAACTCTATGTAATCTCGCCGATTCGCAATAATGTGATAATCGCCAAGGATTACCGAGGTTTCTTTTTAGTACCTCGCTTAAACTTCTCGAATATGTCGCCCTGGCGCGAAACCCAGGGTTATCAGGTTAAAGTCGATGCAAATGTTGTGCTTAATTATCCTGCTCAACAGGCACAGGCATTAGGCTGCGCCTCGTTCGAAAGCGCGGCTACCGGTATGTGGCAAACGCCGACCTCGACCAGCGCCAATATGTCAGTATTAGTTACTTCCTTAAGCGGGCAATCTTGGCAAGATGGCGACCAGGTGGCAGCCTTCGGTGCATCGGGAAGGATGACTGGGGTAGGTTTTGTTGAAAATGGCAAAGTCGGTCTAGCGGTATGGGGTGACGACCCATCCACGAATGAGATTGACGGATTATTGAACGGCGAACAGTTCTCTTTGAAAATCTGGATTAAAGAGAGCGATAAAGTTGTTCCGTTGTTAGCGCGTTCGTTTAAAGTGGGTGGTTCTTTAACTTATGAGACCGACGGCTTTGTGGTTGTCGAAGCGGCTTTAGGCTCAATGGATTATTACTTCGGCTCAAATTACCCGAATCCGTTCAACAGCAGCGCGACCCTATTCTATGGATTTCCAGAAAGGGCGCGGGTGTCGATTTGTATCTATGATATAACAGGCCGGATGGTAGCTGTTCTGGTCGATGACGAGCAAGATGCTGGACATTACCAGGTAAAATATAATCTGCCTGAATTATCGACGGGAGTGTATTTAGTGCGGATGGAAGCGGGTAATTTCAGCGCTGTCCGGAAGGTTACATTGCTGAAATAAAAAAGGGGCGGCTAAAAGTATGTTGAGTTCACGAGCCAGTAAAAGTAATAGGGAAGAGCGTTAGAGGAGTTGTCTTCTTTGTTTTCCGGTTTAATGGGGTCTTGACCTTTTCTGGTGGAGACGGCGGTTCGGATTGCGGGGTCATTGCGCAGTTTATTGGCGTCGTCGGCGTCTTTCCATCCTTGGGCGATGAGGTATAGTCGTGTGCGGAGGAGTTCGACTAGGGGATGAATGGTGGTGTTGGGGTCGCGGGGATCGTGCAGGTTTTCAGCCAGGTATTGGGTGATATGAAGCCGCTGGTCAATTTCG
>Ga0194125_10012569_pt1 | contig 11138 bp, 5 predicted proteins | sample TA2KigC250mmetaG_FD_148626 | JGI IMG/M metagenome (GOLD analysis project Ga0194125, IMG submission 148626) | Freshwater microbial communities from Lake Tanganyika, Tanzania - TA2015034 Kigoma Deep Cast 250m | ecosystem: Environmental > Aquatic > Freshwater > Lake | place: Tanzania: Lake... | reverse complement strand
GTCGTCGAACCGAATCGGATCGAGATCATCGAGGCGCCTGTTCCGCAGCCCTCGCCGACGCAGGTGCTCATCGAGACTCGCGCCGTAGGGCTGTGCACCACCGACCTGTACGTGATCACCGGCAAGGACCCGGACGTCACGTACCCGACGGACCAGATCGGCCACGAGCCGAACGGCGTGGTCGCCGAGGTCGGGAGCGAGGTGACGCGCTTCAAGCCCGGCGATCGGGTCGCGACGCTCTGGTGCGTGGACGGGTTCATGGGCTTCGGGGACTACTACCTGCAGGAGGAGCCGCGCGTCTACCACCTGCCTGAGGGCGTGCCCTTCGCCTACGGTCTGGCTGAGCCTCTGGCGGCGATCTCGCGTGCGGTCTTCGGGGCGGACATCCAGCCAGCTGACTCGGTCTGCGTCGTCGGCGCGGGGTACTTCGGACAGCTCATTGCGCAGGGCGCGCGCTATCGGGGCGTGCATCGAGTCGGCATCGTGGACATGGTGCCCGAGCGGCTCGCGATCGCGCTACGTCACGGCGCGGATGGGGCGTACAACGTGCGCGAAGGCGGCGTCGCACGGGCGGTGGAGGAACTCACGCGCGGGGCGGGCTTCGACCTGGTCTTTGAGGTCGCCGGGGTGCAGGGCGCGCTCGACACAGCAACCGAACTCGTCCGCCCCTTCGGCACCATCTACGTCTACGGATTCCACGTGCAGCCCGAGACGATCAACGTCAAGGCCTGGCACTACAAGTGCCCGCGCCTCCAGAACAACCACTGGCCCTATCCCTTCCCCTTCGAGGCGGAGCGCTGGACCCGCCTCGGCGCCATCGGTCTGGACATGCTCGCCCGCGGCGTCTACCGGTGCGACGAGATCATCACGGGGATCACCGCGCTGGAGGACCTCCCCGCCGCCGTTGAGGCCGTGACACATCGTCCCGGCGAGATCGTGAAGGCGGTCATCGGGCCGGTGGCAGGCGCGGCTCGTGCATGAGGGCGGTGGCCGCTACCTCGTCGCCGCGCTCGCCCTTAACAGAGCCTCGCGGAAGGCCGCCATGTCGGCGTAGCGGTGCTTGGGGGGGATCACCGTGGCCTTGGCGACTACGTTGGACATCTCCTCCGTCGCGCGCCCCAGACCGGTCCCTATCGGGATCCTCGGGGTCCCGAACGATCCCGGGTGTGCGTAGGCCGCCAACCGTTGCGTCCACTCGAGCCCGCGGTTCCCCGTGATCATCTCGTAGAGGATCGTTCCCAGCGCGTAGACATCTACTCGTGAGTCCGCGGGGTCGCCGTTCAGTTGCTCCGGCGCTGCGTACTCCAAGGTGTAGCCGCCCTCCCCCGTGCCGACCTTGGTGCTTCCTGCATCTGGGGCCAGCGCCGTGTCGAAGTCGGTGATGACGAACCGCCCCTCCGGGCACTCCCGTGTGAGATTGCTGGGTTTGAGGTCGCGGTGGAGGATGCCGTTGTGATGCAAGTACTCCACGGCGTAGGTGATGTCGATGCAGATGCGCGCAGCTTCCTGCCAGGGCAGGGGGCCGGCCGCGCCCATGTACTGCGCCAGCGTCCCGCCGCTGAGGAAGGGCATCACGTAGTAGGGCAAGTCCACGTCGTCGATGAAGGCCAGGACCTTGAGCACCCCAGGCGCGGATAGGGACATCAGGACGGCTGCTCCATGTTCGAAGGCTTCGAGAGCGGCCTGGTCTTCTCGATGCCTAGCGCGCAGCGTCTTGAACGCGTGCACCTCGCCTGTGCTCTTGTGCTCCGCCCGCGCAATCTCCCCCACGCCCCCCACGGCGATGGTTGTCAGGTCGTAGTTCCCCTTGGCATAGCGTGCGAGATCCGTCTCACAGCCGCACCTCGCACACGCAAGTCGGGAATACGCGACCGACTTCCCGCAGTTCGTGCACTTCCTCCTAAGCGTGAACTTGCAGTGCGGGTCGGCGCACACCAACGCGCGCGCCGTGTTCATAGTCCCGCAGCGCGGGCAGCGCGTTCTTGACTCGCTTGGCGCTCGCTCGGGCCGCGTCTCAAGCCTACCGAGGGCCTTCTCCTGCGCGGCGGCGATCGCGTTGATGGACTGGCCCAGCGCGACTGCAAGTGGAATTACCGACACCATGCAGGCTGCCAGGGACAGCAGCCCGATCACCGGCACGAAAGACACGCCGAATAGGGCCGCGTACCAGACGCAAGCCCCCTCATCCAGCTGCACTCCCGGAGTGCGGTGGCGGGCGGCGAAGGCGTGCATGCCGCGGGCCAGCCCGCAGTAACACCGGAACACCCAGTACAGGTTGAAGAGGGGGATCAGCAGGGGGAGTACTGCTTGGCGAGGGGTCAGCGCAGCGTGGCCGTCCTGGATTGCGGCCCAACCGTTCCACGTGAGTATGGCCCAGGTCATCCAGAACCCGGCTACGCATCCCCCGACGATGATCGCCGCTCCCGCTTCCGGCGGCGTGGCATGCTCGGGGTCGCGAAGCCACGGCGCAAGGGCGACCAGCCCGAACAGGAGGCCCGATACGAGGAAGCCGCCCAGAAGACCCACGTCGAGCGGGAGAGAGATCCGCCCGACCCTCGGCATCGCCGCGAGACTCAAGGGAGCCGACCCTCCCTCCCGTGCCCCCGGCACGCCGCCCGGCCATGCCGTAGCTGCGGTGGTCGATGGGTTCGGCGTCGACTGCTCCCGGCCCTCCTACTCCACCCTCGCCTTGGCCCATTCCGCGTGGTCGGAGTTGATGTTGTCGCCGGCGTCGGTCGTCGTCAGGCGGAGACGGCTCGCGCCGCTGATGTCCACGTCGATCTCCGCGGCTGGTTGGCCGCCGCGGAGGATGTCACTCTCAAAGACCTTCTCCCATTGGCCGTTGCGTTCGACCTCGACGATGAAGGTGCAGGAGCCTGCTTTCTCAGCCGAGTCATCGATACCGACCCACGCGCGGAAGCGCTTCGCGGCGGCGAGACCGCGCTCCAGCGCATACACCACGAATGCCCGGCCGCCTTGCTCCGTGGTCTCGGGGTGCGTGCTGAGACCCTTGGCGAACTGCCGGCCCGCGATCGTGATCGGGGCGCCGCTGTAGTTCGCGTCCTTCTTCAGGCCGCCGTGCACGAAGGACTCGGCCGGCACGAGGTCGCTGAGGTACACGCCGGCGCCCGGCCCGAGCTTGAGCGCCGTGAAGGTTGCGCTCGCGGCGCCGGACTGGCTGCCCTCTACCCCGCCCGGTCCGGAGGCGACGGCCTTGACCGTGGCCGTAGCGGTGAGCTTGAGCGGCCCGGCGTAGCGCGGTGACTTCGCGGTCGGGTCGGAGCCGTCGAGCGTGTACCGGACCACCGCGTTCGGCGTGCGACAGCCGAGAGTGACCTGCAGCTCGCCCACGAAGCCCCCCGACTGCGGCTCGATCCAGGGCGTCGCCGCGGGAACCGTCCGACGGTACTCGTCGGTCACGAGACCGATCTGCTCGAAGGGGATCGCCTCAAAGCCCGGTATCCTCTCGAACGCCGCCGCATCGGGCTTGAGCGCGAAGTCGCCGTGGGCGGCATCGACGAAGTCGGGGTCGTCCTTCGTCTCCCAGTTGGCCTCGAAGGTGCTGTTCTCCTGAGCCTCCTTGGCGAGGTTCATCCCACCGCAGCGGAACATGAGGTTCCGCGCGATCACGTTGCCCGCCGGCAGTCCGTTCTCGACCTCCAGGATGTTCGCGAGCGTCGGGTAGCGCGCGCGCCACAGGTCGCCCTGGTAGGGCACCTCCTTGAGGTCGTTGCGGAGCTTGTTGTAGACCTCCTGGCCCTCGAGCCACTCGCCGCCCATGCCGCGGTTGTCGATGTGCAACGGGATCGGGCAGTTCACGATGACGTTGTTCTCGACGAGGTTGTCGCGCCCGCCGCCGATGAGGAACGCGCGGTAGACCCTCTCGATGACGTTCCCGATGCACGTCGTGCCGCAGGCGGTGTCGTCCAGGTAGATCGCCTGGTTGCCGACGCCCGTGCCGCTGCCGACGTCGTGGAAGTAGTTGTAGCGGATTACGGTGCCGCGCACGGTCCAGTTCCGCCCGGTGTAGATCGCGCCCGCATCGTCGGACTCCAGGCAGACGTGGTGCATCTCGTTAAACTCGACGAGGTGGTCGTTCCCGCTGAAGTCCATCGCGTGGTGCGGCGCGTCGTGGATGAGGTTGTGGGAAGCGCGGCAGCCGACGCCGTTGAGGTTGATCGCGTCATGGTGCGCGCGGAAGAGCCGGCCGAAGTGATGGATGTGGTTGTTCTCGGCGTAGTTGCCGCAGGGCGTCAACGTCGCCCGGTCTCCCCCGCTCAGCGAGATGCCGCCGCCGCCCATGCCGTACAGGTCGCACGCGCCCACCCCGTTGTTCGTCCCGCCGGAGACGCTGATGGCATCGGTCGCGATGTTCCGCACCGTGCAGCCCGCGATCAGGCTGTCATGCCCCCCGCTGATCGTGACCGCCTGCCCACGCGCGAACTCGAAGACGATGTCCCTCACGGTGACGAACGCCGTGTCCGTCATCTTGAGCAGCGGCTCGCCCAGGAATGAGATGCCGATCTCCTTACCCGCCAGGGGCTCCGGCGGCCAGAGGTAGAGGAGACCGGTCCCTCGGTCCAGGTAGTACTCGCCGGGGGAGTCCAGCTCCTCGAGCAGGTTCAGCGCGAAGTACTCGCCGACGAAGCCCGTACCCAGACCGTAGACGTGCGGCGCGACGAAGGTGACGGTCTTGGCCGCCGGGTCGATCTTCGCGACCTTCAGGCACTCGTCGAACCACTGGAAGGCCCAGTGGCCGCTCAGGTAGACCTCACCGGCCTGCGTCCAGCGCGCGGGCCGGTCGCCGTCGTACTGGAACGTGCCCCCACGGTCCGGCGTCTCGCCCCAGCGGGGTTTCGAGCCTGGATCGACGACCTTCGCGACGCGGGCATAGCCCTCGTTGGGCCAGCGTGCCAGGGTCATCGGGCGGCTATCGACGAACAGCTCCGGCCAGCCCGCATAGCCACGGAACTTCACTGGCCACTCCCCGCCGAAGTCAGCCAGGCCAAGAGCCTTCAGATCGGCCTGCAGCACCTTCCCTCGCGCACTTTCGTCCAGTCGCTGCAGCACGCCCGCATCGGTCACCGGCCCGAACGCCTCCAGCGGAATCGCGGGCCCGCCAACGAGCCTGACCGTCTCCCCCGGCATGGCGCGGTAGACAACCGGCGCCTCCGCGGTGCCCGAGTCCTCCGCCGTCAGCTCGAAGCTCCGGTCCAGCCGATACACGCCCGCATGAAGCCACACGGTGACGCCGCCCTTGGGCAGCGGCCCCCTCGCCTTGAGCTCGCGCATTGCGTCCCGCGCTCGTTGAAGGGTCGCGAAGGGCCTCGCCTTCGTGCCGCTGCTGCCGTCATCGCCGTTGACCGCGACATGGAACTCCGCGGCGAGGCTTGGCAGCGACAGTAGCGAGGCGACAGCGGCCAGCGTGGCGGACATCAGGACAGGTGTGTTCATGCGGTTGCGCCTCCGGACGGTTGCGGCAAATGGGGCGGGTTGCCCACCTGACGCCCTAGCGCTCGGTCTCGACCGGCTGTCCACTGAGCCAGAAGACCCCTTGAGCGAGGCCGCCGACGGTAGGGGTGCCCTTGAGGACTGCGGGGTCGGCGACGACATCATAGGTCCCTCCGAGGGTCTTGACGAGCAGACGATGGAACGGTTGGCCGGTGGCGGGGTTGGTGAGCTCCTCGGCCTGCTGGATGTACCCCGTGAACATGCCCTCGGGCGGCTCGGGCTCGCCTTCGGCCGGGGCTCTCCTAGAGGCGATGGCCGCCATGATCCCGGGCATGAAAGACTCCGGCGCAAACCTCGATCCCACGGCGTCCTTCTGGCGCTCCTCTTCAGAGGCGAAGCAGGTCAGCTCGTGCGCGAAGGCGGCGATCTGGAATGTCACTCGCTTCCCCGGCCTCACGCGTTCGCGCACCTGCTGGAGGTTTGGCACCCAGAAGGTGAACGGATACTCGCCGTCATCAGCCATGCCGCCCTGAGGGTCGGCCCACCCTTTGATGCTCCCGGCAAGCGGGGAGTCGACGTCGGCCTGGACTTCGGTGATGCCGACGACAACTCGGCCTGGGCCGACGAAGTGAGGGTCACCACCGGTGATCTCGTCATGCTGATTGAGTTGCAGCCAGACCTCGATGCCCTCCCCCGGGCGCCAGACCACATAGGCGCCGCCGTCTGCAGCGATGCGCGTGCCGGATTCCGTCGCGTCTTGAGCGATCTCCCGCACGTGTGCGTCCACCGAGCGAACGCCAGGCGAGTAGAAGCCCAGGCTTGTGAAGTGGCTGGTGACACGCCGGCCCCCGCGCGCACCGCCGGGCAACAGGCCCGACGACCGCGCGCGCCGGTACATGAGCACCAGCACAATCACCACGATCAGCACGCCGACTGCGAAGGCGACCCAGGGCACGTACCGCATCGGAAGCCTCCCCTCCGCTGACGCCGGCAGGTTGCGAGCCTACCGGGGCAGTCATCGCTTGTCCTGCGGCTATCGAGCCTCCTCGAGCTCCAGCCCATCGAACCACGCCGGCTGCTGCTCGTCGAAGTTGTAGAGGTAGATCGCGGAGCTGCGCGGGTTGGGGTGGGTGGTGAACTCCGTCTCCAGCGTCTCCCACTCGCCGCGCTTGGTGCTGTTGAGCATCGCCGAGCGAACGAACTCGGAGCCTTCGAGGTACTCGACGAAGTGGGCCCCGGCCCACTGCTCGCCCAGGCGCTTCACCATGCACCGGAAGCGGTAGCGGCAGTTCGGCTTGACCGGCGTGAGCGTCATGATGAGCTTCTGGGGCGCCGTGGTCTGGTCGAGCCGAATGCAGTACCTGCCCTCGGCCGGGTCCTCGTCGCACGGCGGCGCGCCCCAGTAGACGAGCCGGCCGTCCTCGACCTCCTCGAAGTTGCCGTTCACCAGTGGCGGCGCCAGGATCGTCCAGACGCTCGCCTCGCCGCCCGGCCAGGAGAACTGCGCGGTGACCCTCTCCCAACGCTTCAGCCCTGCGAGGTGCGCCGGATCGCGATGCTCCGTCCGGTCAACGAGGCTGAAGTTGTTCGGATCGCTCCAGTTCTCTGTCGGCGAGATGGGCGGGTTCGTGATGCGGCAGGTGACTTCGGGGAGACCACGCAGCGGCATGAAGTAGGACACGACATATCCGTCCTCCCCCGGCCGCATGATCTGCTCGATCCAGGGGACGACCGCCAGCTCCGGCGCAACGTTGTTCACGATCACAGCTGCCGAGACGCCATCCGTGGGCACGGGGATAACCTGCGTCTCGGCGCCCACGTTTTCGATCTCGTTCACCGTCCCATCGAGCCGGAACATATGCGCGGTGATCGGCCGACCGATGGGTGTGCAGTCCACTTCCACGGTCGCGTTCTCGACGCCCTCCTCATTCATCATCGTGATGGCGAGCGCGCTGTTGCGGCCGTCGTGGCGCAGGAACGCTCGCGCCTGCACGCGGGGGTCGGAGACCTTCAGGCCGACCGTATCGCGGAAAACCGCCGGCCAGTCGATGAAGGGCTTGATGCGCTTGCGGAGGTTGATGATCTGCTTCACTTCCTGATCGTAGCCGTGCAGGTCGAAGCGCTCGCCATCGAGGAAGACGCGGCGCGCCTTCTGCACGCGCGTGAGCTTCCAGATCGTGTTCGAGAAGCCATCGACACACAGGTACTCGGGGAAGGTGTAGCGGAAGACGTTCGGCGTCATCGTCGCGCCGGACATGAGGTGGAAGCCGTTCCACTGGCCGAGCACGTCCGAGCAACCCTCGATCGCCGACGAATAATCCGGGTTGATCGCGCGGCCCTCGCGCGTCACCGTCTCCAGCACCTTGGCGCAGCCCGCCGCCCATTCGTTCTGTCCCGCGTGGTTGTGCCGCTGATTGAAGCAGCGATCCGGCCCGCCGCGCCCCATGACATCCCAGTAGAACCCGTCCGCGCCATACTCCTTGGCGTACACGTCGATGGCCCAGTGCCGCATCCACTCCTGCCAGCCGGGCGAGCCCAGGCACATCATCCGCTCCGCCATGAAGGGGTGCTCCGTCGGCGGCTGCGTGCCGGGGCTCTCGAGGAGAGCGTTGTCCGTGTAGAAGCCGACCGGCGGCGGCAGGTAGGGGGCGGGCACATCGGCACGCTTGCCGGTGCCGAAGTCATCAGAGACGGAGTGGCTCGGCGTCCAGCGCTCGTAGACGAAGTAGAACATCACATGCCCGCCGCGCTCGTGGATCGTGCGCACGGCGGCCTTCAGCTCGTCGGGCGTACCGAACTTCGGGCTGGGGTATAGGTAGGTCATCGTGTGGCTCTGGCGATTGCCCTGCTCGTCGAACCACATGTTGTCGATGCCCTGGCCCTGCACGTGCAGGTAGTCGATCCCCATCCACTCCGACTGGCGATACACGTCCGGTATCTGTCGGAACGGGATGCCGTTCTGCACGCCCATCAGCACCCACCCGTCGGCGCGCCGAATCCACTCCGGCAGATCGGGCGGCTTCATCCAACTGCGCGCCCACTCGCGGTACCGGTCCGCCGAGGCGTGCCAGTCTCCCTCATGCACCGCGAGCACCGCCTCCGGGCACTCCCACGTCTCGCCGGGCTTGACGACGATCTCCTTCGCGAGCGACAGGTCGAAGCTCGGCCCGGGCGCGGGCTGCGCCAACAGCCGCGTGCCGAGGCTCTCCTTGTCATGTGTCGCCAGGTACACGCCGCCCCACTCTCCCGAGAGGTCCATCCAACCCATCACGGCGCGCCCCGGGTAGAGCGTCCGAAAGCCCCCCGCCTTGATCGGGTCGGGCTGGATCTGCCCGCACACGTAGGGGTGCACCAGCGTCAGCTTCGCGGGATCGGCCGCCGGGCAGACGCTGTAGATCATCGGCAGCTCGAAGGCGGTGATCGTGCGCTGAGAGCCGTTGCGGACGGTCCCGGTGAAGCTCGCCGAGCCATCCGCGTGCATCGCGATGGTCACCACGATTGTCGTGGCGATCGAGGGAACCTCGAAGTCCAGTTGCGCACGGCCCTGCGTCGCGTCCACCTTCGTGAGCCGGGCCTCGGTGAACGGGATGGTCTCGTAGCCCCGGCCATCGGCGGTCAGTAGCTCCAGTCCGAACAACGGCTGTCGCGCGCCGACCGGAGCGTAGACTTCCCCCGTCGCCGTGTTCTCGATTCCCGCCAGCGCACCCGTCTGCTTGCACAGCGTCAGCCGCAGCGGCCCGCCTGCCAGCGTCGCGCGCTCGGCCTCCGGCGCCGTGCCGAGTTGCGGCCGGCGGAGGACCTCGAACCGGAAGTCGTCGAGGAAGAACTCGGTCGCGCTGCCCTCCTGGCTGAGCCAGATGTTGTAGTTCCCGGCCTGCGCGCAGCGGAGCGTCAGATCGGCGGCCGTCCAGTCGGTCCCCGAGAGCACCCAGCGGTCCTCGAAGGATGTGCGCCCCATGCCGACGACGATGGGCTTGCTTTCGCGGGCGCTGAACCAGAACGAGACGTGCAGCACATCGCCCGCCTCGAACTGCCCGAGGTTGTGCGAGGTGCCCTCGTAGTTGCCGCCCATCGTGTCCTGGTTGTCGGTCACCACGCGCAGTGATTGCGTCCCGCCACGCGCAAACGTGCTCTTCTCGACCGCGACGGGCGTGCCGTAGATGGCCCACGGCCCGCGGTCGGGAAGCTCCATGTCGGCATCGGCGAAGTCGGCGGACCAGGAGGGAACGGCAAGGGCGAACGGCGCGAGGACTGCCAAGGGCAAGCGCATCGGATCACCTCCCGGCGCTGATCGAACGACCACGGCAACAGTGGACAGTCCTCGTTCCGTGCCCTGGCAGGCACGGAACGGGACAGTCCTGAAGGCTCACGGCGGCGGCTGGTAGCCCTCCTCGCGCGGATGGCCGTTGGCATCCACATACGGCAGCGCGCCGAAGTGCGCCTGGCGGCCCTCGCCGGCCGGCCCGGCGAAGTCGAGCTGCCCCGAGCCGCGCACGGGTTCGTGCGCCCCGTCGCGCGCCGGATCACCGTACTGCACGAAGAAGGCGTCCAGCTTGGCTTTCATCGACTCGATCACCGGGGCGCTCGCTGCGTCGCTCACGAGGTTGTGCGCCTCGCCGGGGTCCTCGGTCAGGTGGTACAGCTCGTGCGGGCCGTAGGGGTAGCGGTGGATGTACTTCCACTCGCGGTTGCGGATCATGCGGACCGGGCCGTACTCCTCGAAGGTGATCACGTCCTCCCGGCCCGGCATCCCCTGGCCGCGCAGGATGGGCGCGAGGCTCTCGCCGGGGAGCTTGTCCGGCTCGGGCAGCGGGAGGTCGAAGTACTCGCACAATGTCGGGAGGAGGTCGCAGTGGCTGAACAGGCCCTGCTCAACGACGCCCTCGCGGCAGCGTCCCGGCGCCGAGATGAGCGCGGGCACCTTCACCGACTCCTCGTACATGTTCAGGGGGAAGGTCCCGTTGCCCTTGCCGAAGATCCCGTGGTGCCCCATGTTCATGCCGTTATCGCTGAAGTGGAGGAAGATCGTGTTCTCGCGCTGCCCGTTGGCCTCCAGCCAGTCGATGAGCCGCCCGACGTTGGCGTCCATCGCGGTGACCGCCGCGAAGTAGCCCTTCAGGATCTCCCGCCGCTGCTCGCCGGTGCCGCGCGGCGCGGAGGCGATCTGCCACGGATGGGGCGGCACGTCGGGGCACGAGGCGAACGGGCACGAGTCGTACGAGTCCACGGTGTCCTGCGGGTGCTGGTTCACCCACGGGCTGTGCGGCGCGGTGTAGTGGACGCTGAGGTAGAACGGCCGATTCGAGCCCTTCTGCTGCTCCAGGAACTCCAGGCCACCGTCGGTGATCGCGTCGGTCACGTAGCGCGGCTCGCTGTGCGGCACGCCGTCGCGGATCATCGGCGCGTTGTGGTAGTTGCTGCCGCCGGTCTGGTGCGCATACCAGTAGCTGAAGCCCTTCTGCGGGCGGAGGCTATCGCCCATGTGCCACTTACCGCTCAGCCCACAGACATACCCCGCCTTCGCCAGCACGTCGGTATAGCCGCTGATCCCGGCGAGGTATTCGATGGCGCGGTCACCCTCGTTCGCCATGTTCCCGCCGCGCAGCCAATCGTGGATGCCGTGGGAGGACGGAATCCGCCCCGTGAGAAGGGATGCGCGCGCCGGAGAGCAAACCGGGGAAGTGCAG
>Ga0194125_10012566_pt1 | contig 11141 bp, 9 predicted proteins | sample TA2KigC250mmetaG_FD_148626 | JGI IMG/M metagenome (GOLD analysis project Ga0194125, IMG submission 148626) | Freshwater microbial communities from Lake Tanganyika, Tanzania - TA2015034 Kigoma Deep Cast 250m | ecosystem: Environmental > Aquatic > Freshwater > Lake | place: Tanzania: Lake... | reverse complement strand
AGATAACGAGAAATGGCTAAATCAAGATTATCTTCTTTCTGCCAAACAGTAATATGGAACCGGAGTTGGTAGAGAGAAATAATAGTATCTTCAAGTTGATTTTTATTTAACAAACGAATAACTTTGCCAAGAAGTGCAAGGATTGAAGTTTTTGTTTCGTCATTAATATTTTGTTGATAAACATAGTTTTTCAAATCAAGAAGCTTAATGAGGGTACTTTTAACATGTTTTTCACCAGTTTGGTCAATTAAGGGATCATTTAATGGCGAAGAATGGTTGAAGTAAATTTCAGTCAGTTTTCGTTCGCCAGTATTAATTGAGTCAGAGATGGTCGACCAAATATCGCCGATATTAATAATTTGACCAATATGGAGGTTATAATTACCTTGGTCGACCCCTATAATGGTGATTTTATAGCTGCCCTCAATAGCATTTGGAATAATAGCTAATTTACTATCTTGGAGATTAGTTAAATTTCCGTTGGGTTCCAAAATAGCTGAGATTGTTGCTGGTGAAGCGATTGCAAAAACCAAGGATGGTTCATAATTAATATTATTTGAGATTGTCGAAATTGAACTTGGAGAAAGGTCAAGAACTTCCATAATTTTTTGTTGGCCTTCATTTGAGGTAACCAATTCTTGATGACCAATATTTTCTAGATTAACCACATCAGCTCCGTTTAAAACAGCGCTTTCGGCCAAAACAGTTTGGTCACCATCGTCATATTCATCACTTTGTGGTTTGCCATCAACCCAAAACCCTAAAATTTTATCCAACCAACTGGGGGGAATGATGTTAATCCATTTTAAAGTGCTATTGGGCAAAAGGCCGACTAAATTATTGGTTATAGAAATAAGATGGTTGGGCAAAGAACTATTAAGCCCAATGAGCCAATCATTTTTTTGAGACATTTGTTGTAGGGTTTTTTCTTGAGAGTTTTCTTTAAGATAGTTAAAAGTTGGCAGCATGTCTTTTAGACTAGGAATAACACTTCTGACTGTTTCCATAGTAGTAAAAAACCCAGGTTTTCTTAAGTGGAGTAAGAGTCCAGTGCCAATTCTTTGCCAGCCAGAAAGAGATTTACTTAAATTGCCACCTTCCCAAGGATAGTACAGGGAGGGAATTCCCTTAAGCGGCGAACCTAAAGTTAATAATTGGTCAACAGGGTTGTCCGGATTATTTTGTACATATGTCCTGGCAACTAACCCACCAAGGCTGTGGCCAACTAAATCAATTTTTTCTTGAGGTAGAGGTTGGACAACATTTTGAATATAATTTTTTAAATCCTCACTAGTCGAATCGACCGGTTTAGCCCAGTTATAGTTAAAAATAAAAAGATTTTTATTATCGCCATCTGTTTGATAATCGGCATTCTTGAAAGTTTCAATTAAACCCTCATAAACTTTGATTCCCGGTGTCATAGACCATTCTGACTGTGGTTTCTCAATCCCCAAAATCATATTCTCATGATTCCAAGATCCTCCTAGCCCAGGAAGAAGTACTATTGGTTGGAGAGGAGTAGGAGTAGGAGTAGGGTTAGGGGTAGGGGAGGGAGTTGGCGTTAAGTATGGATTTATTAATATATAGTCAAGGGAAAAACTAGTCCATGTATGCCCTGGTCCTTGGGTAGTTGGGCTCCCAAACCATAAATATGAAGGCCTTACGGGCGTTGGATTGGAAATGAAAACCTGATTATTATCTAGAAATATCAAATATTGACTGGAAGAATATCTAAATTCAATATCGTGATAATTTAAATCTATACTCCCCTTTTTATAAACAATGACTTGGTCAAGTGAACAGCTTGTGTTATAGCAATCACCACTGTAGGCAAAAAAGAACCCACCTATTGAATCTTGCCAAACTTCAAGAAAATATCTTTTTGAAAATAGTGGATCATTTAACGGGGTATCATTACATCCGTTTGGTGGGACATCTGTTGCAAGCACAAGACCGGCGCCTTTTGTGGTGGCGCTATTATATTTTATTCTAAATTTAACACTAAAATCTCCTGATGTAGGAATTGGACTAGATTTTGAAAAAATAAACGGGTAAATTCTCGTATTGCCCGCAGATATGTTAATTGCTCCAGAGACTATAGCAATAGCGCCTTCATTTTGGTATACTTCCCAAACTTGGTCATTTAACGGATAATTATCAAATTCTTCTTGAAAAGCAAAAACTCTCTTTTGAGAAAGAATAAAAAGACAAATTATTATAAATAAAGTGATAAAAAATTTATGATAGCCAAATTTTGACATAAAAAAAGCCGTTTTCCGGCTTGTTTATTAAACATTTTAAAATATTCTAAGATCTTTGTCAAGACTCTTTTTGTTACAAAATTTTAATAAATGATAAAATTTTATTTATGAGTAAAATTAATGATGTTTTATTTTATTATAAAAAAAAGGCTAATTTCACAGATCAAGTCTCAGAACCATTTCAGCAAGAGATAATTAAGAAATGGCTTATATCTCTTTCCAGAGGAAAGAAAATTAATAATTGGAAAGTTTTAGATTTTGGTTCTGGCCTGGGCTGCAATCTAATTACGCTAAAAAAATTTTTTAAAACGATTACTACTTGCGATATAAATAAAACAGCATTAAATTTATCTCAAAAAAATTATGGTGTGAGAGGTATTAATTATATCTTGCTTGATGGGCTTAAATTGCCTTTTGAAAATAAAACTTTTGATTTAATCGTTGCCACTGAAGTGTTTGAACATATTCTAAATTTTAAAAAAATGATAAGCGAGTTAAAAAGAGTTATTAAAGAAAAAGGTTTCCTTATTATAAGCACTCCAAATTATTTTAACCCCACCGGGATAATTAAAAAATTTAATGATTTTAAAAATAGAAATCAAGCATGGGGGCCTTGGGGAGGTCATCATGGAGGTTTGGAAAGATTTACTACTTGGTTAAATGTCGAAAAAATGCTTTATGACTTTAGAATTATATCTTCAAGAGGAGCCGACTATCAAAAATCATGGTTTTATAATAACCCTTTATTCCCTGTACGATTTAGTAAATATATTTTAATTTGGCCTGGCAGACTGCCATTAATTAAAAAATTAGGAATGAATTATTTTATTCTTGCTCAAAAGGAATAATATTCATGGATCTAAGTGTTATAATCCCGGTTTACAATCAAGAAAAAATTATACTTAAGATATTAGATTCTTTAATTAATCAAATTCTTCGAAAGAATAAATACGAAATAATTGTAATAGATGATGGCTCACCAGATAAAACATATGAGATTTTAAGCTCCCTCAGGAAAAAATTAGAAAATAAAATTTTTGTTTTAAAAACAACAAATTTTCATGGAAAGGGAGCTGCGAGAAATTTAGGACTCCAAAAAGCTAAAAATGAAGTTGTTGTTTTTCTAGATGGTGACATTATTGCCTCAAAAGACCTATTAACAGAGCATTTAGAATGGCATAAAAATTTCCCAAAAGAGAATTTTGCTATGGTGGGTAATATCTCTTGGTATCCTGGGTTAAAAATTACACCCTTTATGTATTGGTTAGAGCATGGAGGAGGACAACTTGATTTTGATAGTTTAAAGCATAAACAAGAGATTGATTATAAACATTTCTACACTGGCAATTCATCATTTAAAAAAGATTTTTTATTAAAAAATGGCCTTTTTGATGAAGATTTTGGTCGTGAAATGTATGAAGACTTAGAATTAGCCTACCGACTAAAAAAGAAAGGATTAAAAGTTTTTTATAACAAAAACGCGCACGCTTATCATTACCATCAAACTAACATACAAAAATATTCTAAAAGGATGATAAGAGTCGGTAAAGGTGCGAGAATACTGTTTAAAAAGCATCCAGAATTAAAAAATAAAGTTGCTTTGTCTCGATTTACTTTTAGGGTAATATTAAATCAAATTTTTTCACCAATTTATTTTCTTATAGGTAAAATTTTTAGAAGTATTAAATGGATGGGTTATTATTATAACGCTAAATTTTTCAAAATTTATATGAAAGGGCATAGAGGGAATGACTAACACTTTTGTAATCATTCCTAATTTTAATAACCAAAGAGACATCGTCTCTTGTCTAAAGTCTTTAATCAAAGCTTATCCGAAAATCAAAATTATTGTGGTTGATAATGGATCGACGGATAGGTCGGTTGAGGCGATAAATTTATTGAGATATGAGGAGGTGGAACTAATCAAAAATGAGGCTAACTTGGGTTTTGCTAAGGCAACCAATATTGGCCTCAAATTAGCCTTAAAAAGGGGGGCTAAAGACGTTTTACTGCTCAATCCCGACACCTTACCTAGTAGGGGATTTTTGGAGCCACTTTTAGCCAATTCGGCTGAAATTGTCGGTCCGGTTTTAAAGTTCAAAAGGGCAGGGCGGTGGGTTTATGATTTTGGGGGTAAGGTTAATTTTTGGATCGGTCGCACTTCTCATGATGAATACCGAACAGATAATATCAAGCATTTAAAATCTCCAGATTATGTGAGTGGAGCCTGCATGTTAATTAGAAGAAAAGTTTTGGAGAAAATTGGTTTTTTGGATGAGAGATATTTTCTTTTTTTTGAAGACTCGGACTTTTGCTTGAGAGCCAAAAAAGCTGGTTTTAAAGTGGCTTTGGAACCAAAATCAGTCATGATTCATAATCTTTCTGAAGGTAAAAAGAAACCCCTTTATTATTTTTATCACCTTTTACGCAGTAATCTTATTTTTATCAATTCTTGGCTTCCTTTTTACCGCCGACCGGTCGCCTATCTTTATTTATGGTTTTTAGCGTTAAAAATGCTTCTCAACCGGTTTTAATTGAGGTAAAATCAAGGTATGATCTCGGCTGTTGTTTTGACCAAAAACGAAGAAAAAAACCTACCTGAATGCTTGGGATTAGTAAAATGGTGTGATGAAATTTTGGTCATTGATGACAATTCCATTGATAAAACAGGGGAAATTGCCAAAAAATTTGGTGCCAAAGTTTTCACCCATGCTTTAAACAATAATTTTGCACAACAGCATAATTTTGGTCTTCAAAAAGCCAAAGGAGAATGGGTTTTGTTTGTTGACGCCGATGAGCGAGTTTCTCCGGAACTAAGAAAAGAAATCCTGAAATCGATTAAACAGTCAAAAGCTAACGGCTTTTATTTAAAGCGGCAGGATTTTTGGGGCGGTCAAGCCTTAAGATATGGAGAGACGGCCAAAGTTCGTTTGCTACGCTTGGCCAAAAAAGGAAAAGGGGAGTGGCGAAGGGAAGTCCATGAGACCTGGGAGATTGAAGGTGAAAAAGGCGAACTGAAAAATCCTCTTTGGCATTATCCGCATCAAAGTCTAAGCGAATTTCTTGAACATATCAATTTTCATTCGACTTTACACGCCCAGGCTTTAAAAAAAGAAGGAGTTAAGCCGAGTCTTTCAAGAATTATTTTTTATCATAAGGCTAAGTTTATCCAAAATTATATTTTTAGATTAGGCTTTTTGGATGGAACACCCGGAATTATCGTCGCTTTAATGATGAGCTTTCATTCTTTCTTAGCCAACTCCAAACTCTACTTTCTTGCCAAGAAAAATTGACTTCCAACTTTAGTTTTGTTACTATGAGCCTCAAATTATCGAGTTAGCTAATTTTGCTAGCTTTAGCTCGTTGAGAAATAAATAAAAATTAGTATATTAGACGGAGGTGAACGATGCCTTGGGGAGAAGAAGCAAGATTACAAAATTTTTTGGCTGATTTACGAATATTTATGAAAAACAAGCAGTTAACGCTTATAGAAGGAGGAAAAAAGGAAGTAGAGAATCGTCTTTCTTGGCAAATATTTGCTAGAGCTTTTTACTTACTGAAAAAGAAAGGCACGAGACATGTTTTTCATCTCAGAGGCAATATAAAGGATAAATCATGGTGTTTTTGGTGGACCGAAAGATATGAGATTGGGTTTGACTTTATTTTTCGGTTAAGTCTGGAAACAACAAAGTATAAGAATGTCCCAGAGAAAATTAAAAAATTGCCCAAAAAAATTGGCGACAAAGACTTTAAGACAATTCTTCTTGGCTTGATTGGGGAGACAGAGACCTTGGATAAAGGAAAACTCATTATTTTAACAGAAATATCGACCCATTTTTATAAGATAATCGATCATAAGCTGGTAAAAATTCCCTTAAATAATAAGCAAAAAAGAAATTTGTTGTTAGTCTTATCTTTTATCAGGCAAAAAATAAAGGCTAAAGAAGGTTTAATAGATTTGATTTTGAATAAAGGAGGGATTATTTGAGAAAAAACTGCTGAGGTTGCCTCTTTACAAAAGAACAACCTCGTGTAGAAGGGGAAAATTGTAAGGTTTTCCCCTTTTTTTTGGCTAAATTTTGGCTGTTTGTTTTATAATAAGCTTAATGCTGAGTCTTTTGGCCATTCTGCTTTTTGTCTTTCTGGTTTTATTTCCCTTTGGCCAGTTAACCAAAGTCCCTTTAGCTTTTTTGAGCTTGCCGGAAGTTCATCTTTACTTAACCGACGTGGTTTTATTCCTCTTTGTAGTAGGGTGGGGGATTTGGCGCCTTTTTTTCCATAAGAAAAAATATTCACTGCCACCTTTGGCCAAGCCAATTTTTTTATTTGCCATAATTGGGGGAGTTTCTTTAATGGTCAGCGCTCCCCTATTTGCCGGTAGGGAAGTTTTGGTTGGCTTTTTGTATTTATGTCGCTGGCTGGCTTACGCCGGCCTTTATTTTGCCCTCTGGGATTTGAAGGGCAAATGGTCTTGGCTGCGGCGTGATTGGTCGTGTTTTTTGATGATTGTCGGCAGTATGATTGGGGGTTTTGCCCTTCTTCAGTATCTTTTCTGGCCGAATTTAAAAGCCTTGGAGGTTTTACAATACGATCCTCATTTTTATCGAGCCGCCGGCACCTTTATTGATCCTGGTTTTACTGGTCTGATTTTGGTTTTGACCTTGATTTTGGTTACTTTTCGGATTTGGTCAGAAAAAAAACAAAAAAGGTGGTTTATGATTTTGTGGCTTTTTCTTTTCGTGATTTTGGCTTTGACTTATTCCCGCGCTTCTTGGCTAGTTTTCTTTTTAAGCATGACTCTTTTGGCTTTTTCTAAAAGATCCTGGCGTTTTCTTGTCTTGATTATTGGTCTTTTAGCTTTCACCTGGTTGGTCATTCCCCAACCAGCTGGCGAGGGAGGAAAACTGATCAGAACCTACACCATTCAAGCCCGATGGGAAAACTCTCAGCAGGCGATAACGATCATCAAGCAAAGACCGTTTTTGGGGGTTGGTTTTAATACCTTGCGTTACTATCAAAAGCAAAAGGGCTTTTTAGCTGAAGAAAACTGGCAACTTAACCAAGCCGGAGCCGGGATTGACAACAGCTGGCTGTTTGTTTTGGCAACCAGCGGCCTTTTGGGTTTTTTGGCCTATCTTTGGCTTTGGGGCAAGGCCCTAAAGATTAGTCAGGGGAATTTTCTGGTTTTAGCCAGTTTGATGACTTTCATGGTCCACGCCTTTTTTATAAACTCCTTGTTTTATCCCTGGGCCATGGCCTGGTTTTGGTCTCTGCTGGCTTTAGGCGTTAAGGTGAAAAGTTAACGGTTAAAGTTTTTTCGCTTTGGTTACCGGCTTGGTCTTTAGCTAAAATCAAAATCTTGTTTTCGCCAACACTTAAACCTAAATTGTAGCTAAAATTGCCTTCCTTATCTAAGATAACCAGATGGTCGTTGATTAAAAGACTGGCTTCTGGATCAGTTTGACCACTGATTTTAACCTTACCTGCATCTTCGGTGACCACTGTTCCGTCGGCTGGTTCGTTGATTTCCAGGCTGGGAGCTTCGTTATCATACCAGATGATCATCTTTTGTGAAGCAGGGCTTTGGTTGCCGGCCTGGTCTGAGGCAATGGCGTAAATTTCGTTGCGGCCCGAAGTCAGCTTTAAACCAGAAAAAGAGAATTGACCTTCGTTATCAGCCACAACTTCCTTGACTCCCCCGCCGGTTAAATAAATTTTGACGGCCGCGCCGGCTTCGGTAATCCCTGAGACTTGAATTTCTGCCTGGTTAGTGGCCGTTGGCAACGGTTCAAGAATTGGCGGTTGCGGTGGTAAATTGTCTTGGCTTTCCACCGGCAGGTTAGAACTGCGTAATTCTCCAAAAAAGACCGCCATCTTGATCAACGCCGGAATGCCCCAGACCACAATGGCCACCGCAAAAACAATCGTCAGTAAAGTAAAGAAAGCTGCCTTGCGGAGGTTTCTTTTTTCTTCTTTCCTGGCTAGTAAAGAATATTTCGCCATGGAGCCGATGGTCGGAATCGAACCGACGACCCACGCTTTACGAAAGCGTTGCTCTGCCAACTGAGCTACATCGGCACAACAATTTTATTTTAACAATTAGTGATGAAATTTGCCACTTTTTAGGCAAGAGAAAAGCACAGTTTGGATTTTATAAGGAAAGTAGTTCGAGACTACACCTGACCTTACTGTGCTTTTATTTTTTAACAACTTTCTATTGTTAATTCTTTATTCTTGATCTAACTCTCTCATTAGGTCTTTTGATGAGTCGAAAACTGAAACATTCATATTTTCATCAACAACACAAACAATGTCTCTCACGCCCCCCATGGCCTTTTTTTCTTCTACTTGGAAAACTAGAGCTTTAGTAGGTTTTCCAATTTTATCTATTGTTAGACAACCCATATCAGTCAACTCATCAAGCGCCATTTTTAATTCCTCAGTTGCTCTTTTTTTAAAGAAAAACATCTTTCCTCCTTTATTAATGTGCTAGAAAGTTTAAATATTTTAAAAGCAAATTTCTAATTTGCTAAATAGAATTAGAATTTACTGGTGAAAGGATAATATAATAAGCGAAGCTAAAAGTCAAGACTATAGGATTAAAACCACATTAAAGACACGAAATAAGAGCGGGATAGGGGAGTCGAACCCCTCTTTCCACCTTGGGAAGGTGGTGTTGAACCGCTCAACTAATCCCGCACTGCCCTTTTATTTAAAAGTAAAAGCTTTACCTAGGGATCTTCAAAACATTGCCAGGGTGAATGATATCCGGATTGCTCAAATTATTTTCATGAGCAATTTTCACCCATTGATACCCATCCTGGTAAGCTCTGACTGAGATATCCCAAAGACTGTCGCCTTTAGCCACGGTGTATTCGCTTCCGGTAATGGTTTGTGCCACTTCCATGGCTGGTTTTCTGACTTCGGCCTTGGGAAGAACTAATTCTTGGTCAACCAATAAACGATCAGGATTTTGTAAATTGTTTTCCTTGGCAATATCCACCCAGTTGTAACCGGAACTGTAAAATTTTTCGGCAATTTTCCAAAGATGATCTCCGGCTTGAACTTTATAAGTGGTGGGTAATCCTGCTGGAACCAATTTCCCTTCTTCTTCAATCAGTTTAACTTCTTCGGTTGTCGCCGCTGGTCCGGTAGTCTCCATTTTTGATTTGCCGACCCCACGGAAATAATTGAAAATCAAAACGCCGATAACCGCGACAACCAAAACGCCTAAAATGATACTGATCGTTGATTCATTGAGCTTGACTTTTTTAAGGAAGTTTTTCAAACGTCCGTTACTCATTAAATTTTGGACTTGAAACCTCCTTTCTAGGCAGAGATAAGCGGGCCCGACCGGGATCGAACCGGCGATCTTCCGCGTGACAGGCGGATGTGTTAACCACTACACCACGGACCCCTTTTTTTGAATTGGGATTAGAATAGCAAATTATTGAGCTCAAGTCAACGCTTGTGCTATCATGAAGATGATGAAAATGAGCCGAGAAATGAGTAACAAGGAGGTGGCCAGGCTTTTGCGAGCGGTTGCTGCTGCCTTAGAGGTAAAGGGTAAGAATCGCTTCCAAATCGCCGCCTATGATCGGGCCGCCACGGCCATCGAGCACTTAACCATTGAAGTTAAAGATCTTTGGGATGACGGCAATTTGAAAGAAATTCCTGGAGTTGGAATTAATTTAGAAGGCCACTTGGACGAGCTTTTTCGCAAGGGCAAAGTTACCCATTTCAACCAGATTTTCAAAGGTTTACCGCCGGCGATGTTCGAATTTCTGGAAGTTCCGGGGATTGGGCCGAAAACCGCCTACAAGCTTTGTCAGGAATTAAAGATTAAGGAAGCTAAAGAGGCCTTAAGTTCGCTGACCAAAGCTGCCCAGCAAGGAAAAATCAGGCAGATTGAGGGCTTTGGTGAGCAGTCTGAGAAGGATATTTTGGAAAGCTTAGACAAGCAAGGCAAAAAAGAAGACCGAATGCTGCTGCCTTTTGCCTGGGAATTAGCTCAAAAGGTCATCGATTACCTGAAAAAAGGCCAAATTGGCCTTAAAATTGACCCTCTAGGCAGCCTACGACGGATGACGGCGACTGTGGGTGATATTGACTTGGCCGTTGCCACCAAGGAACCTAAAAGGGCGATTGAGCGTTTTGTTAACTTCCCTGAAGCTAAAGAGGTTGTGGCCTCAGGCGGCAATACCGCCAGGATTATCCATCGTAGTGGGCGTCAGGTGGACCTCAAAACGATGAATCCTGAGGCTTACGGGGCCTTATTACAGCATTTTACGGGCTCTAAGCAGCATAATATCCATTTGCGGGAAATTGCCCAGAAAAGGGGTTTGAGCCTCTCTGAATACGGGATTAAAAGAAAGCTTGCTAATGGCCGCTGGCGCCAGGAGAAATATGAGAGCGAAGAGAAGTTTTACCAGGCTTTAGGCATGGATTTTATTCCGCCAGAGCTTCGGGAGGACGTGGGCGAAATTGAAGCAGCCCAGAAAAAACAACTGCCTCAATTGGTGGAAATAGGCGATATTCGTGGTGACCTTCATGTTCATTCTAATTTTCCGATTGAACCTAGCCATGATGAGGGAGCTGATTCCTTTGAAGTTCTACTCAAAAAGGCTAAGTCTTTAGGCTATGAATATTTGGCCTTATCTGAACATAACCCCAGCTTTAGTCGTCATAATGCTAAACAAATAATGTCCTTATTAAAGAGTAAAAGAGAAAAAATAGATAAACTAAATTACTCTAGAGTAAAAAATATGTCCGTTTATGCTTTTAATAGCCTTGAAATAGATATAAAGCCTAATGGAGATTTAGCTCTACCTGAAGAAGCCTTAGAATACTTAGATTTTGCCATTGCTTCAGTTCATGCCA
>Ga0194125_10012565_pt1 | contig 11141 bp, 11 predicted proteins | sample TA2KigC250mmetaG_FD_148626 | JGI IMG/M metagenome (GOLD analysis project Ga0194125, IMG submission 148626) | Freshwater microbial communities from Lake Tanganyika, Tanzania - TA2015034 Kigoma Deep Cast 250m | ecosystem: Environmental > Aquatic > Freshwater > Lake | place: Tanzania: Lake... | reverse complement strand
AATAAGCGCAAGTTGGCTTACAGACAGTATGACTGCAATTTTTACAATCTTTATAACTTTTAATTATGTAGAATGGGTGTTCTTTTGTCGTTTTTAAGCCAATTCTAAAATTATATGGCCTTATATGATAAATTGGTCCTTTATAAAGTCTGGTATAGATTTTTTTGACCCTTTTTAACCTTCCTAAATGAGTATAAACTTTGTCACCAACGGAAAAATCTTTTATTAGTTTGATTCCAGTATTACTGTGCAAGAAAGTATCGGGCAATAAACAATGAGCCGGAACAACCATACAATCCTCAGAAGAGCTTAGAACGATCTTTGCCAGTTCTTTGACATCTAACCCCAGAATCGGCCTGCCGTCTGACTTTATATTGCCTATCCAGCCCAATTGAGCGTTTATTTTCTCGACTACTTCGAACGAAGGAGCGAAGAGCAAAATGTGTATTTTCCTGACTTTGCCGTTTTTTGAATAAATGCAGCTTATTTCATTAGTCAAAATGAAACGAGTGCCATTATCCTGTTTTTTAATTTTAAAAAGCCCGGGCTCTGCGGGCTCCAATTTTTCTTTTAAAGATTTGAACCATTCGGGGTGGCTGAAATCTCCGGTACCCAAAACCTTAATGCCTTTTATTTTTGACCACTTATCAAGGCTTTCCAAATCCATGTCGCGGGAAGTGGCTCTTGAGTACTTGCTGTGAATGTGAAAATCAGCTATAAACTTCATCCCAATAAAGCTACCAAAACAGGCATTTGAAAATTAGACGGGAAAATAGCTTCTATCTGTTTACAGCCTGAAAACCTTGTAGCCTTCGTGGACTTTCTGGGGGACTTTTACTCCTACAGAATTGTTTCTGGTAGCCTCTCTGACTTTCTGGTGGTCCATTTCCATGGAATCGACTTTCATTTCAAAATCAGTATCACCGCCAACAATCCTGATAGTGTCTCCCACCCTTAATCTGTCTGAAACCTCAATTACTGCCACGCCAAGATGACCAAAAAAGTGAGTGATTCTGCCTATTAATTTTCCTTCTTTTTCGCTTGCCATATTTTTAAAATATATTAGCTGCGACCTTTATTTTTTATATTTTGAATTGGATTTCTTTTCTTTTTTAATCAGATTTATAACTTCCTGAACCAGCTTTTTAGGGTCTTCGTCATAAACAATCTTAGCTACCTTACGGTGAGGGCCGGTAATGATTGACCTTATTTTATCAGCTGTGCCGCCTGTTCCTTCCAGAATGCCTATTGGCTTCTGAATTTCAAAAGCAGTGGAAAATTCGTGCATTGTGCCCATTCTGCCGCAGATAATTATGACCGCGTCTGCTGATTTTGTCATCAAAGTGTCCCTGCCAACGTAATCTGCTCCGGTATAAATCATAACGTCAAACGGCTCGATCGGCAGTTTATATGTTTTTAAGTGAGCGACTTCCGAAGTGGCAGGAGAAAAGCCAACGTTAAACCCTCCAGCTTTCTTACATCCCAAAGCAGCAAAATAAGGAACTCCGGTAGTTGCTCCGGTAACGAGTATGCATTTTTTCTTGGCTATTTCCTGGCCGACTATTTCTGATACTTTTTTGATATTGCGGCAGCAATGGCTTGTTCTGGCTGCACCGGAAACAACGATTTTGTATTTCATACTGTTATATTAGCATAACTTCTTAAATTAAAAAATCCTGCTCTTGCCGGATTCTTTAATAAGGGGGAATAGCTCTTGACGAACTTGATTAATTACCCGAGTCTAATTGGACATTGTTAGGCAGCTGCTGACATCTCCTTCTTCAAAAACTATTTGTCCTTTTGGGCAAAAAACCCGCACCCCCTCACTTTTTAGTTTAATTGAGGGGTGGTTTTTGTCAAGATTTTGTTGTTCTGTCGATGGGCCTTTTCCAGCGCCCCAACCGGGTCTGGAACCTCATCCCCAGAGGGGAATTTGAGCCCTTTTGTGGTTTTGGGGCGAAGCATCCTAGTCGGGGTGGATATTTGGATTTTAGCATAAAATCGGAAAAACGGAAGTGTCTCACTTTTTTGGTTTTATTCGGGGAATGAGACAAATGAGACACAAAAAGGCTGTCTTTTTGGGACACCGTCGTGTCCCAAAATCTGTACCCCAAAAAGCGGACACATTGTGTCTCTTTTTTAATGTTTATTCTCTGGATTCAGATTTAATAATAAACTCGATTGAAAAGAAAATTAAGCTAAACTTAATTTTCAAAATAAATGTTATCTTTTTAGATTTGTACAACTTTTTAAATAGATATAGGAAATTCATAGGGTAGTTGTATTATATCACTTACCTCTTGACAAATAATAAGTAATATGCTACAATAGAGTTGTAAGAAAAGAATAAAAGAGTGTTGCGGTTGAAGGTTGAATTCAGTAGATAAGGTCTTGACAAGATTGATGAAGTATGCTATAATACAAGCGTAAGAGAATATAAAGAGAGTTTCTTAATAATCTATAAAAAGCCCTTCTAAGAGGGGGCTTAAAAAAGAGGAGAGAGTCGTCCAGCACTTCATATATGTAAGTGCGGGATGAATAATAAGTCGCTTTGAACTTTGACCAGGCGGCTCTCTCCGGAGAGCCGCCTGTTGAGTTTAATAGAAAGCAGAGAGAGGGATGGAGGAGAGAGATAATCTGGACAGCGGACATATAAAAATATTAATAAGAGCCTATAATGGCTGCTTAAACAAAACCGCTCCAGCCCAGAAAATTCAACCTTCATCCCCCTCTCTACTAAAAAGATACGAGGAGAGAGATCTTTGAGGAGAGAGTAAATAGTTCTTTCTTGAAAATTAAAGGGTTTCCCAATAGTTGCATGGTCTTCAATCTAAAGGAGAGAGAAGACTGGAAAATAGGCAATTCTTGAGAAATTCTATAGAAAGCCGATTAAGCTGATGGCCCAATCGTACGAGCAATCGAACGAATAAGCCGCCCAAAAAGCTTTCTATAAACCGTTCCCATAACAATGAGATCGGCCTCCACAACGCTGGTTTAACCCTCCAGAGGTTGCGGAGGAAAATCTCCTTGCTATAAAAAGCGGGAAGAACATTGAAAAACAAATTTGGAAAATCTTCACTTCCTTCCAGTTGTTAAGAGTTAAAGGTTAGCAATTGAAAGGAGGTGAAGAAAATGAACGCGAGTACTTGTTCGAGACTCTCCGCAGTAGTCCGAGCCGCGGAATGGAACAACAAATTGCTCGAGCGAGTGCTCGAGCAATCCGAGAAAAAAGGGGAAATCGGAATTCCCCGGCCCACTTACCGCGACCCCAAGACTGGGGCTCGGGTGTGGATGATCCGATAAGGATCAAGGCGTTGACCACTTACGCTGTAAAAAAGTGGGAGTTCCGCACTTTGCGGAACGAAAGAGGGTTATACGGGTTAGGGTTTTTCTTCCTCTTTCTTAGACCATTTAAAAAAGTGGTTTGAGAAAGGAGGAGAAAATGAGCAATTTAAAAAAGATGCTGGCCGCGAAAGCGGCCGAGCCCTCAGTGGCGAAGGAGCCACTAAAGGGCTGGATGGGCTCAGTTCGTGCGTATGTCGCCCGGACAGAGCCCTGGCGGCAGTGCCCGCCAGAGTCGGCGACTCCTGAGGAGTTTGCCGATTGGTTAGCGGAGATCGGAGTAATCTGATTTCCGCAAGTGTCAACCACGACACTATAAATAATGTGGGAGGCCAAGTAATTGGCCGAAAATAAGGATTTGGGTTTAAGGGTTTCGGTCAGCTCTTTAGCTGACCACCCTTTTCCAGGCCGTCATATTCTCTAATTGGCGGCTTGAAAAAGGGTGGAGAGAGAAAAGAAAGAAAGGGTAAGTTCGTTGTAAAGCAGGGGCGAGGTAGTCATTCCTCAAACTGAACATATGGGAATATAAAAATTTAGTTCGATATTTTTCGGATCATGGTGACCACTTTGCCTATTTGGTTTTTTTTGTTGGCTTTAAGTAAGCAAAGCGGTCATCGTGACCGAAACTAAAAAAGAAGGAGGTGAAAGGAATGAGCGAGATCGTCGATCTCGATTTGGTAAACATTTCGCCTAGTGTTTACCAAAGATGGCATGAGATCGCGCGGCGGGCGGTTGAAGACTTGGCTGCGCGAGGGGTGACAATCCGTCCGGCAGATATTCCGGACGAAGAGGGCCGTCTTGAAGACAACGGCTCATTCGCTATCTTTGTCGTTCTTCCGAACGGCGAAGAGGTGAACATGAGAGTTCCGCCTGGCCAGTGGGCTTGGCGGTTCCCAAAAAACTAAAAGGAGGAAAGGAGGCGAACCTATGAAGACCAAGTTTTTTACCTCGCCAAACGAGGTAAAGGCGGGGCTAGATCGGCAGGCCTATCTGGGTTCTGACGAAATAGCCACCACGGTCTTTCTGGCTGGGAAACTGGGAAAACCAGTCCTGGTGGAAGGACCGGCCGGCACGGGCAAAACCGAGCTGGCAAAAGTGGTAGCTTCCACTCTGCGAGCCACTCTCATCCGGCTTCAGTGCTATGAAGGCTTGGATGAGGCCAAGGCCTTATATGAGTGGAACTACCAGAAACAGCTTCTTCGCATTCAGGCCAATCATTTGGCCGAGAACAGCGGGGAGTTGTGGTCGCGAGTCCAGGAGAACATCTTCTCCGAAGAGTTTCTCTTGGCTAGACCGCTTCTTTCGGCTTTGCAGTCGAAGAAGCAAGTGGTCTTGTTGATTGATGAGGTTGACAAGACCGACGAAGAGTTCGAAGCATTCTTGCTGGAAGTCCTTTCGGACTTTCAAGTGAGTGTGCCTGAACTCGGCACGATTAAGGCCTCGCGCAGGCCGATCGTGTTCTTGACCTCTAACGCGCAAAGGGATCTTTCTGATGCGCTGAAGAGGCGGTGCCTTCACCTTTACATTGACTATCCCAGTCCCGAAAGGGAGTTGGCGATAGTTCTTCGTAAGGTGGAAGGCATTTCGGCGAAACTGGCCAATCAATTGGTCAGATTCGTCCAGAGGGCTAGAGAGTTGGATTGGTTAAAGAAGAAACCATCCATTTCCGAAACCCTTGATTGGGCGCGAGCGTTGATGGCGCTTGGCGCTGACCAGCTCGATCCCGAGTTGGTCAAAAGCACTCTTAACGTCATTCTGAAACATCAGAAGGACGTAGAGGGTGTGAGTCGGGAGACCTTGAATCTTCTTTCCGGAAGGCCTGTTGTAAAGGCCAAGGAAAGAGAGGATGAGGATTCCGGCAGCGATCCGTGTGACGGATGCACCTGCCAGGGCAGCGGGGCAAAGTATTGCTCTGACTGTCAGAACGGCAGCAACCGGACTACGGATCCGAAAGCGTGCGAGAACTGCACTGACGAATCGTGCAGTCGAGCGCGCGGCTCTGAGGATAATTCTGGCGAAGAGTCAGGAAATTCCGAGGAGCAAACCTTGGTAGAAGGAGAGACTACCAAGGTAAAAGTCCAGGAGCCCGATCTCCTGGCGGAATTCAAATAAGGAGGTGGATAATGAAAGTCACGATTTTCCCAGACATCAAGCAAAAGTCCACGATCCTTACCTGGATGAGCCGCCAGGCAGGGTTCGTGGCAACGGACTCGCATGCAAAGGTTCCCAATGTCTGCGGGCTCCGAGAAATTCCAGCGAAGGATAAGTATTCAAATCCAACGTTGGAAATCCTGACGAAGGATCTCGCTACAGCGAGTGAAATCGTTAGGATGCTCGGTGGAGTTTCGAAAGAGTATTCAAGTTCGAACTACACCAAGATTATGGCCCGAGAACTACACCTTATAGTCGTAGCGGAAGCTCACGACTTTTGGAAAGTTTGTAGGGCACTAAAAACCATCTCCTTCATTAATACCGAAAAGGAGATGGTGAAGGGTGATTTTGAAGGCGAGTTAATCGCCGGAGAAGTCTACCTTAAGGATGGCGAAGCCACCTTTAGTGGAAGGATGAGGAGCAATGGTTTTCAAATTCAAAATCCTCCTTATCCTAATCACCAAGAGGTGGTAGAATGGTTGGTCAAAAATCCGCTGCATGAGTTAGCAGTGGTGACCTCGGAGATTTCAGCCGAGGAAAAACCCCAGCCAGCCGTCCAACCTATAGAGTCAGGCAGCCCAATCCTGAGTAATCTCGCTTTCCACGAGGAAGCGAATTACCCAGAAAAAGAAGGCCACTATCAGGCTTTCTTGGATTGGGCGGGCGCGGAGAAAATCCCCACCGTCTTAAAGGATGGCACTTATACTATCCAATTTGATGGTGGGAATGATCGGGTTGATCTTTCTCGGGAGAGTCGATGGAACGAACATCCGGGGAAGGTTAATTTCCGATTCGGTTCCGTGCCAAACCGGGAGGTACTTGAGAAAATTAGAGTACTTCTCGGGCTCACAGATGTAAATCTCGTGAGCAAAGTAGAGAATCTCGTTCTCGCAATAGAGGTTCTCTACAATCTCGGCTTTCGCAAGAGCGGAGCTGAGAAGTTCTACGAATTCGTTCAGCGGAACGGATTCGTAGCGAAGTATGACATCAGTGAAAAACTGATGACAACTTCGCAAAGCTTCACCTTAGCAGAAATAACGCCAGAGCAACTGGCGACAGCCAAGGCGAAGTTGGAAACATTCATTACGAAAGTGATGGATGCTGCCGAAAATCGGCCAAAGGAGGTAGAAGATGGAGAAAAAGTTAATTGACTTCATCCAACGCCTTCGGCAAGCCGGCGTTCGGGTCTCGGTAGCTGAGTCGCTTGATGCGTTTCGGGCGGTTCAGATTACTGGGATAGAGAATCGGGAAAGTTTCCGTATCGCTCTGAGATCTTCGATGATCAAAGAATTCACGGATTACCCGATTTTCGACAAGCTCTTTAATCTTTTCTTCTCAGTCGGTTTCTTTGCTCCGGAAGGCCAAAAAGAAGCTAACCAGAAGATAGAGGAGGAGTTTGGGGCTGAACGTTTCCAGCAGGAACTCCAGGAGTTTGAGAAATTCCAGAAGATGTCTGAAAAGGACTTTCTTCGGGAGCTTGAGCAAATGGAGCAAAAGCAGGGAACGCAAAATCAAGGGCGTCGAGAGGACGATGGTTCCGAGAGGATGGATGAGGAGAGCTTCCTCAAAGAACTCGAATCCTTAAGGCCTCAGTTGGGAGAAGAAACTTCCGATGTGCCTTCTTCCGAAACTCCAAAAGGAACGGAAGAACAGTTCCAAAAAGAACTGGAAGCGGCGCAGAAAGAAGCTCCGAAACCCAGTGCTGACGGAAACCAGTCCTCGGAAGAAAAGGAGACTGGTGAAAGTCAGTCATCTGACCAGAATGATGGAGACCAACAGGGCGAAAGTTCTGAAGGTCAAAACCAGACCAGTCAGAAAAGTGGCCAAGCTGGCCAAGAACAAACCGCTGATGGCGAAAGCCAAGAAGGCGGCGAGTCTGGAAACCAGCAAGGGCAAGCCGGCGAGGGTCAAGAGGCTGCCGAGGGTCAGGCCAAAACTGGTAGTGTAAGCCAGGAAGGACAAAACTCCGGCGGTAAGGATGGGCAAGCCGGTGAAGGCAATCAAATTGGCAAGGAAGGTTCTGGTAATGGCCAGCCAGGTCAAACCAAAGAACTTTCTCTGTCCGAGAAGATTGCCAAGGCGTTCCTTGAAGGCGATAAATCTCTCATGAGTGAAATCGCCAGAGAGGGAGCTAAACAGGTTGAGGAAATCAACCTGGATTCGCTGAGTTCAGCCCGATCTGAGGCTGAACAAAAACTCAACTTGTGGGAGATGAGAAATCGCCTGCAGCAAGAGTTAGCCCAGCAAATGGGCGACGAAGAAGCGAATCATTTCCTTGAGCAGGCCTTCTCTAAACTAGAGGACGAAATTGCCTCAGCTATTGAAGAAGAGGCAGTCAGAAGGTTTGGAGAAAAAGCCCTTGATCAGATAATGAGGAAGCCGAAGCTGGAGGAGATTGATTTCAGTAGCCTCCGCTACGATTCCAATATGGATCTGATTGAGGAAATGCGGGTCAGGGTTGCCAAAATGGTTCGTAAGCTTGCCTCAAGGTTCTCGCGTCGCGAGAAAGCGGCGAAGCGTGGAAAGGTTTCCATCCGGGGAACTATTCGCAAATCGTTGCAAACTGGAGGCGTTCCGCTTGAGTTAGCTTTCCGTCAAAGGAAGCTGGCAAAGCCGGAATTGGTTCTCCTTTGCGATGTGAGCGGCTCTGTTGCCGTCTTTTCAGAGTTTATGTTGCAGTTAGTTTATACGCTGCAAGATAAATTCGCTAAAGTAAGGTCGTTCGCTTTCGTCGATCGTATAGACGAAATCACGATCTGCTTCAAAGAAGACACGGCGGCTGAAGCCATTCAGAGGGCTCGTTCCTCGAGAAATATCTCTTGGGACGGTTACTCTGATTTTGGCAATTCCTTCAGGAAGTTTACCGAGATGTATCTCGAGGCGGTCACAAGTAAGACAACTGTGATTGTACTCGGAGACGCTCGGAACAACAACAACGATTCCCAGAAGGAAAACCTTCGCTTAATTAGGGATAAGGCCAAAAAACTATTATGGCTTAATCCTGAACCAGCGGAGGAGTGGGATTCGGGCGACTCGATAATGAGTACTTATGCCCGAGTCTGTGATCAGGTGTTCGAGTGCCGAAATCTCGGCCAGCTCGAGCATGTGGTACAGGAGGTGCTGAAATGACGCACCAAATGTATCATAAGTTTCTGGTCAAGGGGGTTGTTCTTCAACCGTACCGGTTTCCGGACGGCCAGGAGATAATGCCCGGTGGCCAGATGAAGACTCAAGCCCGACGTGCTTCCCACCGCGTACTGGGCGGAGACGATAAAGTGGGACCCACCATTCGTTTTGAGCGGTACGATCGTATCTATGAACGGCCGCTCACAAAGAGAGAGGTTGTCTTCGGGGTTAAATCTCCGGATGATGGCCGAGGTGGCGGATTCGCTGGACTGGTTATTTGGCGCGATCCTTCAGGCGATGAGCTTGGGGAGGTGATAATTACACCTCGCGCTGGATTGGCTGGTGCTGGCGACTGGATCACCGACTTTGTTCGCCAGATTATTCTGGTAGCGGGTTGGACGATCCGAGCCGAAGAGAACGAGTAGTTTTCTCCGGTGGGGCATCTTAAAAAGCACCTGTGCTGAATGAGGATAAGCGCGGGGAACATAGGGTCCTGACTCCCGGAAAGTCAGGAGCGGTCCTTAAAGACTCCGAGCCGCATAAAATATTGGAGCAACGGGTTTAAGGGTTTGGAAGGGAAGCTGACGTAAGTCGGTTTCCCTCTCCTTCTCAGCTTATCAATCTTTGGTAAGTTGAGACCGGAGAAAATTTAGTATAATAAAAAATAAGAGGCCGGAAGCGCTTTCGCAGTAGGAGAAAAATCTCTCTCCTCAACTCTTAGAAAGAGTGATCCCTACTGCGGGAGCACTTCTGGCTTTTTTAGTTATCAACTGTTTATCAACTAGGGGGCCTGGACTCTTAGGCAGGGTTGCGTCATCCCTTGTATTGAAAGGTCGAATATAACAAACCTAATAATACAAAAACTATGGAACAAACAATGACGCAAATGAGAGGGCGAACTCCAATTATTGCGCCTCCTATCAAATACTGCCTCTACGCCCGAAAGAGCATGGAAGCCGAAGATCAGCAAGCTCTATCTATCGAATCCCAAGTAAAGGAAATGCTGGCTTTGGCTCAAAGAGAAAATCTGAGAGTAGTTGATATAAAGAGAGAGGCCCATTCATCCAAAGAGGTGGGCCAAAGAGAGGTATTCAATCAGATGATGGAGGAGATAAGAGCTGGAAAATACAACGGAATTCTTACTTGGGCGCCGGATAGACTATCAAGGAACGCTGGAGACTTAGGCTCAATAGTAGACTTAATGGATAAGAAACTGATCCTGGAGATACGAACATATACTCAGAGATTCACGGAGAATCCTAATGAGAAGTTTCTGTTAATGATACTTGGAAGCCAAGCCAAACTGGAAAACGACAATAAAGCAGTGAACGTGAAACGCGGGTTAAAGGCAATTTGCGAAATGGGATATCGCCCGTGTGTAGCGCCGACCGGCTACCTCAACGAAAAGGATCGAGATAAAAAGTGCCAAGTGAGGTTGGATCCTAAAAGAGCACCGATAATTAAACAGATGTTTGAGAAGGTAGGTAACCAGCAATGGTCGGGCCGAAGAGTATTTAAATGGCTGAAAAGTTTAGGCTTCAAAAGCAGGAACGAAAAAGTCTTAGTGCTTGGTAATATATATCAGCTTCTAAGAAATACATTCTATTATGGAGAGTTTGAGTTTCCTACGGGAAGCGGCAACTGGTATCAAGGAAAGCACGCTCCGATAATAACCAAAGAATTGTTCGATAAAGTCCAGAATAATATCAATGAACATCTAATCCCCAAGACTGAATCAAAGGAATTCGCATTCACCAAACTGATTAAGTGCGGCTATTGCGGATCGGGTATTACGGCTTATGAAAAGTTTAAAAAGTTAAAAGGTGGAGGTACAAACAGACACGTCTACTATTTCTGCACCAAAGCCAAGAATGTTGATTGCAAAAATCCTCCGTTGAATGAATCGGACCTGATTGATGCATTGATAGAATTAATAGATAAAATAGACTTGGATGACCTTGGAGTAAAGGCAAAGATTGAACAAGAAATCTCCAGATTTAATAAATTCAGAATAGGCGTGCTGGGACAAAAGAATCAGATTCATACTACCGAAGTTGATATACGGAATTATGCTAAATACCTCCTCCGAGAGGGGACGATATGCGAGAAACGAGAATTGCTATCGCTACTCAAAAGTAAACTGGTACTCAAAGATAAAAAGGTTGCGGTGGAATAGTTGAGCCAACGAAAAATCGCCGTTTCTCTGGCGATTTTTCTGTTTGCGATTTCAGGCCATGCAAGTCAGTCACCTGGCTTAGCATGTGTTTGCGCCCCCAGCAGGAATCGAACCTGCATTTTAAGTTCCGGAAACTCACGTTTTATCCATTAAACTACGGGGGCGGTTCTATTTTACAGCTACCAAATACATGTGCCGACGATTCCCTCTTTCATTTTTGATTATACCAATCTCTTTAACTTCAAAACCAGCCTCTTTAACTAAATTAATCAATTCGTTCTGCGAGAAACAATGATAATATCTTTTAATATTCTTCCCCCACGGTTCCATAAAATCTCCGAAATCT
>Ga0194125_10012563_pt1 | contig 11141 bp, 7 predicted proteins | sample TA2KigC250mmetaG_FD_148626 | JGI IMG/M metagenome (GOLD analysis project Ga0194125, IMG submission 148626) | Freshwater microbial communities from Lake Tanganyika, Tanzania - TA2015034 Kigoma Deep Cast 250m | ecosystem: Environmental > Aquatic > Freshwater > Lake | place: Tanzania: Lake... | reverse complement strand
TATATATTAATATATTAGTCATTAATATTAGTCATCGTATGACGGCGACTTGATATATCATCCCTTTTCTATCACCCGCGGCACGCGAAAATAATCGCCTTTCCTAGCCGGGGCATTCATAAGGGCTTCATCGACCGGCAGCGAAGGCTGCGGCTCATCTTCGCGCAGGACCGAATGCAAATCCAGCACATGGTGCAGCGGTTCGACATCGGATGTGTCTAATTCGTTGAGTTGTTCGACGAATTCGACAATCTGCGACATCTGCTCGGCTAAACGCAGTTTCTCATCTACGGACGGGCAGAGCCGTGCCAGGTCGGCTATGTGTCCGACTTCGTCGGGGGTGACTTTTAATTTATAGCCGCGCATTTAACCGCCGGCTTCCAGAATAATCACTTCGCACGGCGCGAGTTTTTTAAAGCGTTCGGCGTCTTCGCGCTTGCCTATGTTGGCGGCGCCGCCCCAGTGCATCGGAATAGCCACCGCAGGTTTCAACATATTCACCGCCTCGACCGCATCGAGCGGGTCCATCGTATAAGTTCCCGACACCGGCAGCAGCGCGATGTCGCATTTGAAGTCGCGCATATGTGGGATGGCATCGGTGTCGCCGGCGTGATAAATTTTAACGCCGTCCAAATCCACAATGTAGCCGCAATGCCCCATATCCCGCGTATGATAGGGCTTTTTGACATTATATGCGGTTGTTGTGTAAATACTTAAACCGTCCAGATTGTGTTTGGTATATGGCAGGACAAATAGGTCGGCTTTGGGATATTTAGCGCGGCAGCATTCCGCAGCCACAACCTTGCCGGACTTGGCGAGGGCTTTCTTGATATCAGTCGGCGAGCAATGGTCGTAATGGTCGTGCGAGACAAAGACGACATCGCCATCGCCGCCGACGCCCGCCGGCAAATTCCACGGGTCAAAGTAGATGGTCTTCGAACCGGCAATTCTAAATGCCGAATGACCAAACCAACTTATGCGGTTGACCATCTCGCGTATTTTATCGTCCATTGAAAACTCCGTATTTGTAAGGTAATATTGAATGGTTATGCGTTTATGTAAGGTCAATTTTGTCCATATCGTCCATACCGTCCAAAATAATATTTTAATATAGCATAACTCTTCGCGAAATAAAATATACACGCCTTCGTCCAAGCAGCAAAGGTAGCAAAGTATTTAGGGTATGCTGAATAATCGCTTTCCGTCAATGCGGACGCCCTCGTCCGCCGTTTGTTGAGCATATATTTTCGTCGCAAGGGGAGTGCGCCTTGCCAATTAATGCATTTTCATACAATACCAGTAGGTTTTTAATTTATTTGAAATTATGTGTTTTTACATCGAGACGCCTTGTTTTATTAAAATTTAATATTAAATTTATAATCTATATAAAAATAAGGAGTCGGTGTGTCAGTCAATTCCCCAAATCGCTCTTTTTCAATCCTTAAATATAGACTTTGGACGGCGATTTCAGCGCTTTGCATGGTTTTTGTCTTAATCGGCTGTGGACCTAAATGGCAGTTGTCACCGCCGGCGGCGCCGCCCCCGGCGGTCGTTGCCGACAGCGGTATGGTCGTCGCTGCGCATCCATTGGCAGCGGAAGCCGGGATAGCCGTTCTGAAGCAGGGCGGCAACGCTGTCGATGCGGCTCTGGCGGCGTTGTTTATGCTGAATGTCGTCGAACCACACGCCTCTGGTTTGGGCGGCGGCGGATTCGCCCTGGTGCGCACTGCCGCCGGCGACGCCAAAGTCGTGGTCTATCGCGAGCGCGCGCCGCGCGACGTTGATACTTCCATCTATTACAATCCGCTCGACAGTCTAAGAAAATTGCGCGGGGGCGGCACCGCCGTCTGTGTGCCCGGCGCGCCGGCCGGCTGGGCGGAACTATACAGCCGCTGGGGAACTTTACCGCTGGGATATTTAGCCGGTTTCGCCATCCGCGCCGCTGATGAGGGATTTCCGGTTGACCCGACTTTAGCCCGGCAAATCAAAGATTATTATCAACTGCTCTCGACCGACACACTACTCGCGAAAGTGTTTCTCAAAGACGGGCTGCCTTATGAAGTCGGCGATACCCTACGGCAGCCGTTGCTCGCCAATACCCTGCAAATGCTGGCTGCCAATGGGCTTGGCTCGTTCTATCGCGGTCCGATTGCCGAATCGGTAGTCGAAGCGGCTTACCGCGGCGGCGGCAGTCTATCCTTGGAAGATTTGGAATTCTATCGCTGCGATGTAGTCGAACCTTTATCCGGCAAATACAAAGATTATGAAGTGTTAACTGTTCCACCGCCGAGCGGCGGCGGCGCGGCGCTGTTGGAAACTTTGCAATTATATGAACGCGTTAGCGCTCATTATAATCCTGCTTCTCGACCGGCCGCGACACACATAATGGCGCAGTGCCTTCAGCAGGCTTATGCCGACGCCGACGCATTCATCGCCGACCCGGATGTTACTAAATTCGACCCGGCTGGATATTTTTCAGGCGACAGGCTCGCCAAAGCCGCTCAAGGGATAAATTTAAAAGCCAAGCCTGCCGGTCGAACACCGGTCAGCCCACCGCCGGTCTTGGGAAGCCGACAAAGCGGCAACACCACCCATCTTGTTGTCGTTGACCGCTGGGGGAATGCAGTTTCACTCACGCAGTCGATTAATTATTTCTTCGGCGCCGGCATTTTAGCCGGTTCGACAGGACTGCTCTTGAACAACCAGATGGCAGATTTCAGCACTCCGCTGGACAGCGTCAACCTATTGGGTCCACGTCGGCGACCGCGTTCGAATATGACGCCCCTCATCGTCCTCAAAGACGGTAAGCCGATGTTAGTCATCGGCACACCGGGCGGCGGACGCATCGTGGCTGCAACCGCCCAGTTGGCAGTCAATATTCTCGATTTCGGAATGGATATATCCGCGGCTGTCGATGCGCCGCGCTTCTTTCCGATGCGCGAACACCTAGTCCTCGAAAACCGACAAGCCAAGAAAGAAATGAAGGCTTTGGCGAATTTTGGCTAGACTTTGCATTTTGCGCCGCCTTTCCATCACTATTTCGGCGGCGCGCACGGCATCTGGCTCGACCCGCAGACCGTCCGACTTCTCGGCGCCGCCGACCGGCGGCGCGGCGGCGCGGCGAAAGGCTATTAGAATTTGGAATTTGGAATTTGGAATTTAGAATTTATGTGTTATTGTGAATTCTGAAGCAGTAATTAACGGGTGGCTGGTTTTCGGCGCGATGTTAGCGCTTTTTTTAGGTGGATTGTTCTGGCGCAAACTGCCCATCGGCGCAGCGTTGCTGCTCGGGGCGGTAGGCGGCGCGCTGGTCGCCGGCAGCGGCCTCCCGGTGCGCCATCTGGTCGAAGGAATGTTCACCTACTTCGATCCGATGCTGATAATCTTCACCGCAATGTTCTTTATGCGCATTCTGGACGAGAACGGAACCTTAATCCAGATCGCGCATTGGATTATAAGAGCTTTCATCCGGCAGCCGGTTTTGTTAATGTTAGTGGTAACTTTCTTTATTATGTTCCCGGCGATGCTGACCGGCATAACGACTACTTCGGTATTGACCACTGGGGCTATCATCGCTCCGCCGCTAATCGCTTTGGGAATGCCACGCGCCAAGACCGGCGCGCTGGTGGCTTTCGTATCAGTTATGGGGATGTTGGCGCCGCCCATAAATCTCTTGGTGATGATAATCGGACAGGGCGTCGATATGCCTTATATTGGATTTACAGGACCATTGTTGGTAATTACGATACCCATAGCGATTCTAGGGGCTTTTATTCTTGGATATGGATATGTGCGCCGCGCTAAAATGGAAGATGCCTTAAATATTCTCAAAGTAGAAAAGACAAATATTGGATTTGCTCAGTTTTTGCCTCTCTTAGTCGTATTTGTGTTAATGGCTTTGGTCAGACTTCTGCCGGCTATGATTCCGGATATCGGGGTGCCGTTGATTTTCATCATCGGCGCGGTGTTGGCAATTACGAGCGGACGGCGGATTTTGGTTATCGGCGCGGCATATCGCGCCTTACTGGCGGCGCTGCCGGTGTTGGCGCTGTTAGCCGGCGTCGGAGCGTTCCTGCAGATAATGACCTTGACCGGCGCGCGGGGATTGCTTGTTATGACCGCGCTGTCGCTGCCGGAGGCTTGGAAATACATCGCGATGCTGGTCAGTCTGCCTTTATTCGGCGGAGTTTCAGCCTTCGCGTCGGGAATGGTCTTCGGCGTGCCGTTCTTGCTCTCGTTACTAGGCCGCAGCGAAATCATCGTCTGCGTCGGGATTGCGATTTTAGCCGGGCTGGGGGATGTCCTACCGCCGAGCGCGATTAATGCGCGCTTCGCCGCGCAGGTCACGGGCGAATCCCAATTTTTGAAAGTAGTGAGCAAATGCCTGCCTTTGGTTATAGTATCCGCTTTGGCGGCTTTAACGCTGATTGTATGGGCGGATGCTTTTAAAGGCTTGATTTGGTGAGCGCTCTTCCTTCTGTGATATTTAGACAAATCAATGAATTGAGCGAAGAATATCTGACGATAGATTTCGCCGCATTCAGCGCCGCATTCATTAATGTGCTGCAAATCACAATTTATACACATCAGCAATATATATACAGATATAGCAATAACAAACTCTTGTCGATTTTAAAGCAAAAATCAACTACCCGGCGTCTATTGGCCGTCTTATTTATAATCTGCCTCATAACGCCTGCGATTTTATTATCCGCCGACCGCGATATTCAACGTGTGCGTCCAGGGCAGGTCATTAAGATAACTGTCGCCGGACACCCGGAATTCACGACCGCGGTTGTCGTGCGTCAGGACGGCACGACCGAATATCCCTTACTGGTCGGAATACCTTTGGATGGGCTGAGCGCGACCGATATTCGCGATTTATTGATACCGCTTCTGATGCGCTATGAAAGGGAGCCGGACGTCTTCGTCATTATATCCGAGTTGCAGGTCGTAAAAACGCAGGTTTTCGGCGCGGTTGAAAATCCGGGCAGGATTGAGACCGAAGGCCCCTTAAACATTCAGCAATTGTTGCGAATGGCCGGCGGTCCGACTAAAGACGCGGACGTCGCTAAAATACGAATCATTCGCACGACCCTCGAGTCGCGCCGCGAACAGATTATTGACTTGACCGCCTATTTCAAAGGCGATACGCTCGCCATCGCGCCGGATGTCTTAGACGGCGATGTAATTATAGTCCCGGTTACAGCGTCTAAAGATATGATCCGCATCATAGGCGCGGTCAACGCGCCGGGCTTGTTCGTCTATCAATCCGACAGCAACCTGTTAGATTTCATATATATCGCCGGTGGTTTGGAATCAAATGCAGACTCAAAACGAATAATCCTCATCTCGCAGCAAAATGGAAAGGTAATTCAGAAAAAATATAACCTGCAAACCATTTTGAAGAGCGGCAACACGCGGGAACTGCCGCCGCTCATCCCCGGCGATATCGTAATTGTGCCTCAGAAGGAGCGCTGGCGTGAATTTGGATTTTGGGTAACTTTTATTTATAACTTGACCTTACTAACGAGTTCAATTGTTATAATATCAAGCTTGTAAGAACTATAGGACTAATATTATGCCAAACGGAAACATAGACACCGCTTATTACGAAGACGGCAGTTATCCCATTTCGCGGACTATTGAGCGCGACACATCGCCAACGCTGCGTCTTCTTTTAAGCGCTCTTAAGCGGCCTTGGGTAGTTACGATAACGGTGTTTTTGATTTTTATCCCGGTTTTGTTTTATATTTACAGCCAGGTTCCGCTGTATCGCTCGACGGCTATTATCTCAGTTGACATCGAAACGAGAAACCCTTTCTCGCAGATGGTTTCGGGAGGAATCCCCATCGAATCGAGCGGCGCGGCGGAAGAGTATTATCTCTCGATTCTGCAAAGCAAGACCTTTTATCGCAATGTAGCCAATCATATTCTAGCTGAAATGCCATATTTGCGCGCCGACTCGGTTTATTCGATTATCAATGGGTTAATTTCTTTTGACCGCAAACCACGCGCGCCGGGCTTTATAAACATTCACAGCACCGCCCGAACGCCTGAAATGGCGCTTCTCGTCGCTCATAAATCCTTAATCAGTTTTCAAGATATCAGCGTCGAACTGCGCCGCAGCGATGCTAACCGCGTTGTCCAGTTCATTGAAAATCAATTAGTTCAACTTAACGATAATCTTGGCGCCATCGAAAACGAAATGCAGATCTTCTTCCAAGAACGCAGGTTGACCATCGACGATGTCGCCAGCGGTATCGACAGCGAATTGAGGACTTTGGAACGCGGTCTGGCTGAAGCCCAAGCCTCCCGTGATTTAGCCAATCTGCAGGTCAGTTCATACGCTGACCAGATAAACAAGCGTCTGTTGGAATACTTCGAGGGCAAATCATCCGATGTCCATCGGCAGAAGGTCGATGAATTCCGCCGGGAAGTAGATAAAATCAATCGCATTTTAGACACCATTAGCAGCGAAACCGGCGATTCGATTATTTATCTGCAATATCAAAATGAACGCCGGCAATTGTTAGCGCAGATGATTCAAGCGATGAATCAGGAACAAGTTGGCAGCGCGTCGCTGAGCCAAACTCAGCAGGTCTCGCTGAAAACTGTCGAGAAAGAACTGGAAAACTGGCTGATGGAATACGATAAGGCGCAGGTTAAATGTATGTTTTATGAGACCGCCATAAAGAACTTTATGGGTTCGCATCCAAATTTATCTTCCGATATTCTCGAATACTTGAACATCTCGCGTTCTAAGGCGGTTCTGCAAAAGACAATAGATATATTAGTCGAGCAGCGCGAACGGATGCGGATTAAAACCGCCTCCGAAGGCGGCGGCATAAAAATCCTCGATAAACCGAATCTTCCCGACAAGCCGATTTCCCAAAGACGCGCATTGAAATTATCTGTGGCTTTATTATTCGCTCTGTTCGCCGGATTTGGTTTGGCTTATGTAATGGACTTATTCGATAATTCAGTTCAGAATGAGAAGGAAATTCAAACGCGCTTCAATCTGCCGGTTTATGGTTCGGTGCCAGTGTTGAGCGCGGCGCGCGCCTTCTCCCGCCGCCGTTCCAGACGCGGCCGCCACAGTTCGCAACGTGCAGACAACAACGGTCTTGTCAATATTACACAATTAGATTATTACTCTGAGTCGTCGCCGGTGGCTGAAGCCTACCGCTCGATAAAAACCGCCATTCTATTCACCGCCCGCGACAAACAGAAGAAGGTTTTTATTTTATCAAGTCCCATTGCCGGCGACGGCAAATCCTTGACTTCCTACAACCTCTGCATATCCCTGGCTCAAGGCGGACACAGAACACTGCTCATCGACGCTGACCTGCGGCGGTCAAATCAACACAAGTTATTCGCCGTCGAACGCTCGCCAGGTTTGACAGATAGACTTCTCGGGGATGCTTCGACTAAAGAAGTCATTCGTCCACATTCGAGTCTCGGCAATTTTTTTGTCATTACCGCCGGCAAGAAAATCAGCAATCCGGCCGAGTTGCTTTCTTCGCATACGATGAAAGAATTTATAGATGAGATTTCACCTGTGTTCGATATAATTTTAGTGGATACACCGCCCATAACGCCCTGTATGGATTCGCGGCATTTAGGTATATTGAGTGGCGGCTTAATTTTAATCGTGCGCGCCGAATCGACTAAATTGAATGTCATCGAACACAGCGTCAATCTTTGCAAACGAGTGGATGTCGAAATTCTCGGCGTCATAGTCAACCACGCCTCCTTCCGCTATGGCTACGGATACTATTATGTCTATCAGAGAAACAATCCCTACGGTTATTACTACAGCGGTTATCAATACTACTACACCACCGACTCCGAGTCCGGCGAGAAGGTCCGTAAAAAGCGCCGGAAGAAGAAGACGCAACATTCTTACGAGGTCGGAGATTGATTATAGCATTGTCGGCATAGACCTGTTGTCTATGCCGACATTTGTTTGTTTAATATGATGAGTTCATTGCTCCACAATAAATTAACCGTCGGTCCAAATTTTAGTTGACAAAGTTGACAAAGCGAACGAGATTCAGCAACTCATTAGTCAATTAGATATTTACTGATGCTGCTTATAAGAATGCACATATTGATTTCATTGATTGGGCTGCTCGGCCTTAGTGTAAGTTTGGCTGTTCCTCCGGCTGCATCCGACCCGTTTGTCATCGCCCGCGTTAAATACGGCGGCGGCGGCGACTGGTATTCCAATCCGTCTTCGCTGCCAAATTTAATAAGATTTGCCCGCGAACAGTGCGGCATCAGCGCGGCCGAAGAAGAAGCCGTGGTCGAATTGAGCAGCCCGAAGTTGTTCTTCTATCCTTATTTATATCTGAACGGACACGGCAATATTAGATTCACCGAGCGGGAAGTCGAGGCTTTGCGCCGCTATTTCGAAGCCGGAGGTTTTTTACACGCCGACGATAACTATGGAATGGATGCATCCTTCCGGCGTGAGATGAAGCGCGTCCTGCCGACGGCTGAATTCGTCGAACTGCCTTGGGAACATTCGATATACCATTCGCATTTCAATTTTAATAATGGACCGCCCAAAATTCACGAACACGATGGCAAGCCCGCGCAGGGACTGGCGCTGTTTTGGAGCGACCGAATGGTAGTTTATTATACTTACGAAACCGACCTCGGCGACGGCTGGGAGGATCCAGATGTGCATAACGACCCGCCGGAGAAGCGTCTTGCCGCGCTGCGGATGGGCGCGAATATTATCATCTGGCGGCTGCGAGGCGGGCAGTGAACCTTTCGGCAGAACTCCAAAGCGTCCAAGCGGCGCTCGACAATCTGCGGCGCCTGCAGAGAAAGACCGAACTCATCGCCGCAGTTATCGTCGGCTCAAGCATCGGGCTGGCAATTTGGATATTAGGCATCGCTGTCGAAACCATTTGGCATTTGTCAAGCCCAGGCCGGTGGCTAGTGCTGATTATTTTAGGACTATGCTCATTCATCGTCCTTTTTCTTCTTCGCCGGCGATTGACCTCAGATAAGCGTCTGCGAGTGGGGCTTGAGGCTGAAGAATATTGGGCTTTGGAAGTCGGTCGTTTCGCCGCGGAGACCATCCGCGACCGACTTTTAAACGCGCTGCAAGTCAATCGCCGCCGTGAAAACGCCCGCGACCCGCAGTCCGAAGAATTGGCGAGGCTAGCATTGCTGCAGGCTGCAGCCGAACTGCCGGCGGTGGACGCCGAACAAGTCGTCGACCGCCGGTCATTTAAACTTGCCGCTTATCCAACCTCCGGAACTGTTATATTAACTGTGATTCTGCTTATTTTATTTTCTAATCCGTTCTATCTAGCCGCTGGCCGTTTATTCTCGCCGAATGTCGAATATACCGCCCCGCCACCCTTCATTCTTTCCGTTGAACCTGCCGGCGGCTGGGGCTACCGCAATGAGCCGGTGGTATTCAATATCCAAGCCTTAGGCGCTGCGCCGTCCGAAGCTGGTTTCTACTATCGCTATGCCGGCGGCGAAACTCAAACCGAAGTCGTGAGGTTGACCGACGGCAAGGGTTCACTTAGTTTCAGCGGTTTTCCCAATACTTTCTTTTATTCAATTCGCCGGGACGAAGTTAAGACGCCCGAATACAAATTTGAGGTTGTTATCCGTCCGCAGGTCGCAGAATTACATTATAAGGTTCATCCGCCGCGCTATACCGGGCGGCCAACGGTCGTCGGGCGGGAAAATGTTGGCGATGTCGAAGCGCTGCCGGGTTCAACACTGGAACTGAAAGTTCGGGCAAACAAACCTCTCGCCGAGGCTTGGATGCAATACTTGGCTGCTGGATTGGATAGTTCGCGCCTCGACAGCCTGCCGATGAAAGCGCAAGGTAATTCCGCTGAAATCCAACTCCGTCTGCAGCGCGAAGGCAGTTATGCGGTGCGTCTGGTCGATAAAGACGGTCATCCCGATATCGATCCGGTGCGCTATAATATCCGTTTGTTAATCGATGAAACTCCCTCCGTAAGGATTGTTTTTCCAGAGGGCGATGTGGTTTTAGGCGAAGATATGATTCTGCCCTTAGCCGTTGAAGCCGACGACGACTATGGACTTGGAAAGATAGTTTTAGAATATCAGAACCTTGCCGATTCGATTGTTTCGACTTTGACCTTGCCGCTGAAAACAGTCAATGCGCGGTCGGTCAATGTCGAATACCTTTGGCAGTTGGGCAGCCTGGCGCTGATGCCGGGCGATGTCCTCGAATATTGGGCGGCGACATACGATAACGACGATGTGCGCGGGCCTAAACGCGCCGCCAGCGAAAGGCGCCTGGTGCGTCTGCCGACCTTTGAAGAGATTGTCGCGAGCGTAGAGCAGTCCGAAGAGACGGCGTTTGAGAAGACCGAGAAAACCCTCGACGCCGCCAAACAACTGCGCGACGAAGTCGCGCGCCTCGCCGAAGAGATGAAACGCAATCCTAATATCGATTGGCAAAGGCGTAAGCAGATGGATGAAGCAGTTGCCCAGCAGAAGGATTTAAACGCCCAAGTCGAACAAGCGCGAAACGCGCTGGACGAACTGGTCGACCGGCTTGAAAAGAACGATATGCTCACCGCCGCAACGCTCGAAAAATATCAAGAACTGCAGAAACTCTTGAGCGAAGTCGCCACACCCGAACTAAAAGCCGCAATGGAGAAACTGAAAGCCGCGTTGGAAAGCCAGGATCCGGAACAGATTAGACAGGCTTTGGAGCAATTCGATCAAAACCGCGAACAATTTTTGCAGAACATCGAGCGCAGTCTTAACATTTTGAAGCAGTTGCAGTTGGAGCGCAAGTTGGATGAACTCGCCAGACGTGCCGAAGAGTTGCTGCACGCACAGGAGCATTCCTTAAAGGCGATGGAGGAGGGACAGATTCAGGATATACCACTAGCGCAGGAGATGATGGCGCAGGCGATGGAGTCGCTGTCCGAGTCTATGTGCGAAGCGGCGAAAATGGCAGCGACCGCCGGCGAGAAGGAATTAGCCGAAACTCTCGACAGCCTGCAGATTGCGATGACGCAGAAAGATTTGACTAATCGGCTTCGACAAACCGGCGCTGACGCCGCCTGCGGCGATATAAATGCGGCTCAAGAGAAGGGAAGGCAATCAGCGCGCGATCTAGCGGA
>Ga0194125_10012558_pt1 | contig 11144 bp, 7 predicted proteins | sample TA2KigC250mmetaG_FD_148626 | JGI IMG/M metagenome (GOLD analysis project Ga0194125, IMG submission 148626) | Freshwater microbial communities from Lake Tanganyika, Tanzania - TA2015034 Kigoma Deep Cast 250m | ecosystem: Environmental > Aquatic > Freshwater > Lake | place: Tanzania: Lake... | reverse complement strand
AGCCGAGCTTGTCCGGGGGTGATGGGGGCGCTGAGGGAAAGCGCCCCTACGGTTCCGTTGCATAAGCCGAGCTTGTCGGTTTGGGTTTGACGGGCTTGATACAGGCGATGCCAAACAGGGTCAGCGCAGCGGCGACCAGGAGCATCGGATAATACATGATATGACGGATCAGAGGGATACGCCGGTCAATGTACAGCGGAGCAGTAATATTACCGGTCTCAAAGAGATTGGCTTTACTGATGACCCTGCCTTTGGGATCGACGATCATGGAAATGCCGGTATTGGCGTTACGATAGATCTGAATGCGGTTTTCCACCGCCCGGAACTTTGTCAGCACGGAATGCAGCCAGGGACCATAGGAAGTGCCGAACCAGGCGTCGTTGGTTATATTGACCAGATAATCCGTCTTCTTCCATTTACCGGTTTTCCTCATGATCGCCATCCGGTGGTTGAGATCAGCGAAGGCGATCTCATAGCAGATGGAGGGTGAGAAAGTAAAGTCCCCGCTCCGGTACCACCTGATCTCGGTTCCATACTCCCAATTTGCCTGACCCATCTGCACCTTCCACAAAAAGGGCAGATACTTCAGACCGGGCATCCGTTCCCCGCCTGGTACGAGGATGATCTTGTAATACAGAGAATCCGGTGGCATAAAAGGACGAAAGAGCGTTGCCGCATTGAAGAACAGCTCATTCATCGGATGCTCCGGAGGCGCCGGCAGGTAATCCGGAAAACCGGTGAAGATATCCATCTGCAATTCATCCACCAGATCCTGCACCAGAGGCAGATAATAGGTATGCCGGATCAGATAGACCGGCATCGCCGCTTCCGGCCAGATCAGCAATTGCGCACCCTCCAGCTTTGCTTCGCGGGAGAGGTGATCGTAGCGGCTCACGATTGCGTAAAATTGCTCTGCATCCCACTTATCTTCCTGGATTACTGAGGGTTGCATCACAAAGATGTGCGGATCATGCTGCTCCATTTTCACGCCGTAGATGCTCCAGACGCCATAACCCAGCCAGGCAAGCATGATCGCTCCCAGAGGGATCAATGCCTTGAGCCGTCTATTGATCAGTTTGAACACCAATAGATTGATCACCAGGATCAAGACCGAAAGCAGGATCACCCCGCCCAGATCCAATGCCTGCAACAGCACTGTATAATCTGCCAGGGAATAGCCCAGATTGATCCAGGGAAAGCGGAATTCACTGAAGTTTTGCAGGTATTCCAGCGAGATCAGAACGCAGACGAAACCGATATACCTCCATCGCCTCCAACTCTGCCAGATCCGTTGTAGCGCATAAAACACGGTAAAATAAAACCCGGTGTAAGCCAGGAAAATGCCCAGCAGTCCCAGGGGAGTCACAGCCCCGATCCAGTATAGGAGGACACTGCAATACACCACGGCAAAGATCAATGCCATATACAACAGACGCAGGCGGGCTAACCTCCCCTGTTCAAATACCTGTAACACCGGGATCCAGGCAATAAAGACCACAAACCCCAGATACAGCGGCAACCGCGACAGCGTCAGTCCCAGTGCCGTTAGCAGAGCATACAGCAAATGCCGTAACCTCATTGCATTGGGCTCCGGTAATTGATCAGGATCCGCCTTACTTCGTGATCGACGGTAAAGAGGATGACATTGCCCACGCAATTGAGATTGCGCACATTACCGGTCGGCAAAGCCACCGGTGCCGCAGATGAGCTGCCCGTCAGGATCCCGTTGTGATATTCGATCAGATTGTTGAAGCCATCGTACACACCCAGCCAGTCCATCGTCCGTACGCTTTGTCCCAGAACGGTGAAGACGGTGGTCTTATGATCAGCCGCGCTATAAGCAAGCACATAATCACGACTACAAGTCAATTGACTGATCCGGTTGAGCTCAAACTTACCGAAACGAAACTGCTCACGGCCGTCCAACACAGAAAAAGCCACGATCTGGCTGCCCAGTCCATCATAGATATAGATCGTCTGATCGGCACCCAACGCCAATAGCTCCGGCTGGATCGTTCCCCTCATATCGATCTGCGAGATATACATTCCGTCACTATTAAACTTGCGTACCTGCCGGGCGCCGGTATCCAGAACCAGCAAAGCCCCGTCGCCATCCAGAGCCATATCTCCCAGCTTCTGAAAATTACTCCGCTCCAAACCCAGTCCTCCGATCCGGTTGATCATTCGTCCGTCTCGATAGAAGCGGATCTCATGCCAGTCCCGGTGCATCACATACAGGGTCTGAGACCGCACATCATACAGCGCTTTGGATACCGGTTGATCATATCGTTCCATGCCCACCACCTCGAAGGAATCAATCTCCATGGGCGGACGGAACTGCACCGTAGCGCAGGACACCAGCAACAGCAGGAGCAGGACGGACAAGCTGAGCTTTTGCAACGGAACCGACAAGCTGCACTTATGCACCGAACCGGAAGGAAGAGAAAGCGTCCCAACGGCTTCTCTCCGGATCCCCCATTTTGTCCGGGCATTCGGGGTTATCTCTTTCATGGTCAATACCTTGTCATTCATGCACGATATGGATATCCCGCAGTTTGCCCTGGATGGTACTTTTGGTGCTGAACTTGTTGTATTCCAGGGTGTAAGCGATATCCACAACGCTGTTCTTCTTGAGGCGGGGCAGGTAGTCCCCGAGATTATAGCCGATCAGGTCGAGCACAACTCCGTCCTTGATGACTTTGAGTTTGAGGTGATTGCGCCCCACGTTGTAAGGGTAATTCGCCAAAGTGACGTCTCTGGTGACAAACACCGGACGCATGTTTTCCGGTCCGAACGGCGCAAACCGCTCGATCCATTCCAGCAGCATGTCGCTCAGAGCGTACAATTCCAGCGCCGTATCCACCGGCATCGACTGCTGCAATACATCAAACTTCACCCGTTCGGCGATATAGCGGCTCAGTTCGTTCTCAAAGCGATCGAGGTATTCCTGATAGATCGTCAGTCCGATGGCATATTTATGACCGCCGAAGCTATGCAGATTATGCCCTGTTACCTTAAGCGCTTCAAACAGGTCGAATTCCTGAATACTGCGTCCCGAGCCACAACCAAAGCCATCCTTGAACGAGATCATCACCACCGGACGGAAATACTTTTCCACCAGTTTGGACGCCACGATTCCGATGACGCCGGGATGCCAGTCGTCCGAGGAGATGACAATGCAATGGATATCATTGATATTACGGTATTTCTGCTCTATGATGTCACATGCCTCATAGTATGTTTTCTGATCCTCCTGTTGCCGGAGGGAGTTCTGTCGTTCGATCACTTCCGCCAGTTCAGCGCTGCGGGCTTCCTCGGTGGAGATCAGTAATTCCACCGCCAGAGCGGCACTGCCCATTCTTCCGGCGGCATTGATCCGCGGCGCAATGCCAAAGACGATATCGGAGGCGTCCAGCGTCTTCTGGTTCAGGTTGCTGATCAGGATCAACGCATTCAGGCCAAGGTTCTTTTTCTCGATCAGGTGTTGCAGTCCAATGGCAGCGAAGATGCGGTTCTCACCGGTCAGCGGAACGATATCCGCAATTGTGCCCACCGCCACCAGATCCATATACTTGAGGGTGTTTTCCGGCGTATCGATCCCCATCACGCGGTAGATCGCCATCAGCAGTTTATATGCCACTCCCACGCCTGCCAGGTGCGGAAAGGGATATGACGTTGCCGGCAGCTTGGGATTGATGATGGAAAAGGCACGGGGCAGTTCCTCCTTCGGATTGTGATGATCGGTGATGATGATCTCCATCCCCGCTTCGTTGATCGCATCCACTTCCTCAATGGCATTGACTCCACAGTCCACACTGATGATCAATTCCGCCCGCTTCTCCTTCAGAAATTCCAAACTATTGATGGACAACCCATAACCGTCGATCATCCGGTGCGGAATGTAAAACTCGATATCCGCCCCCACCCGTTTCAAACCTAAGTACAACAGCGCCGTTGCCGTCGTCCCATCTACATCATAATCGCCATAAATTATAACGCGTTGCTTGCGCTCAATCGCTTCCAGTATCCGCCGCACGGAACGCTCCATGTCCTCAAATAAAATCGGATCATGCAGCTCCTCCAGAGACGGATTGAAGAACTCACCGACCTCGCTCTGCGTCCGAAATCCCTTGCGGAATAGCATTTCGGCGATCAGAACGGGACACTTCAGGGCGTTGCTGACCTCCACGACCAGACGCCGTTCCTCCGGATCAAGCTCGATCGGATATTCCCATCGCTTCTCCATTTTGTATCCTTTATTGTAGATTTATAACTCAATTCTCGCTCCGCTGCCCGCAAGTTCCAACCACCATGACAGCGGCGTGTCCGGCTTAATCACCATGTCTGAAAAGGATTTACACCAGCTAAGCTAAATCTATAAACCGCCTGGTTTTGTAAAGCATTATTTAAAGTATTTTCGACCATCGTTCTCAAAAGCCCCGCCACAAACCCCATCTATCCATCCCCTCCCTGACATTGGTACGCTTTTTAACCCCTCCTCGGCTGATACATCGCACCCGGATCCTCCTTGCTTGCCCCTCTTTATCAAGCCATTATCCCCTCTTAATCAAGCGTTAATTATTAACGCTTGATTAACGCTTGATCATGACTTGATAAAGAGGGGCAGGCACTTGATATTATTGGCAGAGATGCGGGATGAGCCCAGCGAAAAAAAAGCCTGCTTTGCAAGATTTCTCTTGCCTAAAAATCAGGCGTGTAAAAAACTAAGCCCATCCGCAAGGAGGAATGATGAAAAAACTAATTTTAACCTTATTCTGCGTGGCTGCATGCCTTACCACGGTTTTCGGGCAAGGCTTGGAGACCTTTAACTTCTTTGACTACAGCGGCACTGCCTACATTGATGGCGGATTTGTGGGCGATAACGGGATCACCTGGAGTTATTATCACGTTACGGGTGCAGTGGCAGGGGCTAATAACCATCAGATCAATGGCAATGGTATGATCCTGCGCCGTTCGGAAATCCCCAGCCGGATCGTCTCGGATCCCATTCCCAACGGCATCGGCAATTTCTCAGTGGATATGCGTAAGGCATATACCTCCGCCGGAGACCGGCAGGTGGCGCTTTTTGTCAATGGGAACTGGGTTGCGGATTCTCAGATCTTTGGCAGTGCCAGCGGTGCTGATCCAACTATCCATACCTTTGCCGTTAGCGGGGTCAATATCTCCGGCAATGTCGTGATCGAGATCCGTAATATCCAGGGCGGAACAGTCAACCGGCAGCTAACTATCGACAATATCACCTGGACGGCTTACAGTGGTGGAAATACTGTGGAAATGCCGGTATTCGCGCCTGTGGCAGGATTCTATACCTCGCCTGTGAATGTCAGCATCACTTGTGCCACTCCCGCAGCGACCATCCACTACACCACCGACGGAACCACTCCATCGACCGCCTCCCCGATCTACAGCACGCCAATTACGATCAGTTCCACCACCACACTCAAAGCGATCGGCGTTCTGGGGGGATATAATCCCAGCGCCGTCAGAACCGGCACCTATACTTTCCCGGTAAATGTGGACTCCATCACTGCCCTGAGAGGCATGACGGCTGATGGTTCCACAGTCTATCGCCTGACATCACATGCTATCCTGACCTTTAAGCAGACCTTCCGTAATCAGAAGTTCTTCCAGGATACAGGGGCGGGCATTCTGATCGATGACCTGAATGGTGTAATTACCACAAACTATAACCTTATGGATGGAGTGACGGGACTGACGGGCAAACTCGGCGTCTTTGGCAACATGCTTCAGTTCACTCCCGTGCTTGATCCAGGCACTCCCACATCAACAAACAATACCGTGACGCCGGTAGCGGTCACACTCTCCGATCTCATCGCCAGTTTCGACTCTTATGAGTCATTATTGATCAGAGTGAATAACGTCACTTTCGCCCTGCCGGTAACCACCTTTGCCAATGGCACGGTCTATCCTGTTTCCGATGGTACAGCTACATTCGGCTTCAGAACCACTTTCTATGATGTGGACTACATCAGCACCGATATTCCACTGGAACCGAAAGACGTGGTCTGTATCCCCAATTCCAGAACCGATGGTAATTATATTACCGCCCGATCGCTGGCTGACTTTCATCAGACTGGGGGAACGGTCAATCCACCTTCCTTTAATCCACCCGGCGGTACTTACTCCAATGCGATCGCGGTTACGATCTCTACCACCACTGCCGGTGCTCAGATCTATTACACTACCAATGGCAGCAATCCTACGACCTCTTCCACGTTTTATACCCAGCCGGTTCAGATCGCTCAAACAACAGTCCTGAAAGCGGTTGCCTATCTGACCGGTCAGCCCCTCTCGCCGGTTTCCATGGCGACCTATATCCTGCCGATCAGTGTTGCCTCCATCAGTGAATTGCGCCAGCAAGCGCCCGGTACGCAAGTGTACCGTCTGACCTCTCCGGCGGTACTGACCTTCAAACAGACCTTCCGCAACCAGAAGTTTGTGCAGGATGACACCGCCGGCATCCTGATCGATGACTTGGTCGGCATCATCACCACCAATTACAATGTGGGAGACGGGATCAGCAACTTGACCGGAACGATCGCAGAATATGGCGGGATGATCCAGCTAACCCCGATCATAGATCCAGGCGTCCCGACTTCCACGGGCAACATTCCTTTGATCGTGGACATCGCTTTGGAAGAGTTAAATGAGAACTTCAATGATTATGAATCGCGGCTGGTACGGCTCACGGGTGTTTACTTTGTCACGGCGCAATCCACCTTCGCCAATGGCCAGGTCTATCCCCTCAGTTCCGATACCGCCAATGCTAACTTCCGCACCACATTCTACGATGTGGACTATATTGGAACCAGCATTCCCCAGACGCCGATCATACTGGTCGGCATCCCCAATTCCCGCACCGATGGAGAGTATATCACTGCCCGCAACTGGATGGACTTTACTCTGCCGGAGATCGTTCCTCCCTGGTATTTTGATGCTATGCTTATCCAGAACGATGCTCATCTGAACTGGGGTTACTTCATCCCTGACCGTGATCCCGAACGGATAGTTCCCTGGGGGCTTACCGGCTATCGCGTGTATCGCAATGGCGCTATGATCGCTGACCTCGAAGGCGATTACCATACCTCATACATTGATCCGAATCTCCCTATCGGCAACTACACTTATCACGTCAGATCCGTATTCTTCGGCTCCTGGCTCTCTGATCCCACCCCAGACATCCAGATCATCGTCACTAACAATGACGATCAGGTCCAGCCGCCACTGACCACCTCACTCAACGGTAATTATCCCAATCCCTTCAATCCTCTTACCACGATCGCTTATACAATCACGACCCCCGGCACCGTCCGCATCGACATCTTCAATACCCGCGGACAATTGATCCGGACGCTCACTGCCGATCATCAGACTGCCGGTTCATACACCACCATCTGGGACGGGACTGATTCCACCGGTCAAGGGGTCAGTAGCGGGATATACGTTTACCGGATGACTGCTGCCGGCTTCCAACCTAGCCGGAAGATGCTTTTGATGAAATAACCCATTGTTACCAAAGCCCGTCGTTCAGCTGTGGACGGCGGGCTGTCTAAAAACCTGTTAGGAGTGAATAATGTCAACCATGCTCAAGCGTATCGGTCTGTTCCTGGTCACCAACCTCTTAGTCATCTTGGTGGTCAGCGCAGTAGGAATGATCTTCAAGATCGATTTTACCCAGGGCGGATATCTGGGACTGCTGATCTTCTGCCTGCTTTTTGGTATGACCGGCGCTTTCATCTCGCTCTGGATGAGCCGGTGGATCGCCAAGAAGGTCTATAAGATCCAATTGATCGATCCTCTCCGCGCCAGTGGCAGGGAGCTGCAGATCTACAACACCATCAAGCAGATGGCGGACTACATGCGGATGCCGATGCCGGAAGTGGGCATCTACAACCGTCCGGAGGTCAATGCCTTTGCCACCGGTGCCTCCCAAAACAGCTCGCTGATCGCTTTCTCCGCCGGTCTGGTCAATAAACTGAACGACGATGAACTCGCCTCCGTCGCCGGACATGAAATGTCCCATATCCAGAATGGCGACATGGTTACCATGACCCTGCTGACCGGCATCGCCAATACCTTTGTGATGTTCTTTGCCCGTGTGCTGGCGATCGCCATCTCCGTTGCCATGAGAGACAACGACCGCCGCGGTGGAGGTCTCGGCTACATGGGATACTGGCTCCTGGTGATCCTATTGGAGAACGTCCTGATGCTTTTGGCATACATCCCGATCTGCTATTTTTCCCGCTGGCGTGAATATCGTGCCGACAGCGGTGCCGCACGCCTGACCTCACCCCATGCCATGATCAATGCTCTCTTGCGGATCGAAAGCGCTTACCAGCAGACGCCGGAGAAGGATTCCTACGCCATGGCGAAGATCAGTAACCACCGCAAGGCATCGCTCTATTCCACCCACCCCTCGATCGAGGACAGGGTCAAACGCTTGCAGCAGATGGCGATCTGATCCTTTGTGAGGGCAGCGGTCAGAGAAAACAATGGACTCCGGGATGGAGAACTCCGGTTCTACACATGCCGAATTCCACCGGACCTCCCAGCAAATCTCCGGCTTGAGAAGACCTGGACCGGCGCTGGACTGACGGAATGAAGTAACTGACATGACGATCAGGATCAGGATCAGGAAGCTATGTCTGAATGGCTTCGGCATCGGCTACCATGAGGGCAAGACCGTGTTCGTTCCCAACGCCATCCCCGGCGATCTGATCGAAGTGGAAGTCACCCAAACCAAGACCGCCATCCTCTATGCCCAACCGAAAGCGATCTGTGAACCCGCTCCCCAACGCATCAGTCCCGAGTGCGAGGCATTTGCCCATCCCGGTCATTGTGGTGGATGCGACTGGCTGATGCTGCCTTATGCGGAGCAACTGCGGGTCAAGCATGAGCTCTTTGCCGAAGTCATCGTCCAATCCGGTTTCCGCTGTCCCATCCCGGATGTGTCCCCTTCACCAACCCGCCGGCATTACCGCAACCGGAGTTATTTGCCAGTAACACAAACAGATAAAGGCATCACTTTCGGTATGTATGAACGCTGGTCGCACCGCGTGGTTCCGCATCAGACGTGTCAATTGCACCCACCGCTGTTTGATGAGATCGGCAGAGCGGTAATGGCATGGGCAGAGAAAGCGAAGGTAAAGCCATACAATGAATTAACCCACACCGGAGACCTGCGGCACCTCGGCTTCCGGATCAGCACTGAGGACGGCAGCGTCCTGCTCATCCTCGTCACCCGCACTGCCAGATTACCCTTCTCCAATCTCCTGATCAAATCCCTCTGCGACCGCTTCCCTCAGATCACCGGCATCATCCGGAACATCAATCGCCAGCCCGGAAACACCATTCTGGGGAGGGAAGACAAACTCCTCTGGGGCAAAGATTACCTCCATGACCGCATTCTGAACATCTCGCTCCGGGTGCATTACCGCAGCTTCCTCCAGGTCAATGGCGGCAGCGCAGCCCGCATGTATGAACACATCGGCTCCCTGATCGGCAGGAACGACACTGTGATCGACGCCTATTGCGGCATTGGCAGCATCACTCTGACCGTGGCAGGCAGTGCCAATCAGGTGACCGGGATCGAGGAAGTGGCGGAGGCGGTGGATGATGCCCGGATCAATGCCACCGCCAATCACATAACCAATGCCAGCTTCCTCTGTGCCACGGTGGCAGATGCCCTGCCGGCACTCATCCGCTCCAAACGCTTTAATACCATCATCTTCGATCCGCCCCGCAAAGGACTGGAGCCCGGTATCATCGAATCCATCGACCCCACGCAAATCACCCGGATCATCTATGTCAGTTGCCAGCCCATGACCCTGATCCGGGATCTGAAACTCTTGCGGGAAAGAGGTTATGAACTGCAGCAGATCCGCCTCTTTGACATGTTTCCCCAGACCTGGCATACGGAAGCGGTGGCGCTTTTACACTCCGGAAGGCTGCAGCCATGAAATACCTCATTATCCTGACCTTAGCCCTGATCCTGACCTCGTGCGAAGTCAGTGATCCCGATGCCGCCATCCGGATGGAGATCAGCAATATCCTCTATGAAATCCGCACCGGAGTCATCCAGAACGACATCGGACGGATCATGCTCTACGTTGACTGGGATTACCTGCACTTTGGCATGAGGTATTTTCAGTATCGTGAATTGTGGCTGGATCGTATGGGCGTCTGGACTTCCGTCACCTTTGACAATCTCTCCGTCCGGGTCAATGGCGACCAGGTCGTCGCATCCTTCATCATGCGCCTCACCAATGCCGCCGGGACCACCTCCTCCTTCGAGCCGGACACCAATGGCGACACCTCTTACTTTCTCTATGACGGCTCATCCTGGAAACTGATCGGCAACCAGCATCCCTTCTGATCCGACGGCTGATCCGACTTCGTCACTGCTTGCCCCTCTTAATCAAGCGGTTATCCCCCCTTAATCAAGCGTTAATTATTAACGCTTGATTAAGGGGGGATAACCGCTTGATTAAGAGGGGCAGGCAGTGTGAGCAGTTATGAGATCAAAACGCTATTGTTTCATCATTGGAATAAGTTAGCCAATCATTATGTCCATACATGTTCTCGTTGATTCCAGCAGGTTGTCTACTCAAACATCGAGTATTTTGTGAATTTCGCACCGATATGGGAAATACAATTTGATTCCAGCAGGTTGTCTACTCAAACATCGAGTCCCATCGGGACGGCATATTTATATCTTTCCAGCATCTCGATGATATACCGTCCCGATGGGACTCATGAGTAAATTTGATCTGCCTTGGCTATCTAAAATACCGTCCCGATGGGACTCATCCCGGTGTTTTAAACATCATCGGATAGCTATCTAAAATACCGTCTGGATATTTCGGAGAACCAGAGCCATATGTTTCGCTCAGTTAGAGCCACCCCCTCCGAAAGACCATTGCATATAAATCTGGACAATAAATATATGTAAGTAATTCTTGCCAAATTTGTTGCATGCTGTTATATGGCTCCATCATTACCCCGGAGCTTATCATGGAAAAGCAAATTATAACCCTCGCCGATCAAGGGATTGCCGCTCGCCTTGCCACCCGCAAACACTTCCGCAAAGACATCGATCAGAT
>Ga0194125_10012555_pt1 | contig 11148 bp, 11 predicted proteins | sample TA2KigC250mmetaG_FD_148626 | JGI IMG/M metagenome (GOLD analysis project Ga0194125, IMG submission 148626) | Freshwater microbial communities from Lake Tanganyika, Tanzania - TA2015034 Kigoma Deep Cast 250m | ecosystem: Environmental > Aquatic > Freshwater > Lake | place: Tanzania: Lake... | reverse complement strand
CGTGCACTTATATGCACTTTCATTGAAACACAATTTTCTAGTTCCCAAAACATGGGGGGGATTGATTTTGGCTCTATGTCGAATTTCGATTTAAATTTCAATCAATGACCAGAAAGAAAATTATTCATGATGATATTAAATTAGGGTCTTCTCCTTCCCGAGTGGGTAAAATTAGATAAAAAATCCTATCAAACATGCTCCAGTAAAGGGTTTATGAGTTGTCATTGGTCTGGGAAAAGTGATATGAAAGTGGCATGCGAAAAAATCGAAGACTTTGGGATGCATATCAATTTCCAGGATTCCTCCCTCAACACACCGTTTTGGGTATCTTCGGTGATCCCCAAGCGAGGGTCATACGACTCACCCGGAGGGGAAAAAAACAATATGTGGAGCCTGTGGTACGATTTACCATACGCTCTACGACCGGAAGATCCGCCGAGTTCGAGACCTCTCCTGCGGAGATATGCGGATCTACCTGGAGGTGGAGATCCGTCGAGTTTTTTGTCCCAGGTGTCAGAAAGTGAAGCAAGAAAAGCTGGGCTGGCTGGCCGATTATCCCTTTTATACCAAGCGGTTTGCCTTCTACGTGGGCCGTCGTTGCCGAGATTCGAGTATCCGGGACGTGGCCAAAGAGTTGCATTTGGATTGGAAGACCGTCAAATCCTTGGAGAAGCAATACATGCGCGAGCAGGTGCGCCGGGCAGGAACACCTGGACCCAAGGTGTTGGGTATCGATGAAGTTTCTCTTCGCAAGGGACATACCTACCGAATTGTGGTCAGTGACCTGCAGCGGCTGCGGCCCATTTGGTTTGGGGGTAAAGACCGCTCCGAGGCAAGTCTGGATCTGTTTTTTGACTGGTTGGGGCCAAAGAAAAGCCAGAGGATTCGCCTGGTGGTCATGGATATGTGGAAGGCTTTCCGTAACTCGACTCGGAGGCATGCTCCTCAAGGAGCTATTCTGTTTGATAAGTTTCATGTCATGCGTCATCTCAATGAGGCCTTAGATAAAGTGCGCAAGGGTGAGTATGCACGGGTTTCGGAGAAGGATCGACGATTCATCAAGGGCCAGAAGTATACCCTGCTGTCTCGAAACGAGAATCTGAGCATCGAAGGGCGTGTTGCGTTGAAGACGTTGTTAAAAGCGAACAAGCGATTAAACATTGCCTATCTCCTGAAGGAGTCTTTCAGCCAGCTTTGGGAGTATAAGAAAGAGGGTTGGGCTCGAAAGTTCTTTGACAACTGGCGAGCGTCCTTGAGGTGGCAACGGCTCAAGCCGTATGAGGAGTTTGCCGAGATGATTGAGAGCCATTGGGACGGGATCGCTGCTTTCATCCTGTCGGAGGACAAAGTATCTTTGGGCTTTGTAGAAGGATTGAACAATAAGATTCGGGTCATTCAACGTCGTGCCTATGGGTTACGAGACGAAAAATATTTGCGTCTCAAGGTTCTAACTTGCATGCTACCTGCATTATGAATAGCAACTTCTACCCACTTGATAGGGAGAAGACCCTTAAATTAGTTATCTACGATTCTTTTACTTTTTACTACCTAAATATGCTTTAAACCTTTCGGGAATATCTCGTTTTTTCTCACCGATAAGGATGGGAATTGGGGAAGCATTAACCCTCCAAAAGATATTGAACCAATAATATTTACAAAACCTCGAAAATGATTTGGTATATCTTGCCCAAAAGGTCTAGTAATTTGGTTTCACGGGATCCTGTCGGAGAACCTATAATTTTTACATCTTAAGTTGAGCAAATTGTAAAATTTTCCTGTCTGGGAAAATTCCTTTGTGTTAAATTTTCTTCTATGTTAGTCACCGAGTAATGAAAGTAGGAAAATATCAACTTATAGATAGTTCTTCGAAATAATCCTGGTTATATAAAAATAAGGATCAGATCTTTTAAAAAATGGAGTTTCGTAATTTGATTAGTATACCATCAGGACCTTTACCAAGTGTTAGAATATTGCTTAATGCCCTTTTTTCATCACAAAAATCTGGAGGTTCTTGGCACGAGTGGTTTTCAAAAGGTAATTTTTACTTATATAGTCGAGGTATGTGGGCGCTAACTGAAGCTATTAGAGCCCTACTTACCAAAAGGGGCAAAGAAGAAGGGATTGTTTGGTTTCCTGATTATTTTTGCAATGGGGCGCTGATAGGAGTAAGACAATTACAAGTGAAAGTTTGTTTCTATCCTACGCTAAAAAATTTAGAGCCCGATTGGGATATATTAGAGACAGAGATTAGGAAAATCAACCCACCTGATATATTTGTTATTGTTGATTATTTTGGATTTCCAAATGTTATTGAAGAAACTGGAAATTTTTGCCAGAAATATGAAATTGATTTAATCGAAGATGCCGCTCATGCTTTTTCACCTTGTATTGGATTAGGTCCGGGAGAGCATCCTGTAATATTTAGCCTAAGAAAGGTTTTACCCCTATCTGAAGGGGGTATCCTTGTAACTTCTAAAGAATTAGATGATTATATTAGAAAACAAAAAATGATACTTATTGATGATTCTGTTGTAGAATGGTTTATAAAAAGATTTGTACAAAAAGTTATGGTAACATTGGAAATTCCTTGGCATAGATTTTGGAAAATTAAGGAAAATCAGTACGAAGATTACTCTTCCATTGCGAAAGGGTGGACAGTAATAACTTCTAAACTTTTAATCGCTATGTTTGGGAAATTTGAAGAGATAATTCGAAAAAGGCGGGAAAATTACAATTATTTAATTACTCAATTACTGGATGATAATACAGTGCCTCTTTTCCCTACATTACCGGAATCTGTTTGCCCATATGTTCTTCCAGTTTTAGTGAATAGAAATCAAGATTCAATTTTGGGAAATTTGCATAATTCTGGAATTCCAGCAATTAGTTGGCCTGATTTACCACCTGAAGTTTTAAAAAATAATGGAAAACATCAAGGAGCACTTTGGCTGCGTAGCCATATTATTCTTTTTCCAGTTCATCAGAGTTTAACAAGAAAGCAGATAGATTATATTGCAAATACATATAGATATATATCAAAAAGTATAACAATATAATTTGTAAAGAGATAGAGTAGGCCCAAATATGGCCAAAATGGAAACGAAAAATGTCTCTCAGGAAGAATGGAACAAGATAGTTTCCCAATTTGAAGATTTAAGTTTAACACAGGTTTGGGAGTATGCTGAGGCAAGGGCTAAATTAGGGCCATGGAATGTAGTCCGGCATATATTCTGGCATGGTGATAAAATTATTGGGGCAGCTCAAGGAGTGGTAAGGACTGCACCATTTTTTAAAAAAGGATTAGTATGGATAAATCGCGCACCACTTTGGAGGAAAATTGGAGAAAATGGTAACCTTTCCCTAATGAAAGAAATGCTTCTGGAATTACGGAGATACTGGGTAGATGAAAGAAAAATGTATCTACGGATTGCTCCCCCCCTACTTGAAAATAAAGAAAATCAAATTATTTTAGAGAATGCAAAATTTATACCCTGTAATTCTTCCTTTAAATGGTGCTCAGCTATAATAGATCTTGCGAATTCCGAAGAATATCTTTATAGGGGCCTCAGAAGAAAATGGCGACAGTATTTTAGAAGATTGGAGGAACAAAATGTTTCCTGCGAATTGTCTTTTTCATCGCAAGACCTTAGTGACCTTCTATTAGACTACGAAGCTTTAGCAATTGAAAAAGGGTTCGATACCTCATCAACCCATCCAAATTTCGTAAAAGAATTGCACAAGTTAATAAAAGATAATAAAGGAATGGTAATATTTATCGCAAGGAAGAACGAATTAGTATTGGGTAGATTTCTTGTGGCTGCTTATGGAAATACTTGTACTGCTTATATAATCGGTAGAAATCTGCCCGGAAAAGAATTACATATAAATCACTTCCTCTATTGGGAGGCAATTAAAGCAATGCGAAGATTTGGATATAGATGGTTCGATGTGGGCGGAGCGGATCCAAATAGAACTGCTCCGGGGGTACTTCATTTTAAGGAAGGATTAGGTGGGATACCTTACAAATTCATTGGAGAATTCGAAGCATATTGTAATGAATTAATAATTTGGTTAGTTAAAATTGCTATAAAATATAAAAGAAAATATTTATGACAAGGGATTGCTTGAAATACCTATATGGGAAATTTTGGTTCTTAACAAGATATATTATTAAGAATAAAAATGATTGTCCTAACGGTGCTGTAAGAATATTAGTTTATCATAATATTCCATATAAGAAAATTGATCATTTTAGGAACCATTTGCTGTTTATTTTTAATAATTATGGATTTTTTGATCCTAATGATTTTGAACTTTTTAATATTGGAAAAATTAAATTTAAGGGTATTCGAGTTTTGATTACATTTGATGATGGCTTCAAAAGCCAGTTTTATGCAACTCAAGAGGTACTAGAATCGCTTGGTATTAAAGCCATATTTTTCATTCCGGTCAATTTTATTGGCCTCAATAACTTTTCGGATATAAAGAAATTCATAAATAACAACCTCAACATTAAAACAAACCCTTCCGATGAATTTTTTCCTATGGGATGGGATGATCTTTATAACCTCTCTATTAAAGGCCATATAATAGGTAGTCATACGGAGAGCCACCCATGGCTACCAACGATTTTGAATCATAAGATATTACGAGATGAAATTTGGAGATCCGGGGATACGATTGAGTCGAGGCTAGGTATTTCTGTGAATTGGTTTAGTTATCCGTACGGACGTCGAAGGAGCGTCAGTTATGAGGGGTATATGATAGCTAACAAAAGATACATATACTGCGCAAGCGATATTGGAGGACTTAATAGCCCAAATGGTGAATGTAACTGGATTCGTAGGGATTCAATAAAAGTTGATGCTTCCCTGGACTTTCTGAGACTTGTCCTTGAAGGGGGCCTGGATTTTATTAATTTTTGGAGGTTTCGCAATTTTAAAAAAGCATCTGAGGAAAGAAAGTATAAATAATTTTCATACAAAATTAACAATATAGTTACAAATCATAAAAAGATCATAATCCTTAATAAATTCAGATTGAAATAAATTTTAAGAAAGAGTTAATGTATTGCTTACGTTATTGATCTGGGTGAGTATCTTATTTTTAATCTCATTGAGGACGGCAGTAATTTATGTGATTTTCCCGTACCAAACTAATATTATTATCTTATTAATGATCTGTGTAATGCTTTTCTGGATCGGTTACTACATACTTTTTATGCGACAAGATACTCGATCAATGAAATTATATAATTCAAGAATTTTTATTATGGTATTTGGAAGCTATTTACTTTTTGGTATTTTTGCATTAATTAATTCTTTATTAATGGGGAACTTTGAAATTAAGTTAATGAGAATTACCGGGATTTTTATTCTTTTTTTAGTTATGTTGTCCTTAATATGGGGTAACATTATAAGAAATAAAGGGTATGAGGGAGGATTAAAATATATTCTCAGACCATATGTTTATCTATCATTATATATTTCTATAACTGGTATAATTGCGTGGATATTATTAACATTCGATATTATCCAATTAGAAAATTGCCTTTATGACATGAACATGATAACAGAGGTTTCTACACCAAACAAATATTTATTTGCTTTTCCATTTAAATTAAATTTTGCAGAAATATGTATCGGTTCTAAATTACTTTCATATCAATTATTTCGTATGAGTGGCCTTTCCATGGAACCCCATCAAGCGGGACTATTTATCGCTCCCTCTTTATTTATCATTCATTACTTATATAACACTTATTCTCTGGTGAAATTATTATCTTCTTTTATTATAGGATTATTTCTTCTCTTGACATTCTCACCAACGGTGGTTGTTATTTTATTTATATGTGCAATATTATATGGCATAATGAGACGTAATCATTTAATTATATTGTTACTAATTATAGGGGTCTCCATTTTATTAATAATATTTCCTATTGTAATGACACATAGTAGTTTAATTCCGTTTACACAAACAAGAGAAGGGAGCTATCAACAATGGTTGAATAGCATTAATGAAATAAAAAATATATCATTGTTTGGATTCTTTGGTGATGGAAAATTAGAGCCTGTCTTTTCTCCAGTTACTGTAGGTGAAGGGTTTGGATTGGGTGGATTAATCTTACTTTACATTCACTTTATTATAGTGGTTTCTATATGTTTGTATTATCTCTTTAAAAGATATGCTATTATTGGGTTATGCCCTATATATATTATTTTACACTTTCATAAGGGAGTTCAAATTGATAGTCCTTTTTATATTTACATACTTTTTACTACTGTAGTTTATTATGTATTATCATTTTTAAGATACGATAATAATAAGCAGTAATGAAATCTGAAAATAATAATAAAATGAATATATCTGTTGTTATACCTACTAAAAATAGGCAAGAATTATTATTACCACTAGTTAGAAATGTATTGGACCAGGATATGGTACCCAATGAAATAATTATTGTAGACCAAACTAAAACCTCTATTGACTTGAATTTAGTCACTAATATAAAAGGTAACAATAAATATGTTTGTTCTGTTTATTATATACATAACCCATACTTGAGTGGGGTTACTGCAGCAAGGAATGTTGGTGCACATTTAGCAAGAGGTAATATTATCATATTTTTAGAGGATGATATTTATATCTATAAGGACTTTATAAGGCAAATATCAGATACATATCAAAAATATCCTGAAGTTGGGGGGGTAAGTTGCATTCAGGTTCAGGAGAGTCGAAGATCCGCACTTGGAATAATTTTGTTTTCCTTTTTCCATAGAGGACCATTTAAAGAAGAGAAACGATATATTGACAAGTATTGGTATCTTTTTAAAAAACCTGTATTTGGAGTTCGGTTGTTGTGTGGGGTTACCAGCTACCGGCGTGAAATATTCGAAAGATATAAATTTGATGAAAATCTAATAGGTTACGGTTTAGGTAATGATTTTGATTTTTCCTATCGATGCTCAAAAGAATTCCTGTTAGCAATTAACCCAAAAGTTCGTGCAATACATTACAAAAATAGTCGAAAAGAGAGGTCCACAAAAGTCTTTTACGAAGATAAGGTATACTTCAATTTTTATTTTTACAAAAAGAATGTTGATAAAAATATTCAAAACCTATTCTTTTTTTTATTATCCCAATTTTCGGTGATTTTAGAAAGTATTCTTGGCAGTCTACAAGTTAAATCTAATATGCCGTTTAAAACCACAATTACTAGTTACTGGAAGGCTTTAATGGGGTAATGTTGAGTAAGAAGAGAGAAAGAGATCTGGATATATTGAGTGAAAGAATCAGAGAAAGCTATCTCAAACAATCCAAAAAAGCGATAAAAATTGAAATTCTCGGAAAATTTAGAAAGACATTTAACACAATTATTTATGAAATTGATGTTGACGGCGAAAGGTTAATTGCAAAATCATATATTTACAAAGATAAGGAGCTTTTGTTTAACGAATTTAAATTTTTACTTGAACTGCAGAACACTTCGCTTGTAGAGAAATATGAGATACCGAGGCCGATAGACTATTATGCTGACCTTGGGATTATCGTTCTTTCAAAAATCCAAGGGATTAGTATAAGAAATCTAATTCAAAAATTTCATAGGGGCTCAAATTATAAAGAAGTTGAAGAAGCCATTAGGCATTGTGGAAAATGCCTTAATTCATTTCATTTACTTTTTAATATGTCTTTAAAATATTATTGTGGAATTCCAATCATGTACTCTAGAAGTTATATCGATTTTGATCCGTTGAATGTGATCCTAACTCCTCAATCCAGGTTGGGACTAATTGATCCCCCTGAGTCTATAGTGGTGGACCCAGTCCATCGTGACATTGGTGTTTTCTTATTAGGTTTATTTAAAGCAATGATTATTCCTACTTCTTTTGGTGTGCTGAATTTAACTCGACTGGCAAAGTATCAAAATATTTTTGTTAATAGTTATTTTAATGATAATAACCTAAGTAGAATAAGTTTTGATTATACGCTCGCCAGATTCTTCGAATACTACTATGGCAAAAAGGTTTTGAAAAGATATTTTAATTCACGCCGTTTTATACAATATAGCTATTTTGCCTTTTTATTTAACATTTATCTATGGGTAAATAAAAGGAAATACCTGTCTGGTATTGATATGTCGAAATTTTATGTTTTGATCAATAATTTGGAGGTAGCTTCATAGAAAATCAATGATTGTTACTTTAGATAAAATCATTAATGAGTTGAAAGGATTAGGTAGCGCTGGAGAAGAAATTGCAATTAGAAATCAGATTGATTTATTGTTAATTAGGGATTTAAAATGGGAGTCTTTAAGTGTTAGACTTCGAGAACGCCATTTAGGTTTTAATAAATATATAAGCACGATTGTATATATCGCTTCAATTCTAAATTCTTTAGATATTCAATTTATATTCATAAAACTGTTTAGAAATTATCCCTTTCTTGATTCTAATATTGATATTTTAATACCACATGAAAAATGGGGATGTGTTTTTGAGCTATTAAAGAGGGATGGCTGGACACTTCCTAATCTTTTTGGGGTACTGAAACAAAATCTAATAGAAAAAGGGAAAATAAAACTATATTCTAAAAGAAAAAAATACTTACCTCTTCATTTTTACGAGACTGGTTCATGGAGAGGATTCGAATACCTTCCCTTGAAAGTTATTTACAATAATTCAATATCACTTAAAGACTATGGTGTTGAAATCAAAATTCCAAATAAAGAAATGGAATTTCTTATAAGCACTGCTCACGCAGTATTTGAGAATTATGAGTTAACATTAGGTGAACTGTATTATTTAAATGAGATTAAAAATACCACAATTATTTCAAACAATATTGCACAAAAACAAAGGTGGATAAAGGCACTCAGGTTGGTATTAGATATAGTTGAAGAATTTTCTCAAATGGATGTAGAACAGATATTAAAAACAAGATGGCCTCTTTTATTACCGATCGAAAAATTAAGGAAATGCTGGATAGAAAGATGTAATACTCAATCCAATAAGGATAATATAGCTTCTGGTTATATTGAATTTATTACACATCTCTTTTGGTGTTGGGTAATTAGAAGTTATAGGAAACACAAATATAAATGGTGAAAAAATGTTCCCTAAGATTGTTGTATTTACAGGGATTGATGGTTCTGGAAAGACAAGCCATTCAGGAGCTATAAAAGAATATCTTGTAGGAAGGGGATTTTTAGTAAATTATGTCCATCAATTTGCTCCCTCAATAAGATACATTAGGAAATTGAAAAGGACATTCACTTACCTTTTGGGAGGAGTAGAAGCTAATTTAATCCGTCCAGGAACTATTGAACAAGATAAATATTGCCATGCAATGAGGAGGAATAGGTTCTTAATTAAAATGGCACAGAATTTAATAGTTATATATTCATTAGCAATTGGTTTAGCTAGAACGTGGCTAAAAATAATGCTAAGTATCAACCGTGATGTGGTGATATTTGATCGATACTATATAGATGAAATAATTCGGCTTGAATGGAAGTTTGGTATAAATCTATATAAATTAGGCTGGACTTGTTCATTAATCCCTTCTCCTTACTGCATGTTCTTCCTCGAACTCTCACCAGAGGTGGCTTGGGGGAGAAAGGAAACCGGAAGCTTATCAAAAATATTATTTTGGGAAAAGAATGAACGTTACATTAAATGGATTAGACGGGTAGGAAAAACTTGGAAGGTATTAAGCATATGTACAGATAAAGAGTCCTTTCATGAGTCCCAGCGACGAATTAGAGTAATGCTTTCTCTTGAGAATAGAGCACAAGATAGATGAAGATGGGACAAATTAAATTGTGCCATATTCAAGTACTTCCATTATTAAGTGGAGTACAACGGGTCATGCTAGAAATAATTCGTTTGTTAGATAGAGAAAGATACGAGGTCACCGTTATATGCAAAGATGAGGGTGCACTGACAGAGATTCTATGGCAACAAGGGGTAAAAGTAATGACGTTATCTTGTTTGGATAGAAACATAAATCCTATTATGGATTTAAAAACATTCGGTGAATTTGTTAAAATATTTCGAAAAGAAAAATTTCATATTGTACACACACACTCAACAAAGCCTGGTTTTTTAGGGAGGGTAGCAGCTAAACTCTGTAATATCCCGGTTATAATACATCATGTACACGGGTTTGGATTTCATGAATTTTCATCATCAATTTGGACCTCTTTATTGTTATTATTAGAGAAAATAGCAGGTAGGGGATCTGATAGAGTAATATTTGTGAATGATGAGGAAAGGGAATTAGCTGTCAGGAAGGGAATAGTACCTCCTGAAAAGGCAATCACTATTTATAATGGGGTGAATTTAAAAACCTTTAATCCTTCAAAAAAAAATGCTGGAAAATTTATTAGAGAAGAATTGGGTATACCTTCAAATCATTATGTGATAGGTTTTGTCGGAAGGTTCTGGGAGCAAAAGGACCCTGGATCATTTGTTGAAATTGTTAAGATCTTGATACAAGAATATAAAGTAGAAAATGTTAGTTTTTTGATGATAGGTGACGGTCACCTTAAAAAAACAATAGAAAAGAAGATTCTTGAATATGGTCTTGGTGGAAAATTGCACATATTAGGGTGGCGGAATGATAATGAAAATATCTATCCGGCTTTGGACTTGTTTGTGCTCCCATCATTATGGGAAGGAATGCCACTTACGATTATAGAAGCTATGGCTTCTGGGATACCGGTTTTAGCTAGCGATATAAAAGGAAATCGAGAGGTTATAATTGAGGGGGAAACAGGTTTTTTGTTGCCGGCAAAAAGGCCAGATGCATTTGCTAATATTATAAATTATCGCTTGTTTAGAAACGAGAACCTCATGCATTATATGGGCGAGCATGGAAGAAAAAGGGCAGAAAAGCTATTTGATGGAGAAGCTAATATGATGAAAATAATTGAAATTTACAGAAGCTGTCTTCAAGAAAAAGGCATACTTCCTGAATTGAATGGAGTTTCGATCTAATAAGACATAATATCAAATTGGATGGGAGAAATTCTAATGGATTCAAGTTGCCTTATTGGATGGGATATGCCGGAGGCATTGGATTTGATATGGCAGCGAAAATTACAGGCAAAAAGTTTCCTATCAGTTCGATCAGGGTCAAGAAATT
>Ga0194125_10012554_pt1 | contig 11148 bp, 7 predicted proteins | sample TA2KigC250mmetaG_FD_148626 | JGI IMG/M metagenome (GOLD analysis project Ga0194125, IMG submission 148626) | Freshwater microbial communities from Lake Tanganyika, Tanzania - TA2015034 Kigoma Deep Cast 250m | ecosystem: Environmental > Aquatic > Freshwater > Lake | place: Tanzania: Lake... | reverse complement strand
CACGAGCGCATCGGGGTGGGAAAAATCGTCACCTGGGGCACTCCCCGGCGCCTGACCCTGGTGGCCCAAGACGTGGCTCCGGTCCAGGCGGAATTGAGCGCCGAAATCTTGGGGCCGCCCAAGGCCGTGGCCTTTGACGCCGAAGGCCGGCCCACCGCCGCGGCCTTGGGCTTTGCCAAGAATCAGGGCGTGGCGGTGGGCGACCTCATTGAAGTGGAGACCCCCAGGGGAGTTTACCTGGCGGTGAGCAAGACCGCGCCGGGGCGGCCCACCGGGGAGCGCCTGAAGGAGCTTCTGCCAAGCTTCATTTTGGGCCTCAGCTTTCCCAAGTCCATGCGCTGGGGGTCCCTGGCCACCACTTTCGCCCGGCCCATCCACTGGGTCCTGGCCCGCCTGGGGGGGGAGGTTATTTCCTTCCCCGTGGCGGACGTGGTGAGCGGCGGGGTGACTTACGGCCACCGGTTCCTGGGGCCCCAGGCCATGGAGGTGGACGATTCCACGGCCTACGTGGCGGCCCTGGGGCTGGCCCACGTCGTCGTGGACCCCGCCGCCCGTCGGGCCCAACTGGAGGAGGAATTAACCCGGGCCGCGGCCCGGGTGGGCGGCGAGGTGGTCCCCAATCCGGGGCTGGTGGAGGAGAACACCTTTCTGGTGGAATATCCCTCGGTGGTCATGGGGACCTTTGAGGACAAATTTCTGGCCCTGCCCGACGAAGTGCTCATCACTTCCATGCGGGAGCACCAGCGCTATTTTTCCCTGAGAGGCAAAGACGGCCGCCTCCTGCCGCACTTTCTGGCGGTGAACAATACCCTGGCCAGGGACCCGGAACTGGTGGCCCGGGGCCACGAGCGCGTCCTGCGGGCCCGCCTCAGCGACGCCATGTATTTTTACCAGGTGGATCAGAAAGTTAAGTGCGAGGAACGGGTGGAAGAACTGAAAGGGGTGGTGTACCACTCCCTCCTGGGCACGTCTTATGAAAAGATGGAGCGCTTCCGGGAGGTTGCGGGCTATCTGGCCCGGGAGCTGGCCCCTGGCCAGGAGGACGCGGTGCGCCGGGCCGCCCTCCTGTGCAAGGCCGACATCGTCACCGATATGGTGGGCGAATTCCCCAGCCTTCAGGGCATCATGGGCCGTCAGTATGCCAAAATCTTCGGGGAGCCGCCGGAAGTGGCGGAGGCCATATTCACCCATTATCTCCCCCGGCACGCGGACGACGAACTGCCTGGGGACCTCCCCGGCGCCCTGGTGGGCATGGCGGACCGCATGGACACCATCTGCGGCATCTTCGGGGTGGGCCTCATCCCCACCGGGGCCGCGGACCCTTACGGCTTGCGCCGCCACGCCCTCTCCATCATCCGCATTCTCCGGGCCTTGGACCTGCACCTGGACCTGACGGCCTTCGTGTGGCAGACCCTGGAGCTGCTGAAAGACAAGATCAGCCGCAACCCGGAAGACACCGCCCTGGAGGTGTTGGACTTTTTCCAGACCCGGCTTCAGCACCTGCTCCTGGCCGAAGGATTCGAGAACGAGACAGTGACCGCGGTTCTGGCCGCGGGCTGCCGGGATGTAGTGGAGGCCATGGACAAGGTGAAGGCCCTGGAGGAAGTGCGGCAAAGTCCCGAATTTCCGGCCCTGGCGGTGGCCTTCAAACGGGTCATCAACATCTCCCGGGGGACGGCAGCCGGGGAGGTGGATCCGCTGCTGTTCGAATACCCGGAAGAAAGGCAACTTTACGAGGCCGCGGGCCTTATGGAAACGGAAGTGGAGGCGGCCCTGGGCAAGCGGGACTATCTGGCGGCCTGCCAGGCCCTGGCCAGGCTCAGAGGACCGGTGGATGCCTTGTTCGATAAGGTCCTGGTGATGGCCGAAGATGAAAAGGTGCGCCGCAACCGCCTGGCTCTGCTGGAGCACATCAGCGGCACCTTCCTGATGATGGCGGATTTCTCCAAGATTACCACGGCTTAGGCGATGCGTTCAGGCCGCCAAAAAGTTAAAATATTACGGTAACGCAGCCAAAAGGGCGGGCCGCCGGCTCGCCCTTATCTGTGCAGGCCGAAGTAGATGCAGAATAGCCGCCCTGCTGTTCCACATAGGGGCGCGGCGGGCCGCGCCCTGTAGGGGCTCCCAACCCGCAAAAGGGGCTGGGAAGGCGGGGCATAAAGCCCCGACTTGCCAGCCAGTTTCCCTCCTCTTAAGAGGTTGGGGGAGGGAGATTGAGGGAAGGGGCAAGGGTCGGCGACCCCCGGCCCCCTCCCTCAACATTACTTTTTCAGAGATCTCCTAACGGTTATGAAAACCTATCCCATCTTCGCCCTTATTGACGGCAAGCCCTGCCTGGTGGTGGGCGGCGGCGCGGTGGGGGAGCGGAAAGTCCTGGACCTTTTGGCGGCCGGGGCCAAGGTGACGGTGGTGAGCCAAACCCTCAGCCCCTATTTGGAGAAGCTCGCCGGCCGGGGTGAAATCCGCTATCTGGAAGGCGGCTTCACGCCGGACCACCTAAACGGCATGGCCCTGGTCATGGGCGCCACCAACGACCCCCGGGTCAACGCCCAAGTGAGCGCCGCGGCTCAAGAACGTGGCATCTGGGTCAACATCGCCGACGCCCCGGAGCTGTGCACCTTTATCGTGCCGGCCCAGGTGCGCCGGGGGGACCTCATCGTGGCCATCAGCACCGGCGGGGCCAGCCCCGCGTTGGCCCGGCGGCTGCGCGAGGAATTGGAGCGGAGCTTCGGCCCGGAATACGGCCCCTATCTCGCCCTGCTCCAGGAGGTGCGGGAAGGCGTCCTGGCCGTCCGCCGGGGCCACCAGGACAATGCCGCCCTGTTTCTCCGGCTGGTGGACAGCCCCTTGCAGGAAGCCCTGGCCCAGGGGGACCGGGACCGGGTGGGCCATATCCTGGAAGAGGTATTGGGAGAAATTATTCCTTTATCGGTTTTGGCCGATTTGGTGGATAAGGCGTTCAGTAATCAGTGATCAGTGACCAGTGATCAGTGATTGCTGGTTAATTTCAACCATAGCTTGCCGCGCGATCTTCTGTTCAATAAAAGATTAACTGTCTGAATAATTTGCCTTTTTATATCAACCAGCAGCCATTGGTTTAATCCGGGTTTACCCCGATACCCTATTACTGATCACTGATCACTGGTTAAGGCTCACTGACAATGACTGACACCCTCATCCACAACGCCTTGGTCCTGACCCTGGAGCCGGGGTCGCCGCCCCTGGAGCGGGGTTATGTGGCGATTACGGGAAGCCGCATCAGTGCGGTGGGCCAGGACGGCCCCCAGGGCCTGCCCGCGGCCCGGGAGCGCCTGGACGCCCGGGGTGGACTGGTCCTTCCGGGGCTGGTCAACACCCACTGCCACGCCCCCATGACCTGGTTCCGGGGCCTGGCCGACGATCTGCCCCTGGAAACCTGGTTCCGGGACTTCATTTTTCCCCTGGAACGCGGTTGGCTCAACCCGGACCGGGCGTATTGGGGGGCGCTCCTGGCCGCCGCGGAACTGATCCGGGGCGGGGTGACCACCGTGGCCGACGGTTATTTTTATGCCGCTGAGGTCCGGCGGGCCTTTTCCCAGGCAGGGCTGCGGGCGGTGGTGGCCCAGGGGATAGTGGATCTCCCGGCCCCCGGAGTCCCGGACCCCCGGGACAACCTCAGGGTGGCGGAGGAGTTCGTAGAATCGGGTAGGGATTTTGGGGACCTTATCACCTCCACCATCTTCTGCCACTCGGCGTACACCTGCGGCCCGGAGACCCTAAAGTCCGCCAAAGCTCTCACCCGCACGCGGGGCCTGCCGTTTTTCCTGCACCTGGCGGAAACCCGCCAGGAAATGGAGGAAATCCAACGGCGCACCGGTCTCCGCCCCGGGGCTTATTTGGACGGACTGGGGGTCCTGGATGAACTGACGGTGGCGGTCCATGCCGTGTGGTTGACGGAAGAGGACCAAGACTTATTGGCCCTCCGGGGGGTGAAGGTAAGCCATTGCCCCGAAAGCAACCTGAAATTGGCTGCGGGGGTGGCCCCCGTGCCGGATTTGCTGGCCCGGGGGGTGACCGTGGGATTGGGCACCGATGGGGCCGCGTCCAACAACAACCTGGACCTGTGGGGGGAAATGAATCTGGCCGCCCGGCTGCACAAGGTCTGGCGTCATGATCCCACGGCGCTTTCCGCTCCCCAGGTCTTGGCCCTGGCCACCCGGCAGGGGGCCCGGGTCCTGGGCCTGACGGACCAAACCGGCGCCCTGGTCCCGGGGAAAGCAGCGGACCTTATTATCGTTGATCTTAACCAGCCCCACCTCACGCCTCTTCATGACCCTTATTCCCACCTGGTCTATGCCGCCCGGGCCAGGGATGTGCGCCAGGTCATGGTGGGAGGCCGCTGGCTCCTGCGCCGGGGCGAGTTCGCCACCCTGGACTGGCAGGAAATTGCCGGTCAAATCCGCGCCGGCCGCGAGGACCTGGCCGCTTTTGGCCGGTCTCTCCCCCGGCCTTGACCGAAGCCGCCGTAACTGTCAAAATATAGCAGTTGGCTGATAGCAGTTTGCAGTTAGCGATCTTCCAATGGCTAACCGCCAACTGCTTACTGCTTACTGCTTACTGCTCACTGCTCACTATTAAAAAAGTATGCCCAAAACCCGACTCCAATACCAGGAATCCCTGGCCGAGGTGCTGCAAATTTCCCTCACCACCACCGAGGTGCAGCGCCTCATCCATGACATCACCACCTGCACGGTGGAGTGGGAGGAGCGGCCGGCCGCGACGGTGGCGCCCCACGCCCGCGGGCTGGAGTTTTTCCCCTGCCATACCCTCCATTTCCAGCGCCATCCCCTGGAAATCAGGGGCACCATCTTCCCCAACCTGGCCACCGGCCACGGCGAAGGCCTGTCCCACCTGGTGCGCCTGACGCTTCCCGACACCCTCCTGGACTTGCGGCTGCACACTTCCCAATCCACCTTTTTGCTGTCGCCTTTCCATATCCGGTTCCTGAGCATCCTGTTCGGCCGCTTGGTGCTGCACCATTTGTCGCAAACCCCGGAAGCCAAGGTCAGCCTGCCGTCCTTCACTCCCTATTCCCTGGAAGAGCAGGTGGTGGCGGGATATTTGCAAAGTCTGGAGCGGGCTCCCTGCGCCACCATCAAGCTGGACGCCCAGGACAGCCCCTACATCGGCTCCTTGCTGCACGGGGCCGCGGTGCTGCAGCGTTGCGAGATGCCCGGCAGCCCCGGGGAAGAGGCGGTAATCCGGGCCTGGCGCCTCTTCAAGCGCCTGTTGTATTATTCGGTGGAGGGGGAGCGGCTGGTTACCGGCTTCGCCATCATGAGCGCCACCCGGCCTTTGGGGTATTACCAAAAACGCTGGCCCGAGCTGTTGCTTTACCATCCCGCCAACCATACCTCCTTGGACGAGGGGCTTCAGTCCATCAAGCAGTTTTTGCTCAACGCCGACGGCCGCAACACCTTTCTGGCCCTCTATGGGGGAAAAATTATCGGCCTGCTCCAGGTGGCCCATGGGTCTCACCGCCAGCTCACCACGCTGCAGGCCTGGCGGGAAGTGCTGCCCCTGGCCACCATCTCCTACCGGGGGCGGGTCAACTTCTGGGTGGCCCTCAAAGGCCGTCACAGTCCCCGTATTCCATTGTCGGTGCTGGAGTACCGCCAAGGCCACCTGCACATCCCCCTGTTCCAAGATATTTTCTGGCAGGAACTGGAGCGGCAGTTAGAAGAGGTCTGCCACGGACGGCGGCATTTGTTTATTTGGCTGAAAAATCTGCTGCAAACGATCCGCCGGCGGGGTCACGGAGCCATTTTGCTGGTGGGCCTCTCCGACGCCCAGTTGGAGTCTGCGGACCTGCCCATTGAGAACCAGGTGCGCCTGGCCCAGCCGGCGCCGCTGGATGAAAAGTGGCAGCGCCATATCCTGGGCTTATCCCGCTCCGATGGGGCCTTGATCTTTAACGACCGCCTGGAGGCCTGCCAGTTCCGGGCCCGTCTCAAGGCCACGGTGCTGCGCCTGTCGCCGGAGAGGGGCGACCTGGGAAGCGGCATCCGCCACCAGGTAACCCGGGAATTCACCGCCTACTGCCCCTGGGTGCTGGGCATCTGCATCTCCCAGGACGGCCACATTTCCCTGTACCGCACCGGCCAACTGGTGAGCCGGCTGTTTTAAAGACGGTTTTCGGTCAATAACGCCCGGTTAATAAACCCCAAAAATTTAAGGGGCGCAGTCTCACCGCACCCCTTTGCCATTTCTTATACCTTATACCGTGTCCGCTTTCAGGTGCAACAAACTCAACCTGTAACTTATTGATAAATCTTATTTATTTTAACCGAAAACCGAAAACCGAAAACGGTATTATACCATGCTCCCCGCCTCTCGCATTGAGTGACCGGAGACCGAAACCCCCTGTCCCCCGTCTATCACCCCGCGGACCGAATGGCTTGGCCGAACTGCCGCCGGATCAACTCCCGCTCCTCGGTCTTGCTCTTGATTTCCTCGTTCAGCCGGGCTTCGTGGAGCGCCTCCAGCATATCTTTGATGTGGGGCCCGGGGGCAAAGCCCATGGCCAACAGGTCCCGGCCTTTAAACTCCGGCTGCAGGTGCTTCAGGTGGGTGAAAAAGAGGGATATGGACCGGCGGGAAATTTCCTGCTTGGATTTGGCCATCATGTAGAGCAGGTATGGCGTGCCCAGGGGCGCCAGCAGGTGGTAAAGCTGGTGGCGGTTGGGTTCCCGCCCCAGGTGAAACAGCCTGAGGAGCATCTCATCCGCGGCGGCTTTGCCCCCGGCAATGTTCGCCTCCAGCTTGGGAGAGAGCTTAAAGCGCGACAGCATCTCCTTCAATTCCGGCGTGTCCAAAGGCTCCACCAGCCCCAGGAAATAGACCAGCCACTTATCAAATTTTTCATCCAGGTACAACAGGTCAAACCACGCCAGCACCCCCTGGACCCTTTCCATCATCACCCGGGTGCCCTCGTCATAGACCAGCCGGGAGTGGACGGCTTTCAGCAGGTCGAATTCCGCCAACCGGGCCACCGCGGGAAGGGGGTTCTCTTCCTGGAGAATAAGTTTCAGTTCCTGAAAAAGCCGGGCCCCGGAAAGGCGGTCGAAAAAGTTGTTCCGCACCGCGTTGTTGATGAGATTGGCGGTGAGCTTGCTGATGCGTAACTTGAAGCGCTGCTCGAAGCGGATGGCCCGGAAGACCCGGGTGGGGTCCTCCACGAAACTCAGGTTGTGGAGAAGGCTGATAATCCTTTCCTTGAGATCCCGCTGCGCCCCGAAGAAGTCCAGCAGGGTGCCGAATTCCCCGGGATTGAGCTTCAGGGCCAGGGTATTGATGGTAAAATCCCGGCGGTAGAGGTCCATCTTGATGGAGCTGTATTCCACCACCGGGAGCGCCCCCGGGGTTTCGTAATATTCGGTGCGGGCCGTGGCCACGTCGATTTTAAAATCGTCGGGGAAGATGATCACCGCGGTCTTGAACTTCTGGAACTCCCGGTGCCGCACTCCGAAGCGGGAGGCGAAGCGGCGGGCGAAGATAATGCCGTCGCCTTCGATAACAATGTCGATGTCCAGGTTTTCATGGCGCAGGATCAGGTCCCGGACCACTCCTCCCACCAGGTAGGCATTGTAGCCCAACTCCGCGGCCGCCTGGCCGGCCTGGCGCAGGATTTCCTGGATGTGCTTGGGCAGGCGCTCCCGGACCAGGCCCACGATATTTTTCTTGCGCAGGGGCTGGGACCATTGGGCCTCTTCGGCCTGGGAGATGAGCAGGTGCAGCAGGTCGGTGCGGCTCACCACGCCCACCACCTGGCCCTCGTCTTCCAACACCGGCAGCAGGCGCTGCTTGTTGATCACCAGGCGCTCCCGGATTTCCGCCAGGGTGGCTTCGGGGCCCACGAACACGACCTCCGTGGTCATATACTCCTTTACCTGATGATCCTTGAGGCCGTGGTAGATGCCCTTCTCCACGGTCTGGCGGGAAATAAGCCCCACCAGCCTTTCGGCGCTGATCACCGGCATGGCGTTAATGGAATAACGGTTCATAAGGAGTTCGGCCCCCTCCAGGGTGACCTCCGGGGAGATCGACTTCACCGGAAAACTCATGATGTCCTTGGCCCGGCGCAGGGGGTGGACCCGGGTCTGAAGGAGCTGGCGCAGCCTCTCCTCCACCTGGGCCAGGGGCACATCCTTGATGGCTGCGGAAGCCGCGTAAGGGTGGCCGCCGCCCCCCAGTTCCCCCAGGATTTCCGAGACGTCCACCTCGGGCAGGCGGCTGCGCCCCACCACGTAAACCCGGTCCTCCATCTGGGCCAGGGCGAAAAGGACCTGGAGGTTTTCCATGTCCATGAGTTTGTGGGCCACCACCGCGAAGTCCGGCACGTATTCCGGCGAGGTGGTGCAGGCGATGACCACCTCCACCCCGTCCACGTGGAAGCTGCTGGAGTGCTCCAGGAGGTCGTTCAACAGGGCCACCTGCATGGCGTCCAGGTCCTTGGTGAGGATTTCGGACACCACGTTGAGGTCCGCCCCCTGGCGCAGGAGATAAGCCGCGGCTTCAAAGTCTTCGGGGGTGGTGGAGGAAAAGGTGAAGGAGCCGGTGTCCTCGAAAATCCCCAGGGCCATGACGGTGGCTTCCTGGGGCGTGAGGGGGATGCCTCGTTCTTTTATAATTCTGGTGAGCACCGCGGTGGTGGACCCCAGGTTCTCCACCACTTCCAGGCTGCCGTGGACGTCGTCGGGGGAATCGGGGTGGTGATCGTAAATGTGGATGTCCACTTCGGGTGAGGCGGCGGCTTCGGCGAACTTGCCGATGCGGGAGACCTGGCGGGTGTCCACCAGGATGAGGCGCTTGATCTCTTCCGTGGGCACCTGGCGCACCCGGGCGAAGTCCATAAAATAGAAGCTGGAGCGGATGAAAAAGTCCCGGAGGCTCCGCTCCTGGGAGCCGGGGAAGACCATGAGGGCCTCGGGGTAGAGCTTCTTGGCCGCCACCATGGAGGCCATGGCGTCAAAGTCGGCGTTGAGGTGGGTGGTGATCACCTCTTTGGTGCGGGCCGGGGCCGGGGGGGCGGCGCGGGTCATGGCCGTGGATGCGCCTTCTGGTGCGCCTCCCTCAGGCGCGCCGCGTCCAGGTGGGTGTAAATCTGGGTGGTGGCCAAATCCGCGTGGCCCAGGAGCATCTGCAAAGCCCGCAGGTTCGCCCCCCGGCTCAAAAGATGGGTGGCGAAGGAGTGGCGCAGGGTGTGTGGGCTCAAGTCCCGCACCCCGGCCTGGCGGGCGTACTGCTTCAAAATCTTCCAGAATCCCTGGCGGCTGAGGCGCCCGCCCCGACGGTTGACGAACAGATAGGGGCTGTCCCGGCCCTGGAGCAATTGGGGACGCCCCTGGTTTAGGTATGCTTGCAACTTTTCCACCGCCGTGGGCACCATAGGCACCACCCGCTCCTTGGAGCCTTTGCCCCGGGGCCGCACCATCCCCCGGCGGAGATCCACCTGCTTCAGGGTGAGGCCCACGAGTTCCGACACCCGGAGGCCGGTGGCGTAAAGGACCTCCAGGAGCGCCGCGTCCCGTTGGCCCGCGGGAGTAGAGGAATCCGGCGCATTCAATAGCGCGGCCACCTCCGGCTCGCCCAACACCTGGGGGAGTTTCCGGGGCAGGCGGGGGGAATCCAGGAGCTCCACCGGGTTGGCCGCGGCCACTTCCTCCCGCTGCAGGAACCGGAAAAACTGGCGCAGGGCCGACAGCCGGCGGGAGCGGCTCCGGGCCGAAAGATTGCGGGCCGCGAGAGCCGCCAGGTAGTCCTGGAGGTGGGGAAGCCCCACCTGGGTCCACTGCTCCAGACCCCGCTCCAGGAGGAACTCCTGAAAGTCCCGCAAGTCCCGGGAGTAAGCCTCCAGGGTCAGGGCCGCCAAGCCCCGCTCCACCGCCAGGTGCTGGTAAAATTGGCTCAGTTCCGCGTCCATGGCTCGAAATCTGTTATAATTATAACCACAGATGAACCCAGATAGACACAGATAAATATTTAAAAATCTAGGTTAATCTGTGTTAATTTGAGGGTACTTTGGAGGTCTTAGATTTATGAAAAGAATTAAAATTATCGTGGAAAGGCATCCGGACGGGTATGTGGCCTATCCCTTAGGACTAAAAGGCGTTGTGGTGGGGCAAGGAGACTCTTATGAAGAAGCCCTGTCGGATGTGACCTCGGCTATTCGATTCCATCTCGAAACTTTTGGAGAAGAAGTATTGCAAGTCGAACCGCCGATATTGGAAGCGTTTGTCGCAGAAGCCGGGGTCGAGGTTTAATGGCCAAGTTTCCCCTAGACGCTCCCAAACGTCGGGTCATAAGCGCTTTGGAGATATTGGGCTTCCGGCTGTTGCGAGATAGGGAACACATCGCCATGATTAGAGAAAACCCGGATGGGACCAAAACGCCTTTAACCATGCCCAGTCATCCATATATCAAGTCTTCCACCCTAAGGACTCTCTGCCATCAGGCAGGAATCTCCAGGGAAGATTTTCTAGCCGCTTATAATCAGACTTAATGGAAACCGCCGATGAACGCCGATGTACGCAGATAATTAATTAAAATCTGTGTTTATCGGCGTTCATCTGCGGTTAAAAAAACCATGTCTCAGATCATCTACGGCCGGCACCCGGTTTTAGCCGCCCTGAAGCAGGCGGACTCCCCCCTGGAAGAAGTCCTGGTGGCCCAGGGGGCGAAAGGCGCCTGGGTGGGTGAAGCGCGCCTTCTCGCCCAGGCCGCGGGGGTGCGCTTTCGCACAGTGGAGCGGGCCGCCCTGGACCGCCTGGCGGGAACTGCCCGCCACCAGGGGATTCTGGCCCGGCGGGGGGCATACGCCTACCAGACGGAAGACGCCTTGCTGGACGCCGTCGCCGCTCTCACTGAACCCGCGCTCCTGGTGGCCGCGGACGGCCTCACCGACCCCATGAACCTGGGGAACCTGATCAGGAGCGCCCTGGCCGCGGGGGCCCACGGCCTCATCATCCCCAAGGACCGGGCCGTGGGCGCGACCCCCGCAGTGGCCAAGGCCGCGGCGGGGGCCTTGGAATACCTCCCCGTTTACCGGGTCACCAACCTGGCCGACACCTTAAACCGCCTCAAGGACGCCGGCCTCGCCATCCTGGGGAC